>Ga0114950_10000766_pt1 | contig 23004 bp, 20 predicted proteins | sample N075metaG_FD_83503 | JGI IMG/M metagenome (GOLD analysis project Ga0114950, IMG submission 83503) | Deep subsurface microbial communities from Kermadec Trench to uncover new lineages of life (NeLLi) - N075 metaG | ecosystem: Environmental > Aquatic > Marine > Ocean trench > Sediment | place... | reverse complement strand
TGTCTGGTCCTCAAGAGCCCCGTCATCGACGTCCACTTGCTCCTTCTAGAGTGCCACGGCTTCTTCCGCTGCTTCAGTTTCACTTGCAGGTGCCGAATCCTGGGCTGGCGCGTTGATAATGAACATTGATCCCACCATTATCGCCATTAGATACTTGATCATCACTTGTTTCTCTTTAATGTGTACTTTATTGGACCATCGGATCAGCATAAAAATTCCGCGTCACTCGGCGTTTCTGGCGATTCTGAAGCCAACATCCACGCGACCGCTTGTGCCGAAATCCCGGTATCCCCACCTGAGCTCCAAAATCCCGGAGTGACGCCAGCTCGAGCCACGAATGACGCGGTTGTTACCCCGTTGTGCCCCTGCAGGATCAACGACGGGCTCGGTTTGGCCCGGATTTGCCACAGAATAATAATCCTGAATCCATTCAGCAACGTTTCCGCCACCGTCATAAAGGCCAAGCGCGTTTGCAGGGAACGAACCAACAGGCGCGGTGGACGCAAAACCATCGTTATAGGTTGGCAAAATGGACGGCACCAGCTTAATTGAGGATTTGTCCGCATAATTGCCGCTTTCCTTACGCGGTGGCAGACGGCTGCCCCACGGGAATACGGGGGCTTTTGAACGGCCCTGGTAGCGAAGCGCCCAGACCCATTCCGCCTCGGTTGGCAATCGATAACCGTCCGGTGTTGGCGAAATCGCCTGCCACTTCTGGAATTTCTTTTGGTAAGCGGGTGGCAATCCCTCTTGTATACTCAGCCAGTTGCAGTACTCAACCGCGTCTTTCCAGGCTACGTTGACCACCGGATTCAAGTCGCCTGCAAGTGATGCATGCAGTCCATCCCCGGAAATATGATTCTTGCGAAACTTGAGAAACTCCCTGTTGGTCACTTCCCGTGCGCCGATATAAAAGGGTTTGGTCAGCGTTACCGGCACAATCACTTCGTTCGAGCGCCGGCCCTGCTCACGCCGCGATACACCCATTGTAAATCCGCCGGGTTCTACGCGGCGCAATGCCTGTCCAGTGCTGGTCTTAACCGTATTTGCGGTGCCGCGAGCGAGCACCTCTTTGTCGGACAGCAATCGAATTTGCAGCGACTGCGGAAACCCTGGCCGCGGCGTAATAGCGCGACTGAATGTTTGATAACCGGCGCGCTTCACTTCAATACGGTGCGGCGCTGATGACAAATTGAGCGTCATTGAGCCTGTGCCGCGAGCTGATCCATCTATAAATACGGTTGCTTCTGCCGGCCAGATCGTAAGCGCGACTTTTCCGACGCGTGCCGACAGATCGACAGTAATTGCTTCGGATGCTGCCGCTGCAAGCCTTACGCGCCTGACGGCCGACCCATAACCGGCCTTTGACAATCCGATCTGGTAATCGATGTCGGGAGAAAGTGCCAACTTGATTGGCGACTGGCCACGATAACGGCCGTTGACGGTTACATTTGCACCGCGGGGAATTGAGTTGACCTGCAGTTGTGCATTGGCAGGCTCAAGTTCGATTAACGGCAAGGTCTGGCTTTCGTTCGAGACTGTTTCTATGCTGCCATCCCACGCCTTAAAACCGTCGGCGATAACACTTAGGGTGTGTTTGCCCTCCAGCAGCTCCAGCGTAAGCGGCGTTTCGCCTACTTTTTCCTGTCCTTTGTATACAGAGGCGCCACTGGGCTCGGATGAAATGTCGACGTTGGCCCACCGCGGCACGAGTTGAACGTGATACTCCTGATGCAGACCGAGACCGGGAACGACCAGCCTGTCTGCAAATGGCAAATATCGATCTGCCGTAATGGAAATGGCGTGCGTGCCGGGTTCGAGCTCAAGTGGGCCGAAGGGCGCTTGCCCTACTTTGGAGTCATCAACGGTGACGATGGCGTTCGCCACTTCGTCTGTGTAGACCGTCAGTCTCCCGGGCAGCCTGCGCAGCTCAATTACGACGGTTCGGCTTGGGGTCGCGTCGATCTGCAGCGCCTGACTGATATCGTAATAGCCTTCTTTCTTTACGTGCACGTTGTACGAGCCTTCGCGCATCAGTATCCGATCGCCGAATGGAAACTTGAACCAGCCACCGGAAATAGAGAAATCGTCTGGCTCACTCGGGCGAATTTCAAACTGGATCGAACGCGCACTGAACAGTAACCAGGAAATTGCGATGAGAACCAATACGCCGGCGCCGACAAAATACCGCCATCGATATTCGTCTGTCGCCGACACGACGGGTTTTCTGTCGCCGGCACGTTGAAAAGCAGTAGGCGCGATCGTCTCGTCACCGACATCACCGCCTGCAGCTGCCAGCTCCGGCGGCTTGGTGATGTAGGCGCTGCCCTCCAGCAACACCTTCAAGGACAATGCCCCGGACCGATCTTCGACGACAATTCGCGTGCCGAAAAACTCAAGCTCGTCGCCCGCAGCAAGACGCCGCGAAGTACTCAAGACCGAATCGTTGATTTTCAGCGCGCCGCCGCGACCGACGGGCTGCACAAATGGCTCGCCATCGAGATCATCAATAACGGCAACAGGGGCATTGCCCGGCCCCGGCAAGCGAATCTCGCAATTGACGCCCGTACCGATTCGTAACGGCAATTGATCCGGTGTAAATCGTCGCTCGCCTTCAGCGTCCGTGACTATGACCGAATCAAACTTCAAATCTGTTCCTCGCATTGCACCACGATTGGCTTCATCTCGATCTCGGGCGCAACCCGGAACTCGATGCGGACATCACGATACCCCGACCTGCTGCCAACCGCCACATAAACGCCCGGACGCAGGCTGAGCTCTTGTGACTTAAATGATCCCAGTTTCGCCACCCTGTATATCGCGACATCTGTCAGGCTGTCCGAAATCAACTGCACACCAAGTGGTGTTGCGGCGCGCTTCAGCAATCGGGTCAATGTATTCTTCTGGTCTTCGAGTCGCGGGCCCATCGGGGAAATACGGGTCATGTCCAACAGCAAATTGGTTGCCGAGCGCATCTTTGCGGGTGCACTTAAAGAGTCCGGGTCATCAATGTACTTGTTCAAAGTATTGTGCAGATTTTCACGTTGCCGCGAATGCGCCAGACCGTCCTTGGCAAATTGCAAATCGCCATCAATTTTTAATACTTCCTCGTAGGCGCCTATGGCAGATTCCCATTCTTCATTTTGCTCCAGCGCCTTTGCCTCACTTTGCAGGCGACCGATACTTGCCAGTCGTATTTCCTGATCAACCTGCAACAGGCCGTCAGCCGGTTGGCGCGAAGCAGGGTCCAGTGCCTTTGCTGCGTTAAACGCGGCCCTCGCGGTCGCATAATCTCCCGCGAACAAGGCGTCGAATCCCTCCGTCATCCGTTGATCAAACGAGAACTGCTTGATCGTCGCAAGAATTCGCGTAAGCCCTTCAATCGCAGGTTCCCATGCGGCATCGAGGTCCAGAAGCTGCTCAAATGTGATCCGGGCAGCTTCAAGTTCAAGGTCGCGCTCAAATTGCAGCGCCTGGTCCATTAGCTCCAATACGCTTTTCAGGTTTCGTGCCCGGTGAAGTCCGGCGATTGCTGCAACATGACCCGGAGTTATCGCAACGGCGAGATCATAAGACCGAACCGCATTGATATAGTCGCGATTGCCAAACGCCTCGCCGCCCGCTGCAAACGCTTTGTCGAACTCACCGTCGACCAGATCAAAAAATGGATCGATCAGCTCGATCGCTTTGCTGTAATGCTCGCCCGCAAGGGCATAATCTCTTGCCACATAGGCACTGTCGCCTTTCTCGTATACGTCGAGCATATCCAGATAAGGTTGCCCGCCCCATCGATCGATCGCCCGGAACTGAAGCCGCTCCAGTCTGGACAACAGGTCGCCCAGGATCTCGTCTGTTGCCGCTTTCGTTAGCGCCGCATTGTCCGAATTGATCCGTTCAACGTTTTCGCTAAAACTCGTTTCGCTCTCGCCATCGGCGTCAACTGCTGGCACATCCCGGGACGACGGCGTGTCATCTTTACCCTGTAGCCCGGACTCACCGGGTGCTGTGATTTCAACATCTGCGTGACCTGGCGACTGATCATCTGATGGCGGTAATACAAAAATCACGCCGAGAAAAAGCAACAGCATGACTGCAAGACCGCCGTAAAGAAGCTTTGCGGGCACACCGCCTTCGGCTTTTAAGTTTTCCGTTTGGGTGGGCGCTGTATGAACCTTGCGTTCGAACGGCCGAATCGACTCAACTTTGACTGCGGCGGAGTCATTGTCTGCTCCCCCCAAGAGTCTTGTTGGCGCGGTACCGGGCGAAAACCCCGCGTCGATCAATCGCTCTTTGACGACTTCCGCTGCAGGGCGTAATGCCGCATCGTCGCTCAGCATATCGGACAGCAACGTAGTCAAAGCCCCTGGCAACGGGTCGCCATTATTATCGACGAGTGATTTCAGCGCGTCGTCGCTCACGCTCTGCGGTGGTCCGCCGGTCGCGAGTTCGACAATAAGTACGCCAAGCGCGTAAATGTCGTCTGCCGTCGAGGGTGGTTCATTTGCCCGTTGCTGTGGACTGGCGTTGATTGCCGAGCCACCGCCAGCCGATTCCTGGCCGACGATCGCCGAGACGCCGAAATCGATGAGATAGGGAATTCCACGACTGTCCAGCAGCACGTTTGCCGCCTTGATATCGCGATGAATCAGGTTCTTCGCGTGCGCGTATCGCAATGCATCTGCTATCAGCCCGAAAGGACGAAGCATCTCGTCGAGCGTGATACCGGTCAGTACGCTTACGTCCGGACCACCAATGAACTGCATCGCGTAAAACGCGCCATCAACGTCCTCATGAAATTCGAAAACGCGAATGATATTGGCGTGCATCAGGCGAGAGCCAATTTGCCATTCTTTTCGCAGAGATTCGACAGACGATGCGTTGTCGGTAATAAATTTCAGGGCGACACGTGACTCGGACCGGCGATCGTCGGCAAGCCAGATCTCGCCCATGCCGCCGACACCTATTCGACGGACAAGAGAATATCTACCGGCAAGCAGCGTACCTTCGTTCAACACGTGCATGTTATGTTTGCTGGAATTCAGCCGGCGGGTTCTGACGATCGACTGCCCACGCTCAGATCCACGTCTTCAGCAAAACCGGTTTCCACCTCGTAGATCTCGTGCAGTAGCTTACGCCAACTTTCGTATTGCGCCTCGGCAGTACCCGTGAGGCGCCTTGATTCGCCTTCGACCTGGATAACCAGTGGAGCTGCTTCAGCGACAAATGACTCGGACAGCTCCTTGATGTTTTCCCTGTATATGTTTGCCGACGATCGCATGCGCCATGCGTCAAAGATGGTTCGCATACCTCGATTTACACCGACGTATTTTGCTGCGCTCTTGGCGCGGGAATTTGATCCTCCGGTGTTTATGCTCATCGATCCTGCAACAACGACAACGCCCAAAAGGGCCTTCATCGTGGCGGAGCGCCTTGTTTGCCGATAGGCGACGGCCTGCTCTCGCGACGTTCTGCGCCATCCTTCGTATGGCAGGGCGATGCCGTAGTAAAAATTCGCGTAGTGCTCATTCAGAGTGTCGATGACCAGGCGGTCTCGCTCCCTGATCTGTCGAAGCCTGCCTACCATCGGATCGTTCTCTGCCGGCAGTCGCTGCAATGTCGTCATGCCGTCATCATCGACGACAAAGTGCTCACCGAACGCATCCGGTGCCATGTCCGCAAAAAACTTGAGCTCCGACACTTGTCGCATACGCTCTATCTGTTTCGGATCGAGGGCCGACGCGTATTCTCGAAGGTCATTGGCAATATCATTGAAAATCTTCTGGTACGGATCATTGCTTCGGTCGCGATATTCGGCATACGAGGTCAATCCTGTTTGCGTGGAGTAACTCCTCTCAAACCATTCGTTGCCCAGCGAATCCTCCGCTTTGAGTACCAACGTTACAAATTCACCATCGGATTGCACGATGCGTCCGCTCAGTGTTACATCTGTGAAAACATAGCGATTGGGAATGACGCGAACAGCACCCCAGTAGCCAGTTCCCTGCAGCGTCGTCTTAATGTGGTAAGGAATGTAGCGTGCTTCAGCCTCCCGGACTTCCGGGTAGATGCCACTTTTCTCTTCGTTGTTTTTTTCAGGAATGCCCGCATCGAAATTAATAATGCCGACATCGAGCAACAGGTTCTCGGAGATATTCAGTGATGCTACGTCTAATTTTGTCGTATCTGCCGAAATGACTTCCGACACGGTGCACCCCGTATTGATGCACGCAAACACGAGAATCAGGGCTGAGAATCTTGGGGTTCCATTCATTTTCAAGTCGCGTCCTACTGGTAACTTTATTGGGTTTTGGCGATTGGATCAAAGCTTGTTGTAATTTCGATACTCCTCCCAAAGCCGCTCCCTGAGCGCTGTGTCTTCTTCTGCCAGCGCTGCTTCACGAAGTTGCTTCGCGACAATGTCTTCACTGACGAGATCGGGAATATCTTCCGGTGTGCGCGCTTTTCGCTCTTCCTCTGACATCCCGGCGATCGACGGTGTTGGGCCTGACTGATTTTGCGCTGAACTACTCCCGCTTGCACCGTTTCCGGCTCCGCCACCTCCGCCGCCTCCGCCGCCACCGCCGCCTTGTTTACCCAGTCCGACGCCGCCGCCCGAACCGCCAGCACCGCCACCACCAAATCCTTCGGTATTACGGCCTACAGTGGAAATCTCACGCTGCTCTTCTGCCAACACTTCATCGAAGTCACCAACAGATTTTTCCAATGTTCCTTCAAGGCGTGCCTGTCGTTCTGCATCCGTCTCTCCTGGATACTCACCGATTCCGCCAGCACCATTGCAACCCGCATTGTCCTGCTCCATGCCACCGACGCCGCCCGGCAAACTGTTGCCGCCGCATTCGCCGCCCATTCCACTGCCGCCCATGCCATCCATTCCGCCGCCGCCGCCGGTTTGGCTACTGCCACCACCGCTACGACCCCCGAGACCCTGCATGCTGCCACCCGTACCGCCGCCAGATGAACCACCTGCTGAACCGCCCGATGAGCCGCCCGCTGAACCTCCACCGGATGAGCCGCCCGAAGATCCTCCTGATGATCCTCCTGATGATCCTCCTGACGATCCTCCTGACGAGCCGCCTGATGAACCACCCGATGAACCACCTGATGATCCGCCCGAAGATCCGCCTGACGACCCTCCAGACTGACCACCCGACGAACCGCCTGATGAACCACCTGATGAACCGCCCGAAGATCCTCCTGACGATCCGCCCGATGCGCCGCCTGAAGATCCGCCGCTCATTGGAATACTCACCGAACAACCGGTCGCTATTGCAAACAGCGCAACGATGGCCGCACTAACGGCTGCTTTGCGAAAGGATAATTTGGGTAAACGATTGTTCCGAGATGTGTTCATTAGCTTGCCGCCTTGAGATCTGGTCTGCATCGCGCGGATATCTGCTAGCTCAAATAATCCGGGCGCCCTTATAATCTGCATTATGTTTGTTGGATGGTTACAGCCGGTCCAAGTTCCCTGAAAACGTTTGTTTTTCAGGCTTTCAGATGCTGATTTGCCACTGTCCAGACCTTAATACGACGCGACAGCTCTCGCAACAATCGGCCGGGCAGGAAAGGAATTCCGTACCCGGCACGGGCCACAACTGCCTGTTATCGGCCCTATGTCTTTGTTTTGTTAACTTCTTTTTTTCGATCACGATTATGTCAGCCCGACCCTTACAACTCTTCTTCACCGCCATGTGCGCGCCGTTTTCCTTCTCGTCGGTGCCGCATTCGATCCATTCCCTCGGCCAGCTCAAGCTTTTGCTCGTCGGTCAGCTTCGAGCGAATGTCAACTCGCAACTGCGACAACAGCAAGGTCGATTCCGTCGCAATCTGACCACTTTCAACAGCAAGCGCGTGAATGGTCACGCCATAATCGCTCTCAGTACCGTCCAGGGCAGCAATAGCATCACGATTTGCCTGGGCCTTTTCACGCAGGGCAAGCAATTGAGGTTTGGCCGAGAGCACGATATTGCCAAGCTCTTCAGTCGTCGCATCATCGAGTTCAAGAAACACACTGATATGACGAACCATTCGTTCGGGATCCGGCATCCCGTGCATTCCCATGCCGCCGGATGGCCCTCTCATGCCCGCATGCGACCCGCGATCACCCTCGCCGGCCAACAGCGGGTTGCTGGCGAACAATGAAGCAATCAGGATTGTTGCTACAGTTATTTTCTTCATCTCTAACTCCTTATCTGGAAGAATCAGTCGCTGATAATAGTACTCATTTGGAGTGTCAGAGTATGTCAACGACGTGCCGTTCAATGCCAAGAATTGTCAAGGATGCAGGCAAGACATTGCAGACTCCAAACGATTGTCACAGGATAGATAGCATCTTGTTTCAAGCCTGAATTCGATGAACGCCACCTCCACATCCTCCAGCATTCTTCTCATTGACGATGACCGCGAACTCGGGCAGATGTTGCGCGATTACCTGGCCATGGAGTCGCTAGCCGTGCATGTCTGCGGCAGCGGCGAGGCTGGTTTGCAGGAACTCAAGATGCGTGATTTTGACCTGGTCATTCTGGACATCATGTTGCCCGGGATAAATGGTCTCGATGTGCTGAAAACGTTGCGGGCGACAAATACTGTTCCGGTGATCATGCTTACCGCACGAGGTGACGATGTCGATCGCATAATAGGGCTGGAATTCGGCGCCGATGACTATCTGGCCAAGCCGTTTAATCCGCGTGAGCTTGTCGCGAGAATCAAAGCGATACTGCGACGTGCGCAGCCACCGGCACCGGCAGAAAGCAACCTGGCAATGGGCTCCATTTCGATGGATACGACAACACGAACCGCGTTTGTTAATGGAAAGGCGCTGATGTTGACCGGCACCGAGTTCGAATTGCTGCGCTGCCTGCTACAAACCCCGGGTGACGTCGTAAGCAAACAGCGCCTGAGTACATCTGCGCTTGGACGACGTCTGCTGCCCTACGATCGAAGTATCGACACCCACATCAGTAATCTTCGCAAGAAGCTCGAGAAAGCCGGCGACGTCGGTGAAACCATAATGAACCAGCGCGGCATCGGTTATTTATTGATACCGACAAGCAGCCCAATCGGGCAGTCGCAATGAAAAGCCTGCTGGTCCGGTTCTTTCTTTCATTCTGGTTGATCATCGGACTGACGATCGGAGCTGCGGCAATTGGCGGTTACTGGTATGCCGAACGTGTGCAAGGCGCCTACGATAACTTCGAGCTGGGCGATTCCATACTGGATGCCAGTGCCGCCTTAAAATCGGCCGGACGAGAAGGATTGAAGGTATGGCTACGTAATTTTCCACAGACAGGCGGACTGAAGGTGCTGGTCATTGACAGACAGGGCCGTGAATTGCTGGGCCGACACGTACCACCACAAATGCGTCGATTGCTGGATCGCAATCGACGATTCATGCCTCCACCTGATCGCATGCGGCATGATCCGGACAACCTGATGCGCGCCAGGCCCTTGTCCCAGCTTATCGGGCCGGACGGGCAGCGATACATACTGGTTGTCGTCCCCGCCAGAAGTGAAATGTTCGCAGAGTACGGCTTGTCCCCGCGCTCCATGTTGCTGATTCTTGCGCTGCTGGTCAGCGCCGCAGTGTCCATGATGCTGGCCAGGACGATGAGTCGCCCCGTTCGAGAATTACAAAAAACGACCCGATCACTGGCAGAAGGTGATCTCGAAAAGCGCGTGTCATCATCTGTCGCAAGGCGCAAAGATGAACTGGGTCAACTCGCAAGAGACTTCGACATCATGGCCGACAATTTGCAGCGCACGGCCGCGCAACAACTCGAATTATCGAGAAACGTTTCGCATGAATTGCGATCGCCCCTGGCGAGACTGCGAGTTGCATTGGAGCTGGCACGTCGAAAAACAGGTGACCTGGCAGAATTTGATCGCATGGATGCAGAAACCGAACGCCTCGACAATCTGATTGCGCAAATATTGAAATTCACTCGTCTCGACTCGCTGGCGGAGCAGGACAAACACGTGGTCAGCCTCAATGACATTATTACTGACGTTGTTGCCGACGTTAATTACGAGAGCAATTCGTCCGGCATCAACGATGTTTCGGTCAAAGCCAATTTTTCATCGTCAATAGCCATCTCCTTGCACGAGCCGTCGATTAAGAGCGCCATTGAAAACATCCTTCGCAATGCAATCAAACATTCCGGTTCCAGGGCCCGGATCGAGGTGAGTCTGCGACGTGAGTATCCGAACACTGCCATTATTACTTTCGACGATTCCGGCCCCGGGGTCCCGGACGAAGATCTTGGCCGCCTGTTCGAGCCATTCTTTCGGTCACGGAACACCCAAAATGATAATGAGGGAACGGGTCTGGGTCTGGCGATCGCCGCACGGGCAATCACCCTGCACGGGGGTTCCATAAGAGCAAGCAATCGCTCGAGTGGCGGCTTGACCGTGACAATAGAACTCCCGTGTTAGGCGAGTACGTCGATCTTAATCCTGGATCGCTTTACGAAACAAAATTACGGATAAATCGTCCGGCTTGCTGGGCTGGTGCTTCGATTCCACGGTCATGCGGCGCAACGCCAAACTGACGATCGCGTCCAGTGATGCCTCCAATGGACCGGTTCGCATCAGGTCATTGATTTCATGCATGTGAATATTGTCGGTGAGACCATCACTCGCAACCAGCACCGTATCCCTGGGATGAAGCGAAACGGCCGCGCCGATATCGATGCGCATGTCGTTGGTACCGATGAAATTGGAGACCAGGTGTCGCTCTTCGTGATGCAACGCCTCTCGCTCATCAAGGAAACCGGCCTCAACCGCAAACCCGGTCGGTGAATGTGCCATCGTGTGCGCTCGTACCACGCCGCGCTGCCCGGTAATAAGCGCTTCGGAGTCACCGATTTGATACATGCGCGCGACACGCCCTTCTATAGTGACGACCGTCATTGTAGTGGCTGAGCCATTGGCCAGGTTGAGTACTGCCTCGTTTGCAGAATCGATACCGTTCAATATCGCTGTTCTCAGCAGCATCGTCTCGGACGCTGCAACCTGTAGCGACTTATCGAGCGCAGCGACCGCGGTTTGTGACGCACGCCGACCGGCGGGCAGACCACCGGCGCCGTCTGCGACAACGAGCACAGCAACATCCGGCCCATAGGGAATAATGCCCACGGTATCCTGATTTTCGGACTCTTTGTCCGGTGCCCGCCCGGTGTATGCCATTATTTCACCGCCACCAATATTGGCCATGAACTTGTCAGGCACTGTCTCGCCATCGAGCAAAATCATGGTGTGGTCGGCGTCTGTCATTCGCGGCTAATCGGTTTTCTGCACCAGGCACAGAAGTTCCAGTATTCCTTGACGATGCCCGACTTGCATGACTTGCACTTGTGTTTGCTGCCTTCAATCTTCCACGGCTTTTTGACTTTGCTGCGGCACCACGGGCAATACTTCATGAATGCCATCAGCGGTTGCCTGCACCGTTGATTGGCACAGCGCGACACGTAATGCTTGCTCGGGTAATGCCGGCTGGTTTCCAGTTCAAAGCCTGGCCCATAACACCACGCGCAATATTCCCAGTCCAGTTTCACACCACGATCGCATCGCGGACAGTGTGATGGCATGTCACTGACGACATCCCGTGTCGGGTTGTCGACGCCACACCACGGGCAGGACTGCATACTTTCGCCCACCGGCCCCTCGCAGCGACGACACTGATGGTGCGTCTGCAGAGTTGATTTATAGTGGCGCTGAAATTCGCGCCATTGAATTCGCCGCCAGGACAGTTTTTTTCCGACGGATTTGCGTGGGCCGCCTGCCTTGCGACTTTCCGTTTTGCGCGCACGCTTGAATGCCGCGTACATTTGAATGACGTTCTTGAAACGATCATCAGGGTCCAGTTGAATTGCGCGCCGCAATATCTCGGCGATTTCGGGGCCCACCCTTGCCTGCAATCGATCATGCCCGACCATTGGCCAGCGAAATGGCCATTCAGGTAGTTTGCCGGCTAACAATCGATAGAGAACGAGACCCACCGAAAACACATCTGACTGAAACTTGGGCCGACCCATTGCCTGTTCAGGCGCGATGTAGTCGATCGTGCCGGAGCCTGATGCTTTGAGCGTCCGCAAACTAATCTTCGCGAAACCAAAGTCTGCGAGCTTTAAACAATTCCCGGGAAACAGAATGTAATTTTCCGGTTTGATATCGCAATGGATAATCTTTTTCTCATGCGCGTGGGCCAGGCCGGCAAGCGCCTGGTCGGCAAGATCAAGTGCCAGCGCGGTGGACGTACGGCGAATTATTCGATCGGCCAGCGACTCCCCGCCCAGATCCATTGCAATGACGAACTGGCCATCGATGAAGCTTGCGTTTAAAACAGAAAGAATATTCGGATGCTGAAGTTTTGCAGCAACCTGCACCTCATGCAGGAACTCGTCGTCACCGATGTCGCTGCTGGCTTTCGGGATTTTCAGCGCAACTCTGGTTTTGTGAATGGTATCGAAGGCGCGATATACGTCTGCAAGCGGTCCTGACGCAATGCGTCCGCTGATTCGATACTTTCCGATCTTTTGCCGGGCTTTTAACAACGGTTACAGTCCTTCAGACAACCTCGAATAATCCGGCCGCGCCCTGGCCGCCGCCAATACACATGGTGCACACGACGAATTTTGCGCCGCGACGTTTGCCTTCAATCAAAGCGTGGCCCACCATTCTTGCACCAGACATGCCATACGGATGGCCTATGGATACAGCTCCGCCATTTACGTTGAGTAAGTCATTGGGTATTCCGAGTTTGTCGCGGCAGTAGATAACCTGCACCGCGAAGGCTTCGTTCAATTCCCACAGGCCGATGTCATCCATTTTCAAGCCGTTTCTTTCCAGCAGTTTGGGTACAGCAAACACCGGGCCGATGCCCATTTCGTCCGGCTCAGTTCCGGCGACTGCCAGGCCACGGTAAATCCCCAGCGGCTCAATGCCGCGTTTTTCTGCCAGCTGGCTGTCCATGACGACGGTGGCCGATGCGCCGTCTGACAACTGGCTCGCGTTGCCTGCAGTAACGTTACCGCCCTCCAGCACAACTTTGAGTCCACTCAGTCCTTCGAGCGTGGTCGATGGTCTGTTGCCTTCGTCTTTTTCCAGCGTCACATCATGGAAACTGATTTCTTTTGTTTCCTTGTCCATAACACCCATGTTGGCTGATATCGCCACGACCTCGTCATCAAACGCTCCGGCATCCTGCGCCGCCGCCGTACGCTGCTGACTCTGCAACGCATATTCATCCTGTTGTTCTCTGCTGATGTCGTAGCGCTTGCTGACTACCTCGGCGGTCTCCAGCATCGACATGTAAACATCCGGAGCCGCGGCAAGCACCTTGTCGTCTTTGCCGCGATAGCTGTTGTAATGTTCGTTCTGCACCAAACTGATTGATTCGACGCCGCCACCGACTACGATCGGCATGTTGTCGTGCAAAACCTGTTTTGCGGCAATCGCGATCGCCATCAGGCCGGAGGAACATTGACGGTCAACCGTCATGCCTGCGACGCTCACCGGCAGACCGGCCGCCAACAAGGCCTGACGTGCAACGTTTTGGCCGCTGGATCCCTGCTGCATAGCGCAGCCCATGATAACATCGTCAACTTCCCCCGGATCGATGCCGCTGCGACTAACCGCGTTGCTGATCGCGTGCGCTGCGAGCGTAGGCGCCGGCGTATTGTTGAAAGCCCCGCGGTAGGCTTTGCCGATGGGGGTTCTTGCGGTGGATACAATAACTGCTTCTTTCACGGTTAACTCCAAATTCTTCGTTATAGTTTTGTCAGTCGAGACTGATGCCCATCTCGGCTGCTGCTTTGGCCATAAATTTCATTGTTTGCTCACCACCGGCTTGCAATTCGACCTGGCCATCTACCTTGGCGATTTCACTCCACGCGCTCGCGACATGATCCGCATCGCGTTGCTCGGCGCTCAGGAATACGCCAGGCGTTTCGGAGATGACCACCCGCGCAAAAACACCAGCACCCGCTGCGATAATCTGTCTCGTCGGTGCATCCTGGCTACCCATGAATACAACAGCCGGCGTTACGTATTCGGGTTGCAGCAATGCCAGCACATTTTCCGGCATCAGGTCTTCGGTCATACGAGTCGCCGCTATCGGCGCCAGCGAGTTAACGTGGATGCCGTATTTCTGGCCTTCGATGGCCAGTGAATTCATGAAGCCCACTATGCCCATTTTCGCGGCTCCGTAATTGGTCTGGCCGAAGTTGCCGTATATGCCGCTCGACGATGACGTCATTACAATTCGTCCGTACTGCTGCTCTTTCATCAACTCCCAAACGGCCTTGGTGCAGTTGACCGTGCCTATCAGGTGCACGTCCAGCACCAACTCAAAATCCGACAAATCCATTTTGGCGAACGTCTTGTCACGCAAGATACCGGCATTGTTCACCAGCACGTCAACTCTGCCCCATTTATCGACGGCTCGAGCGACCATGGACGACACTTGCTCGAAATCAGCAACATTGGCGCCATTGGCGATAGCTTCACCACCTTGGTCATTAATCTCGCTGACCACTTCGTCGGCCGCGGTGCTTGAAGAACCGGACCCGTCGCGGGCAGCGCCAAGATCGTTCACAACAACCTTTGCACCGCGCTTCGCGAATTCCAGAGCGTGGCATTTTCCAAGGCCATTACCGGCACCGGTAACGATGACCACCTGATCATCAAATCGAATAGTCACTTAAACTTTCCTCTCTTTTAAGAATGCTTTATTGAACAAAAAACATAGACAGAATTTCGGCCACGAGAGCAGGCTTTTCTTGGCCTTCAATCTCAACGCTGATTCCTGTTTTCACCAGATACTGTCCTGGTGACTTCTCAGTGACCTCCAACAGTGTGCCGTGACCCCGAACTTTGCTATCCACCGTTACCGGTTGCAGGAAACGCACTTTGTCAGAACCATAGTTAATCGCCATGACGGTTCCTTCGGGAAGGATTCCGCATTGCTCCAGAAAATGCGAAACCAGCGACAACGACAGATAGCCGTGAGCGATCGTCTTGCCGAATGGCGTGGCTTTGGCCTTTTCGATATCAACGTGAATAAACTGGTGATCGATTGTTACATCGGCGAACGCGTTGATGCGGTCCTGGTCAATGACAACCCACTCCGATGTTCCGAGTGGCTGGTCAATGTAGTCTTTCAGTTTTTCTACAGCTACTGTAAGCATGCTTCGTCCTCCCGGCGGGTCGGCAGTGTAACCGGTTTTTCGCGTCATTGCTGCTGCGCACAATTCAGCAGCACCCGGCTTCGACGAACGAGTTTCAAGAGTCGGTTCGTACCCTGGAAACTGCCTTTTGCCAGCCCGCGTACAAGGATTCTCGCTTGCTGCCGGACATGCCGGGTTCGAATATCCGGTCGCTGGACCACGACCTTGCTATCTGGTCTGTGCTGTCAAAAATACCGCACTGCAGACCGGCTAAAAGAGCTGCACCGAGCGCCGTTGACTCGACATTCGTCGGCCTTTCAACTTGCAGGTCCAGCATGTCGGCCAGGAACTGCAAGAACCAGTTGTTGCTCACCATGCCGCCGTCTACTCGAATGGTTGAGGGTCGCAAACCATCGTCCGACATTGCGTTGATGAGGTCGAGCGTCTGATAAGCGATCGATTGCAAGGTCGCTGTCACTATTTCTTCGATACCGCTGTCACGAGACAATCCGAGAATGGCTCCGCGCGCGTTCGCATCCCAATAGGGCGCACCGAGTCCGGCAAATGCGGGCACCAGGTGTACATGCTCGACGATCCCATGGGCCTGGGCAATCGCTTCTGTCGCGCTGGCGTCATCAATGATCTTCAGCTGATCGCGCAACCATTGAATGGCCGATCCGGCGACGAAAATACTGCCTTCTATCGCGTAGGTGGTTTCACCTCCAAGGCGATAGGCGATCGTCGTCAAAAGCCTGTTTTTCGACTGAATTGCGGTGTTGCCTGTATTCGCCATGACAAAGCAACCAGTCCCATACGTGCTTTTTGTCATGCCATCGAAAAAGCCGGCCTGCCCGATCAGCGCTGCATGCTGATCCCCGGCGATGCCGCAGATGGGAACCGGCGCTCCCAGGATATCGGTGTCGGTACTGCCGAAGTCGGCTGCGCAATCGCGTACTTCCGGCAGCAGTGCGCGGGGAATATCGAATAGCGCCAAGAGATCGTCATCCCAGTCCTGTGTGTGAATATTGAACAGCAACGTTCTTGACGCATTGGTCGCGTCGGTTGCGTGTACGCGGCCAGCGGTCAGCCGCCACAGCAAAAAACAGTCAACGGTGCCAAACGCCAATTGGCCTTGCTCTGCCATCGATCGTGCTTCGGCAACGTTGTCCAGTATCCATGCGATTTTGCTGGCCGAGAAATAGGGGTCCAGCCGCAATCCTGTTTTACTACTGACGTCGGTTTCGACTCCGCGCGCTCTAAGAGCCTCGCAGTAATCCGCGGTTCGGCGGTCCTGCCAGACGATCGCATGGTGAATGCATTTTCCGCTTCTTCTATCCCAGATCAACGTCGTCTCGCGCTGATTAGTGATGCCGATTGCAGCGATCTCTCGCGCGGATACTCCGGCATTTGCGATTGCTTTACGCGTTACCGCGAGTACCGAATCCCAAATGGCCTCCGGATCGTGCTCCACCCAGCCCGGCTTCGGAAATTCCTGCGGAAATTCTTGCTGCGCTGATGCGACGACAGACGCTTGTGCGTCGTAAACGATGCTGCGACTGCTGCTGGTACCTTGATCGATCGCAAGCAGGTATTTATTCATCAGACAGGTAGCCCCTGAGTGCGAACGACGGGGATTTGATCTTGATCTGCTTTCCTGCTTCCGCTGGTATCAATTCACTGTCCTGAGCCTGTGCAATCGCCGTGAACGCCGCGCGAATATCGTCGGGCCACGGACATACCCGACGAGTTTCCAGATTGATGTGCAAATTCAACCACTCTGCTGTCGCTGCAAGTTCGCCGGTCTTCGCATTGTACAGACGTTGAAACTGGTGCAGGCGCTTGTTGTCGATCGCCAGAATCTGCGCGGTTACCCGGTATGAGTCTCCAACGCACAGTTCCTGTTGATACGTAATGTGAGCTTCAACCGCGAATGTAGACAGATTGCGTTTTGCGATGTACTCGTCGGTTATGCCGGCTTTTGTCCATAGCAGATCGACGCCACTGTCGAACGCGAGTACATAGTAGGCGACATTCATATGGCCATTGCAGTCTATCCATTCTGCTTTAACCTCGCCCTCAGCGACCAGCATACCCAACTCCTCAAGCTTGCTGTTCATCAATTCGACAACTCCTGCAAGTCTTGAAAATGTGCCAGTGCTTCCGGATTTGCCAGTGCGTCTGTGTTCTTGACGGGCTCACCATGCACAACCGAGCGCACGGCCAACTCGACAATTTTGCCGCTAATGGTCCTGGGAATATCCGTTACCTGGACAATTTTTGCCGGAACATGCCTGGGCGTCGTATTGCTTCGAATAATTTTTCGAATACGGTCGCGCAGTGCGTCGTCGAGCAACATTTCGTCTCGTAACACGACGAACAATACGACTCGAACATCATCGTCCCAGTCCTGCCCGATCGCGATACTTTCAGTAACCTCATCGAGCTTCTCAACCTGGCGATAAATTTCCGCAGTGCCGATTCGCACGCCGCCAGGATTAAGCACCGCATCGGACCGGCCGTGGATGACGACGCCGCCTTGTTTTGAGACTTCGGCAAAATCGCCTTGCGCCCACACGCCCGGGAAACGCTCAAAATAGGCACTGTGGTATTTTTCGTCGCCCGGATCATTCCAAAAGCATACTGGCATCGACGGGAACGCCCGGGTACAAACGAGCTCGCCTTTTTCGGCTATCAGCGAATTTCCCTGGTCATCGAAAATGTCGACTGCCATCGCCAGTGCAGGGCACTGAATTTCACCACGCCGAACGGGTAACAGTGGATTGCCTCCAACAAAACAGGAAATGATATCGGTGCCGCCGGCAATGGATGACAATTGCACGTCGGCTCCAATCGCATCGTAGACATAGTCGAAACTGGCCGGTGCGAGAGGCGAACCTGTCGATAAAACGGTTCGAAGCGATGTCAGATTGTATTCGTCAGCAGGTCGCACGCCAGCTTTTTCAAGTGCCGCCAGGTATTTGGCGCTGGTGCCGAAGATGGTCACACGTTCAGCTTCTGCCATTTCCCAGAGGATCTTGCCGTCATTGAAAAACGGCGAACCGTCAAAAAGAACAAGGGTCGCACCTGTTGCCAGGCTGCTCGCCAACCAGTTCCACATCATCCAGCCGCAGGTGGTGAAATAAAACAGCCGGTCTGAAGCACCGATATCGCAGTGCAGCGTATGTTCTTTGAGGTGTTGCACGAGCGTTCCGCCAGCACCGTGCACGATGCACTTTGGCACCCCTGTCGTTCCCGAGGAATACATGATGTAAAGCGGGTGATCGAACGGCAATGGCTCAAATTGCAGCTCGCTGTCGCTGATCGAAAACTCGTCCCATGTCTGAGCGTCGCGAATCGAGGATGCGTCCACTTCGTTTCCAGTAAACGGGACAATGACGATTTTTTCTATGGACTCGATTTTTGCACTGATTCCAGACACTGACTGCAGGCAATCGATCGTCTTGCCGTTGTAGAAGTAGCCATCCGCACAAAACAACACCCTGGGTTCGATCTGACCAAATCGGTCGACCACTCCGTTGATACCAAAATCCGGTGAGCAGGAAGACCAGACCGCACCCATGCTGGACGTTGCGAGCATGGCGATCATTGCTTCGGGACAATTCGGCAGGAAACCTGCTACCCGATCGCCTTTGACAACACCCGCTTTACGCAGGCCTGCGGCCGTGTCCGCTACCCGCTGGCGTAACTGATCAAAACTGATCTCACGCCTGGCCCCGTTTTCTCCGCAAAAAATAATCGCAGCCCGGTCACCCTGATGGCGCAGCAAGTGCTCGGCAAAGTTCAGCTCTCCGCCGACAAACCATTTGGCGGTGGTCATGTCGCCTGCCTGCACCAGCACTTTGTCGGGCTTGTTGCTGAACCTGACATCACAGTAGTCGCATAGCGCTTGCCAGAAACTTTCAATGTCCGTAATCGACCAGCGATAAAGATCGTCGTAATTCTCGAAATTGCAGGCTTGCATGAATCCATACATAGAAGACGCTTTGCGGCGCTCTTCGGACGGTTGCCAGACGATCGGGTTTTCGCTCATTTGAGATCCTGATTTAGCGGTAGGTGAATATAGCGGGTTCGCCTTGCTGCTTATCCAATTATCGCAGTAATAGAAAGTCTGTAAACTGTCCGATTCCATGTGCGTGGAGCATATAGATGACTCACTCGATGCAAGCCATCGGCATTTCCGAGCCTGGCGGCCCGGAAGTACTGCAATTGATCACCTGCGACATACCACAACCTGGCGATAATGATGTCCTGATCAAGGTCAAAGCCGCCGGCATCAATCGGCCCGACATACTGCAGCGCCAGGGGCTTTACCCTGTGCCGGCAGACGCAAGTCCCCTCCCCGGGCTGGAGGTCGCCGGAGAGGTTATCGCAAAAGGCAACAAGGTCACCACTCTTGAGATTGGCGAGCGAGTCATGGCACTGACGCACGGCGGTGGTTACGCACAATATTGCCGCGCCAATGAGCTCCATTGCCTGCGTGTTCCTGACAATCTCAGTGACATCGAAGCCGCTGCCATTCCCGAGACTTTCTTTACGGTCTATTACAATGTGTTCACCCGTGGCGCCCTGGCCGAAGGTGAAACAATACTTATTCACGGCGGCTCAAGCGGCATCGGCACCACCGCCATTCAACTTGCCAAGGCACACGGCTGCAAGGTGCTGGTCACGGCCGGCAACGACAAAAAATGCAAATTCTGCCTGCAGCTGGGCGCCGATTCAGCCATAAATTACCGCAAGGAAGACTGGCAAGCGATCGCCGTTAAGGACAGCAACGGCAAAGGCCCAGACCTCATTCTGGACATGGTCGCTGGTCCTTACATGCAAAAAAATATCGATATTCTGGCGCGCGACGGTCGCTACATCATCATCGCTTTTTTGCAAGGCCCCACCGCTGAGCTCAACATGCGCGCCATTATTGGCAAGCGCATCACCATTACGGGCTCCGCACTACGACCGCAAACGGACGCCGAAAAAGCGCAAATCGCGAGCGATCTTCGCGAGAATGTACTGCCACTTCTTGAGTCCGGCGCAGTCAAACCCGTCATCTATCATTCGTTTCCTCTGGCGGATGCCAGTCGCGCCCACGAGATGATGGAAAGCAGTCATCACATGGGCAAAATCGTTCTCGAAATTGCCTGACGGCTCTCAGGAGAAATAATCATGAACTCCACTCTGATTTGGACTATCGCGATTGCCGCACTCGTCATCGTGGTCGCCTGGTTTATCAAGAAAAAGATGCCAGTCGGCCCCGATATCCCGGATGCATTGCGTAAAGGTAAACCACTTCCCGAATTCTCCGCAATTCACGAGGACGGCAGAGCAGTCAAATCATCAGATCTGCTCGGCAGCCCAGCCGTCATTCTGTTTGTCCGCGGCAACTGGTGCCCGTTCTGCTCTAAACAAGTCGAAGAGGTCACCTCGCACTACAAGAGTCTGAGCGACTTAGGCGCAAAATTAATCCTCATCACGCCAAAACCGCTGGACACGACCCGCCGGGTCGCCGAAATATTTGGCGTCGAGTTTGATTTTTGGCTGGATGAGTCGCTGCACATCGCCAAATCGCTTGGCCTGTTGATGACAGAGGGCGTGCCTGAAAGCCAATACAAAGTTTATGGCCACAATACTTTTTGGCCCACCGCTTTAGTGGTGGATAAGGAGGGCGTGATTCGGTATTCGAAGTTGCCGAAGTTGTTGTTTGATCGACCTGATTCTGCGGCCCTGGTTAAGGAGTTGAAGAAACTTTAGGTGGTTTCTTAGGCCGCGCCTTTCTTTCGAAAAAGGGGTCGGATCCAATCGGAAAAGGGGTCGGATCCAATTAACAGCGATATCAGTTGATATCGCTGTTAATTGGATCCGACCCCTTTTCCGATTGGATCCGACCCCTTTTTCGATTTACGGATTGGCAGCCGCAACTAAATTGCGGGCTTGTGTATCCGCTATTTCGCTCGTCGGCTTACCGGTTGCAGCCGCTTCTTCGAATATTCCGGTCAGGCGTGGCCCGATCGCTGCAACTTGTTCCATGACTTCTTCGTTAGTGCAATCGCCGTAGTATTCGCTGGATACGTTAATGATGCCGCCCGCGTTGATAACGTAGTCGGGGGCATAGAGGATGTCGGCATCCATGATTCGCTGGCCGTCAGCGTGCGTTTCGAGCTGGTTGTTTGCGGCGCCGGCGACGATTCCGGTTTGCAGTTTCGCAATTGATGCTTCCGTGAGTACGGCACCGAGTGCGCATGGCGCGACGACATCTGCTTGCTGAATCAGGATATCGTTGAGGTCGACAGCCGTTGCTCCAAATTCATCGCATACGCGCTGGACTTTATCCTGATCGATGTCTGCAACCAGAAGTTTGGCGCCGGCTTCGCTCAAGAATTTGCTCAGGTGGTAGCCAACATGGCCGACTCCCTGAACTGCAACGGTCAGCCCGGCGACAGTTGCCGCATTCAGTTTGAACTGCACCGCAGCTTCGATGCCTTTGAAGATGCCGAACGCGGTTTTTGGTGAAGGATCGCCACCTGCGTTATCGCCTTTGCGCGGCAGGCCCGAGACATGTTTTGTTCGCCGCGCGATTGTCTCCATAATCGAAACTGACATGCCCACGTCTTCGGCAGTTACATAACGGCCGTTTTGTTGTTCGACAAAATCTCCGAACGCCTCATACAGTGCATCGCCGTCCTGAAAATCGGCAGTCTTGATAATGACCGCTTTGCCACCGCCGAAATTCAGGCCTGCCATCGCATTCTTATAGCTCATGCCTTGCGACAGGCGAAGCACGTCATGCAACGCCTCGTCATCGGTCGCATAGTTCCATAAACGGCAGCCGCCCGCTGCGGGGCCGAGGGCCGTCGAGTGAATGGCGATTATGGCTTGCAATCCGGTGTTCTTGTCACTGCAAAAAATGACGCTTTCGTGATCGTCAAATGCAACATCGGCGAATACAGACATTCAGGATTCCATTTTTAGGGTGCTTGATGGTTGCGGCGCGCGGATTCTAGCATCCGAGACTGTTTGAAACACAATGATTTTACGTCTGAATTGCCGGATAAGACCTGTTCAGTTACATGCCACTGAACGGCGTTTTCGGGCTCTCCGAGAGCGCGCGCGCACGCTCGATTACGTACATACGCACGGCCTCGCTCTCGTCGGCGCTAAGGATGCCCGCGAAAGCAGGCATGCCCAATTCCGTGCGTTGCCCGCCCAGCACGATTGCATTCCACTGACCATGCACAGCCTCGCTGCTCAGGCGCAGGTCCTTCACCAATCCGCCGCTCACGACGCCGAAGCCGTGACAGGCCAGGCAACGTTCGACATAGGTCGCGTGCCCCGTCGCAAGCTGCTCTTCGCTGCCCACTGGCGATATAACCGCTGGCTCACGATGGGCGACCGCCGCTACAGGTGGCGGTAACTCGTTGCTGCCGTCCAGCCGAAACGTCAATACCCGGCTGCGATTCTGCATCTGTAGCGGGGCAACTGTCGGCCCGCCGAGTATGCCCAGCAATGTTCCCCAGCCAACGGCGACGGTGACGTATTGTTCGCCGTCCAGTTCATACGATACAGGTCCGGCCGTAATGCCTGTCTGAGTTGCGAAGCTCCAGAGCCGCTCACCCTTGTCTGCGGAATAGGCGACAAATTCGCCGATGACATTGCCCTGGAATACCAGGTTGCCAGCGGTTGACAGTGTTCCGCCGTTCCAGGGGCCGGCATGCTGGTAGCGCCAGACTTCTTTTTGTTCAACCGGGTCCCAGGCAAGCAGGAATCCACGCAAATTGGCAGCCAGTTGAGCGATTTGTAAAGGATC
>Ga0114950_10000765_pt1 | contig 23028 bp, 20 predicted proteins | sample N075metaG_FD_83503 | JGI IMG/M metagenome (GOLD analysis project Ga0114950, IMG submission 83503) | Deep subsurface microbial communities from Kermadec Trench to uncover new lineages of life (NeLLi) - N075 metaG | ecosystem: Environmental > Aquatic > Marine > Ocean trench > Sediment | place... | reverse complement strand
TACGCAGGTTTTTAAGCTGCTAAAGCGTAGTTGTCGTCGTTGGCAACTAAAAGTTTGCAATCAGTTTTACGAGTTATTTGCAGCTCGGCATGCACCTTGGGTTTCACTACCCGCGTCGAAGCCAGGTCGCCCCCTAAGGGTCTTAAGTCGGGGTATTTTACACTATCTGCGCTTACGCGTCCCTGCGGGATGCCATTGTGAGGCGCCGCCTCGGCGTTGCTGCTTCTTGGAGATAGCGGTGCTATGCCCGGCGTCACGCGCCTTGATGCGACACCACACAATGGCACATCTAGCGCAAAATACCCCGACTTAAGACCCGGGTCTTTGTGTAATTAACTGCGCTTACGCGTCCCTGCGGGATGCCATTGTGAGGCGCCGCCTCGGCGTTGCTGCTCCTTGGACATAGCGGTGCTATGCCCGGCGTCACGCGCCTTGATGCGACACCACATAATGGCACATATAGCGCAAAATACCCCTTCAGTAGCTACTTGTTTCCGTGGGCAGGATTTGCTTGAGTGTCGCCTGAATCAGCGGGATTCTGTCTGCCGCACCAATGCGGATTGCATCAACAGTCCTGGGTCATTCAATATCCAGCTTCTGATGGCCACCGTGTACTCTTTGTCATTCCAGCTATCCACGCTTGAGGATCCGGCTTTTTTGCCTCTCCCAATCCCGGTCTTTCTGAACGCGCCGTTTGTCGTACTGCTTTTTGCCTTTTGCCAGACCGATTTCCACCTTGGCCTTGCCCCGAGACCAGTACATGGCCGTCGGGATCAGTGCAAAGCCCTTGCGTTCGACTGCCCCGAACAGTCGATCCAACTCGCGGCGGTGCAACAGCAACTTGCGGGTCCGGGTGGGATCGGTTGTTGCGTGTTTTGACGCTGTTGGCAACGGGTTGATCAGGCAGCCAAACAGGAAGGCCTCATTGTCCTTGAGCAGCACGTAGCTGTCCGCGAACTGTATTCGTCCTTCACGCAAGGCTTTGACCTCCCAACCTTCCAGCGCAACTCCAGCTTCAAAGCGTTCTTCGATATGGAATTCGAAGCGGGCGCGCTTATTCAGTGCAATGGTTTTTTTGCCCTTGTTTTTTGTGTCACTCATGTATTTTCTCCGCTACCGAGTCAAGCCCTGACTGACTACACGAAACACAATCCGTCGCCTGTGAGTCGGTTGCTATTTTACTGTCTTTGCCGTCGTGCATGCTATGCTTGCGTCGTTTTGCACGACACCCACTTTGGATTTGAATGGAAATCAAGCGAACAGCCCTGGTCCTGCACTCCGCAATGGATATGTATCGCGTGGTTCAGGATGTGCCGGCTTACCCGGAGTTTCTTTCGTGGTGCCTGGGTGCAACGGTGCATGAAGAGACCGAAGAGTATCAGGTGGCAAGCCTGGAAATAAAGGTGGCCGGCATTGTGACATCTTTCACAACCCGCAATCGCTTTGTCCCTGGTGAGCGACTGACCCTGGCGCTGGTCGATGGCCCGTTCACTCATCTGACTGGAGAATGGCGGTTCAGGGAGTTGGGTGATGAGGGCAGTGAGGTGATGTTGAATATGAATTTCAATTTTGTCAACTCGATTTTTTCGTCCGCATTTCGCAGGGGATTTGCCCACGTAGCCGCTAAGCTGGTCTATGATTTTGGCAAACGCGCCGATGCGGTTTATGGGCCCGGAAAAATCATTCCATGATTACCATCGAGGTGGCATATGCCACGCCGGACAAGCAAGTGATACGAACCCTTTCGGTCGGAGAAGGAACAACGGTTGCTGAAGGAATCGAGCAGTCAGCTATCCGGGATGAATTTCCGGAATTGCAAATGGATACCGGAATGGTAGGGCTTTTCAGCCGAAAAGTAGGCCAGGATCATGTGTTGAAGGAAGGCGACCGCATAGAAATTTACCGCGCCCTGTTAGTGGATCCGAAGGAAGCGCGCAGGCTTAAAGCAAAAAGTGAAGAGCGAAAATCAAAGAACGGATGACAGGTGAAGGCGGCTCTCTTCACCTCATGGCAATTCTCTTAACCATCGATATCAGGACCCAAAAGACCATCGTCTGGTGTCTGGTCCAGTAACTCCATATCTTCAAGGTATTCTCGATCTTCAGAGGTACGTTCCCTGACTGCCTTGATATCGGGATCTGTTGATAACAGAGCCTCTTCCTCGGCGGATTGTATGGATGCGGCATGCGGGTCGGTCTTCGGGTCGCTTGTCCGCTTCTTGGTGAAGGTCGCCACCTTACCCGAATCGGCCTGCGAGTCGACCCTTGAAGCGGCTTCGGAATCATCTTGCGGGTCGCCCGCCGGCTTCTTGGTGAAAGTGGCTACTTCGCCCGAATCAGCGGCTGTTTCAACAGAAGTGGCGCCAAAGGGATCATCCCGGCCAATGATATTAGTCAGAATATCGTCTTCAAATTTGATCGTAACGGTACGCTTGACCATTTCATTGCCACGGCGGCTGAATGTCTGCACATAATCCCAGCGATCCTGGTTGAAGGGGTCCTTGACTGATGGCGTTCCAAGCACGAACAGTACCTGCCGCTTATTCATCCCTTCGTATAATTCATCGAGATCTTCCTGCTGAATCGCGTTTCCCTGCTGTACATTTTGTTTGTAAATCAAGCCACAGCCACTACAGCTTAGCGTGGCAAAAACAATGCAAAAAAGAAGGCGAAATATCATTTCAGTCGTAACTCGTTCAAAACATTAATAATTAAGCAATTATTCAATCGCCTTCGTAAAATACCTGCCCTGGCCCACGATTTTCACCCAGTGCGAAGTGCGTGAATGATACAATAACCCGGTGCGCATTTGTCATCGGAATGATGAGAAATGCAATGCCAGGATATTTTTTCTGCGCCGGCAATGCAAAATTAACGAGGGATAAACGTGGAGCTGAAAAACCTCAGGAAGGCAGGGCTGAAAATCACCCATCCACGTAAGCGGATCCTGGAAATTATGGAAGGCGCCCAGACAAAACATGTCACTGCCGATGATATCTATCGCATCCTGATCAATTCCAATGAAGACATTGGTCTTGCCACCGTATACCGCGTGCTCAACCAGTTTGAATCGGCCGGGTTGGTGGAAAAACATAACTTCGAAAGTGGCCAGGCATATTACGAGCTGGATTCAGGGCACCATCACGACCATATGGTCTGTGTGGAAACCGGCAAAGTCATCGAATTCGTCAGTGAGGAAATTGAAGCCGCTCAGAAACGAATCGCCGAAGAACACGGCTATGAAATCGAAGACCACAGCCTGGTAATATACGTTCGCCCCCTAAAACCTTAGTGCCTGTTAACGAACCCTCAATAGGATCACAGCGCTGGACTTTGGAAAATGAATGATTTGTGGATGTGGGTCGGGCTTAACAGGCTATAAATTTTCCGCATAGAAATCAATGGCGGGTTGCCGCAGTCGCCAGGAGTTCGGTGGCGTGGGCGCGGCTTTGTTCTGAGATGCGTCCGCCGAGCATACGGGCTATTTCATCAACCCGCTCCTTATTTGCCAATAGTACTGTTTCAACCCGGGTTTCCTGATCTTCCGAGGTCTTTTTCACCTGGAACTGTTGGTCTGCACAGACGGCGACTTGGGCCAGGTGGGTAACGCACAGGGCCTGGCCGCTCACTGACAGGCTTCTCAACAGGGCACCGACCGCATTCGCCGTATCGCCGCCGATGCCGGCATCGACTTCGTCGAAAACCTGGGTTTGGGCGGGAACTCCGGTTTTGGATGCCACTTTGATAGCGAGGCTAATGCGGGACAATTCACCACCGGAGGCGACTTTCCTCAGCGGGCCTAATGGTATGCCCGGATTAGCACTGACGTGAAGATCCAGATGATCGTTGCCTCGTGGTGATGGCACTGCATCGGCATCGAAGCGGACTTTGAATTCAAACCGCCCACCTTCCATGCCCAGTTGTTGCATCAACTCGCTGACTGCATCGGAAAGAAAAATGGCCCGTGACAGTCGGGACCGACTCAGAGCCCGGGCCGCCTTGCGATACGCCATCCGGGCTTTTTCCAGCAGGGGTTCCATATCAGCCAGTCGTTGATCGATACTGCCGGCGCGTTGCAATCGTTGTTCCAGATGCTGTAAGACACCGGATAGATCTTCTGGTTCGACCCTGTGTTTCCGGGCCAGGTCATACTGAATACGCAATTTTTGTTCTACATCATTCAGGCGCTCCGGGCTGAGGTCCATTCGGGCCATTGCGGCCTGAAGGCTGCCGCGTGCCTCCTCGCTGTTGATTACAGCCTCGCCCAGCAACTGCACTGCTTCGTTAATATCCGGGTCCAGCGGAGTGTATTCCTGCAAACACCTGATTGCCGAATTCAGTGCGTCCGCAACTCCCGTCCGCTCGGTGTTCAGGTCGGCGTGGGCCTGTTGCAGCGCAGCAATGATTTCACTTCCCTGCGCCAGGCGGCGATGGTCTGCCTCCATTACCCGGAATTCTTCTGCTGAGAGCAGGGCGTCTTCGAGTTCCCGGACCTGGTATTGCAATAATTCAGTGTCACCTGCATCAAGCGGCGATTCCGCGAGCAATGCTTTTTTCTCCTCTTCAAGGCGGTTCCATACCTGGTGGCAGGACTCGACGGCTTTCAGCTCCCGGTCGTGCGTATTGCAACCATCGAGAAGACGAAATTGCTCGTCACTGCGCACCAGCCGGATGTGTTCGTTCTGGCCGTGAATTTCAATCAGCAGGTCACCCAACTCCGCCAATTGCTGCAAGGTGACCGAGCTACCGTTAATCCATGCCCTGGAGCGCCCGTTTTCGTTTATCAAACGGCGCAGCAGGCATCCGGACCCGATATCGAGTTCAGCATCCCGAAGCCAGGCCAATGCAGGGCAGTCTTCCTCAAGTTCAAACTCGGCGTTGAGTTCTGCCCGGGTAGCGCCAGCCCGGATTGCTGCCGTGTCAGCCCGGTTGCCTTTGAGGAGCCCCAGTGCATCAACGAGGATGGATTTCCCGGCCCCCGTTTCACCGGTGATAGCAGTGAAACCGCCACTGAATTCCAGATCCTGGGATTCAATGATGGCAAAATTGCGAATTTGCAGAAAACTGAGCATTTGTCCCGTCGGAATGAATTGCGATTGAGGTGAATACCCTGTCAGCGGCCCCTTGGGAGATCATAACCGATTCCGTAAGGTGATGAGTGAAGGAGAATTGCTTGAATCGACCCGCTGCAACCCCATATTTTGGCCACACTCGTTCATTAGGGCTTTTATTAAGTCCTGTAGATACAAAGGCCGGGAAACTGTCTTTGATTAAATGGAGTTTGAAACTGTGGCAGACAAAAAACAAGACCCGGTTGAACAAGCGGTCGAAATTGAAATAGAGCAGGCAGGTAAGCCCGACTTAGCCAACCCGGGTGCGGGTGAAGATTTTGCTGAAGCGACTGCAGAAGAGCTTGTTGACGATGAATTGTCGTTGATGGAAAAAGCGCTGATGAAAGCAGAGGAAGAGCTCGTCACTCACCGTGACGCCATGATCCGCATGCAGGCGGAGATGGAAAACCTCCGCAAACGCTTGATTCGCGACTTGGAGAAGTCACGCAAGTTCGCATTAGAAACGATCATGAGAGATATTCTCCAGGTACGCGACAGCCTGGAACTCGGCCTGGAAACAGACAGTGAATCAGCCACTGTCGAACTATTACGCGAGGGGCAGGCACTGACATTCAAGATGCTCAATAAAGTCCTGCAGGACCACCATTTGGAGTTGATTGACCCGGTAGGAGAGGTTTTCAACCCTGAAATTCACCAGGCCATGACGGTGTTGCCCTCAGATGAACTCGAAGAGAACAGCGTCGTGGAGGTAGTGCAAAAGGGATTCAAATTACACGACCGCCTGATTCGGCCGGCAATGGTCGTGGTCTCGCGCAAACCCTGATACGTGAGGTCTGTTTAACCCTTCCGGAATTGAAAAATGCCTGAACAACCCCATTTCAGGTTCATCGGATTTAATTTTATTAATACATAGTTTATTTGGGAGATAGTACAGATGGGCAAGATTATAGGTATTGACCTGGGTACCACCAACTCCTGTGTTGCAGTGATGGAAGGTGGGCAGCCCAAGGTGATTGAAAATGCCGAGGGCGATCGCACGACACCCTCGATTGTCGCATTTACCAAGGATGATGAGGTGCTGGTAGGCCAGCCGGCAAAACGCCAGGCAGTGACCAACCCTACAAACACTCTGTTCGCGGTGAAGCGCCTGATCGGTCGCAAATTTAAAGAAGACGTGGTGCAAAAGGACCGCGACCTGGTTCCCTACACCATTGTGGAAGCTAAAAACGGTGATGCCTGGGTTGAAGCGGGTGGCAAGAAGATGGCGCCGCCGGAAATTTCGGCACGCGTTCTGATGAAGATGAAGAAAACAGCTGAAGACTACCTGGGTGAAGAGGTTACAGAAGCGGTCATCACGGTGCCGGCGTATTTCAATGACTCACAACGCCAGGCAACCAAGGATGCCGGCCGGATTGCGGGCCTTAAGGTCAAACGCATTATCAATGAGCCGACGGCTGCTGCACTGGCTTACGGCATGGACAAGCAAGCCGGCGACAGCGTGATCGCTGTTTATGATCTGGGCGGCGGTACTTTTGATATTTCCATCATCGAGATTGCCAATGTCGATGGCGAGTTTCAGTTTGAAGTGCTGGCCACCAACGGCGACACCTTTCTTGGCGGTGAAGATTTTGACAAGCGGGTTATGGATTACCTGGTTGAAGAGTTCAAGAAAGACCAGGGTTTTGATTTGCGTAATGACCCCTTGGCCTTGCAGCGTCTGAAAGAGGCCGCTGAGCGTGCAAAAATCGAGTTGAGCACCAGCCAGCAAACCGAAGTTAATCTGCCTTATATTACGGCGGATGCCAGTGGGCCGAAGCATCTGAACATAAAGCTTACCCGTGCCAAGCTGGAAGCGCTGGTAGAGGACCTGGTGACACGTACGATTGGTCCTTGCCGTACCGCACTGGACGATGCAGGTCTCAAGGTTTCTGATATCGATGACGTCATCCTGGTGGGCGGCCAGACCCGCATGCCCAAGGTTCAGAAAGCGGTTACCGATTTTTTTGACCGCGAACCCCGCAAAGACGTTAATCCGGATGAAGCAGTAGCCGTTGGCGCCGCCATCCAGGCCGGCGTACTGGCGGGTGACGTGAAGGACGTCCTGTTGCTGGATGTTACGCCCCTGTCTCTGGGTATCGAGACCCTTGGCGGCGTTATGACCAAGCTGATTGAGAAAAACACGACGATTCCGACCAAGGCGTCACAGGTGTTCTCAACCGCTGAGGACAACCAGGCCGCGGTAACCGTGCACGTGCTGCAGGGCGAGCGTGAGATGGCTTCAGCCAACAACTCGTTGGCCCGTTTCGATCTGACCGGCATTGCGCCGTCAATGCGAGGTATTCCCCAGGTTGAGGTAGCGTTTGATATCGACGCCAATGGCATTTTGCATGTCAGCGCGATCGACAAGGCAACCGGCAAGGAACAGAAGGTTGAAATCAAGGCAGGCTCTGGTTTGTCCGATGATGAGATTGATCGCATGGTCCAGGATGCCGAGACCCACGCTGAGGAAGACCGCGTGTTCCATGAGTTGGTGACGGCGCGTAATAATGCGGACGCCATGGTGCACGCCACGCGCAGCAGCCTGAAAGAGTTGGGTGACAAGCTCAGCGAAGAGGATACCAAGCCTATTGACAGTGCCATAGAAGCTGTTGAAGAAGCCATGAAAAGCGATGACAAGGATGCCATTGAAGCAGCCATTGCCAAGCTGACAGAGGCCGCACAGGTAATTTACCAACAGGCTGCAGAACAGGCTCAGGCTGAAGGTGAAGCCGAAGCATCCTCAGGGGATGACGATGTCGTTGATGCCGAGTTTGAGGAAGTCGACGAAAGTGTGGATGACGCGGGCGAAGAAAAGAAAGACGACTGATTGAAACTTAATCAGCGCACTTAAAACCCCGGCCAGTGCCGGGGTTTTTCGAGCACCGGACAAACCTTGAATCCAGTGCGACACGCATGGAAACCCGGCATGGAAAAACGCGATTATTACGAAATACTCGGTGTGCAGAAATCGTCAACTGGCGTGGAGTTGAAAAAGGCTTATCGTCGTCTGGCAATGAAATTTCACCCGGACCGCAATCCGGATGATGACAGTTCACAGGAGAAGTTCAAGCAAGTCAAAGAGGCGTATGAAATCCTCAAAGACCCCGGGAAGCGATCGGCCTATGACCGCTTTGGTCATGCGGGCGTTGATGCATCTGCTCGTGGGCCGGGAGGCCCGGGTGGGTTTCAGGGCGATGTCGGTGATATTTTCGGCGACATTTTCGGCGACATTTTCGGTGGTGGCCGCAGGGGCGCACAGCAAAGGCAGCGCGGTGCAGATTTGCGGTTTTCCCTGGATCTCGGCCTTGAACACGCCGTCAGTGGCTTAACCAGGGAAATTAAGGTTCCCACGCTGGGCAAGTGCAAAACCTGTGACGGCAGCGGCGCTAAAGACGGTCAGAAGCAAACCTGCAATACCTGCGGTGGTGTTGGCCAGGTGCGAATGCAGCAGGGTATTTTTTCGGTTCAGCAGACCTGTCCTACATGCCATGGCGCGGGGCAGCGTATCAGCAACCCCTGTCCGGATTGTCACGGCCAGGGCAGGCTACGTGAAACCCGGACACTTGCAGTGAAAATTCCAGCCGGAGTTGACACTGGAGACCGGATTCGCCTGGCAGGCGAGGGTGAGGCCGGCATGGCTGGCGCTGCACCGGGAGATCTGTATGTCGAGGTTCGCGTCAAGTCGCACGGAATATTTGAACGTGATGGTGATGAACTGTACTGTGAAGTACCGATTACTTTTACGCTGGCAGCCATGGGCGGTGAGTTGGAGATTCCAACTCTGAACGGCCAGGTCAAACTCAAAATCCCCTTGGAAACACAAACGGGCCGGATGTTTCGGCTGAAAGGCAAAGGGGTTAAGTCCGTTCGCAGTCACCGGACGGGCGACTTGATGTGCCGCGTTGTGGTTGAGACACCCGTCAAGCTGACAGGCGAACAGAAAGACCTGCTGAGGCAATTTGAAGAATCCTACACAAGCGACAATACGGTTCACAATCCGCGCGCTGATTCCTGGTTAAAGGGCGTCCGTGAATTCTTTGACCGCATGACCTCCTGAGTGCCGGTGAAGCTCTGATGCTAAACGTTACCATCCACGGTTCAGGCCGGATGGCAAATGCGATTTCAAGTGTTGCCAAGGCCCGCAATGACTTGCTTATTACCGCTACTGTTGGACCAGACGCACCGGACTGGCAAAGCAGCAACCCCCATTTTTATTCACTCGATGATCTGCCGGCCTTACCGGCCCTCTTGATTGATTTTACTTTGCCGGCTGGAACGCTTAAGGCGGCCCGGTGGTGTGAGGAAAGAAGTGTTGCCTTTTTGAGTGGTGTCACAGGTCTACCCGCTGATGTCATTGCAGCTTTACAGACCGCATCAATCAAGGTGCCGGTTTTGTGGTCACCTAATCTGAGCATCGGAATCAACTTACTTGTTGAGCTGGCAAAAAAGGCGGCGGCTGTGCTCGACCCGAAAGCCCCGGTGAACATTGAAGACATCCATCACCAATGGAAAAAAGATGCGCCTTCGGGCACCGCTCTGATGTTGGGGGAAGCGATTGCGAGCCAACGGGGCAGTGATGGTAAAGAGATCGATTACTCTTCCATACGGGAAGGTGAGGTGATTGGCGAACACCGGATTACCTTCCAAATGGACGGTGAAGAATTTGATCTGGTGCATCGAGCGCATGATCGAAAAATCTACGCACTGGGTGCGATTGCAGCGGGGAAATGGCTGGTACAGCAGCCCCCGGGTCTGTACTCAGCATCAGACTGGCTCGCCAGCCTGAATAGCCAGCCAGCCGTAGTCAACCAGGCTCTACCTTTATAGTTAGACAAGACAGGCGTGCTCCGATAAAATCTGTATGCTTAGAACACGACACGCAGCGTCGCGGCGCTGGTGACACAATACGACTGAATTTCTAAGCGGGAAAAGCCCTGTGCTCCAAAGAGGAGTGCCAACAAGCTTTCCCGTTTTGCGTATCTGGAGAATGGTATTTTGACTGATCATGCAGTGCTGGCCCTGGAAGACGGTAGTGTTTTCCATGGCCGTAGCATCGGGTCAAGCGGTGAAACAGTCGGTGAAGTTGTATTTAACACGGCCATGACCGGTTATCAGGAAATCCTGACCGATCCCTCCTACTCCCGCCAGTTGATTACACTCACATACCCTCATATCGGCAATACAGGCTGTAACCCACAGGACGAAGAATCTGCAAGGCCAATGGCGGCCGGATTAATCATTCGTGATTGCCCGGACTTGCACAGCAGTTGGCGCGCACGGGAAAGTTTGCCGCAATACCTTTTCAGAAACGAGATGGTCGCGATTGACGATATTGACACACGCCGCCTGACGCGTATTTTGCGAGAAAAAGGGGCCCAGGGTGGTGCAATAATAGCAGGCGCTGATGTCACTTTTGATCCATCAGAAGATGAACGGGCCGTGAAGTTGGCACGCTCATTCCCGGGAATGAAGGGCCTGGACCTCGCACGCGAAGTCACTACCAGCGAAAATTACCGCTGGACTGAAGGCAGCTGGGATCTTGATAAGTCGAGCTGGAATACAGTCACAGCCAAGTGGCACGTTGTTGCTTATGACTTTGGTGTGAAGCGTAGTATTCTGCGTATGCTGGTGGATCGGGGTTGCCAAATCACCGTCGTTCCTGCAACAAGCACAGCCGAAGAAGTGTTAGCGCTGGAACCTGATGGTGTTTTCCTGTCAAACGGCCCCGGTGATCCTGAGCCATGTGACTACGCCATTCGGGCGATTCGGGAACTGATCAAGCGAAAGGTGCCTTTGTTTGGAATTTGTCTCGGCCACCAATTGTTGGGCCTGGCTACGGGCGCCAAAACCATAAAAATGAAATTTGGTCACCATGGCGCCAACCACCCGGTGCAAGATCTGGCCAGCGGCAAGGTCCTGATCACCAGCCAGAATCATGGTTTTTCAGTCGATGAAGGCAGCCTGCCTGAAAACGTAAAACTCACGCATAGGTCCCTGTTCGATGATTCCCTGCAGGGCATCAAGCTGACCAACGCTCCGGCTTTTGGTTTCCAGGGACATCCTGAAGCCAGCCCCGGCCCGCATGATATCTCCAGCCTGTTCGACCGGTTCATTCAGTCCATGGAATCCGCCCGGTCCGCGGATAACGTAACGGTCCTGCGTGAAGCCTGAATGAAGGTAAGCTGATATGCCCAAAAGAACCGACATCAAAAGTGTACTGATCATTGGTGCAGGGCCTATCGTGATCGGCCAGGCCTGTGAATTTGATTACTCAGGAGCACAAGCCTGTAAAGCGCTTCGGGAGGAGGGTTACCGGGTTATCCTGGTGAATTCGAATCCTGCCACTATCATGACGGATCCCGATACGGCAGATGCAATCTACATCGAGCCGATTGAATGGCAGATCGTCTCGCAGATTATTGCCACCGAGAGGCCGGATGTTTTGCTGCCGACCATGGGCGGGCAAACGGCCCTGAACTGTGCTTTGGACCTGGTGCGTGAAGGCGTTCTGGAGAAATATTCAGTCGAGATGATCGGGGCTTCGCGCGAAGCCATCGATATGGCAGAGGACCGTGAGCAGTTTCGGCAGGCGATGCTGGATATCGGCATGGAAGTACCCGCAGCCACGATTGCACACAGCATGGAAGAAGCCTTGCAGCAGCAGGTATCCATTGGGTTCCCGACCATTATCCGCCCCTCCTTCACCATGGGTGGTTCCGGAGGTGGTATTGCCTACAACCGGGAAGAGTTTGAGGATATCGTCAGCCGCGGCCTCGAATTGTCACCTACTTCCGAAGTCCTTCTGGAAGAATCCGTGTTGGGCTGGAAAGAATTTGAAATGGAGGTGGTGCGGGATCACAAAGACAACTGCATCATCGTCTGTTCGATTGAGAATATCGACCCGATGGGCATACACACGGGTGATTCCATCACCGTTGCCCCCGCCCAGACATTGACGGACAAGGAATACCAGCGCCTGCGAGACGCTTCTATTGCCATACTGCGTAAAATCGGAGTTGAAACCGGTGGATCCAATGTCCAGTTTGCGATTAATCCGGATGATGGCCGTATCGTCGTTATCGAAATGAATCCCCGGGTTTCGCGTTCCTCGGCACTTGCTTCCAAGGCGACCGGTTTCCCGATTGCGAAGGTAGCTGCGAAACTGGCGGTAGGCTATACGCTGGATGAATTGCGCAATGAGATTACCGGTGGCGCGACACCGGCCTCTTTCGAGCCTTCCATTGATTATGTCGTGACCAAGATTCCACGTTTTGCCTTTGAGAAATTTCCCGCGGCCAACGCGGTGCTGACAACCCAGATGAAATCCGTGGGTGAGGTCATGGCGATTGGCCGGACCTTCCAGGAATCCTTGCAAAAAGCGCTGCGTAGCCTTGAAACCGGGCGAGATGGTTTCAATGAAATTCTGGAAGGTGATGAACCGGAAACCCGCCAGGCCAATCTGAAACGTGAACTGCGCGAGGCCGGGGCTGAACGAATTTTATATGTGGCAGATGCATTTCGTGAAGGTTACAGCCTGGATGCAGTTCATGAAATGACGCGGATCGATCCCTGGTTCCTGGCCCAGATAGAAGACCTGGTACACAGTGAGGAAAACATTCGTGGTTGCCCCCTTGAGTCGCTGCAAAAAGAACAGTTGTGGCGATTGAAACGTAAGGGTTTTTCCGATAGCAGGATCGCCACCTTGGTGGATGAGCCCGAATCACGTGTAAGAGAGTATCGTCATTCGCTGGGAATTCGCCCGGTTTATAAAAGAGTCGATACCTGCGCAGCGGAGTTTTCAACTGCGACGGCGTATCTTTACTCCACCTACGAAGAAGAATGCGAGGCAGAACCCACTGATCGTAAGAAAATCATGGTGTTGGGTGGTGGGCCGAACCGGATCGGGCAGGGCATTGAATTCGACTACTGCTGTGTACATGCGGCGCTGGCACTACGGGAGGAAGGCTTTGAAACCATCATGGTCAATTGCAATCCCGAGACCGTTTCCACCGATTTCGATACCTCAGACCGGCTTTATTTCGAACCACTGACTTTGGAAGACGTGCTGGAAATTGTTCACAAAGAGTCGCCCGACGGCGTTATCGTGCAGTATGGGGGGCAGACGCCGTTGAAACTTGCTCGGCATCTCGAAGCAGCCAATGTTCCCATGATCGGCACCACGCCTGATTCAATCGACCTGGCAGAAGACCGGGGGCGGTTTCGGCAGTTGATCAAACGCATTGGTCTCAAACAACCCCCGAACCGGACCGCAAACAGTGCGGACGAGGCCGTGGTCCTGGCAGAAGAGATTGGTTATCCGCTTGTGGTCCGACCATCCTATGTTTTGGGTGGTCGAGCAATGGACATCGTCCATGGTGAAGACGAGTTGCGGCGATACATGCGCGATGCAGTTCAGGTTTCATATGACTCCCCGGTTCTTCTTGACCGGTTTCTGGACCATGCACGGGAAGTCGATGTCGATGCCATTTGTGACGGTGTCGATGTGTTGATTGGTGGCATTATGGAACACATCGAACAAGCGGGCATACATTCGGGTGATTCTGCCTGTTCCATTCCACCCTATTCCCTGTCCAGAGAAATTCAGGATGAAATACGCCTGCAGATGCGACAGATGGCGCTGGAGTTGGGTGTCGTTGGACTAATGAACGCCCAGTTTGCCGTTCGCAAGGGTGAAGTCTTCGTGCTTGAAGTCAATCCCCGCGCCTCCCGCACGGTGCCTTTTGTTTCCAAGGCAACATCGATACCACTGGCTGGTATTGCAGCCAAGGTAATGGCAGGTAAATCACTTAAAGAACAAGGGTATTTAAAAGAAATAATACCTAATTTCTACTCTGTAAAAGAAGCTGTTTTTCCCTTCATAAAGTTTCCCGGGGTGGATCCGATCCTGGGTCCGGAAATGCGCTCAACCGGCGAAGTGATGGGCATCGGCTGGAGTTTTGGAAGTGCCCGCGCCAAATCCATGAAAGCTGCGGGGTATGGATTACCGCAGCCTGGAAAAGCCTTTCTGAGCGTGCGGGACGCCGACAAGGCCGGCCTGCTTCCCATTGCCCGGGAGTTAATCGGCCGGGGTTATGAATTGGTGGCCACGGTTGGAACGGCTGGCTATTTGAATGATCATGCCGTTGATTGCGAATCGGTAAACAAGGTGATGGAAGGTCGCCCTCACATCGTGGACCTGATCAAGAACGATGAAATTAATTTCATTGTCAATACCACGGAAGGAGCCAAGGCAATTTCGGACTCTTTTTCTATCCGCCGGGAAGCCTTACAACGCAAGATCAGCTACACCACGACCATCGACGGTGGAAGCGCCACCCTTCGTGCACTCGATCACGAAGAAGATTACACGGTACACAGCCTGCAGCAACTCCATAAGGGCTTGGAAGCATAGCGCCAAACATGGCAAAATTGCCTGTACAGAGTCCCGGGAAAAATTATGACAAGACATCCACTAACGAAAGAAGGCGCAGAGCGCTTGCGTGAAGAACTGGCACAACTGAAAAAAGTTGACCGTCCCAGGATCATTGCAGCAATTGCCGAGGCGCGCGCCCATGGCGATCTGAAAGAAAATGCCGAGTATCATGCCGCCCGGGAGCAACAGGGTTTTACCGAGGGAAGAATTCAGCATTTGACGGCAACGCTTTCCGGCGCCCAGGTCATTGATATTTCCAAGTTGAACGCGGGAAGCCGGGTGGTTTTTGGTGCTACGGTCAACTTGTCAGACGAAGAAACCGCAAAGGAGACGACCTACCAGATCGTTGGTGACCTGGAAGCGGATATCAAGCACAACCGTATTGCTGTGAGTTCACCGATTGCCCGGGCATTAATCGGCCGCGAAGAAGGCGATGTCGTGATTGTGCGCGCACCTGCAGGCGACCGTGAATACGAGATTGTCAGTGTCGAATACGTTTGAAAGATGCAGGCCTGATAAACGCCATAACCGCGTCGATCCAGAGCCGGCTGTGCCGTGTCCAGTCGCGTGATCGCAGGCTCTGATTTGCTTCCATGACCCGTCAGATCGTCATCCGTCAGCGCCCGGTTTTTGCCGATAACAACCCCGTTGGTGAGTCCGCCCGCAGTGACAACAGTGTCAGTGAAACCCGGGGAGACGAAAACCGCCTGGGTAATCACCTGCATCCGGTACTCCGGCGTGTACTGCAGGCACGTGGAATCACAAGGCCGGACGAATTGGCACTTGACCTGGGTACTTTGCTTCCACCCGGGGGATTGAACGGGATAGACCACGCAGCTGAACTGGTGGCAGACGCCGTTATGCAGGGCAAGCGCATTCTTGTTGTCGGTGATTTTGATGCAGATGGCGCGACCGGAACGGCCGTGGCCATTTTAGCCCTGCAGGCAATGGCTTGTGAGGCACTCGATTTTCGCGTCCCCAACCGCTTTGAGTTCGGTTATGGCCTGAGCGTACCGCTGGTGGATACGCTAAGCGACAACCCCCCTGATTTGTTGATTACCGTTGATTCCGGGATCGCCTGCAATAAGGGTGTGGCAAGGGCACGGGAATTGGGCTGCCAGGTGATTGTGACCGACCATCATCTGCCGGGCGAATTCATCCCGGACGCCAACGCCATCGTCAATCCAAATTGCAAGGGGGATGCTTTCCCCAGCAAGGCCATGTCCGGTGTGGGCGTAGTTTTTTACTTGATGACCGTTGTGCGCAGCGTGTTGCGGGACAAGGGCTGGTTTACCGGGCGGCGAAAGGAGCCCAATCTCGCCCGGTATCTGGACCTGGTTGCGCTGGGGACCGTCGCCGACCTCGTTCCGCTGGATCACAACAACCGGGTGCTGGTTAGCCAGGGACTGGAGCGAATCAGGCGGGGGTACGCCCGGCCCGGGCTGATGGCTCTTTTGCGCCTGGGAAAACGCGATTATCGTTATGCAAAAGCTTCAGACCTTGGTTTTGCGGTCGGGCCACGGCTGAATGCGGCCGGTCGTCTTGAGGATATGTCCACCGGCATTCGTTGCCTGATGACCAATGATTCGAACGAGGCCATGAAGTTGGCAAGCCAGTTGGATGAGTTGAATCGGCAGCGTAAAGACATTCAGGCGAAGATGCAGGGAGAGGCCATGGAACAGCTTGCTGCTCTGTTGGAGTCGCTCAGGGAACAGGCCTTACCCCAGGCATTGTGTCTGTTCGACAAGAGTTGGCACCAGGGAATCGTAGGGCTGGTCGCATCGCGAGTAAAAGACGCAGTGCATCGTCCTGTGATTGCCTTTGCACCTGAAGCTGAAGGTGCTGCCTTACTGAAGGGGTCGGCCCGGTCCGTAAAGGGTCTGCATATTCGGGATGTATTGGCCTATGTTGATTCCCAGAGCCCCGGTTTGATAAAAGCATTTGGCGGTCACGCCATGGCCGCCGGGTTGACACTGGAAGCGAAAAATCTGGAAACGTTCAAAGAGTCGCTGGATCGCGCCATGATTGTTGTTCTCGATGGCGCCAGCCTGAGCCCGGAAATTCTGACCGATGGTGAACTGCAGGCGGCAGACATTACACTGGAAATGGCGAAACTGCTGGAAGACCTGGGGCCCTGGGGACAACGTTTTGCGGAACCCGTATTCGATGGCCAGTTTGAAGTTCTGGATCACCGCGTGGTGGGGGGTTCCCACCTTAAAATGATCATCAGGCCCATTGACGGCAGCGAAGCCGTTGATGCCATTGCATTTAACCGCATGCCTCAGGACCTACCTCAAAGCGGACCCGTGCGCCTGCTGTACCGCCTGGATATCAATCGCTGGCAAGGCAGGGAGGAGTGCCAGCTAATGATTGATCATATTATCGTCTAGCCCGAACATTTCACCAAGGCGGACGGTATAGCGAAAAATTTATCGTGTAATCAAGGAATTAAGTGTGTATTGATCGAATTCCAGTGCTTACAGTTTGTCCAATCCGGTTTTGCCCAGCTTCTGGCTTCACATTTCGCTCGATCCTCCTCGAACCATAGCTGACGCTATGCTTCTTCGAACGATCAAGCAAACTGGTTCGCCAGTAACTGCGCAAATCCCGGATCCTTGGTGAAATGTCCGGGCTAGGGGCCGGTCAGTTTTCCTGGAGCTTTTCGAGCTGATATATGGCATCGACCCAACAGGTGGCAGCACTTCTTCCTCTATACATGGTCGAGATCCGGTCCAACTTCTTCAGTGCCTTGTAAGTACCGTTGCGCAACACGATCTTCTGGGTCTTCAAGCCGTAGCAGGGCTCCCTGAGTGCTACCAGGTAATGCTGGTCACCTTCGGCCGGAATGAGTAAGTTCTTGGGGTCTACATAAATGCGTTCATCCATGCGGATGTCTGAGATACGTTCCACTTCTTCGCCGATCCGGAAGTTGTGCTCGGTCAGAATCTGATCCAGCACCGTCGATTCAGGTGGTTTCGGCGGTTTTGGTGGTTTCGAATTGGCGGCGCAGGCGGCAGTGAGAAAAATCGTAATCGTTATAAGTAAGGCAGTGCTGGTTTCGCGCATTGTCAATCTCCTCTTTCGTTGCCCGTTTTGTTTTATTCTTCGGCAGGTTTATCAAATAAGCAATTGCTGATTTAACTAGGAGCCTGTCGGGTTTGACCGATTGTAGCGAGGGCAAGGTGAATTGATGCGCAGCATCAAGAGAATGTGCCCTGGGGTAAAAGCCGATTTGAGTCAGATTTTAGCCGGGTATCTGTATCTATCTGTCACGCTGGACGCATTCCCGACAGTCTTGCTTGAATTTCATCCGCCAACTCAACCGGCGCATTCCAGTGCGGCTTCACCGTGGATATGGTGATGTAACCTTCCAGGTGGGCGCGGACGTCTCCGGACTCCTGCTGGGGTTTTTCTGGATCTACGCCCGGAAGATAACGGGGAATAACATGCCCGGTTTCATTGCACCGGCTGTAGTCGAGTTCAATCATGTGCCCGTTTGAAACTTCAGGATAAAACACGCCCTTGATCTTACTTTTGGGCAATGCCGGGTAATTGATGTTGAGCAGTACGCCCTGGGGAAGCAATCCCTGGCCTGATATTGCCGATGATTGCAGCGATTCAATGATGGTGCAGGTGAAATCAGCGGCTGGATCCAGTACGTCATGAGTGCTGGGGAAGCGTGGTTCATGATTGTATTCGTGGAACAACATACCGGCAGAAACAGCTATAGCCGGAAATCCAATGATCAGCGCCATAAGGGCTGCGCCGATGGTTCCTGATGCGTACAGACCGGTGCCCAGGTTGGGGCCAAAATTGATGCCTGAGAGAACCAGTTCGGGTGGGTCGTCTTCAAGCAGGTGCTTCAGCGCCACCAAAACCGTGTCTGCCGGTCGGCCATCGAGATGCCAGCTGTCTTCATCCAGTTGCTGCAGGGCAATACTGCGGTGGGGTGTTGTGCACATACTGCTTGCGCTTTGTTCCTCGCTCGGTGCTACCATGGTGACGCGGTGGCCGTGGGTGTTCAGGGCAAGCCGAAGCGCCCGGATACCTGGAGCTTTATGTCCGTCATCGTTGGTTAAGAGTATGTGCACGGGATCAGTCTAACTCATAGTTACAGTAAAGATTTCGCGGCCCGGGAAGCTCTTGTTCAAAGAGGATAATTCATGCATGTACGTAACAAAATCGCCATAGTTACCGGTGGCGCTCATGGCATAGGCAGGGCTTTGTGCCGGGCCTTTCATATCGAAGGCTGCCGGGTGGTAGTGGCGGACCTGGATAGGGAAGCGGCCACTGCGGTCGCGGCCGAAGTCGATGGCCTGGCTCTGCGAATGGATGTCACACGGGAAGATGAGGTCGTGGCTGCTGTCGAGCGGGTGGAACAGGAGTTGGGGCCGGTTGACCTGTTTGTATCCAATGCCGGCGTTGGGTTCGGCGATGGCCCGGAAGGCGCAGCATCTGCCACCAATGACATATGGCGAACCTGCCTGGACATCCATTTGATGGCACATGTCTATGCGGCACGCATCCTGGTGCCTCGCATGATTAAAAGGGGTGGCGGCTGCCTGGTCAATGTCTCCTCGGCTGCAGGTATTCTGTGCCAGATCGGCGATGCCGCTTACACTGCCAGCAAGCATGCAGCCGTAGCATTTGCTGAATCCCTGGCGATCACCCACGGTGACGATGGCATCCAGGTGTGCCTGGTCTGTCCCCAGGCCGTTGCGACACGCCTGATCGGCATCGATGAAGACACTGAAATTGAAGACGGCGCGCGCGGCTTTGGGGGCAATGATGTGGATGGCGTGCTCAGCGCCGAGTACGTCGCAGATTGTATCCTTGCAGGTATTCAGAAAGAACAATTCCTGGTGCTGCCACACCCCCAGGTGAGCACTTATTTTCGGCGCAAGGCGGATGACCACGACCGCTGGGTCCAGGGCATGCGACGATTCCGCCAAAAGTTGCTTGAGACACAATAAAAACAGGGAGAAAAGAATTGAAGGAAATTAACCTCGAGGGAAAAGTCGCCATCATTAACGGTGGTTCACGAGGGATCGGGGAGGCCATTGCCCGGGGTCTTGCAAGCTGTGGGGCGAAAGTCGTGCTGAGCAGTCGCAAGCAGGAAAGCGTGCAAAGCGTGGCAGATTCCATCGTTGCTGATGGTGGTCAAGCCGTTGCCAGGACCTGTCATGCGGGACACCTGGATGAAATCGAGGCCCTGTTCGATGGAGTCCGGAAGGATTTTGGCAGGCTGGACATCCTGATCAACAATGCAGCCACCAATCCATTTTTCGGCCCGGCCGCAGAACTTCCGCCCGAAGCCTTTGACAAGACGGTAGAGGTCAATTTGAAAGGCCCCTATTTTATGATGAGCCAGGCAATGCCGTTAATGGCTGAAAGCGGGGGTGGAAGCGTTGTGAATGTTGCATCGGTGGCCGCCCTGATGTCGCTACGCGGGCAAGCTGTTTACGCGATGACCAAGGCCGGCCTGGTCAGCTTGACCAAATCTTTTGCATTGGAGTATGGAAAGTCGGGAATCCGGGTTAACGCCATTTTGCCTGGCATCGTCGAAACCCGTTTCGCTGCCGCATTGGTGGAAAATCCCGCCATCCAGAAACAATTGTCCCGGTTGCCGGTGCCACGTGCGGGGCAGCCTGAAGACATGGTTGGTGGGGTGTTGTACCTGGTTTCAGACGCCGCTGCATATACGACCGGAACGACACTGGTCATGGATGGCGGAATAACTCTTGGATAAGCACTGCCCGCGAGTTCCCGTGCATGATTTTTTCAGCATGAAACCTCCAGTATGACTACTTCGGGTAATCCAACCGCCCCGGTGCGTAGTGGCGAAAATCTGGACTGGCAGGCCCTGGATGAGCACCTCAAAAAGGTAATTCCCGGCCTGGAAGGGCAGCCTGAAATCAGCCAGTTTGCCAGCGGTAATTCGAACCTGACCTACCGCTTGAAGTACCGCAACGAGGACTTGGTGGTCCGGCGGCCGCCTTTTGGCACCAAGGCGAAGTCCGCTCACAGCATGATTCGCGAATACCGGATCATGAACGCACTTAAACCGGTCTATCCCTGCGTTCCTGATACGCTTTACTACACGGATGATGAATCAGTCATTGGTTCCGAGTTCTACGTGATGAGGAAAGTCGACGGGCAGGTCATCAAGAAATCCATTCCGGATGATTGGGGTTTAACGGTCGCCGATACCAGGCGACTGTGCAGGCAGTTCTGGGAAAAGTTGATCGAGTTACATCAGGTAGATTACCGCGCTGTTGGCCTGGAAGACTTTGGTAAACCAGAGGGGTACATGCAGCGCCAGGTGTTGGGCTGGAATGGCCGATACGAACGGGTCATCACACCCGACGTGGGTGAATTCAGCGATGTGCGAAATTGGCTGGAGACAAATATGCCACCTGAAAGTGGCCATCACGCCATCTTGCATGGCGATTTCCGAATAGATAACGTCATCCTCAGTTACCAGGACCCCACCGAGATACAGGCTGTCCTGGATTGGGAAATCTGCGCACTGGGTGAGCCATTGATGGATCTGGGGAACGCACTTGCATACTGGATGGAGCCGGATGATCCACTCTATCTGAAGGCATTGCAGATGCAGCCGTCCACTGCAGAAGGAATGATGACCAGGAATGATATTCTTTCTCTTTACGGCGAACTCACCGGTCGTGACACTTCCGATTTCTTGTTCTATTTGGTCTACGGTTATTTCCGCAACGCAGTGATTTTACAACAGATTTATTTTCGTTTTTATCATGGCCAAACCCAGGACGAGCGTTTCCGGTCTTTTGGCGTTGCAACAAGGAACCTGGGAGAACACTGCAGGTCTTTGATTGCTGGATGAATGCGACCTTATATCTTGTTGCTTTTTACACAAGTGACCTTCAGGTTTTGGTCAATTGTGAGGGTCAGCCTTTTTCCTATTTCACTATTTGTTACATACCCACAGTAGCCGGAACGAATTTTTTGACCAGGTAGCTGTATCTCATACTCGTAAGAACCATCACTTTGTGACCATGAATAATAAATTGTGGAGTCTCGATTGGCCTGAATTTGGCCAAAAACGATACGATTGGACGGCAAGCGAACGATAACCACTTCAAGGGGCTGGTTAGATAGATTTACACGACGATTTCTGGTGTGGCTACTGTGTATGCAAGCAACATCATTGCAATTACTGATGCCAAACCAGCCGAATAAATTACCACTCGTTTCAACACTCTACTGATTAACCGTTCATTGGGCATAAATTCAATCAGGCCCTAGTCAGGTCATCGTCAATACGACTTTTCCTTTTGCCTTTCGTTTGGTGATCGCCGTAAATGCAGCCAAATACTGCTCGAGAGGATAGGTTTCTGTTACCCGTGGCTGCAGCTTGTTTTCCTGAACCATGGTGGCCAGTTCCTTCATGTTATTCAGGGCATCCTGCGGATGCTTTCCTGCCCAGGTGCCCCACCATACACCAATGATGCTAGCCTCTTTGAGCAGCGCAATGTTGGCCGGAAATTTTGGTATATCACCACTGGCAAAGCCAATGACCAGGTAGCGGCCGTGCCAGGCCAGCGAGCGTAAGGCCTGCTGTGCCATATCGCCGCCGACCGGGTCAAAGACCACATCAACCCCTTTGCCGTCTGTGAGCTCATTTACCGCATCGCGCAGGGAGTTTTGTGAATAATTAATAAGCTCCGTTGCGCCGGCTTGCCGCGCAAATTCCAGTTTTTCATCGCTGCTTGCCGCGGCAATCACATTTGCACCAAGCGCCCGAGCAATCTCAACTGCGGTCGTTCCCACGCCACCGGCGGCTCCAAGTATCAAAACGTTCTCGCCGGGTTTGAGTGCGGTGCTTTGATGAAAAGCATGGTAGGAGGTAGCGTAGGTGATGGTAAAGCCGGCGCCTTGCTCATAACTCAGTTTATCGGGCAAGGGCAGGCATAAATGTTGTTCCACCACACATTTTTCCGCAAATGCGCCACCTGTAGGTGTGGCAATGACGCGATCCCCCACAGCAAATCGGTTGGCGCCTTTACCCACAGCTTCCACGATGCCGGCAAGCTCGTTACCGGGTATAAAAGGTGGTGGAGTCTTGACCTGATACTCTCCCCTTATCATCAGGATATCTGGAAAATTGATTCCTGCGGCTTTTACATCCACCAGTACCTGGCCAGGGGCCGGTAAAGGCACATGGTGCCGCTCGAGTTTCAGTGACTCGGGTGGGCCGAATTTATTGCATACCAGCGCTTTCATGATTTAAATAACCTCAAACAGGGATGCTGCGCCCTGGCCACCGCCAACGCACATGGTGCATACGACGTATTTCACGCCGCGACGTTTGCCTTCGATCAGGGCATGACCTACCATCCGTGCCCCGGACATGCCATACGGGTGACCAATGGAGATCGCACCTCCATTGACGTTGAGAATTTCATCAGGAATTCCCAGTTGATCGCGGCAATAAATAACCTGCACC
>Ga0114950_10000761_pt1 | contig 23070 bp, 21 predicted proteins | sample N075metaG_FD_83503 | JGI IMG/M metagenome (GOLD analysis project Ga0114950, IMG submission 83503) | Deep subsurface microbial communities from Kermadec Trench to uncover new lineages of life (NeLLi) - N075 metaG | ecosystem: Environmental > Aquatic > Marine > Ocean trench > Sediment | place... | reverse complement strand
GAAGCAAGCGTTTCTTTCAATGACCATTGTGCAGTGGGCATCGAGCCAAATTATTCGAATTTGAATAAGAATTTGAACAACTCATTAATGCTCGTAACGGCTTTGAATACTCATATCGGATACGAAAAGTCAGCAAAAATTGCGAAGGCAGCTCATCAGAATGGAACCACATTGAAAGAAGAAGCAGTTAATTTGGGGTATCTCACGGAGGATCAGTTCGATAAATGGGTGGATCCGACCAAAATGATCGGTGGCCTTTAGTTTAGGTTTGAAGTCGCATTATTGACATTTTTACGTTAGATTTCATATATTAGGGGCGTATCTATAATCTTAAATTAAAAATCACCCATGAAAAAAATCTCCGTAATACTTGTTGGGCTTGTTATCTGCTTGGCTTCCGTTGGACAAACGTATGCCCAGCTTTCCAAACAGGAAAAGAAAGAATGGAAGAAAAAATATAAGGCTTATAAAAGTGATCTGGAAGCCTTCAAAAACCTGGTTGAAGAGAATAGTTCGATGAAAAGTCAGATTAATAACACAAAGGGACAGGCTTCAAGTTTGCAGTCACAAATTGCAGACAAAGATGCTCAGATAAGTGAGCTGCAAACAAATGCCAGAAAACTGCAGTCTGATGTCTCATCTGCGCAGTCAGCCCAGCGAAAAGCCGAAGCTGATTTGTCCTCCAAACCAGCCGCTGCTTCAAGTGATTGGAATAAGGGTGTTGTATTTCGCGTGCAAGTAGGAGCCTTTGAAAAAGGCGATGCATCAGAATTTAGCGAAGGCAATGAAGAATTCAACACTGAAAAAGCTGACGGAATGCAAAAAGTAACTTTGGGTAACTATAGAGACTATTGGGTTGCTGATAAGTTTAAAAAATATCTTCGGAATATGGGTGTTAAAGATGCCTGGATTGTGCCTTATAAAGATGGAACAAGAGTTCCTATCAAGGAGGTACTCGAAGGAGTTGTAGAGTAAATTAGTCGGTTAATAAATTATTGTGCAGGTGGGGTGTCCTCACCTGCTTTTTTGTGTTTTGAGAAAAAAGTGGATTATAAAAGATGCCCCATCTGATAGCCTTGTAAAGGAATTATCCGCTGCTTTAAATATTGACTCCACCTTATCTTCATTATTGATTCAGCGTGGTATTTCATCATTTAAGGAAGCTAAGACATATTTCAGACCATCTCTTGATCAACTCCATGATCCGTTTTTAATGGATCAAATGGATGTAGCGGTAAAACGTATCCATAAGGCTATTTCAAAGGATCAAAAAATCCTGGTCTATGGAGATTATGATGTGGATGGAACTACGTCTGTTGCTTTGATGCACTCCTTTTTATCCACTCAATCAGATTATGTTGACTACTATCTGCCCGACAGATACGAGGAAGGTTATGGCATAAGCGAGCAGAGCATTGACTTTGCTGCTGAAAACGGGTATTCCCTGATTATTGCCCTGGATTGTGGCATCCGGGCAAATTCATGCGTAGAGAAAGCCAATAAAAACAACATCGACTTTATTATTTGTGACCATCACCTTCCCGGTGAAATCCTGCCTCCAGCACTGGCGATCCTTGACCCCAAGAAGGAAACATGTGGGTACCCCTTTGATGAACTTTCGGGATGTGGAATTGGCTTCAAGCTTATTCAGGGGTATGGATTAAAGCATGGTGTACCTGAAGGGGAAATATATAAGTACCTCGACCTAGTCGCTGTCAGTACGTGTGCTGATATTGTCCCTATCGTTGGAGAAAACAGGATATTAACGTATTTCGGTTTGCGAAAACTTAATCAAAGACCACTTCCGGGATTGGACGCTTTGATAAAGATTGCAGGGAGGAATGGAAACCTATCTGTGTCGGATGTGGTCTTTGGAATTGCTCCACGGATCAACGCGGCGGGGAGAATGAATCATGCAAAGGATGCGGTACAGTTGTTGTTAATGAAAGACGGTGAAGATCTAGGCGAACAGGCATCAATTTTGAATAAGATGAATGCTGAGCGTAAATTAATGGATGAACAAATTACGGAACAGGCAATTCAACAGATGGAAGAACATCCGAATTTTAAAAGTGCCAAAAGTGCTGTTCTGTATAATGAGTCATGGCACAAAGGCGTTATCGGGATAGTGGCATCGCGAGTAATTGAAAAGTACTACCGACCGACAATCATACTTACAAAGTCAAAAGGAAAAGCAACCGGATCAGCACGATCAGTTAAAGGATTTAATGTATACGAAGCGATTTCAGCTTGTAGTGAACATCTTGATCAATTTGGTGGGCACAAATATGCGGCAGGATTAACGATGCCTATTGATAATATAAAGGATTTCGCAAATCAGTTTGAAGATGAAGTGCGTAAAAGAATTAGTCCTGATTCGTTAAAACCAATGCTCTCCATTGATCAGAAGATTTCACTAACTAAGATCACGATGGACTTTTATAAGATTATTCGTCAGATGGAACCATTTGGTCCGGGAAACCCGGCACCTTTATTTATTGCAGAAAAAGTGATGTGTAAAAACGCTCGAATTGTTGGCGAAAATCATTTGAAATTAAGCTTAACGCAAGAAGGGTCTGCTTCGATTGATGCGATCGCTTTTAGAATGAGCACACATCTTGATGCGGTGTTAAATAATCCTTTTAATATTGCATTTCATATAGAGCTAAATGAGTATCAGGGAAATCAAAATCTTCAATTGGTCATAAAAGACATTCAATTATCAGATGTTGCATAAATTAAGGGGTGAAGATTTAATTAAGAAATATAAACGCCGAACGGTGGTGGACAATATTTCAGTGGAGGTTTCACAAGGCGAGATTGTTGGCTTACTGGGCCCAAATGGAGCAGGTAAAACAACCACATTCTATATGATCGTTGGATTGATCAAACCCAACGGCGGTCAGATCTACCTCGATGACGACAACATTACAAAATTAGCCATGTACAAACGGGCCAAACGTGGAATTGGCTACCTGGCTCAGGAAGCCTCTATTTTCAGGAAATTATCTGTAGAAGATAACCTGAAGGCCGTTTTGGAAATGACAAACCTTTCGAAAAAGGAACAAAATGAAAAAGTAGAGACCTTATTGGAAGAATTCGGTTTGACACACGTCAGAAAGAATATGGGAGGTGTACTTTCTGGTGGTGAAAGACGCAGGACTGAAATTGCAAGAGCCTTGGCCGTGGATCCAAAATTTGTTTTGCTGGATGAACCATTTGCCGGGGTTGATCCGATAGCGGTTGAGGAAATTCAAAATATTGTTTCCAGGTTGAGGGAAAAAAATATCGGGATCCTCATTACAGATCATAACGTTCAGGAAACACTTTCCATAACCGACAGGGCTTATCTGATGTTTGAGGGCAAGCTACTCAAATCAGGAACTGCAGAAGATCTTGCTGCTGACGAGCAAGTTCGCAGGGTGTACCTGGGTCAACACTTTGAATTAAAGCGAAAAGTTTAAGAGTGATTGAATATATTAACTGGAGGTTATATATGTTTGTTATTTATAATTAGTCTAAATAAAAATAACATGAAGATCTCCTTATTCACCCTGCTTATGTTAAGCAGTTTTCTTACATTCTCTCAAAAAAATGAATCGATCGGTGTTCTCATCCTTGCACACGGTGGAAGCGAAGAATGGAATATGTTGGTGAAACAAGCAATCAATCCCATAAAGTATGATTACTATACTGAAATCGCATTTGGCATGGCAAATCCTTACACAATGCAAAAGGCAATTTCCAAACTTGAGGATCTGGGAGTAAAAAAGATTGTTGTAGTCCAATTGTTTATTTCATCGTTCAGCTTTATTCCCAGGCAAAATGAATACTTGCTTGGCCTGAGAGAGTCAATGTCGCAACCTCCAATTGTCATGTCACATGGTGTCCATTCAACAATGGATCACTCGAATCATAGAGTGAAAGAAGATCCATGGAAGCACCCTTCTGAATCATTCCCGATGCTCTCCTTTTCCAGTGAGATTATTCTCACCGACCCATTGAATGATCATACGCTCGTTGCTGAAATATTACTTGAGAACGCAAACAAGATTAGTATTGACAAATCAAAAGAAATACTTTTATTGGTTGGACATGGCCCCATGAAAGAAGAGGATAACACCCAATGGGTATTAAGAATGGAAAGTCTTGCCTCCCGGATTCAATCTTCCCTTCCAAATAAAGAGAGGTTTAAAATGGTTTATTCAATTACTGTGAGGGATGACGCCGATGTGGAAATTTACAACCAGGCGAAAGAGCAGCTCCGTATGCTTGTACGACAGTCCTCTGTAAATAACCGTGTACTGGTTGTACCATTACTTTTATCCACAGGCGGGATTGAACAAGGAATAATCGATCGAATTGAAGGACTTGATTATTCATTGAGTAAACAGGCATTGCTGCCTAACCCAAAAATCAATGAATTTATTTTAGTTTCTGTGAGTGAGGCATTAAGTCGTTAAAAAAATCAAGAACAATCCTCTTACCAACTAAACAAATTTTATTATCTTACTTAACTCGCATGTATTTTAGCAGCATTGAAAATTCTTAATACCATACTAACATGGGTTATGAAGAAACGGATTCATCAAATTGAATTGTTTCAGAAATATCCCATTGATGTACAGGAAGAGTGGAGGAAGCGGCTAATCCAATCTGGTAAATCAACAGAGTTTGGCAAAAAGCACGGTTTCAAAGACATCAGCTCACTAAAAGATTTCAAATCTCAAATCCCAATATCAAGCTATGAAGATTTCTTCCCATACATAGAAAGGATTATGAAAGGGGAGCAAAATGTTTTGTGGCCAAGTGAAATCAGGTGGTTTGCAAAATCATCAGGTACTACAAACGCACGAAGCAAATTTATTCCTGTATCCCCTGAATCACTGGAAGATTGTCATTACAAAGGAGGGAAAGATTTAGTTTCAATCTATGTAAACAACAACCCTGATTCCCAAATGTTCTCAGGAAAAGGACTCGCAATTGGTGGAAGCCATCAGATCAATCACTTTGATCCGAATGAGAATTCATATTTTGGGGATGTTTCTGCTGTAATAATGCAAAACCTACCCATGTGGGCTCAATGGGTGCGTACTCCAAGCCTTGACATTGCATTGATGGATAAGTGGGAAGAAAAGATAGAAAAAATTACAGCTGTCACGATAAATGAAGATGTAACAAACTTGGCAGGAGTCCCTACCTGGACTATTTTGCTGATACAGCGAATCCTCGAAGCATCCGGAAAGAATAATATCCTTGAGGTTTGGCCAAATTTGGAAGTCTTCTTTCATGGAGCGGTTTCTTTTGAACCGTACCGTGAACTGTTTAAGAAGTTAATTCCTTTTGATGATATGAATTACGTAGAGACGTACTCGGCTTCTGAGGGGTTTTTTGGGATTCAGGATTTGACTGATTCATACGAAATGCTTTTGATGCTGGATTACGGCATCTATTATGAATTCATTCCAACAAGTGAACTTGGGAAGGAGGATCCGCAAGTTATCTCCTTGAACGACGTGTCGCTCGGGAAAAATTACGCAATAGTAATAACTACCAACGCTGGATTGTGGCGGTACTTGATTGGAGATACAATAAAATTTACTTCAAAATTTCCATTCAGGTTCCTGATTAGCGGAAGAACAAAACATTTTATAAATGCTTTCGGAGAGGAATTGATAGTTGAAAATGCAGAGTATGCGATAACTAAATCCTGCAGCGCAACCGGTGCAGTAATTGACAACTATTCAGCTGGTCCGATATATATGGAGATTGGAAGCAGGGGCGGGCACGAGTGGGTAATTGAGTTTGTGAATCCCCCCGACGACTTGAATCGTTTTACTTTGTTACTTGATGTGCACCTGAGAGAGACTAATTCCGATTATGATGCAAAAAGGTCACAGGATCTAGCGCTTCAACCACCTGTTGTACACTCCGCCCCAAGAGGCACCTTCTACAATTGGATGAAAAGCAGGGGGAAACTTGGTAGCCAACACAAGGTACCGAGATTATCAAATAATCGTGAATACCTTGATGAAATTCTGGATCTGATTAAAGAGCGAAAAGCAGTTTCTTAGGGAACATGATGTTGCACCATGTTGATGAGATTATAACGATGAGAAAAACAGGTCGGTTTTTCAGCCTTCAAAAAATGGATTAGTTGCCTGGGACATGGAAAGATTAGCTAAGAAAAATAACAGATTGGTGAGAATTTTAAAATATCCCAACTTTCAACTCCTTCAGAATTAAACTTTCCAAAGAAAATAGAATCTGCCATTAAATATTTATACAGTTATCAATAATTATTCCTAATTAGGAATTGTATTATTCTAATATGTATTGATTTTAATAAGATTCTGACAAAATCTTATCAGAGATCGCATTTTGGACGAATATCATTTTTTTGTCCAAGTGTTATCCTATAATCCGACCAATACTGAAATCAAATTATTCGCAACTTTTTGTACTTTTTTAGAATCAAAATTTTGGGCCTTATTTTTTGAATAAATATTGAAGATATTTAATTTAAACAAATCAAAGAGTGTACCCGGAATTGAGTTGCGAAATTGTCCACATTTTGTCCAACTTATCCACAGCAATATGCATATTTTGCATAACATGCTGATTATCTGAATGTTACCCCTGTAAGATTAATCGAAAAATCTGTGGATAAGTTACTCATTCTAAGCAACTTAAATTCACTGTCTTAAATTTCAGCTAAATACCGTCGATGATTACCTAAATGGTCATACGACTCAAAGGGAGGCTTTTTGCCATCTAATGTTACTGCTTTTGTTGTCTGATCAGCTTCTTGCGGTATGAATTAAAAATACGAGATTTGGATAGAAACCCCAAATATTTCCCATCTTCAACCACTGGTAGGTTCCAGGCGCCGGTACGCTCGAACTTTTCCATAATAGATTGCATATTTTCATGAGGAGAAACTTTTGCAGGAGCCCGATTCATCAGTGAATTTACCTCCACATTTTCCTGCATTTCCCGATCAAACATAATTTCCCTGATATCATCCAATGTAATCACACCGATAAAATCTCCGTTATCACTTACAACAGGAAAGATATTTCTATGGGATTTTCTGACAAGTTCAACCAGGTCTCCAAGTTTTGCATCTGGTGATATTATATGAAGGTCGGTTTCAATAATTTTTTTCAGATTGATTTGACTCAACACCTGCCGATCTTTGTCATTTTGAATCAGGTCACCTTTTTCAATCAGATGTTTGGTGTACAGGGAGTATTTTTCAAAATAACTGGCTGCATTGAAAGAGATGGCTGACACCAGCATCAATGGAATAAATAAGGTGTACCCACTTGTAATTTCAGCTATCAAAAATATCGCTGTTAATGGTGCATGCAGGATTCCACTCATTGCCCCACTCATTCCAACCAGCACAAAATTCACTACCGAGAGATCAGTACCAAGAAAGACATTGGTGGAAATGGCAAAAATAAATCCAATAATTCCACCTGAAAATAGGGAAGGTGCAAATATTCCACCACTGCCGCCTGCCCCGATGGTGATTGCCGATGCCACAGGTTTTATCAGTACAACCCCCACCAGAAACAAAACGATAAATGCAGTGTTTTCAAATTGTGAGAAAAATAGACTGTTTTCAAGCACTTGAAGTGATTCGCCATTTAAAAGCGATTTGATTGTCTGATAACCCTCCCCGTAAATTGGGGGGAAAATGAAAATGACAAATCCCAACGATAGTCCACCTACCAAAGCACGCATATAATCAGAATTAATTTTCTTTATGGCCGCTTCAATTCTGTATGTTGTTCTCGTAAAATACACAGAGAATAAACCTGTGAGCAGGCCTAGTAATATATAGAATGGGATATCGCCGGTACTGAATGAATCAGTCAGTTCAAATGCAAAAAGCACATCTTCACCAATAAGTAAGATTGAAATCAATGATCCAAATACAGCGGCAATTAACAGTGGAATAAACATGGCCACCGTTATATCGGCGAGCATTATTTCGATGGCAAAAATTACGCCTGCAACTGGAGAATTAAAGATCCCGGCTATGGCCCCGGCTGCACCACTTCCTATTAATATGGTCTTTTGTTTGTAATTCAGGTGTACAAATTGTCCGATGTTTGAACCAATTGCAGATCCGGTAACAACAATCGGGGCCTCAAGACCAACTGATCCTCCAAAACCTACCGTGAATCCACTGGTCAGCAACCTGGAAAATGTTTTGGATAATTTTATACGTCCAAACCTTTTCGAAATATCGTATAGAATTTCAGTAATTCCATGTCCCATACTTTCCTTCAGCAGGTACTTAGAGATGGTGACGGTCAGCAAAATGCCAATCAGAGGGTACAGGAAGTACAGATAATTTGAAAAATCATAACTAAACCCGGAGATTAAGAAATTATGAATGATATGAACAACCTGCTTTAGTATCACCGCTGCAAGTCCTGACAGAGTACCAACCAATGCTGCCAACAGGATAATAAAATTCCGGTCACTAACGTGCTTAATTCTCCAGAATAAAAATTTTACAAGTAATTTGCGCATGGCTCAATTGATCGCTAAGATATTAAAATCGTTTATCAGAATGCGTAAAATTGATTTTGTAAATCCAATTAACACTGATAATGTAATCACACAACTGCTGTGTATTGAATTTAAAAAAGCAACCTTAAATCATGTCATCAGCGCACAAGGATTGCAAACAGCGTATCATTGATGCCAACGAAGGGGATAGGGGATACTTCCCACACGTTAAAGACACTGGGTCCTTTTAGATTAATTAAAAACCAGTTTTATAATAAATTTATGAAGCAGAACGGGATGGAGTAACTCCTGAATATTTAAGCCTCTACAACATGATAAAACTTAAAATGAACATATTGCTTATCAGAATTTAATATTCTTAGTAATTCTTCCCAGATAAGCTCAAAGGGATAAACTTCCAAATCAGAAAAATTATCCTGAGGAATATTGGTACTTTCCAGCTTTTCCAGGTAATTCTCGCATTTGTTTTTTATCGCAGAATAATTGAAGTCATTCTCAGGAATCAGGTTCAGTAAACGAATGAAAACGCTGTTCCGATAGTTGGATCGCTTGTCAAGATGTGAGGAATTAAATTTATTTATCTTATTCAGCGTCTTATTTAATTTCTTTAATTCGCCTTCTCTCAAAAAATACATAAACCTTGATGCAAGTACGGCAATTGAATAACCTGAATATTCTTTGTCATAATTTATTTTATAACTTAAAAAGTGATTTAGATTGAATCCCCACCGCACCAGTTTGTCGTCGTTAAAATAAACAAGGAAACCTCTATAGATATTCCACCTGTCAGCAAAATTCTCTTCCAGATCTCTGAATGATTTGTGCGTTCGTGCATTGCGAATATGTGTGGCCGCTAAATCAAACTTTCTACTGTACATTGCCAGCAGAAATCGTTTTTCTAAAAATTTAAACCAGGAAACGGAACCTTCGGTAAAATATTCCTTTCTTGAATCAGCAAATTCGAGTCCTTTTTCAAACTCCTTCAGATTAAAATATGCGTCAATTTTGGTGAGGTAAACATCTCTTCGACTTAAATCAACCCGGATTTCGCCATCTTTCCTTTCAAAAAAGCCTTCTTCCAGCTCAGTACAAAGGTCAATTAGCTTCTTAAAGTCATTTGTGATCCTGAAATACAAGAGCTCAAGTTTAAAAGCCAATAATTCAATACGACTACTATTAAACTTGTTTGATAACTCTTTAATTTTAGTAATGCTACTTGGAATTTGGCCCAATGCCCGAATCTGTGCGCTGAACGATTTGTTAATCAGTACTAATTCATTGTAGTATAAATTTTCAGATTCCATGATGGCATCCTGAAAACTCTTATAGTAGCCCAATGCAATTTCCACTTCATTGTAAAGGCTTAATTTCCCCTGATGAGCATAAATTGACTTGAGCCAAACCAAACCTTGTACTACCAAATCGACGAGTTCACATATCTTGGCAACTTTCAATAACTGCAGAAGTTTTTTGGTTGCCATATCTGTGGCTCCTTCATTCATCAGAATGCGAGCCTGATGAAGAATATTCATTGATTCATATTCGTACCGCTCATAGTTTGTGTACCCCTTCTTTTCATAATCAAGGAAGTAGAGGTTATTAAGTAGCTTCTCTTTTAGCTTACTTTTAGCATTTCTATAGTTCCTGTTATTTGGATCAGTTTGAAAAATTTTGTTTGCTGCTTCCTCGTCTGTCTTTATATCAAGATTCAGAATGCTTACGTACAACAGGTTGTCTTTTGAAACTTCGCTTTTTCTAAAGTTTTGATTCAACAATTGAATACTCCGATGCCCCTTCCTTCGTTTTAATTCAATGAGTTTGAGAATATCCTCCATTTTGACCGTTTAAATTGACGTCTGTTTGCCTTTTTACCTAATTATTTTACAAATTATGTAAATAGCTTCAAAAAACGCTACAATATTACCGAAACTGTATGTGAGAAACACAGATATATCATTAACATTAATCGAATAATCCAAAAAATTTGTATTGAATTTGCCTGAATACCCTACAATCTAATTTATTAACAGGAATTGCCATCTTATTGATAGGTTCTCCAAAAGTATAAAACGCTTAGATTATTGCACTGAAATCCCAACATCAGGCTTTTTGTCAGCATCTTCTGAATCTTCTACGATCATAGTGAGCATAATATTATCAAACCAATGTTCGTAGTGGTGGTACTGAACACAGTCGGGAAGGATATCCTGATCGATTTGAATTTTTATCACCTGATCCCTTGGCAGCCACCGAAGAAATGATTCCTTCTGATCCTGAGGTAACTGGGAAATCCGGATGTAATGAATTCCTCTGAAAATCTTTTCGTTGGCCTTGTCTTCCATCTTGAAGTTGGTCTTCTATTAATGCTTTAACTGCTGGAACAGTAACCGTTCCATGATGTTAATTAAAAAGATTATATCTTAATATGCAATAAATAGCTCGAATTCCATCTTTCCAATTGATCTTTTTTCCATCATCGTAGGTTCGCCCGTGGTATGAGATCCCGACTTCAAAAATCTTGATATTCTTAATTTTGGAAATTTTTGCGGTTACTTCAGGTTCAAACCCGAATCTATTTTCCTTTAGTCTGATGGATTGAATAACCTCTTTTCTAAACAATTTATAACACGTCTCCATATCAGTTAGATTGAGGTTTGTAAACATATTTGAAAGGGATGTAAGAAATTTATTCCCAAGGGAATGCCAAAAAAACAAGATCCTGTGTGGCTTTCCTCCCATAAATCGGGAACCATAAACAACGTCAGCTCCCGAGGTGATTGCCGGCTCCAGAAGTAAATTATATTCATTCGGATCGTACTCAAGGTCGGCATCCTGGATTACAATATAGTCGCCTCGAGCATTGTCAATTCCCGAACGTATGGCGGCTCCTTTTCCTCTATTTTTTTCGTGCTTAATCAGCTTTACTTCCGAATTTACTACAAAGGATTCAACAATTTGTACTGATGTATCAGTTGAGAAATCGTCAACCACAATCACCTCCATCTTTATTCCGTTTTTTAGTTGCACACCAAGGACTCTTTTTATAAGGTCGCCAACTGTCGCTTCTTCGTTAAACATTGGAATTATAACCGATAACAAATTAATCATTCCGACTTTGATTTAAATTGCAAAAGATACGTATCTGGATTAGGAATCAGAGCTACAGTCACAAATTGTTCAGGATTTTTTTGAATTGTCGGATATAGATACCTGGCGGTGGAACTATAACCCAGTTGCTCTAATACGACAAGATCCACCTTCCGCGTCTTAAGATCTTCCATAAAGTCCTGATCATCTAGTGTGTACTTGTATCGTGTGGTAAATGTTCCCGAATAAAGGTAAAATAAGGTCGGTTTTCTGCATGAAACCACGAGTTCCGTGTTTCCCTCTCTTTTCAGATCCCTGGCAAGTTTAAAGTAGTTTTCCCATTTGGGTGAATACCCCGCTTTTGACTTTAGGTTTAAGTAAGAGATATCGCTAAAAAATGGAATGATAAGGATCAATGATATCCACAGGGGTATTGGTTTTTTTGTACGTTTTCTTAAGAATTCAATGATCAGATCAATCCCATTCAAAAACAACATGACCAAAAACGGAAGCATGGGAAGCACGAACCGTATTCCAACCCATACATTTGGCCAAATAAGTAAAACAGAAAAAGTAGCGACCAAATAACCAATAATAAGTTTCTTATATTTTTTAAGTCCAAACACTCCAAGGATCAAAATGATCAAAATGATAATTCCACTTACCCATTCAAGCCATGCCACCGGTTCTTTATAATTAAAGTCGCGAAAGGGAAAAATTACGTCAGGAATCTCCCTGCTGATGTACCTGCCAATATTGCTGGAAATCCTCAGCACCAAATTCGTAAAACCCGCTTCCCCCATTTCAGGCCTGTAAGGATTTATCATTGTCAGTTGCTTCAGGTATGAATTTCCACCAAGGCCTTGCCCCCTTAAGAACCAGGGCAAATAGCAGGCAATAAACCCAAGAATGTACGAAAGCAGAATTTTCCATTTTTTCCGCCATTCAAATAACAATACCAGGCCATAGGACGCTATGATTGCAATACCAAGTGTCCTGATGTAAAACGAGATGATGAAAAACAAAAACGCAAGCAAATACGACCGAACCTTTTTATTCGAGTCCTGGTGATGTGCTTGTAAAAAGAACCAGAATGACAACAGTGAAAAAAACAAAAATGGTATCTCTGTCATCATCATTGTTGAAAACTTTAGAAAATGCACATTCAATAACAAAAACGGAATAGAAAGCAGTGCAACTTGCTTACTGGTAATTTCCTTGATCAATACAACGCTCAGAAAGATGCTTCCAAGAAGAAAAATGGCATTAAGAAATTTAACGGAAGCAAATGAATCTGATATCCAAAAAAGTAAACTTAGAATAAACGGATAACCGGGAGGAAAGTGGTTATTTGGTGTCTTGTTTATGCTATTGATGCTCACATATCCTTCACCCTGGTGGAGGGCCTGGCCAAGCATGTAATAATTGGCGTTATCTCCATTCAGATCTACTTTGGCATCGTAAACAAAAACGTACACACCAATAAAGGCAATGATCAGGACGAATATCCCAGCTATGTATTTGGTGTTCAATTCCATTTATTTTTCATCCGGAAAGATAGCCGAATTTTAAAGGATTGGAAAACTGAGATTATTGAAATCCAGGGATCAAATGGAATCATCCGCTGTATCGATTTGTTTTTAACAGGAGTTTGAATTACTTAGCAGAGAACAATGGCCGATGCACTAATTTATATTCCGGATATCAGTGGGTTTACAAAATTTGTAAACAATACAGAAATAAGCCATGCACAACACATTATATCTGAATTACTCGAAGTTATCATTGACTCCAACAGGCTTGACCTTGAAGTTTCAGAGGTTGAAGGTGACGCTATATTGTTTTATAAAGAGACAGTCCCTCAATTAGAAGATATTTTTAACCAGGCCAGGGAAACTTTTTTGAAATTCCATCAACACCTACGTAAATATGAATCTGAAAGGGTATGCGAGTGCGGAGCGTGCAAAGGAACTCCGGACCTCACGATAAAAATGATTGCACACTCAGGGGAAATTGGTTATACAAAAGTTAAAAATACATCTAAGCCTTTCGGGGGAACAGTTGTTGAAGCGCACCGTTTGCTTAAAAACAGCATCGAAGACACTGAGTACTTACTGGTAACCGATGCACTATCAGGTTCTACTTTATCTATGGATGATCCCTGGATTCATTTGGAAAAAGGAAGCAATGAATACGACGGTCAGAACATTGATTATACATTCACCCTTTTGAGAGAATTGCACAAAGAAGTACAAGACCCTCCACCGATCCCAAAACCATTTCGGATAAATAATCCAGTTAAGGGTTCAATTGTGATTAAAAAGCCATTATACAAGGTTTTTGAAATGGTAAACAACCTTGATTTCAGATTATTGTGGCGCAAAGACTTAACGGATTTGCAGTTTGACCCTAATAAACTGAATCGGGCGGGGTCAAAGCACCGGTGTTTATTTGATGGAGGATTCGCTGATTTTGAATCCATCAAATCGGATTTTGGAAATGATGCATTGGTATATGGCGAAAAAGTGTCGAACATTCGTTTTCTGGATGATCTTTCTTTTTACTATATCCTTACCCAGGTTGAAGATGGAACAAGAGTAAATATGGAAGCCCATATAAAGCCCAAACTTCTGGGTTGGTTAATGCTGCCATTTATCAAATTGAAATTGAAGAAACAGATTGATGCTACCCTTGAGGAAATATCTGAAGCATTAACAATGCCTCAGGAATTAGGAGAGAAATAGTACACAAAAATTTTATATTTGGTACTTTATGGAAAGCCAAAAAAGCCTTTTTGATCTCCCGGATGATGTCCACTACCTGAATTGTTCCTACATGTCACCTTCGTTGAAGCGAGTTGTAGATGCAGGCATTCAGGCGGTGAAGAAAAAAAGCAGGCCCTACGAAATAAAAGTCAACGACTTTTTTGAACCTGGTGAAAACCTTAGATCGCTGTACGCCGGACTGATTAATTGTGATCCATTGCAGGTATTTTTGATCCCTTCAGTTTCCTATGGGATCAGTTCCATTGCAAACAACCTGGATATTCCCGAAAATTCGAAGTTAATAATTACCGGAGAGCAGTTTCCCAGTAATGCATACACGTGGTTTACGGTTGCTGAAAGTTCAGGAAGTGAAGTACAAATGATTGGGCCACCTACATCGATTGATGGCAGAGGGAGGAATTGGAATCAGGAAATATTGGAGGCCATTGATGAGAGAACTTCAGTAGTAGCAATACCGCAGTGCCACTGGGCCGATGGCACGCTATTTGACTTGATGGCCATCCGAGAGAAAACAACAGCATTTGGGGCTGCAATGGTCATTGACGGTACGCAATCAGTCGGGGCATATCCATTTGATATTCAGGAGATTAAACCAGATGCACTGATCTGTGGAGGGTATAAATGGTTATTAGGGCCTTATAGTCTTGGACTTGCTTATTTTGACTCAAAATACAATCAAGGAGTGCCTCTGGAAGAAAATTGGATAAACAGAAAGGGGAGTGAAAATTTTTCCGGATTGGTCGATTACCGGGAAGAATATCAACCAGGAGCCCTTAGATACGAAGTTGGTGAACACAGCAATTTTGCTTTGATCCCGATGTTACACACATCCATAGAACAAATATTGGCTTGGTCAACAGTTGAGATTCAGGCATATTGCAAGAGTATAACCCACGAAGGGATTGCTAAGTTAAGAATGAATGGATTTTGGATTGAGGATGAAGCATCCAGAGGGTCACATTTATTTGGTATCCAACTTCCTCCGGAAGTGGATTTTAATTTACTTCGACGGAGGCTGGAAGAGAACAAAATATTCGTCTCCATTCGTGGTACTTTCGTAAGGGTATCACCCCATGTGTATAATTCTAAAGCAAGTTTTGATTTATTGGTTGATACCTTAATTCATGAAGCATCAAATTAGTCTTCTTTTTTTATTTCTGGCTACAATAAGTTTTGCACAGGATGTGAGGCTGACAGCCGTTTTTTTGACAAGAAGACCCTCAGATAATAGAGATAAGGCTGAAATCCAGGCTCTGGAAAATGAACACCTTCGGAGCATTGGGAGACTAAGTGAAAATGGGATTCTGTTAAACGGAGGACCATTGGAAGGGGGAATGGAACTTCTGATTCTAAATACAATAAATAGGAAAGATACTGAAAAGGTGCTTGCTGAAGATCCTGCACAAAATCTTTACAATGCTGAAATCCTGTCATTCGAGCTTCGATATGGAGAGATCTGTCAACCTGAACTACCTTATGAAATGAAAACGTATTCCCTCATTCGATATCTCCCAAAAAATCAGATTGCCAGCTTTAAATCAAACTCTGATTATGACATGAGGTCAAGTCATGATGCCCACATAAGGTTATTAATAAGTTCAGGACAGGTAATCGCAGAAGGAGTTTTTGGAGACTATGATGGGGGTATCATTATCTACCAAAAGGATGCGATCAACAAAACAATCCAAAACGATCCAGCCATTGTAGAAGGGTATTTAACGGCGGATCAATATACCATCTGGCTGAACAAAGGGTCTTTTTGTATCAAATGACTGGACAGGAAGCATCAATGTATATGGATCAACTGGGAATGCAGCGAGAGCCATTTCTATTCATCATTGATTTTGAAATGAAAAGACCAATGGTTTATCCTCTTTCGAATTTACCAGATGAAATTTCCTATGAGTTGAATATACCAGGAGACTCTTCTTGCCAATTCCCTGCCTTGGATGTTGACCCAGTATCATTAGAAGCGTATAGCGTGAAATTTAATCAGGTGATTGATCATTTAAATTATGGGAACACCTATTTGCTGAACCTTACCTGTAATACACTCATTCGCACAAAATTGAATCTTGAGGAAGTATATCAATATTCAAAAGCCAGGTACAAGTTGTTATTGGAGGATAAGTTTGTTGTCTTTTCGCCGGAGCCATTTATAAAAATTTCCAATGGACGCATTCATTCTTTCCCGATGAAAGGAACCATCCGGTCTGATGTTCCAAATGCAAAATCTGTAATCCTGAATAATGAAAAGGAAATTGCAGAGCATGCAACCATCGTGGATCTGATTCGAAACGATCTTGGTATGGTAAGCTCAAGTGTACGTGTTGATAAATACCGGTATGTTGAAGAAGTAATGACGAATGCCGGTAACATTCTTCAGGTTTCGTCTGAAGTTTCCGGAGTTCTCGAAGATGATTACATGCAAAACTTAGGACAGTTAATATTTACTTTATTACCAGCCGGTTCGATTTCGGGTGCTCCCAAACCTAAAACACTGGAGATCATATCAGAGGTTGAGAATAGAGAACGAGGATATTTTACCGGAGTTTTTGGCGTTTTTGATGGTTCTGACATTGACAGTGCAGTCATGATCCGGTTTATTGAAAAAACACCCCAGGGGTTCATTTATAAAAGTGGGGGAGGCATAACAGCCAAAAGCCGCCTTTCAGAAGAATACAGTGAAATGATAGATAAAGTGTATGTCCCTTATTGAAAGTATCAGGTATTCCAGAGGGTCCTTCAAACATCTTGACAGGCATCAGGGCAGAATGAATAGAAGTTACTCTGAAATGTACGGATTGGATTGTCCTGTTGATCTGAACCTTGCAATTGATATCCCTTTAAACATTCTCAATAGCAATGACGACTACAAGTGCAGGGTTATATATGGAAGATCAATTGAGGATATCTCGTATTCCAAATACACACCGAAGTTTCCTTCATCTATTAAAGTCGTCCACCATAACTCGATAGATTATCATCTTAAGTATTCAAATAGAGATGAAATTAATTCCCTTCTGGATAAATCTCACAGTGACGAAATCTTAATTATCAAGGAAGGTCTCGTTACAGATACAAGTAAATACAATGTATGTTTTTTTAATGGTCAACGTTGGTTTACACCGTCCACTCCACTTCTGAAAGGAATTATGCGGGAAGCACTGATTGAAAAAGGAATAATCTCCGAGATTAAAATTAAGAAAGAGGATCTTGCAGGGTTTACGCATTTTGTGCTGATCAATGCACTGAATCCGTTCAATCCTTCGAACGCATTCACTATTAAGTCTTTAAGGACATAATCGTACACCTTTAATAAAAATGAATGTGGATTTGTTTTAACTTTTCATGGTGATTAGACAAAAGTTGAAAGCGCAGGAAGAAGGCTCTGAATTTGGTATCCCCATCTGAGCCCTTACTATCAGCCATGATCGCCATTTTGAGAATTTGTGGCTTGATCTAAATTCAGGAGGTTTTAAGATTGTTATAAACGAACCAAATTTGGAAAAAGCAAAAAAATGAACTTGAGAAATTTGTTGACGTGTATAGATCAGGGTTAGATGACAGCGTAAAACTGAAGCAGGAATAGAGCAAAGCTAATTTAATTGCTGCTTTTAATCAGATAAATAAGCCATGGTTTCGGTATTTTATGCAATATGATCCGACAGATGCACTCCAAAAAGTGAGATGCCCGGTACTGGCGATTAATGGTGCCAAAGACCTGCAGGTGCCACCAAAAGAAAACCTGGATGCCATTGAAAAAGCTCTTAAGCAAGGAGGAAATAAAAACTACAAGGTCATTGAATACCCGGGATTGAATCACCTGTTTCAGCACGCAATTACTGGAGCACCAAGCGAATATAAATCCATTGAGGAGACATTCTCAGAGGAAGTGATGTCGGACATTGCAAAATGGATAAATTCACTTTAGTAATTCTCCTGGTAAACAAAATTCAAGTAAGAATAAACTGGATAACCAACAGAATAAGAAAGGCCGAAACTCCAAATATCCCTATTCCCAGGCTATGCAAACGATAGCCCATGGAAACATTCATACTGCTCATTTGAGTAACAATCCAGAAGAAGCTGTCATTCGCATGCGAAATAACCGTTGATCCTGCACCTATTGCCAATACGGCAAGGGCAATCTCTATGTCTGTAGTTAAACCCAATGTTGACATCATTGGAGCAATTATGGAGGCTGTTGTTATCATGGCTACGGTTGATGACCCCTGGGCTGTCTTCAACGAAGCAGAAATAAGAAATGGCAACCATAATCCCAGCGAAGCCACACCAAAAACTGTTCCTATCTGATCGGGCAGCGACGAATTTTGTAAGATCTTCCCAAAAGCCCCTCCTGCACCTGTAATCATCAAAATAATAGCTGCTTCTTTCAATGCTTTTCCTGTCCAGCCATCTAAAGATAACATACTCCTTTCAAGCTTTTTAGGTAGCAAGAGGGCAAAACAAAGTCCTATCAGCAATGCAATTACTGGAGTACCGATAAAATTAATTGTATCGAATACAAAACCCGTATCAACAACTCCAAGGTAGGTATTGAAAGATTTAATGACAATTAACAAGATAGGGACCAAAATAGGCAGTATTGATTTTACAATACCGGGAGAGTCGGAGAGTTTATTCTTAAGCTCTTCTTCTGATAGATCAGGATTTGGATCAATGAATGTCTTTGAAGCAACTTTATTTGCAAATATTATTGCAGGGATCAGGCCGATACCACTGGCTAAAATGCCCCAGAAAATAACCAGTCCCAAATCGGCATTTAAAATTCCTGCAGCAGCAATCGGGCCTGGAGTTGGCGGTACCATGGAATGACTAGCTAGTAATCCGACAGCAAGTGCGATGGATGTTCCCGCAAGGGATTTATTAATTCGTTTGGTTAGCGCCCTGTTCAAAGGAGATAATATTACAAACCCGCTATCGGCAAATACCGGAATGGAAACAATATAGCCAATCATGGCCATGGCTGTAGAAATCCTTTTTGGCCCAATCAGATTTAGAACTTTTTCAGCAAGGGCATAGGCTCCTCCCGAATGTTCAAGGAATGCCCCTATAATCACTCCAAGTATGATCACAAGTCCTATGTTACCCAATGTTGATCCGAACCCGGTATTGATGGATTCTACTATTAAGGTCAGCGGCATCCCGGACAATATGCCAAACGATAGGGCAGCTATTAGTAACGCAAGGAAGGGATGAAGCTTGTACCTGGTAGTGCTTACTACAATTATTGCAATGCAAAAAATAAGTACGAAAAAAATCATACAGGAAGATTGAGGAAAACCAAGGGTCTAGGAATCACATACTGTCCCAGATTACCCCCCATACTTTTGAATATTCTCAAATCTATAGTTTTAAGGGGGCTATATCTCGCGTATTTCATAGTTTTTCCTAATTCCAAATTGAACCAGATCGGCTAAATGAAAAACTTCCAGTGTTTCAAGATGCTTGACAATACAATCTGTATCATTCAAAATTTCTAAAACTTCAAACCTGGATTCTTCAGAATAATTTCGAAGGAAGTACTTATGACCTTGTTAAAGGTTCTCAAATGTAAGCATTATCAAAAATATATTTTCTTGCATTTGAATAGATTATCCAATGTGATATTTATTGCGAATGGTTTACTATTCCTCCATTAGATTCCACTAAATTTGCCTTCCAATTTAAATGAAATCCAAATGAATATCTCGGGAAAAATTGTAGAAATTTTTGAAACACAACAGATTAGTGACACATTTAAAAAGAGGGAGTTTGTTGTCGAGTATTCTGAAAATCCAAAATTTACTGAAGTTATAAAATTTGAAACTGTTCAGGACAAATGTTCTTTATTGGATGACTATTCTGTTGGTAATGAGGTTTCTATTGAATTTAATCTGAGGGGAAGAAAATGGACCGACCCTCAGGGCAATGATAAATATTTCAACACACTTCAAGCCTGGAAATTATCGGGTAATCAGCAAACACAGCAAGACGCACCACCGGTAGCAGATTCTGAACCCGACTGGATGACCCCTGATAAAGAAAGGGATGACAAATTGCCCTTTTAAATTAAAACATTAGCCTCTGATTATACGTTTTCAATAGTATGCGGATACTCTTGCTAATATTAATTGCTCCATTTGCCTTTCTGCTAATTATACCAATTGGTGCAATGCTTATTGGCATTGCTGCAGGAATCTTCGGTGCCGTAGTAGGATTATTAGGCGCTGCATTCGGATTGGTTGTTGCACTCTTTGCAGGAATTTTTGGAGGAATGTTTGCTCTAGGCATCCTAAAAGCATTCCTTATAGTCCTTGCTGTGGTGTTTATCGTATCCAGACTTTCAAGGCGTCAGGAAACCAAGGCCACAAAGTAATTAGGTAACTTTACTCGAAAATTGTCATTATTTATAACTTTCTTATTATTTTCGGAAAGTCAATATACCTGATAAATGTCCAAAAAAGTATTCATCATTGAAGATGACAGTATCTATTCTGAGTTTCTTAAAAAGAACTTACGGACAAAATATAAAATTTACGCCTATTACACTGCGGAAGATGCGATAATCGCGTTGAAATCAATTTCTCCGGATGTTTTGATAATAGATTACAAACTACCAGGGATGAATGGAATTGAGTTGTTTGAAAAAGTGAAAGACGGCTTGGGAGATGCAAAAGTAATTGTCATGAGTGCCATTGATGATGGGAACCTTGTTCTGGACTTTATTAAGAAAGGAATTCGCGATTATGTGATCAAAGACGAAAATGTGGTGGAGTCATTAGTTTCAATCATTGAAGAAGATGATACGATTTACTATGAGTCAGGATTAGATAACTGAGTAGGGAATTCCACAGTAAATATCGAACCCCATTCCTGTTGGCCTTTATTTCTATGAGTTATTTTCCCCTGAAGAAACCCAATAAGAGTGTGTGTAATTGAAAGGCCGAGTCCTGTTGAACTTTCTCCCCCCGTAGGTTTAGCCGTGAGTACCTGGTATTTCTGAAAAAGTTTATTCTGATCTTCATTTGATATTCCAGGGCCCTGGTCTTCAACTTCTACGATTATGTTCTCAGCTTGAGAGGAGATTTGAATAGTTATTATTGAACGAAGAGTTGAGAATTTAACCGCATTGGAAACCAGATTATCAAAAATTCGATTTAAATACTGTCTGTCTGATTTGAACCTGAAATTATCCCCTGTTGTTTTGATGATAATTTCCTGCTGTTTTTTTTGCATATATGGCTTGTACGTTTTTACAAGGCTTGTAATTATTTGCTTTAAATCAACAATTTCAAGGTGCATTTGTACTCCTTTAAACTCGATAGCCCTGATGTCAAGTAAGTTTCTAATTAAATCCAATCCATCACGAACCACAATGTTCATCTTGTCCATGTAACCTTTTTGCTCCTTTGTAAGATTATCACCTGACAGGTATATAAGGTTTGATAATGCAAAAACCCGGTTCAAGGGTGCTTTCAGGTCATGCGAAACGACACTAATCACATTGTTCTTTTCATTATTCAGTTCTTTGAGGTTTACATTTTGCTCTTCTAGAATTTTATTTTTTTCTTCGATGAGTTTTGTCTCTTCCTTGATGATGTCACTTTTCCTCTTAAATTCATCAATGATCACAGACTTGTGTTGCAACGCGATCATTAGTACTCCTAACAGTACGATAAGAAAAATGATAAAGACCCACTCAAATCCTAAAATCCAGTCCATTTACTGCCAAAATACAAAATGCCATATCCAATAAAGCGGTAAAAATATAAATCTCGATTTGAATTCATTGAATCATCAATTCCTTACTTTTAGTCAATCGGAGCTAAAAACGTTGCGGAAAGTGAACTATTCCCAATGGATTAATGGTTTAATATGGTATGGTACGCTTAAAAATGTGCATTTTGTTCACAATTGGCTTTCTGGCATGTGAGAACAATGAACCACAAACCACACCTGACGTCCCATCTGCTCCTACATGGTTGATAGATAAATCTTCTCTAATTGATCCAGGAGCAGGAAAAGATGGAATCCCGGCTTTACTTAACCCCGAGTTAATTGATGCTTCCGAAGCTGATTATTTAGGGCCGGATGATCTGGTTATCGGTTACAAATTTGGTAATGAAGCCCGGGCGTACCCACATCAAATTTTGGACTACCATGAAATTGTAAATGATGCCATCGAAGATAATTTATACGCGATCACATATTGCCCATTAACAGGAACAGGTACAAATTGGAACAGACAAATTAATGGATCCGTAACGACTTTTGGAGTATCCGGGTTTTTGTACAACTCCAACCTTATTCCGTATGACCGCTCCACGGAAAGTCTATGGAGCCAGATGAGATTGGATTGCATCAATGGGGCTTTGATTGGAAGCAATGTTTCCACATTCCATACGGTTGAGACTACATGGAGTACATGGAAACAGATGTACCCCAATACAAAAGTTTTGTCAACAAATACAGGGTACAACAGACATTACGAGTTTTATCCGTACAATAATGGCAATGAGGACTATAGAGAAATTGAATTAATTGTATTTCCCGTTGACAACACGGATTCCCGGCTGCATTCAAAAGAAAGGGTTTTGGGAATTAACAACAACGGTGAGACACGTGCATACAGATTTTCCCT
>Ga0114950_10000759_pt1 | contig 23092 bp, 19 predicted proteins | sample N075metaG_FD_83503 | JGI IMG/M metagenome (GOLD analysis project Ga0114950, IMG submission 83503) | Deep subsurface microbial communities from Kermadec Trench to uncover new lineages of life (NeLLi) - N075 metaG | ecosystem: Environmental > Aquatic > Marine > Ocean trench > Sediment | place... | reverse complement strand
TAGAAGAAGAGGCCGAACTGGGTCGGCGGAACGCCGGAGACCGTGAGGCTCATGTCGTTGGCCGCGATCCCGGTGCTCCCCGTGCTGCCGATCTCACCGCCGTTGAGGCTCCACGTATTGGCCGCGCTCGTGCAATACGTGCTCGTGCCGCAGATCGGAGTCCCGCACGGTCCATCGACGGTTGCCGTCAACTGGGAGTTCGGACCGGGCTTGAAGAGGCCGAGCGTCGCCGTCGTCATCGACGGAGCGGAGTTCGCCGTGAATCCGAAGTTGAAGAGCGTGCCCCAGCGCAACGCGTTTGCGTTCTGGTTCTGGGCGAAGGTCTCGGTGCACGACCATGTGAGCGCGCCGCCGGCCATCGACGAGGTCCAGTCGGTGTTGTCGTAGATCGAGCCGCTGTGGTGATCGACGTCACGGAAGAACAAGTCGGTGATGACGATGCCGTCGCAGTTCGCCGGGATCGAGAACGAGGTGCCCGACTGGTCTGAAGTCAGGTTTTGCACCACGTACTCGTAGCGCCACAGGCCACCGCCGAGGTCCGTCGTCTTGTAGCCGAGGACGTAGTGCCCCTCGGCGTCGTCGATCGCGGTCGGCTCCAGCAGGTTGTCGATGTCGATGACGGTGACTGTCGGATCCATCGTGCGCCAGGCCTCCACGGCGCACTCGTGACGCACCGTTCCGCCTGCCTGGTTCATGGGGCCTGACGCGGAGGTCGTGACGGGCCGCCAGGAGTTGTTGTTCCTGGCCTCGCCGAACTTGGCGTCCTCTTCGCAGACGTACTGGGACTCGGCCAGGTAGGTCGCGCCGGCGTGGCCGAGCTCGAGTGAGTCGACCTTGAGTCGTCCGGAGTGGGCGCCGCCGCTCGGGCTGGTCATCCCCTGCACGTGTTGGCCGGTGGTGGGGTTCACGTCGAACTTGGCGTGCCCGCCGTGGCCGTCGTTGAGGGTGGCCCAGTAGGTATCGGCGCAGCCGACGCCCAGCGTGGAGCACGGAGTGTTCTGGCAGGAGCCGCAACCCGGCTCGTTCACCGCGCAGAACCCGAGCTTCAGCCAGCTATAACCGAGCTGCTCGAGGCGACCATCCTCGATTCGGAAGAGGTTCTGGGCGATGTTGACGCGCTGCGCCGTCCACTGCAGCGAGACGTTGCCTTCATTGCAGGAGGTCGTCCCGAAGGAGTAGTGGTTCTTGCCGCCGGGGGTCTGGCCGTAGTAATGGAAGTCATTGGTGTTCCCGCCGTCGTGTCCGAGGTAGAGCACCGTCATGTCCTTGAAGACTTGCGCGGGAGCGGGCGCGGCGAGCGCTGCGGCGACGAGGGAGAGTCCGAGGAGTTTCTTGATCATCTTGGTTCAGGGATCGGGGGGGGGGTCCTGGAGCCGCGGGAGACGACTCCCGGGGGGTGCCCACATGGCCAGGGAAGGGCGGGACACGAGCTGGAAATGATAAGGACATTCGCCGGATTCCGGGGCACCGGGTTTCGTGTGATTCGCGTTGGGTCCGCGGCTCCAAATGGCGCGAGCTGCTTGCCTGCGCGGGACCTGGGCGCGATTTCCACCCGAGCGGTCGGTCCAATTGCCCGGTCGGCTCCCGCCTGGGGCTCCCGGTGGGGACACGAAGAAGGCCCCCCGCGCACGCGAGGGGCCCTGCTCACATCCCGGGCGGCACGAGCCGCCTGGAGGTCATGTCACGGACAGAAGGTCACTTCCAGAGCGTCCGAGAGGTTGAAGAGTGCCCCTCCGCCCATCGGATCGCGGAACCAGTACTGGAAGTTCCACGTCGAGCCCGCGGTGATGGCGCCGTTGCCCGCGTTCATCGGGGCCTGGCTGTAGTCCAGCGCGTTGCTGTTGAGGCCGAGGTTGTCCGCATTCGTCGGCGGGTTGAGTCGGAAGACCTCGCCGTCGATGCACCTGAAACCGTTGCCGAAGGGGGTCTGCGCCTGGATCGCGCCGTAGTAGAAGAGCCCGAACTGGCCCGGAGGCGCGGTGTCGACCTCGAGCACGAGATCGTTCGCGCCGATGCTGGTGGAGCCGCTGCTGCCGATGTTGGCCCCGACGAGAATGCCGAAGGAGTTCGGCGTGCTGACGCAGTAGGTGTTCATGCCACAAACGGCGCCCCCGCAGGGTCCTTCGACGGCCGCGTTCAGGGCCGAGACCGGGCCCGGCTTGAAGAGGCCGATGGCCGCGTTGGTCATGGACGGACCGCTGTCCGCGGTGAAGCCGAAGTTGAACAGTGTGCCCCACCGGAGCGCGTTCGCGTTTGCGTTCTGGGCGAAGGTCTGGGTGACCTCCCAGGTGATCGAGCTGCCGTCCACCGTGGCGGTCCAGTCGGTGTTGCTGTACGGCGAGCCGCTGTGGTGGTTGACGTCACGGAAGAAGATGTCCGTGATGTTCAGGCCGCCGCAATTGAGCGGAATCGAGAACGAAGCTCCGGACTGGTCCGAGGTCAGGTTCTGGAGCGCGTACTCGTAGCGGTGCTGACCGCCACCGATGTTGGTCACCTTGTAACCGAGGACGAAGTGTCCGACCGCCATCGGGAACCCGGCCCCGGCCGGCTCGGCGGTGTTGTCGACGTCGACGACGGTGACGGTCGAGTCGAGCGTGGCCCAGGCCTCCACGGCGCACTCGTGGCGATGGATAATATGCCCCTGGCCGTTGACCGCGCCGCTGCCCGAGGTCGTGTTGAGCTGGCGCCACGATGCGTTGTTGCGCGCGTGACCGGCCTTGGCGTCGTCCTCGCAGATGTACTGGGACTCGGCGAAGTAGGTGGCTCCCGCGAGTCCCATTTCGCTGGCTTGCACCTGCAGGCGTCCACGGAGGGGGAGGGAGCCGCTGGGGCTCGTCTGGCCCTGGACGTGCACGCCGGTCACCGGGTTCACGTCGGCCTTGCCGTGGCCGCCGGCGCCGTCGTTGAGGCCGGAGCCGTACGTGTCCGCGCAGCCCACTCCGAGCGTGGCGCAGGACGTGCCCTGGCAGGAGCCGCAGCTGTTCTCGTTCACCGCACAGAAGCCGAGCTTGAGCCAGCTGTATCCGAGCTGCTCGACGCGGCCATCCATCACCCGGAAGAAGTTCTGCGGGATGTTGACGCGCATGGCCGTCCACTGCAGGGCGATGTTGCCCTCGTTGCAGGATGTCGTGCCGAAGGAATAGGTGCGGATGCCGCTGCTTTGGCCGTAGTAGTGGAAGTCGCCGAAGCCGGTGCCGCCGACCTTGCTGACCGTCATGTCCCTGACGACCTGGGCCGAGGCAGTCGAGGCGATGACCGACACCGCGAGGGCGAGTACAAAGGATTTCCTGATCATCTGTCTGGGTCTCTTCTTGAGTTGGAGGGAGGGTGGGATGAGCGGTGGGGCAGGCACCAACCACCCGATCAGAGCATGATATGGGGGAGGGCCCGGCTTGCGGGCCGAGCTAGTGAGAAATCATTGCCCGCGCATACGAACGGTACCTCGGGGCGGTGCCGCGGGTCCTATCTGGACAGGCTTCTCGCCGTGTCCATCGCCTCGTCGGCGCCCTCCGTATCCCCTTGCGCCGTAAGGACCTGGGCGAGGAGAGCCCACAGCTCGGGCAGCTCCGGGGCGAGCTTCAGGGCGGTGCGAGCGGCCGCTTCGGCGCCCGGTAAGTCATCCAGGGCAAGTCGGGCCTGCGCGAGGAGCGCATGCACCTCGGGGACCTCGGGGGTGAGCCCGGCGCCCTCCGCGAGGATCGCCAGGCCCTCCGCGGTGCGGCTCGAGCCCATGAGGATCTGGGCCAGCTTCGAGCGCGCCTCGAGCAGCTCAGGGTCGAGCGCCAGGGCCTCCCGAAAGGACTCGATCGCGCCGTCCTGGTCCCCGAGGACCGCCTTCAATACCCCGAGGTCGTGATGCAGCCCGGCGCTCCCCGGTGTCGTCGCGAGGGCGCGCTCGAGCACGAGGCGCGCATCGTCCACACGCCCGTTCAGCGCGAGGATCTCGGAGAGCCCGGACGCGGCGCCGGACAGCGCCGGCGCGAGCTGGAGCGCGCGCCCGTAGTGTCGCGCCGCGGACTCGGCATCGGCGCGCGCGCGCGCCTGGTGACCCGCGATCAGCGGGAGCGTTCCGTCGGACGGCGCGCGCTCCATCGCGAGGGCGAGGAACCGGTCGAAGTCCTCCTCGTGTCCCGTCCAGAGGCTCGCCCAGGCGAGGGCGAGCGCGTTGCCCCTGTCGCCGACCAGGGCGAGCGACTCGTACGAGCTCGCGTGGGAGCGCAGGCGCTCCGCCGTGGCCACCTCATCCGCTGTAGGTGCGGGGCGCCCGGATTCGAACCAGCCCGCTGCCAACTCGTGCAGGGCGTCGAGGCCCCGTTCGCGGTTCCAATAGTGGTAGCGCACGAGCCCGCTGTGTGCCCAGAAGATCACGAAGGGGATCGTGAACGCGGCGAGCGCGCGGCCTGTGCGCGTGAGCCGCCCATCGCGCTTCAGCTCCAGGTTCTGAAGCTTGACCGAACTCCTGGTGCCGAGCCGAACGACGAGGAGGCTCGTGTACGCGACGATCCCCGCGAGGCCGAGCGACATCAGGAACGGGACCACGTGGTAGAGACCGCGGAAGGCGAAGAAGGCAAGGGCGAAGGCGAGCGCGAGGACGCCCTCCTCCCAGCCGGCGAAGGCCGGTCTCCGGGGCTTCGGCGCGCGGCGCGGCTTGGCGAGGAGCGAAGGCCGCCCGAAGCCGAAGTAGAGCGCGTCCTTCGGGCACACGCTGACGCAGTCCATGCACTTCATGCACCTCGTATCGACGACCATGCCCCAGTCGCGCACCTCCTGCGCGACCTGGACGTTCGACGTACACGTGATCGTGCAGTGCCCGCAGCCCTCGCAGGCATCGGTGACGCGGATCCGACCCGGGGCGAGCTTGTCCGACACGCCGAAGATCGCGCCGTACGGGCAGGCGTAGGTGCAAAAACCCTTGGCCCCGAGGAAGTACACGGCCGCGAAGCCGCACACCACGAAGGAGAGGATCCCCACGGTCCAACCCGGAAAGGTGTCCCAGAACCCGGACTTCGTCAGCTCCGGCTCCTGGAGTGCGAGGCTGTCCCCGATCCAGATTCGGTAGGCGAGCGGCCACAGGAACATGTACACGAAGGCCGCCGCCGGCACGATCAGGAGCGCCCGCGAGCGCAGGGGCTTCGGCCGGATCCCGAGCTTGATGAGCAGCGCTCGACTGAGGTCCTGGAGCGCGATGAGGTGGCAGCCCCAGCCGCACGCGAATCGCCCGAACACCAGTGTGGAGAGGATGAGCAGGCAGAAGAAGATGAGCCCCGCGTTGATCACGGAGTGCTTCGAGAACTCCATCGCCTCGGAGGGCTCGAGCGGCGACATCGTCGTGCCCGTCACCATCCACTGCGCGATGTGGATCGCGATGAGCAGATGGACGCCGATGAGTACGGCGAAGCGCCGGCGCGTCGACTTCGACTTCCGTACCTTCGGACCCAGTCCGTCGGGCGGCGAGCAGGGGGAGCGGGAGGCCACTGTTCGCTAGTCCGCCGTGCCGTTCGTCGCGATCCCGATCACGCCGATGGCGACCCGCGCCCCCGCGTTCCCGGTGGGCTGGCCGCCGTCGTCCAACTTCGCGTGGATGATGAGGCCGCGCCCGACGATCGAATTCGGGCCGTCCAGGGTGAGGCCTGTGTCGACGCGGTCGTAGACCGCGCGTCCGTCGGCGCCGGCGTGCAGGTTCCCGAGGTCGCCGACGTGACGCACCGCCGCCTCGGGCAGCGCGTGGTCCGTGCCGTGCGGATTGAAGTGCCCGCCCGCCGACTTGCCGTCCGGTGCGCTCGCGTCGCCCCACTGATGAACGTGGAAGCCGTGATCGCCGGGGGCGAGGCCCGAGATGTCCGCTTGAATACGCACGCCGACTTCGGTCCGGGTGAAGGTCACGGTCCCGGACGCGCCGCTGCCTTCCGTCGGGAGCATCCGCGCGACGGCGCGCACGACGTGCTCGCCCTCGGCATGATCGGCGCCGGTCGACGCGCACCCCAGGATCACGGCGGCGGCGAGCATGGGTGCGGAGAGGGTCGAGGGGCGGCGCATGGGGCTCCAGTGGGGGACGTCGCGGGGCTATGCTCTGCCTCATGCTAGCCCGCCTCCGCAGTCTGTTCACCCGCCACCCGGCTCCGAACTTCGCGCCACCGGCCGAGACCGAGCTCACGACGACGGCGAGCGGGCTCCAGTACAGGCTCGTCGAACTGGGCTCGGGCCGCGCTCCGACGGCGACGGATCAGGTCACCGTGCGCTACGCGGGCTGGCTGACCAGCGGCCGGCCGTTCGATGCCTCGTACCCACGCGCCTCGACGTTCCGCCTCGGCCGCGTGATCCGCGGCTGGAACGAGGGCCTGCAGCTCATGATGGTCGGCGGCAAGGCCTGGTTCGTGGTCCCGCCCGAGCTCGCATATGGCGAGCGCGGCGCGCCGCCGCTCATCGGTCCGAACGAGACGCTCGTGTTCTACGTCGAGCTCGTGAAGATCGGCTGAAGCGCACGACGCGATCAGGGCGCGCCGCGCGGTCGGGCCGCATCTTCTTCGGTGGGGGGGTGCTTGGGCTCGAATTGCCGGCACGCCGTGCCGGACTCGCGCAGGACGGCGACGGACGGGTACGACTCGGACTCGAAGCCGTACGCGCGACACCCGCGCGTGCGCGGCGGTCGCCACGTGATATAGAAATGGCGGCACAGGGTGCAGTCCGGGTCGCGTGTGCCATCCATGCGGCAATCGTGGCGGCCGGGGGCCCAGCGCTCAACCAGCCGTGCGGTTTTCTCCCGCTCGCGGGCTGCCGGCCGCTCGATCGGCTCCGCCGGGCCGCGCTCCGTCCGCTCGGAAACCCCCGTTTCACAATGACTTAGCGTAAACAATGGGCGGCACGGCGCCGCGTGGAACGCTGCCTGGTAGTCCACCTGCCGAACTCGCGGCCGGGCAACCACTTCGTCTCGAGCCTGTTTCTCGCACCGAAGGCCATCCAGGCCGATCCGACGGACCTGCGCTCCGCGGTCTGGATCGCGCACCAGGGGCCGATCGATCCCATCTCGGGCGCGCCCGGATGCCCGGGGGAAGGCGCCCTGTCGAAGGTCGTGATCGAGAGCGCCCCCCCGGCCAACTGCTCCTGACCGCCGGCATCCAGACACCCTTCCTGCGTGACGACGAATCATCATGCCAGCGACGGCGATGTTGCCCGATGCGTCCTCGTGCACCAGGTGCAGCTCCATGGCTGCGTGCTGTCCGTCCAGCGTGTGCTCACTCGGGCCGTGGAAGTGGAATTGCGCGAGGCCGAACGTGTCCGCGCCGATCATCAGGCTCTGGCCGGATGCCACGTTCACCTGGATCGTGTGGCCGTTGTTGACGATGTCGAGCGGCGTGAAGGCGTAGTCGAAGGTGAGGTCGGGCAGGTCCTCCTGCACTGCGGCACCGGTCACGAGATCGATCGGCGACTGACTCATGCCGTCCGCGCACGCGGAGAATCCCGCATCCAGTGCGCCCCAATGGGCGGGGCCGTGATCGCCCTCGTAGCCCCAATGGCCCTGCCCGGCGGCGTGGTGTTCTCCGCAGCCGGGAATACAGATGAGCGCGAGAAGCGTGGCCGCACAACACGAGTTCTTCATGAGTTGCCCTCCGGATCGTCAGTGGAGCAATCGAGGGCTGGCTGCCGTCGGGCGCCGGTCCGCGATCGCGGGGGTGGGTAGCCGTTCGCGCACTCCCGCACCTGGGGCCGGGTATAGTGGGCCCGGTTCCAGGGCCAGCCGGCCATGAATCTCACCGACCCCCCAATGCGTGGATCGGCCCTCGACTTGACGAGTGGCCGAGCCGCGCAAGCGCCGTCATCCACCATGAGAATCTTCGTTTCGCTCCTGTTCTGTTGCAGTTTCTCCGCCGCCACGACCGTCGCCGCGGCGCCTACCAGCAGACAGGACGCGAAGCCGGGAGCTGGCGCGGCCGAGGAAGTCGAGCTCGAGGAAGACGCGGACTACGCTCCGCCCGAAGGTCACTCGCACATCGGCGACAGCTTCAATGAAGGTCCGCGTCAGGCCGCCTACCTGATGCCTGATTGGGACAAGATCCAATTCCCCGTCAGTACGGAGGCGGAGCAAGCTCAGCGCTTCTTCGCTCAGGGTATAGGGCAGCTACACGGCTTCTGGTACCTGGAGTCCGAGCGTTCCTTCCGGCAGGCGGCGGCCATCGACCCCGAGTGCGCCATGACCTACTGGGGCATGGGCATGGCCAACGTCGAGAATGAGGAGCGCGCGGCAGCCTTTGCCCACGAGGCCTACAAACGGCGCGCGGCGGCCAGTGATCGTGAGCAACGCTTCATCGACTCCCTCGCTGAGTACTACGACGTGGACCACGTCTACGCGGATGAGATCGAAGTGAAGAAGGCGAGCGAGGAGAGTGAGACTGAAGACGTCGAAGCTGAAGAGGCAGAAGCCGAAGAAGCCGAAACTGATGAGGCCGAGGCGCTCGAGCGCGAGCTCTTCGATGTCGAGCAGCGCCAGCCCGCCGACGACAAAAAGCGCATGGCGACCTTCATCAAGGACCTCGAGGAACTGCTCTACGAGTATCCCGACGATATCGAGGCCAAGGCCATCCTGGTCAACCAGCTATGGATGGCGCGCCGCAAGGGCATCCCCACTCCCAGTCGCCTGGCGAACGAAGCGCTGCTCGAGCAGATCTTCGCCGTGAACCCGATGCACCCTGCGCATCACTATCGCATCCACCTGTGGGACTCCAAGGATGCCAGCGTGCGCGCTGTCAGCTCCGCGGCGCGTTCCGGCCAGGCCTATCCGAGCATCGCGCACATGTGGCACATGGGCGGGCACATCTTCGCGCGGCTGGGTCGCCACTCCGACGCCGCCTGGCAGCAGGAGGCCTCCGCCCGCACCGATCACGCTTACATGATGCGCGACATGGTGATGCCCGATCAGATCCACAACTTTGCCCATAACAACGAGTGGCTGACCCGCAGCTTGCGGAATGCAGGTCGTATCAGTGAGGCGATCGACCTGGCGAAGAACATGATCGAGCTGCCGCGCCACCCCGTCTACAACCACCTGGACAAGCGCGGTTGCAGCTCGACCTACGGGCGCCGGCGGCTGGCGGAGGCGCTCGAGCTCTACGAGCGCTGGGAAGAGCTCATCGCCACCTCCAATACGATCTACCTCGAACCGATCGACGAGGACGACAGCCGCGTCGAGCGCGCCTCGCTGCTCGCCCAGGCGTACCTCTTCAGCGGCGACGAGGTCGAGGCCAGGGCGCAGATGGCCGTCCTCGACGAGCTGCTGACGAAGGCCAAGACCGAGCGGATGAAGTCTGTGGACGAGGCCGAGGAGCAGGCCATCGAGGACGAGAAGAAGCCCAGTGAAGTGCACGATGCGATGAGCAACGCCCTCACCGGACACTCGCGGCCGCTCGAGCGTTTGCGCAGCAGGGTCGACGTCGTGCGCGCGCTCGAGACTCTGATCCTTCCGCAATCGGAGCAGGAGCGCCCCGAGACACTCGAAGAAGGTGACGACGAGAGTGCAGAGGAGCTTCCCGATCCGGAGGCGATCCGACTCGCGGCCTTGAAGACTCTCGAGGACTCGCGATTCTCCCGCACCCACCTGAGCCGCCTCCTGATCGAAGCCGGCGAACACGAGCGCGCCGCGGAGATGGCGCGCGAGGCCATCGAGGACAAGCCGGGCGTCGCCATCCTGCACGCCAATCTGGCCTACGTCCTGTGGGCGACCGGCGACGAGGACGGCGCGCACGAGGCCTTCGAGACGCTACGCGGCTTCTCCGAACGCTTCGAGCTCGACAACCCGCCCTTCGAACGCCTCGCGCCCCTGGTGAAAGAGCTGGGACTCCCGAACGACTGGCGTCAGCCGATGGCTCGACTGGCGGATATCGGCGAGCGAGTGCCCCTGGCGGGCCTCGGCCCTTTCCGCTGGTCCCCGACCGAGGCTCCCGACTGGAAGCTGCCCGATGGCTTCGGGAACGAAGTCTCCCTGGCGGACTACAAGGGCAAGCCCGTCCTCATGATCTTCTTCCTGGGATTCGGCTGCGTGCACTGCGTCGAACAGCTCGGCGCTTTCGCTCCCGTAGCGCAGGAGTTCCTGGACGCCGGCATTCCCATCGTGACGATCGGAACCGACAGCGTGGAAGACCTGGCGGACTCGCAGGAGCGTGACACGGCGAAGGACAAGCTACCGTTCCCGATCCTCGCCGACCCGAAGCTCGAGATCTTCAAGCAGTACCGCTGCCACGATGACTTCGAGAGCCTGGCGCTACACGGCACCTTCCTGCTCGACGGAGAGGGCCGCGTACGTTGGCAGGACATCAGTTATGAGCCGTTCATGGATACCGAGTTCCTGCTGACGGAGTCCAAGCGCCTCCTCGCCTTGCCCATCCAGAAGGGGACCGGCGGCGAGACGGCCCGGGCTTCCGTATCCGGCGCGTCCGCAAGCCGGTAGCTGTTCCCTGACCAGCTCGAGAGACTCGTTCTCCCGATCTTGCCAGAGCGCAGCCATGCTCGCGACGCTCTCCGGGAGCCCGGTATCGACCCGCCCCCCCCTCGCTCCCCGGCGTCCTGTTCATCCTGTAGGGAACTGCCCAATGGTAGGGAACTGCCCAATGGATGAAGAGACCAACAAGAGCCAGCCGAGCGCGGGGGACTCCCTGCCCCGCCGCATGCGCATCTCGATGGAGGGCGCCTGGAAGGAGGCTTCAAAGCTGGCCGAGACCGTCTTGGACACCCTGGTGGTCCCGGCGGGGGCTTTGCGGCCATCGCCTTTGGCTGGCTGACCTCGCTGTTCTTCTTCGCGCTCAGCGTTGCCGTGGGCGCGGTCATCGGCCTCGGCGGACGGATCCTATTCCTCGGTCTGGAGTGCCTGGCCCTCCTGGCCTACGCCTATCCGGGCGCGCTGTTGCTGGTGTCCGTCGCCGGCGGAATCGCTCCACCCCTGGCCATCTACTGGCTCCTGCATACGCTCGTGGCTGTCGAAGGCAGCTGGACGGCATGGGGCGCTTATCCCCTGCTCATGGTGGGACTGTTCGGGTCCTACCACGACTGGCGCTTCGGGCGCGTCATCGCGACCACCGGCCGGTGGGCGCGGGCCTTCTACCGCGGTGTCGGACCCAGGGCGAGCGAGATCTTCGGCGCGCCGCTCGCGATCGTCGCCAGCATCTGGGAGGTCCTGAAGTTCGTGCTGGGCATCTTCCGCGGAGTCGTGCTCGAGGTCTCGTCTCTGTTCGAGCGCCGCATCAAGCCCTACCGCGAGAGGACCGGCACGCAACCCCAACCGCCGCCCTCGCCGAAATCGACGACCGAGACAGAGGGCGAGGGTGGTGCCGGGGAGTAGGCGCGGTCGGGCAGAGTCCAAGGCTCCCTGACGGCTCCCCCGAGGACCCCCTCTGAGTCATTGGGAAGGGAATCCAAGACACACATTCGGCCGCCGGGAGTAGCAGATACTGAAAACCTGCTCGTCCGACTCTATTCCAGAGGGCAAGCACCTGGCGCTCCCGGGCAGGACCGGAGCGGCCGCTTCACCGGCAAGGGAGAACAGCCGATAGCCCGATCGTTCCCGCTGATCCATGCATCCATCCACCACCCATCCGCTTTCGCGGCTGCTCCTGCTCGTCGCGATCACGCTCGGGTGGTCTGCGAGCCGAGCGAATGCCCAGGAACCGTGGAGTCTGACCGACGATGCGCGGCGCGCGTTCCTGCACTACTACTCGCCCGTCATCCTCAAGCGCGCGGATGAGGACGGTAACCCGAACCTGCTCGGCCACGACTGGATCACGAACTTCAACTTCGACCGCGACGGGAACTTCAGCGACAACGACAAGCGGTGGAGGCGCGACAAGCGGGACTTCATCGCAGGCACGGACCACGCGGACTGGCGGATCCAGCCGACGCTGTACACCGCGCTGATCGAGTTCACGCAAGGCGGCGAGAAGAGCTTGATCCTGCTCTACCACGTCTACCACGCGCTCCAGGGCGGAATAGGCAAGGACGTCCACGATTGGGAGCGGATCGAAGTGCGCATCGACGGCGCTCGCCCCGGGGGGCCTGGATCCGGAGAAGTGTTGAACTACTTCGTACTGACCGCCCACAGCCTGCACGCCGGTCGCGCGTTGGGGCACCACGACCTGCACTTTCTCGACGCGCGCAAGACCTCGGGCGCCGTGCGGGGCAAGCACCTGCTCGTGTGGCAGGCGGAGTGGAACGGGACGGGCCTCCTGATCTCCTCGCCGCCCAACAAGAGTGAGCTGCGCTTCGTCGAGGACAACGTCGGCGAATTCGTGGACGCGAAGGCACTGGTCGACGTCAGCGGGACGGGTAACGAGTTCGCGTTCCACTACGTGTTCGTCGACCGCGATGCGGAGGACGCGACCGCGTACTGGCATGCGCGCGAGCTGACGCGTGAGACGGCGCGCGACCTGGCATCGGGTCGCGACGAGCACGACGTCATCCAAACGGACGCGACGATCCGGATCACCTACGAGCTTCAGGACCTCGGCGACGTTTTTCCGACGCACAGCATCGACGCCTACTGGCCCGCACGGAACAAGAGCTGGAGTGGCACGAAGGTCATGGTGGACATGACCGACGGGATCCGCTCCGATCTGACCGGCACGCCGATCAGCCTGGAGCCCGGTCTGCACGAGTTCTACGGCACGGCGCGCGGTGGCAAGCGTCGCGGCTATCCGCGCAAGCACTGGTTCTGGGGCACGTACCTCTGGAACTGCCGGGGTAGCTGGACCGAGTTCGCCCTGGTGAAGCGCGACGGCGTCTGGAACCAGCACGACTACTTCGCGCACGACGGCGTTCGCGGCGCGCGCTCGGGCGACACCCGGGAGCGTGCGGGGAAGGAGCGTGGGCGCTGGCTCCCCCCCGGCTGGCACCTGCCGGAGAACGGCGGCTTCGACGGGCGCTGGGTGTCGTTGTTCGAGGATTGAGCGAGTCTCCGCCGCTCACAGATCATCGAGCGAAAGGCGATACCCGAACGCCACTGAGCCATCCACTCGTCGGTCCGTGAGCGTAATCCGCGGTGCAGGCGTCGCATCCCAATCGATCGCCACGAGCCCGGCCCCATAGGAACACTCCCGTCACAGCCCGGTCATCGCGTCGACCTTCGCCGCGAGCTCCTCGGCCGCCGTCACCACGTGGTGCGATGAGGTGCTGTAGAGCCACGACGGCAGGATTACGACGCGGCCCTCGCGCAGGGCCGTGAGATCCGCCAGCGTCGGCTCGTCCGCGAGCAGCGCGGCCGTCGTGCTCGCCTCGCGCGCGACGTCGAGCGCGCCGACGAGGAAGACGTCCGGGTCGATCGCGAGGATCTGTTCGAAGTCGATGGGCGCGTTGCCGGCGATCCCGGCCTCGGCCGCGGCGTTGCGCATGCCCGCGAGGCGGATCATGAGGTCCCACGTGGTGCCGGAGCCCGACGTCGACCCGCCGCTGCCGTAGTTGCCGTAGGGCAGGACGCGAATCGATGAACGCGGCGTCTCGGCGAGCACGGCGCGGCGGCGTTCGAGCGACGCGACGAGCGCTTCGCCGGCTTGCTCGACATCGAGCAGGCGCGCGAGGAACCGCGTCGTTGCGGCGAGGGAAGCGAAGTCCTCGATCGTGGGGAGGCGCACGACCGCGACCCCGCTGTCTTCGAGGAAGGCGACCGTGCTTGGGGACTGCCACATGTCCGCGAGCACGAGGTCGGGCTCGTGTGCGAGGACGGGCTCGGCCTCGAAGGCCGCGAGGATGGGCAGCTCGGGCGCCGTGTCCGGATCCCGGGCGAGGACCGAGTAGCCGTAGGCGGACGCGGGCACGGCGGCGATCCGCTCGAGCGGGACGAGCTCGATGAGGAAGTCGACCGTGCTCGCACTCGTGGGCACGATTCGCCGTGGCGACGCGGCGAGCTCGATCTCCGCCCCGCCCAATTGTCGGATACGGAGGGGGTAGCCCGCGCCCGAGACGACGATCGGAATCCGCGCGACGTGCGAATGTTCAGGTGCGGAGTGAAACCTGGGCCGTACGAGCCAGGCGAGCGCGGCGAGCACCGTGATCGCGACGGCGAGCCGGACGGACCCGCTCTCTCGTCCCGGTGTGCGCGCGTGCCTCATCGCCAAGAGTATGGACGCGCGCGGGCCCGGCGCCAGTGCGCCGTCCCGCTCCTTGCCAAGCGCGCGCCCGCGGCCCTACCATGCGCCCTCGTTCTGGAGGGTTTGCCCTCCACATCAATTCAACAGTCGTTCGGGGTGCCCAGCGGGACAGGAACCGGGGCACAACAGGGAAGCCGGTGTGAATCCGGCACGGTCCCGCCACTGTGAGCGGTGAGCCGCCGCCCCCGGATCCGCAGCGTCGGGTCCGGATGGACCACTCGGCCATGAGCAAGGGCCGGGGAAGGTCGGGTCGGCGGCGTGGGTCGGTGCGATGCGCGCCGGCGCCCCTCCGCGAGTCAGGAGACCTACCCCGAGCGCCGCGGCGCGATCGCGCGCCACGCGCCTCTAAAGACAACGGGAGCACAAGCGTGTCCTCAGCCTTCGAGGGCCGGCGGATCGAGGTCACGGTGAATGACCTCGAGGCCGACGAGCCCATTCACTCCTTCGCATACGCGCGGGCCGCGGCATGACCGAGAGCCGCGCCATCGATGCGACGGAGCGGCCCGCGACGCGCGCGAGCCTCGCCGCCGACTTCGCCAGGCTGGGACTGGCGGAGGGTGACACCGTGCTCGTGCACAGCTCGCTCACCGCCATCGGCTTCGTGGTGGGCGGCGGCGTCACGGTCGTCCAGGCGTTGCTCGACGCGGTGGGGGAGCGGGGGACGCTCATGATGCCGGCGTTCACCAGCTACAACTCCGAGCCCTCGCTCTGGATCGCGCCGCCCGTGCCCGAGGCGTGGTGGCCGGCGATCCGCGCGCACATGCCCGCCTACGACAAGCGCGTGTTTCCCATGCGGCAGATCGGCCAGATCGCCGAGGTGCTGCGCGCGTGGGAGGGGACCTTGCGCAGCGATCACCCGCAGGTGTCCTTCGTCGCGCGCGGGAGACACGCGGAACGGATCACAGCGGACCACGGCCTCGAATTCGAGTTCGGCGAGCGCTCACCCCTCGCGCGCCTGTACGAGCTCGACGGCTCCGTGCTGCTCCTCGGCGTGACGCACGCGCACGACACCTCGCTGCACCTCGCGGAGGACCGCGAACCGGGGAAAGAGGTCGTCGAGCAGGGCTCATGTGTCTTGGATGACGGCCGGCGCGTGTGGAAGACCTTCCGCGACATCGCGCGCGACGACTCGGTGTTCGCCGAGCTGGGCCGGGACTTCGACGCCGCGCACGGCGTGACGCCGGGCAAGGTCGGCGTGGCCGACGCACGGCTGTTCCGGCAGCGCGCGCTCGTCGATTTCGGGGTCGAGTGGCTCGCAGAGCGGCGCGCAGCGAGCGGCGGCGCATGAAGCGCGGCCACCTCCCGCCGCTGCCTGTCGGCTGCGCGCTCACCGTGTTGCTCGGCGTGCTCATCGTCGCTTCGGCGCACGTCGGGAGCACAGGCACCTACGACTTCCGGACGACCCTGCGCGGGATCCTCGCGCTCTGCGGCCTCGCGGAGCCGATTCCTGGCTCGGTGCAGACGATCATCGAGGTGCGCCTCTGGCGCACGCTCGTCGCCGTGGGCGTCGGCGGCGCGCTCGCGTACTCGGGCGCGCTCCTGCAGGGCGTCTTCCGCAACGGCTTGGCATCGCCGGCGGTGCTCGGCATCACGTCGGGCGCGAGCCTCGGGGCGGCGATCGCGATCCTGCTCGTCGGCGGGTACGGCTCGACGCTGTTCCTCGAGTACGCGTCGGGGCTGGCGCCGATCCTCGTCACGACGTTCGGGTTCATAGGCGCCCTCGGCGTCGCGGCGCTCGTGACGGGCATCGCCTCCACCGGCGGCCGCGTCTCCGTACCGACGCTCCTGCTCGTCGGTATCGCCGTCAACGTCTGTCTCGCCGGAATCCTGGCCGCGATCCAGTCGCTCGTGCTCGTCGACAAGTTCGAGATCGCGAAGGCCATCTTCGCCTGGACCTTCGGCAACCTGACAGACCGCTCGCCGTACCAGGTCGGGCTGATCGCCGCCGGCGTCGGCCTCGCGGCGCTCGTGATGCCTTTCGTCGCCGTCGAGCTCGACCTGTTCGCGGGCGGCGAAGAGGACGCCGAGGCGCTCGGCGTGAACACGCTGCGGGTCAAGCTGCTCGCCCTGTCGGCCGCGGCGCTCGCCGCGGCGTCGGCGGTCGCGGCGGCGGGCCAGATCGCCTTCGTGGGGCTCGTCGTGCCGCACCTCGTCCGGCTCCTCACGGGGACGTCCCATCGCTCGCTCCTGCCCCTGTCCCTGATCGGGGGCGCGGTCTTTCTGCTCGGCGCCGACCTGGCGCAACGCCTGCTGCTGGGAAGCGCGGCCCTGCGCCCCGGTGTGCTCATGTCGCTCGTCGGCGGGCCGTTCTTCCTCCTGCTGCTGCTGACGATGCGCAAGGAGATGCGGACGTGGTGAAGCTCGTCGAGACGCAGGACCTGTCGTTCGCCTACCCCGGGCCGATCGTCGGCGTCGACGGGCTCGACTTCGTCGCCGACGCGGGCGAACTCGTCGCCGTGCTGGGGCCGAACGGGGCGGGGAAGAGCACGCTGCTCAAGCTCCTCGCGGGACTCCTCACGCCCACCTCGGGCAGCGTGCGACTCGGCGGGACGCCGCTCGGCGAGCTGAAGTCGCGCGAGCGCGCGCGTCGCGTCGCCGTCGTGCCCCAGTCCCTGACCGCCCTGCCGGACGTCACGGTCGAGACGTTCGTGCGCTACGGGCGCTACGCCCACCAGACCTTCCTCGCGCGTCCGTCGCGGTCCGACCACGATGCCGTGGAGCGCGCGCTCATCGAGGCGGACGCCGCGGACCTCGCCGCCCGCCCGCTCGCGGAGCTCTCGGGCGGGCAGCGCCAGCGCGCGCTCGTCGCGCGCGCTCTGGCGCAGGAGGCGGAGCTGCTGCTCATCGACGAGCCGACCAACGCTCTCGACCCCGAACACCAGGTGCTCGTCTTCGAGTTGATCGCGAAGCTCGCGCGCGAAGGCCGCTGCGCGATCGTCGTCACGCACGAGCTGAACCTCGCGAGCCAGTTCGCCACTCGCATCGTGCTCCTCGACGAGGGCCGAGGCGTCGCCGACGGCGACGTCGCGCACGTCCTGTCGCGCGAGGTGCTCGAGCCCGTCTACGGCACGAACCTGCGTTACGGCACGTTTCCGGCCCCGGGTGGCGACGGGGAGCGCCCGTTCATCGTGCCGTGGCTGAACCGCTCCGACGAGTAACCGAGAGCCCCTCTAGCGTCCGGAGCCAGGACAGAATCCGCCGGCACTCTAGCTGCCGTGCGGTGCGAAGCACCGCACGGCAGCTAGAGTGCCGGCGGATTCTGTCCTGGCTCCGGACTACATCAATAGGGTGGTGTGCTTTGCCCCGAACAGGCTCTTGAGCCGCCCCATCACGTTCGAGTGGATCTGGCACACGCGGCTCTCCGTGAGCGCGAGCATCTCGCCGATCTCGCGCATCGTGTGGCCGACCTGGTAGTACTGCTCGATGATGAAGCGCTCCTTGTGCGTCAGTGAGCGCGTGATGTAGCGCATCATGTCGCGGCGGTGCAGCTCGCCGATCGGGTCGATCGACTTCTTGTCCTCGAGGACGTCGACCTTCTCCATCGAGTTGTCGTCGTCGCGGTCCTCCCACTTGTCGGAGAGGGAGTACATCGCCTTGGCGGAGGCGCTCGTGATCTCCTTGCTGAGCTCCGCGTGGTCCATCTCGAGCGTCTTCGCGAGCTCGGCGTGGGTGGGTTCGCGACCGTACTCGCCCGTGAGCCGTTGCAGCGCCTTCTCGATGCGGCCGGCCTTCAGACGCACGAGGCGCGGGACCCAGTCCTGGGAGCGGAGCTGGTCGAGGATCGAGCCGCGGATCCGGGTCGTGCAGTAGGTCTTGAACTTGATGCCGCGGTTGGGATCGAAGCCGCGGATCGCGTCCATGAGGCCGAACAATCCGGCGCTGATCAGGTCGTCGAGCTCGATGGACTTGGGCAACGTCTGGAGCAGGCGCTCCGCGATGTACTTCACGAGCGGGTAGTGCCGCTCCATGAGGATGTTGCGGATCCGCTCGAGCTTCTCGTTCTGCTTGGGACCCCCGCGGCGGGCGGTCTGGTAGTGGGCCCAGATCTCCTCCGTCGGGAGCTCGTCGATGTCGAGCTTCGGCTTCTTCCTGGCCGACTTCGTGGCCTTCTTGGCGACTTTCTTGCACAAGGGCTTCGGCGCGGCCTTCGCCCGCGCGGTTGCGGACTTCTTGCCGACGCTCGCCGACTTGGCTTTGGTTTTCTTGGTCATCGCGCGGTGAGGCCTCTCTCGGTCCCTCGTATCAGAACTTCATGAGGGAGTGAACAGGCAAGTCTCCCAAGCGCTCCCGACCCTTGAGGAACGTGAGCTCGAGGACGAGCACGCAGGCGACCGGAACGGCCCCGATTTCCCGTACGAGCTTGGCGGCTGCCTCCATCGTGCCCCCCGTGGCGAGCAGGTCGTCCACGATCAGGACGCCTTGACCTTCCGTGACGGCATCCGTGTGGATCTCGAGCGTGTCCGTCCCGTACTCGAGCTCGTAGGACTGCGAAGCCGTCTTCCAGGGCAGCTTGCCGGGCTTGCGGATGGGGACGAAGCCTTTTCCAACGTGGAGGGCGAGCGCCGTGCCGAAGATGAACCCACGCGACTCGATCCCGCACACGATCTCGTACGAGTGTGGGTCGACCAGCCGGGCGAGGGTCTCGATCGACTCGCGCAACCCCTCCGCGCTCTGCAGGAGCGGCGTGATGTCTTTGAACACGATCCCCGGCTTGGGGAAATCGGGCACGTCTCGAATGTACTGCTCGATCGGAGGCATCCTGTGGCGGCTCGGAAACCGCGTGCGAGACGCGGTGCTGGGGAAAAGGCGCCGTCGAAGGTCTTCGGACGCCTTCACCGACAGCTTGATCGAGTCTCTACATTTCCTCGGGCGCGTCCAAGCCGAGGATAGCTAAGCCGTTATGTAACAGTATCTTAGACGATCTCACCAGCTGCGCCCGCGCCGCCGTGAGCGCCGGTTCCCCACCGAGCACGCGGCTCTTCACGTACCACGCGTTGAGCTCGCGGCAGAGGGCGAGGAGGTAGCTCGTGAGCTCCGAGGGCTCGGCGTGGGCGGCAGCCGACGTCAGAACCTCGGGGTAGCGGCCCAGCCGGACGAGGATCGGGGCCGCGTCTTCGAGGAGCGCCCAGTCCGGCTCCGCCTCGCCCTCGCCCGCGGCGGCGACCTTGCGCAGGATCGACGCGAGGCGCGCGTGCGTGTACTGGACGTAGGGTCCGGTCTCACCTTCGAAGGACAGCACCTCCTCCCACACGAACTCGACGTCCTTGACGCGCTCGCGCTTCAGGTCGTTGAAGACGACGGCTCCGATCCCGACCTGCCTGGCCACCTCGTCCGAATCGGCGAGGCCGGGGTTCTTCTCGGCGATGATCTTCGCGGCCTCCTCGACCGCGCGATCGAGCACGTCTTCCAGGAAGACGACGCGACCCTTGCGCGTGCTCATCTTGCCCTCGGGCAGCCGCATCATGCCGAAGTCGATGTGCTCCATCCGCGGCTCCCAGTCGAGACCCATGCGGCGCAACACGAGCTTCAATTGCTTGAAGTGCAGCCGCTGGTCCGAGCCGACGACGTAGAGCGCGCGGTGGAAGTGGTACTTCTCCCAGCGGTGGAAGGCCGCGGCGAGGTCGCGCGTGGCGTAGAGCGTCGTGCCGTCACCCTTGCGCAGGAGGCACGGCGGCAGGTTCTTCCCGAACTCCGAGAGGTCGACCACGAGCGCGCCCTCCGACTCCTCGGTGATCCCCGCCTCCACGATGCGGTCCACCGTCTCGTCGAGGTACGGCTCGTAGTAGGACTCGCCGCGCACGAGGTCGAACTTCACGTTGAGCCGCGAGTAGATCTTGTCGAACTCCTCCATGGAGAGCTCGGTGAGGTGCCGCCACGTCGCGCGGACCTTTCCGTCCTCGCCACTCTCGAGCTCCTGGAAGGCCGCACGGGCGGCGGCGGGGAGTGACGGATCCCCCTCCTCCTCCTCGTGATAGCGCACGTACAGGGCGAGGAGCGACTTGATGGGCGCTCTCTCGAGGTCGACCGTGTCACCCCAGCGATCGACCGCGGCGACGAGCTTGCCGAACTGGCTGCCCCAGTCGCCGATGTGGTTGATGCCGATCGTCTCGTAGCCGAGCACGTCGTGCAGGCGCTGGATCGCGGCGCCGATCACGGTCGAGCGCAGGTGCCCGACGGACATCGGCTTGGCGATGTTGGGCGAGGAGAGGTCGACGACGATCGTCTTGCCCCGGCCTTCGTCCGAGGACCCGTACGCATCGCCCGCCGCCACGATGCCCTCGACGACGGTGCGCGCGAGGAGCGCGCGATCGACGCGGAAGTTGAGATAGGGCCCCGTGGCGACGGCTTCGATGTCCGGGAGGCGCTCGTTCAGGGGGCCTACGAGCTCCGCCGCGATCGCGGGCGGCGCCTTTCTCAGCTCCTTCGCCAGCACGAAACAAGGGAAGGCAAAGTCACCGAGGGCCGCGTCTCGGGGCTGCTCGAGGCGAATGGACCCCGCGTCGATGCCCGTCTCCGCGGCGATGGCCGCGCGAATGTCTCGCAGGAATCGTTGCATGATTAGGGGCGGGAGGATAGCCGGACGACCGGTGCCCGAACAGGCTGCACGGAGACCGTGCTAGGCTGAGGGCCCCCGATTCTTGGGTTTTCTGGGAGGAAACGGGGGGGGGCTCGGAAGTTCGTACAGCGCCGCTGGCGCGTAACGAATCGTGAGTCGAACCCCATGTCCCTAGAGGAGGACCTGCATGAGTCGCACTTCATTCCTTTCCATCGTCCTCGTGGCTGCCGTCACGAGCACTCCACCCGTCGCTCTCGCCGCCGACACGCCGCTCGACGTGTCCGTATCGGGAGCGCCGATTGCTCCTGACGGAACGACTTCGGGCGCCGTCACCGACTTCGTGCTGACGTTCGCCGATCGCGATCCGAGCGTCGACGGGCTCGGTCTCCCGACCGGCTCCACGATCACAGTCGATCTCCCCGCTGCCTTCGTCAACACGGGTGCCGGCGGCGACAACGCGATCATCCTGCAAGGCTGGCCGCAGAGTCCGATCATCCCGTTCCCCTACACGATCGCCGTCAACGGGAATCAGGTCACGCTCGCGCTCACTTCCGACTTCATGCCCGGCTCGGACGGCGAGGGCGGTCCCGGCCCGAAACAGGTCCACCTCTTCCTGGGCGGCTTCGTGAACCCGTCACCGGGCTGGTACGACATTCCGCTCGCGATCGACACCGGCGCCGGCGGTTCCTACTGCGGCGTAGGGCGCGTCCACATCATCCCGCACGCGCGTCCCAGCGTGAACATCGTGAGCTTCGCGAGCGGCGGCGGCCCGCCCCCTCCGTTCAACAACCCGGTGTACCAGGACCTAGGGCTGGGTGAAGATGGCCTGCTGAGTCGCCTGTTCGTCTGGGAAGCGGGGTCCGTTCCCATGCTGGACCTGGACCTCTCGCCCACGGTCATCCCCAACCTGTATCGATTCGTCCAAGGGAACAGGACCGTCGGACATGCCTGGATCGCTGCGCCCCCCGGCGCCAGTGACTACATGCTGACGACCACCGGTCCGTCCGTCATCGTGCCCAACCCGGTCGGGCTGGTTCCGACCGGAGGCTTGGACACCGTATTCATCCCCGATCCGAACGTTTCCGGCGAGTACGTGATCACGTTCAGGCTGAACAACGGCAACTCGCAGCAGCAGTCTTTCCTCGTGCTCTGATTCGAGCGGGAACTCTCGCACACCCTGGCGTCGATGGCGCAAGGGTGTGCGACACCGTATTGCCGGAGCCGACACCGTAGAGCCGCTGACTACCTTGGAAGTACCGCACAATCCGGACGTCAGCTGGAGCCTCATCGCACGCGCCGCGGCTGGCGAACGCGGTGCCCGGAGCGTGTTCGCGCGCGGCTACCTGCCGGTGGTCAGGAGCTTCTTGGAAGCGCGCTGGCGCTCGACGCGGCTCGCCGGTGAGGTCGACGACGCGGTCCAGGAGGTGTTCATCGAATGCCTGCGCGAGAACGGCGTCCTGTCCAGCGCGGATCCCGAACGGGGCGACCTGCGCGGGCTCCTGTACGGCGTGACCCGCAAGGTGGCCGCGCGCTTCGAGGAGCGAGTCCGCAAGCGCCACTCCCGCGACCAGGCCACGGGCTCGATGCTCGACGCCGTCCAGGCGCGCGAGCCCAGCTTGTCGATCGTGTTCGATCGTGAGTGGGCGCGAACGTTGATGCGCCTGACCGGTGATCGCATGCGCGCCAACGCCGAAGGCGGCACGCCCGGCGCGCGATTGCGCGTCGAACTCTTACGCCTGCGCTTTGCGGAGGGCATGCCGATCCGCGCGATCGCCGCGCAGTGGGAGCAGGACCCCGATGCCGTGCACCGTGCCTACGCCAAGGCGCGGGCGGAGTTCAAGTCGTGCCTGCGCGAAGTCGTGGCCGAGCACGCGGTGCGCTCCGAGGTGGACCTGGACCGCGAGGTCGAGCGCGTTTTCGAGCTCCTGGGCTGAGCTTCCCCAGGTTTTGCCGGTTTCTCGGGAGGAAACGCGCCGGAGCCGGGAAGATCGGATGACCCTGGATCGTTGGCGCGAGGTCCGATTGCGATGTCCGAAGACCCGATCGAGAGAGGCCTGGCCGAGGCTTTCGGCGGAGGAGGCGTTCAGGGTCCCGTAGCGAGCGTGCTGCGGGCGCTGCAGGCGCGTGCGAACTCGATTCTGGGCGTCCACCTCGACGCGCAGGACGATGACGACGCGCAGGTCAAGGTGACCGACGAAGTGAAGGCGCTGCGCGATCCCTCGGGGCGCTACCAGATCCTGGGCGAGATCGGCCGCGGCGGCGTCGGCATCGTCTACAAGGGCCGCGACTCAGACCTCGGGCGCGACGTCGCGATGAAGGTGCTCAAGGACGAGTACGCGGACCGTCCCGACGTGCTCGCGCGCTTCGTCGAGGAGGCGCAGATCGGCGGCCAGCTCCAGCACCCCGGCATCGT
>Ga0114950_10000757_pt1 | contig 23122 bp, 18 predicted proteins | sample N075metaG_FD_83503 | JGI IMG/M metagenome (GOLD analysis project Ga0114950, IMG submission 83503) | Deep subsurface microbial communities from Kermadec Trench to uncover new lineages of life (NeLLi) - N075 metaG | ecosystem: Environmental > Aquatic > Marine > Ocean trench > Sediment | place... | reverse complement strand
TCACCGCGCTCATCAGAAAAAACACCTTCCAGGACGAGGAATTCTTCGCCCAGGTCATGAGCATGGGCATCAAACCGCGCATTCGGTGCATAGCGCACCAGACTCGTCGCCACCGCGACTTCATCTCCCACACGGTCCAGCATCACTCGCTCCACGCCAGGCAATGGCGAAGGTATCCACTCAAATTCCTGATTGGTTAAATGCGCAGTCTTGTTCAGATCCGCTCGTACGTCCATCTTAGTCCTCTCAAGTCATTGGCCCTGTTTCGTACTCACCCGTTATCGCATAGCGCCCGAGCAGTCCGTAATAGGATTCGCGTGCCTGCACATGTTGCGTGACCACATGCATGTCCTGAAAGCGGCGCTGTAATGTCTGATCTTGATAAATCCCCGTCGAGCCGGCCACCTTGTAAGCAAGATCTACCACCTCAGCACATTGGCGGATGACGTGTGTTCCCGCCATACGCAATCGGGAGCGCTCATCATGAGAAATTTCACCATTAGCCCGCACCCCGGCAAACACCTCGGCAACTGTGCTGTGCAAGTACGCATTCGCTGCACGCCAACTGGCAGTGGCCTGGCCGATTATTTTCTGCACATAGGGGTCGTCACGCAAATGCAGCGACGCATAGCGCGGCAGCTTACCTTGCGCGATCTGTAATACATCATCCAATGCTCCGGCCGCAACGCCCAGAGCGACACCGGCAAAGCTCACTGCAAACAACAGCGCGCTCGGTATGCGTGTGATATCACTGTCGATCGACGCCGGGTTAGCCATATCCGCGACCTGCGCTGCAGGCAATGCCAAATCTGTACAGCGGAATTCAAAACTACCGGTGCCGCGCAAACCGGCAACCTGCCAGTTATCGGTAAAGCTGACTTGCTCGGGTTTAAAAAACGCAATGCGCCAGCCACCCTCACTATGTCGCGCCGCACCGGTCATCCAGGTCGCATGCTGACAGCCGCTGGAAAACCCCCAGTGGCCACGCAACACGTAGTCTTCACCATCAGGCCGGATCTCGCAATCAAAGGGCGGGCCGTTGGCAACCGAAGTCATCGGATCAGACCATATTTCATGGATCTGCTGATCAGGCAGCCACAGTGAGGTTGTGCCGATGACCGCCGCCTGGTTAACACACCAGGCTGTGCTGGCATCACCCTGGGCCAGTTTCTGAATCAGGCGGACATAGTCCTCAAAAGCTGCTTCCAGGCCACCATATGCCCGGGGAATCAACAGGCGAAATGCGCCCGCTTCTTTCAATGCATTGACCAGAGCATCCGGCAGGCGCCGCTGCTGCTCGATCGTCTCTGCATTCTCAGCTATCTCGGCAACGAGCGCCTCGATTGGCTCCAACATGTACTCACCTCCATCCAAGCCCCATTATCAGCCAGATACAGCTGACAAGGAAACAGCCCGGCACACTCGACAAAAATCATTTTTAGAGTGACTATCGCCCCCCACAACCAGGAGACAACATGAGTTTCATCAAAACATTTCTCAAATTCTCAGGCTACGCCGCCGGCGTGATTGTCGTGGTCATAGCTGTGACCCTCATCGGTGCACGTTTCGCAGATGGTCCACTAGCGATTATTTCCGGTGGCGCTTTCACATCCGGAACTCAGGCTACCGAAGAGCCGGACTGGTCCTTCGTCAAAGACTACGAAACCGTGGAATTTCAGCTTCTGGACCCTGAGGCGTCGCGCACCACGTGGATAGCGGTTCACGAAGGCCGGATATTCATACCGAGCGGTTATATGACCACCTGGTGGGGCAAGATCTGGAAACAATGGCCCATCCAGGCAGAAACAGACGGACGCGCGATTTTGCGAGTAGACGGCAAGCTCTACAATCGCCAGTTGGTACGCATCCTCGACGACCCGGCGGTTAAACCAGTGATGGCTGAGCTGGGCCGCAAATATGCCGGTGGTGCGGAGTTCCCACGCGAAGTTTTCGACAGTGGCTATTTATGGATATTCGAACTGGTACCTCGCTAGCTTATGACTGAACAACAAGCATTCACCGGCCTGCGGATACTGGATTTCACCCAGGTTCTTGCCGGTCCTTTTGCCACCCAGCAACTGGCTCAGTTGGGCGCCGATGTGATTAAGATTGAAGCGCGGGAGCTGGGAGATATCACCCGGGGTTTGCTGAGTACCGGCACCGACGGTATGGCGCCCTCTTTCCTCACCTGCAATCTGGGCAAGCGCAGCCTCACGCTGGATCTCAAACACCCCAGTGCAAAAGACATTATCTACAAGCTCGTGCGCACTTGTGACGCCGTGGTGGAGAACTTTAAACCCGGCACCATCGAGAGGCTCGGCTTTGGTTACGAAGCGATGCAGGAACTCAAGCCGGACATTGTCTACGCGTCTATTTCCGGCTACGGGCAGAGTGGACCCAAGTCGAAACTACCGGCGTTCGACGGCGCCATACAGGCAGCCTCGGGGATGATGAGCAGTACCGGTCACACTGAAACTGGACCGGTGCGCACCGGTTACTTCTCAGTCGACATGAGCACCGCGCTGAACGCCGCCTTTGCCATCAGCGCAGCGTTATTTCGCCGTCACGTGACCGGCGAAGGCCAACGCATCGATATCTCCATGATGGACACGGCGATGGTCATGCAGGCGGCCCAGGTGAGCAACTATCTGGCTACCGGCAAGTTACCCGAGTTGCTCGGCAACCGTTCACCGACCATGCAACCAACAGCGAACGTGTTCGCCACCCAAGACGGGTTCATTCAGGTCATCGGTTTGAAAGAAACGCAAGTCAGAGCGTTGATGAAAGTGCTGGAGCGTGAAGACCTGTACGAAGCCCACGCCGATCCAGGCGCCCGCGTCACTGCCACTGCTGAATTCAATGCCGTGTTAGAACCGTTGCTGGCCAGCAAGACCACCGAACACTGGCTGGCAACACTCAATGAAGTGGGTGTGCCGGTCGCTGCCGTGCAGGACATTGCCGCCGCGACTGCGGATGAGCAAGTGGCGCATCGCTTGAGCATTACCGAGATTGAAAAACCCGGCGCGGCGGGTGAAACCACACAAGTCGTCAGTGCCGGCCATATGTCTGACCCGGCACCACCGGTGGTACAACGTGCGCCACCTACTCTCGGCGAGCACACGGACGAAATTTTACTGGAGTTGGGTTACAACGCCGCGGACATCGAAACGTTACGCGCCGATGCCGTCATATAACTAAAACTAAGGCAGGTGTTTGGCAATAAATCGGCCGACTTCTTCGAGAGATTCCGCAGCTTCGGGCACGGCGAATATCTGCCAGACATGCACCAGCCCTTCACCCACGGACAATTGAGTATCAACACCCACGGCGCGCGCGTTATCGACAATACGAATCCCATCATCCATAAGAATCTCGCGGGTGCCACAGAAGACCAGTAATGGCGGCAGGCCGGACAAATCCGCATATAGTGGTGCCGCCAGCGGATTACGTAAATCTCCACCCGCATATTGCCGGCCCATCTCCTGCAGTCCGTCCAGCGCTAACATCGGGTCATCTATCACCCCTTCCTTGGTCGAATCGCCCGTACCCTCAAGGTCTACCCAGGGTGAGAAACAAGTGGCGCACCCAGGTAGTGCATCTCCGCCATCGCGCAATGAAACCAGCGTCGCCAGAGTCAGCCCACCACCGGCAGAGTCACCCGCAATCATGATGCGATCTGCAGAAATCCCCTGGTCTATCAACCAACGGTAGGCCATCACTGCATCATCCACCGCTGCCGGAAAAGGGTTTTCCGGTGCCAGCCGATAGTTGATGAGCAGCAATCGGGACTGTGTGGCGCGCGCCATGCGGGTGGCAAACTCACGATAACCGGTGTTGCTGCCTATCACGTAACCACCACCGTGCAGGTACAAAATCACGCGGTTGTCGTCACTTTCCGGCACGCTCACCCAATCGGCATTCATATGCTCGATATTGATTTCTTCAATGGAGGCATCATCCGGCAGCGGCGTCATGGCCATCATCGCTTCGAATCCGTCGCGAGACTCCTGCACACTACCCGCTGCGGGTGGTGTGGCTAGCACCATGGCGACGACCGCTTCATGTTCCTTACTGGGCATCTTGTTGCTCCTCTTTATCTGAAGTTGTCTGGCTCTGTTTATCTAGTTTGGGAGAGCCAGGAGTTGTTCAAGTGTATAGCGGCGACCATTCTTGATCGTCATCACCACATTATCCAGGTCGCGGATGTCGGCCAACGGGTCGCCGTCCAACACCACCAGATCAGCGAGCTTGCCCACCTCCACCGTGCCGAGTTCGTTGGCTACGCCAGCCGCTTGAGCCGCATTGATGGTTGCCTGACGAATGATATCCGCGGCCGAAATACCGGCGCGGTCAAACAGTCTGAATTCTGCATGCAGGCCTGCCCCATAAGGCACAAACGGAGAGTCGGTGCCCGTCACCAGCAGTGCACCTTGTTCCGTCAGGGTCTTCAACAGACGACCATTCGCCTTGGCGATAGCACTCGCGCCGGGACCAAATCGCGTCGTCATCATCTCATAAGAAAGTCGCGCAGCCGCACCGTAGAAATGCTCGAACTGGGGTGTTTCAAACCAGTCGGGTTCTTCAGAAACGATCACGGCAAAGCCGGGCAGCACGGCAGTGGCGGTAATGCCCATGCCGCTCTCGACCAGCAGACTCACCACATCATCGTATGAATATCCCAGCCGGCTCACTTTTGGCTGATAACCTCGACGACTGGTGCCACCGATATGTTCCACATGGTCCATGCCATGGGCAACCGCAGGGTAAAGCTCATGGGAGGACACCGGTATACCCAGCTTATGGGCGAAATTAACCACCTGGCGTTGCCAGTGATCGGGCAGCCGCACATAGGTCTTAATGAAATCGAGTTCCAGTTGCTGCGTACGCGCCAGAGCCCGTTCCAGGTGCGGGGTGGAAACAATACCTTCTGCGATGGAGTAGAAAACGCGATTACCATCGGTGAGATAACCGGTGATATGCGTACGCGGACCGATCCGTCGGCCACTGTCCCAGGCTTCCTGCCGCTCTTTGGCTGCATAAGGATTGGAACCCGGGTCGCGCACCGTGGTGATCCCGTAGCTCAGCCACACACGGCCTTGCGATTCGCTGTTCTCGCCCATGTGCGCGTGCATCTCGAACAGACCGGCCACCACGGTTTTATCGCTCATATCGACAACCGGCAAGGTCACGTAACTATCCCGGGGCACGATCTTTTCGATCCGGTTATGGTTAATCCAGATGTCGTGATCGAGCAGATATTCATCACCTGCACCGGTAAATATTCTGCCTGCGCGCAAGACGTAGGTATCGGCTGGTTCGTCCAGTGTGTAGGGCAACTGCGGCGTGATGTCAGTCAATGTGCCAGTGGTGGCGTGCAGACGTTTTAAACGATTGCCGGAAAGATAAACCAGGTACTCGCCGTTGGCACTCCACTGGGGCATGTCCGTGAGTTCGCTGGTCACCGCACCGGCAGATTCAAGCGGTTGCAATGCTTCATCCAACTCCAGGCGATACAACAGGCCGCCTTCGACATAGGTCATGGCACCGTCTGGGGTCAATACGCCGTTGAGTATCGAATGGTGCGCAACCGGTGAGATTGCCGACGACTGCTGACTGCGCACATCGATCACCAGCAATTCATAAAGCCCCTCACGGTAACGGCTTGAATAAGTATTCAGCCGCGCCACCGCGACCTTGGCCCCATCGGCGCTCCAGGAAACAGGCTGTGCGGGAATGGGCTCAAGTATTTTGGTCAGCTCGCCACTGGCAAGATGCATAACCATCAGCTGTCCGCCGAGAGGATTACCCGGCACATCGACGAAGAATGCAATCTGCTCCCCATCCGGAGACCAGGCAGGTACGCTGACCTGTTGCGCATCAATCTTTACCCGCTCTATGGCGCCAGTACTCAGCGTTAACAAACGCAAGCCAACTTCACCATCTGTATCAGACACATAAGCCAGCGTCTGCCCGTCGGGAGACAGGGTGGGTGAATATTCCGCGTAGGCATCGTCAGTAAGCTGCCGCAAGGTTTGGCTGGTCGGCAACCAATGCCACAAATCGCCTAACGCAGAAAAATAGATGTGCTCACCATCGGCACTGATGGTCGGGCTACCCAGGCCCAAGGCCAGACGTTGTTCGCTGGCATCGTAGCTTCGCACGCGGCGGGTGTAGTCGTGCCGGATGAGATCAAGCGTTATTGCAAAAGGCCAGTCCGCCCGTTCACCGGCGCTTACGTTGCGGGTGAATACATTGCCGTCCGCTGCGTACGCCAACTTGTCATCCGCTAACCAGGACGCTTTAAACGGAAAGATATCTGCGCCAGGATTCGAGATTGTCCGATCATTGCCACTGGCCAGATCTACGACCTTCAGCTGAGTTGCTGCGCCACTAAACAGTTGATAAGAGACTTGCGTGCCATCCGGCGACCACTGCACGCCAGAAATGACACCAGCATGCTCGGCGAGCATCTGCTCGGTGCCATCGACATGCAGCACCATCAAACGCGCGCCTTGCTCGCCTTCGGTCGCGTAGGCCAGGGCGCCATCGTGCGACCAACTGGGAGACCAGGCATTGGCAGCATGGTCGGTGTGCTGGGTCAACTCACCGCTGGCCAGGTCGACGCTCCATATATCGTAGGACCCGCCACGATCAGAACTGAACAGCACCCGAGCACCATCCGCAGAATATTGCGGCTCGCGATCATCAAACGCATCTGCCGTCACCGCAGCCGGTGCCGCGCCGTCGCGCCCCACACTCCATATGTCCCAGTTGCCGTTGCGATAACCGTGAAAAACTATGCGGCTACCGTCCGGTGAAAACTGTGGTTCACGTGCATCGTAGTAGGCATCGGTCAACGTGCGTGCAGCGCTGTTATCCGCCGGCAGCAGAAACAACGAACCTTGCAAGCTCAACACCCGATCACCGCTTGCAGGATCTACGGCAACCGCCAGATCAGTGCCCTGACTCAGGGTCACACTGACATGCCGCTCAACGTAGGCTGGTGCTGGCGCCACCGGCACCGCTTCTGTAACCGGTGCGGGTGTCTGCTCGCAGGCGGCCAGCAGCAACCCAAGTACTGCCAACCGCATCATCAATGTGGCGTTAGCCACCGCCACGCGCCTCCTTGGACAAGTCCGGTGCGTGGTGAGCAGGCATAGCGGTCTGGCCGTCGGCTTCTTCACCCATGGCCTCCACTGCTCTTTCGTTTTCCATGATTTTGGCCATCACCGCGGCACCGGCACGATCAAAAACTTCTCGATTTTCAATCACGTAACGCTGAGATTCACGGTAGTTATCAAGCATGCCATTGATCTCGGGAATAACATAACGAGCGACCAGATCCCAACTGCGCAGGGTCGCTTCACGGTTGGCCCAATCGTGAGCGAAACCAATGACCGTGCCGAAACCACCGGTCAGTTCAATCATCTCTCTTACCGCTTTGATCAAGTCATCCGGCGTACCGATGGTGGCACCACCACCTTCAATGCCACCTTCTTCGACTGCCGCATCCGGCGAGGCATAGGGTTCTGCGCCCGGACGCATCAAGGTGCCTACGGTGTATTCATTGTGCCAGCGGTACAGGCCATCTTTCGCTTCAGCCTTGGCTTGCTCCCTGGTTTCGGCAATATGCCAGGACATGACAATACGCCAGTTGTCGCGTTGCACGGTAATACCGTGTTCGGCGGCCGACGTTTCCGCAAAGCTCCACTGGGTCGGCAGGGCTTGTAGTCCCGCTGAAGACATGGAGCCGATAGACAGCACGCCCATACCATACTTGCCGGCCAGGGTCATGCCAGACGGGCTGATCATGGAAGCCACGGCAAACGGCATGTCTTCCTGCAACGGCAATAACTGCAACTTCGCATCTTGCAAAGTGAACCATTCGCTTTCATGGGTGAAGCGGTCATCACCGCGCAACAGCTTGCGGATCACACCAATCGCTTCGTCTTGACGGTCTCGCTGAACCATCGGGTCGATGCCCAGCGTATAGGCATCTGACGGCAATGCACCAGGACCAGAGCCGAATATCAAACGCCCCTGGGTCATATGGTCAAGCTGTACCAGCCGCTGCGCAACGTTAAAAGGGTGATGGTATGGCAGCGAAATGACGCCAGTACCTAGACGAATACGTTGCGTACGCTCACCGGCAGCAGCGAGAAACAGTTCTGGACTGGCAATCGTTTCCCAGCCTGTTGAGTGGTGCTCGCCGACCCAGAATTCGTCGAAGCCCAGACGGTCAAGATGCGCCGCCAGCTCCAGGTCGCGCTGCAATAGCAGTGTCGGACTCTCTCCAATCGGATGGTGAGGCGCCACGAAGCCGCCAAATCTAATTCTCGCCATGCTCAATCTCCCCTTAAATGAACGCCCATTATAAGCCGAAAATCCATCAGGAAACCGGCGTGGTTTTGTTACCATAAGCCGGGCGAGCCGGTGAGATACTCAAATTAGGTGATTTATGAGTCGTGATGCATTGATCGACATGGCCAGGCACAACATGCACCACTGCAAAGCCGGCACCGTTGCTCAGGCTGAGCAGGTGCGCGAGGTACCCGCAGCAAACTACTACGACCAGAGCCACTGGCGTAAGGAACTCGATTGCGTATTCGGTCGCATGCCGCTGATGCTGGCGCTTACCTGCGAAATGCCCAACCCGGGTGATTACCGGGCTTGTGAGACTGGCAATGTACCCATTCTGATCTGCCGTAGTGAAGGCGGTGAAGTGCGCGCGTTTCTCAACATCTGTGCACATCGCGGGGCGCAAGTCGTCGCCACCGGCTGTGGCAATGCAAATCGTTTCACCTGTCCTTATCATGCCTGGTCTTACAATGACCAGGGCGAATTAATCGGAGTGTTCGCTGCAAAGGAATTCGGCGAATTCGATAAGACCGCGCATGGCTTAAGACCACTGCCGGTGCTGGAACGTGCCGGGCTGATATGGGTCATTCCAAACCCAACCTCGACGTTATCGATAGAAACTTTCCTGTGCGGCTACGACGAAATATTGGCGCACTTCGATTTTGCCAGTTGGCACCTTTTTTCACGCCGCACGTTAAAAGGGCCCAATTGGAAGATCGCCTATGACGGCTATCTGGATCTGTACCATTTACCGATTCTGCATAGAGACACGTTTGGACCCAACATTCCGCATCAAGCGATGTACTACGCCTGGGGGCCACACCAGCGTGTGAGTTCTCCGGACCCGTCGCTGCTGGAGCTCGAAGACACAGATGAGACGCAATGGGATACCGACCGTTTAATGGGGGGCGTATGGACGATTTTCCCCCATGTCTCCATCGCCTCATTTGAAGGCGGTGGTCGCGCTGTGTTGATTTCTCAACTGTTTCCCGGCGATACACCCGGCGAATCGATTACCGTACAGAATTATCTGCTGCAACATGAACCCACCAAAGCTCAGGCAATAGAAGCGGAAGCCCAATTCGAATTCCTTGAACAGGTGGTGCGTGACGAAGACTATGCCACCGGACTGAAGCAACAACGTGGTTTAGAGACCGGCTTTAAGGATCATGTGTTGTTCGGCCGCAACGAAGAAGGTGGCCAGCGCTTTCACAGCTGGGTTGACAGGTTGCTACACACGCAAGACAAAGACCTCAACGCATTGTTTAAAGCCGGCTGATGACACTACTTTTAAACACCGTACAACAGCTACTGCCACCCGCTAAGCAACAGGACCGCCTGTCTCAGCTGTTCGTCTACCTGTGTCTTGCCGCGACTGCCGCAGCGTTAGTCGTCGCCACCATGACCTGGGGCTATGGTTACGGCAATCTCGCCGTGGTCATTTACCTGGCAGCAGCCACCTTCCCCGTCGCTTTGTTAATACTGCGTTACGCCAGCAGCGCGTACGCCGCCGGACATTACCTGGCTGCCAACATCATGCTGCAATCGATTCTATTCTCCGCAGATCCTGCCGTCGGTTGCGTGGTGCTCATCGGTCTGGCCGCTGGTGTTGCATTGCTCGGCAAGATCGGTGCGCGCTTCTGGTTGGCGCTGATTGTCGTTCGTTGTTTGTATGTCGCCGCCAATGCACCCGAGGAGATGAGCTCCGCCACCGCCGCAGTAGCGGCTTTCATGGCCGTCATCGTTTTTTGGATTGTGCATCTTTCCGAGACATCACGAGCACGTTCCAACCTGCGCGCAGACAACAGGGAGCAGGTTTCAACCCAGCAAACTGCCATTTTAGAGCAGATAGTTACGGATCATTTCGACGCGGTGATGCAGGTTTCCGGCGACGATATCTATTATGTGAGCCGCTCTATCGAAGGGCTGCTGGGATATCAGCCAGACAAGTTCATCGACCGGCCACTGGCCTATTATCTACACCCGGACGAACCCGGTCTTGCTGAGTTACTGCAGCCCGGTCAACCACCGGTGCGTAAAGAACTGCGCTTGCGTCACGCCGATGGACGCTGGGTGTGGGTGGAAATGTACGCCACGCCGGACATTATGCGCGGCAATCCAAATCGAACCTTCTTAGTGCTGCGCGACTACGAAAAAGAGCGCAAAGTCTTCGACCAGCTCACCCAGGCTCAACGCCTGGAAAGCATGGGTTCCATGGCTGCCGCTGTCGCCCACGACTTCAACAACATGCTCACGGTTATCATGGGCATCGCAGATGAGCTGCCGGAAGGCAACTCACGCAGTGAGATCCGGCGGGTCACCGCTAATGCAGCTGCCTTGACTAACAAGCTGCTGACCTTTGGTCATGGCCATCGCACCTCTACCGAGATTCACGACCTCAGTCATCTCATGAGGGAACACAGTTTGTTGCTGCAACACACATTGGACTCACGCTACATTCTCATGGAGTCCTATGTCGAAGATCCATTGCTGGTGCGCATTGAAGAGGCACAGTTCGAACAGGTGCTGGTCAATCTGGTCAACAATGCCCGCGAAGCCATGCCAGACGGCGGCGAACTCGAAATCTCCCTGCAAGGCGTGGAGATCGAAGCAGACCAGGCTACCGACAAAGAAGGCTATTACGCCGTTCTGGAAGTCAGGGACACAGGTTCGGGTATCAACGCCGAAACGCAAGCCAAAGTGTTCGATCCTTTTTTCAGCACCAAGAAAACGCAAGCTAACACCGGCCTGGGTTTGTCGTCCTGTTACGGCATCGTATCCCAATACGGCGGCACCATCGAAATCGAATCCGCCCTGGACGTTGGCACAACGGTCCGTGTATTTCTGCCCATCGCCGAAACCCGGGACTACGAACCGACGCTGGAAGTGATCGACAACGAAGTCAGTATCATGGTGATCGATGACGATCCCGGGGTGGTGCGCGTAGTCCGTAGCGCCTTAGTGCGTGCGGGCTACCACGTCCGCGGCTTCACCGATGTCGGCGCTGCACTGGATTTCTTTTCACCAAGCAAAGTGGTACTGGTTATAACGGACGTCATCATGCCCGGCATTTCCGGGGCGGACCTGATCCGCGATCTGCGCAACCAGGCGCCGGACCTGCCGGTGCTGTTCATCTCAGGGTTCACCAATGAAGAACTGGATGCTTGGGGGTCAGACCAGCACACCAACTATCTGGCGAAACCATTTCGCGGCGAAGAGGTGGTCGCACGGGTAGAAACATTACTCAGTTCAGCGAACATCCTGGACAAGGTGCTCAACTAAAAACCGGCCCATCTCTGAGAAGAACTCTTCGCGTTGACTGGCCAGACTCAGGAAGTGATCGCCATTATCCTGCTCAACATATCTAAACGTCTTGCCGTGCTTCGCCAACGCCGAAGCAAACTGCCGACTTTGTTTAACCCGCACCACCGTATCGCGATTACCGTGCAGAAGCAGTATAGGCACATCGATGGACTCGACCTGGCGGATCGGTGAATTTGCCTTAAGTTGCGAGCTGGCTTGAATGCGTGAGCGATTGCGTTCGACCAGGTCATAGTCATATAGACGGGTAACGGTTTCTTCGAGGTCCGATATGCCAGCAAGGCTGACCGCACAACTTATTTTATCGGCAAACTTATAAGCAGAAACCAAGGCAGTGTAACCACCATAACTTGCGCCCACGATACACACACGTTCGGCATCCGTTATGCCCTGCTCGACCAACCAATCCAGTCCGTCCATGAGGTCTGCCTGCATCTTCAAGCCCCATTCTTTGTACCCGGCCTGCATGTAAGCCTCGCCGTAGCCTACCGAGCCGCGATAATTTGGCTTCAGCACTGCAAAACCGAGTTCCACCAGAAACTGAGTCCAGGAATCGAACTCAGCCGAATCACGTGCATAAGGACCACCGTGCGGCATCAGCACCGTCGGGTGGGGTCCAGCACCTTTCGGCACTGCAAGATAGGCAGGAATGGGTAAACCGTCCCTGGTCAGATAGCGCACTGGCTGCAGGTCGACGATGTTCTCATCGAGCAACTGTGGAAAGTCCTTGCCGATCAGTGTCATGGTGTCTTCATTGCGATCATACAGATAGTAGCGCGGTGCGATGCCACCATAGGATTTGAAGATAAAACGGGTGTAGCTGAAATCCGCAGAAATCATGCGCATTTCGGAACCTGGCAACATCGCCTTGATGCGATCAAACAACGCGGCCAGGCGAGGATCAAACCAGGCGATCTTGGGATGGTGAGCGACGTAGCTCACCCCGGCAGGTTCTCCGGTTTCAGGGTGCATGATGACACTGCCAAAGACATCGAAGTCCGGATCGCGAAACAGCGTTTCAACAACTCGACCAGTGGCTAGCTCAACACGATAAATGCCATGGCGGTCGCCCTCGTTGGTCATGCTCATATACACATGGCGCTCGTCGGCGGAAAAACCGATCGGCTGAGGCGGGATTTCACTGTCGTACTGGGAGCCCTGGTACTCGGTCAGCTTGCGGCCATCCACATGAAACACCACCGGCACCTCTTCCTTGCGATAGCCGACTGCGAGGCGCACTTTACCTTCGTGGGTGGCGTACCACCGACGCACAACACTGCGCGAACGTTGCACGCGTGACATTGCATTGGTGTATATATTCAACTTATACACGCTTGGCCGGTTAGGGTCCTCACGATTGAGCTGCACCAGGATGTGATCGTCGTCATCGTCAAGCCAGCTCACGACCCGGTCCTGCACTTGAGCATTGTAGACCGACGGCCAACGGACCTTGTTTTTGGCACGGCGTACCAGGATTAAATAATTTTCACCATCTGCATCGATAGCGAACATGCGAGTACGCAAGATCTGCCCGATGCGCGGCGCAGGCAGGTAGTGTCGCACCGAACAGACAACGCGTTCTGCGTTGCCCCAGCGGCACCAGTTGATTAAACCGTTCTTACCGCCACCGGCATAAATCGTCTGTTCTTCACCGTCGTCCAGATTGCGCACAACGACGTCATAAAATTCCCCGGACGCACGCACCATGATCAGCTTGCTGCCATCCGAGGAAAGGGACAGGTCGTCAAACTGTGCCAATTGGCCCAGACCCGAGGACCCCACGGCACCCGCGACACATGACCAGACCAGTGCCAGCGCTGCCCAAGCATGCTTTTGCCCGATATTCATGATGGCTCCCCATATCAACATATTCAAACTACCTGTCACAATACGTTCTGCCAAGGGTTTGATCGGTTTATCCGACTAGCTAAAACCGGAACTACAGTTGCACAGGAGGCTACAGCGTCTAAAATGCGCGTTGCTTTTTGTGGATGTAAAAACGCTATGCTGGAAACCGTGCATCACCGCCTCATCGTTCTGGGCTCCGGACCGGCAGGTTACACCGCTGCGCTATATGCAGCGCGCGCTAACTTAAAACCTGCGCTCATCACCGGTATCGAGGTCGGCGGCCAGTTGACGACAACGACTGAAGTAGAGAACTGGCCAGGTGGCCATGCCGAATTGCAAGGCCCGGAGTTGATGATGCAGATGGCGGAACACGTCGAGCGCTTCGATGCTTTTTTGATCAATGACCATGTTCATACCGCAGACCTGTCCACAAAACCATTGCGACTGCAAGGCGACCAGGCCAACTACACCTGCGATGCGTTGATTATCGCCACCGGCGCCACCGCTAAATATCTGGGACTCGAGTCAGAGGAAAAATACAAAGGCCGCGGCGTCAGTGCCTGCGCGACCTGCGATGGATTTTTTTACCGCGGCCAGGACGTAGCGGTTATCGGCGGCGGCAACACTGCAGCCGAAGAAGCGTTGTACCTGGCCAACATCACTAAGAAGGTATACCTCGTACACCGACGCGACGAACTCAGAGCAGAAAAAATCCTGCAGGACCGCGTGCTGGCCAAAGAAAACATCGAGCCGTTATGGAATCACCAACTGGCCGAGGTACTGGGCGATGAGCAAGGCGTGACCGGGATGCTGCTCAACAGCAACGAGGGCACACAACAGTCCATCGATCTCATGGGTGTTTTCATCGCCATCGGACACACCCCCAACACAGACATATTCGCCGACCAGTTGGACATGACCAACGGTTACATCAACATTGTCAGCGGCACCGAAGGCAATGCAACCGCAACGAGCACGCCGGGCGTGTTTGCTGCCGGTGATGTGGCAGACCATGTTTATCGGCAGGCGATTACCAGCGCGGGGTTCGGCTGTATGGCGGCACTCGATGCGGATAAGTATTTGGATGCGCTTGATTAGTTGGTTCGGGGAGTTTCACAGTTTGAGTCGGTTGCAGGCATGCCACCTAATCATGGGCTGGTAAATCGCCATAAACATTTCTAACAAGCAAGCGCTCTAAAACAGAAAGGTGTGTGCCACTCCGCGACGGAATACCTTGCACTAAGGCATACCTTTGAACGCGTTCTCTCAAATGTCCAATCCCCCGAACCCCGATAAAACGTAGTCTATCTATACAGGCCTGTATCGGAGCATCACACGAGACTCATCCGCCAATCCCTGTGCAAACCGCGGCCCCCAGGTACCCCACTCACTGACGTATTTAGCGCCGAATTTCTCCAGCACTCTGGCATGTTCCGACGCATCCGTTATATGTGCCGCATTGGCCACTAGCGACGGCAGATCTTTGTAGCGGCCATCTGAACTCTGCCACTCGCCGACATCACCTACCCAAACCTGGGTCCTTTTCAAACCCTTCGCCACAGCCTGGGCTCGCCATGTTGTCGGCGCCGTAACGATGACCATATCGGCTGCATCCTGCACAAACCAGACTTCTGACTGACACCTGCTCAAGGCACCGTTGGTTTTGATCGGCGACAGGTAAATGACTGCAGATTCTTCTGCCGCCAGAGCGATAGGTGAAGCGAAAGGCGAGGCTAATGCTGCCAGCAGTACGCCAGAGTTGCGAATAAATTCTCTACGTTTCATTTTGATCCTTGCTTAAATCTGCGTGGCGGGTATGCGCTCCGCTATTTTTTTCGACCAGATTTTCGGCCCTTCTATGTGCACCGACTCGCCGGTCGAGTCGACCGCCACAGTGACCGGCATATCTTTGACTTCAAATTCACAAATAGCTTCCATGCCGAGCTCTGGAAAAGCCAGCACGGTAGATTTGACAATGGCTTTGGCCACCAGAAAGGCTGCGCCACCCACGGCGATCATTGAAACCGCTTTGTTGTCACGAATCGCCTCTATCGCCGCGGGTCCGCGTTCTGCCTTACCGATCATGCCAACCAGTCCGGTCTGTTCCAACATGGTACGGGTAAACTGATCCATGCGGGTTGCCGTGGTCGGACCTGCAGGGCCCACCACTTCATCGCGCACCGGGTCTACCGGACCGACGTAATAGATAAAACGATTGGTGAAATCCACCGGCAAAGGCTCACCCTTATCGAGCAGATCAATGATCTTTTTATGCGCTGCATCGCGTCCGGTAAGCATCTTGCCCGAGAGCAGCAACGTATCACCGGCTTTGAGGGATTGGATCACTTCCGGTGTCAGTGAATCTATATCTATGCGTTTCACATCGTCGCCCATTTCGAATTCGACGTCTGGCCATTCGGACAAATCAGGTGGGGTGAACTCAGCAGGACCACTGCCGTCGAGTTCAAAATGAATGTGCCGGGTCGCAGTGCAGTTCGGAATAACCGCCACCGGTTTGGTCGCCGCGTGGGTCGGATAGTCCTTAACTTTGACATCAAGCACCGTCGTCAAACCACCCAGGCCCTGGGCACCAATGCCCAGATTGTTCACCTTCTCGAAGATCTCCATGCGCATTTCTTCATGTGCAGTGGCCGCGCCTCGAGCCTGCAACTCATGCATATCAATCGGTTCCATCAACGCTTCTTTGGCCATCAACATGGCCTTTTCCGGGGTGCCACCGATACCCACGCCCAACAAGCCGGGCGGACACCAACCTGCACCCATGGTGGGCACAACGCTCAACACCCAGTCGATCACACTGTCCGAGGGGTCCAGCATGGCAAACTTGGCTTTTGCTTCACTGCCACCGCCCTTGGCGGCAATTTCTATTTCAACCTTGTCGCCGAGCACAATGCGTGGATGAATTACCGCGGGTGTGTTGTCCAGGGTGTTTGTTCGCGCGCCATCCGGATCTGTCAGCACCGAACCACGAAGCACGTTGTCGGGATAGGTATAACCACGGCGCACGCCCTCGTTGATCATATCCTCAAGACTCATGTCCGCATCCCAACGTACATCCATGCCGACACTGATGAACACGTTGACGATGCCGGTGTCCTGGCAAATCGGCCGCTTGCCGATGGCGCACATGCGGGAGTTCACCAACACCTGGGTCAGAGCGGCTTTAGCCGCCGGCGATTCTTCGAGCTCCCAGGCCCGGCGCATGGCGCGTATGAAATCCAGCGGATGGTAATAGGAAATAAACTGCAACGCGTCGGCGATGCTGGTGATCAAGTCTTCTTGTTTGATGACAGCCATCAACTACTCCCTTCGACGGAAACCGTCATTAGATCTCACAAAACTGATCCATTTCGACCTTGACGCTGACCGCACTGTTTTTGTGTTCCCCTGCACACCAACTGGGCATGACCATGGAATAAAGGCCGCTACCGCCGGCCATGATGATGAGTATGTCTTCCGGTTTTGCGAACGCCCGGTACTCGGAGTGATCTGCAGAACGACCGGCAAAAGCCCCGCCATAGTCAGCCAGCTGTTGTGTTGGCAAGTGTGTTAGCTGCCATAGCCGCTTGGCAACGCCTTCGCGATTGAGGTTGGCCCGGGAAAGAATCTGCGCATGTTCAGGGTTGAGCACAATCAGCGCGCCACCACCGGTCAATACAGCATTGTTAGTCGCCAGATTGGCGATGCCCACGGCGAGCACATGCAGTAACTTTTCCGCATCTTCAGGATCATCGGCATTGCCGCTGTAAATAACCGAGTGCGGCGCTTCGGCACCGATCACCGTTACCACGCTGTCGTCTGCCTCGAAACCCAGCGATACATGCAACGGAGGAAACGGCGAATGCTCTTCATCCTCGGCAAGACAGTAGGTAAATTTGCCAGGATGTCCCAACAGCGCCATATCCGATGAGCCAGGGCGGGCACCGCCGATATTGATCATGCAAAGACGCAAGGCACGGCCAATGCTGGCATTAGCGCGATGGCCAGGGCCGAGTGCGCCAAAACCAGAAGCCACAGGCCCGCAACTCAAGCGCGCCGGACCATTAACAATGATCAACGGTGCCGTGCAGTGCGTGGTCGCCTGCATTTCCGTCAAATCGAAGACAGGATCGAGCACGGCTTGCACTGCTGCCATAACCAGCGGCATGTGGTCAGTGGTACAACCGGCCATGACTGCAGCCACAGCGACTTTCTCCACCGTCGCGATAGCCAGTGCCGGGCCCATTTCACCCAGCACCATGTCGGCGTCCAGACCACTGGCCAGCACCATACGCGCGACCCGTTCGGTGGTGGGGATGACTACCGGCAGCCCATCGGTACAATCCATTTCATGTAGTTGTTCCAAGGCAACGGCTTCATCCGCCGCTGCCAACATCTCACTCATGCGGCAAGCCTCTGTACGATTTCATCGACAACATTTTCTGCCACACGGCGCAGATTTGCTTCGCCGGATCCTGCCACGGGATGGGGTAGCTGCACTCTGGGAGCGTCAGGCATACCCAGTGATTGCGCGACGAAATCTCCTTGCGGCCAGAATTGTTCGGTCACCAGGGCGACCACTGGGATGCCTAGTCGAGCGATGCTGATGCCGTCACGCACGGTGCCGGTAGTACAGCTGCCTCAGTGACCGTAGGCCGCGATGGCGACCTGGCAACTGGCTTGAATCTCGTCGAGCATAGCTTGCGGCGCCGCTATGGAGGCATTGCCTTTATTCCAGGTTTTGATCGAAAGCCTGGGGTAGCGTTCGCGCAGCACAGCACCAATTGCGCTGAGAAAATTCTCCGAATCCGGGAAGCCGTTAGCGAGTAGCGCGACGGTGGTTTGGGCACCTTCATCGGTCCTCAGGTCATGGGCTAGTTGGTACGGTTCTGCTTGCGTAGCCACTTCGCCACGCGGGTCGTGAAAGGTAATCATCTGGCCATCTCCCAATGGTTTTGACTTGTTCTGGCGGCTCAAAGGTGAGTCTACTCTATTGTGTGGTTGTCGGTAGAACTCTAGACTGGCGAACGTGAATTATCAGAAAATCAGTTTCGTGATTGTATTCTGGGCCCTTTTGAGTGCCTGTTCTGCGGCCGATGAATCCCCTGCCCACCAACGGATCGCTAAACAATACTTGATCATCGACACTCACATTGATGTGCCCTATCGCATATTCCGCCAACCTACTGACGTCAGCGTCGCCACCGAAACTGGCCAGTTCGACTATCCCCGGGCAAAAGCAGGCGGCTTGAACGCACCCTTCATGTCAATCTACATTCCCGCCGCCATCGACGAGGCCGGTGATGCCTTTGATTTTGCCGAACAGGCAATTGCCAGCGTCGAGTCGCTGGCCGCCGCCCATCCGGACAAATTCGCGATCGCGACCTGCACCCGCGACATTTACCAGCAGTTTGAACAGGGCCTGATTTCCTTACCTATGGGTATGGAGAATGGCGGCCCTATCGATAGTAAAATTAGTAACTTAGAGCACTTTTATAAAAAAGGCATACGCTACATAACCCTGGCGCATTCGAAAAGTAATCACATCAGCGATTCCAGCTATGACACCAACGAACACTGGCAGGGCTTGTCTGAATTCGGCAAAACATTGATCGGTGAAATGAACCGCGTTGGCGTCATGGTCGATGTGTCACACATATCCGACAAGGCATTCTGGCAAGTCATGGCACTTTCCGACACGCCGGTCATCGCTTCCCATTCATCGCTGCGTCACTTTACGCCAGAGTTTCAACGCAACATGAACGACGAGATGCTGGCCGCCATGGCAGAGCGCGGCGGCGTCATTCAGATCAATTTCGGCTCCTCGTTTCTGCATCAGGCCGCTCAAGACTTCAGCATCGCACGCACCGCCGCTGTGCTCGAACATCGCCTTGCCAACCATCTCGCCGACGACGACCCAACGCTCATGACCTTCGCCAAGGCCTACGGCGAAACCCACGCCTATCCATTTGCCGGTCTCGATAGCGTGTTAGATCATATCGACCATGCCGTGCAAATTGCCGGTATCGATGCCGTTGGTATTGGTTCTGACTACGATGGCGTCGGCGATTCATTGCCGGTCGGCTTAAAAGATGTGAGCGCTTATCCCAACCTGATCGAAGGGTTGCTCAAGCGTGGCTACGCCGAGGCGGATATCGCCAAGATTCTGGGCGGTAACCTCATGCGCGTGTGGCAGGCGGTCGAACAATTTGCAACAAGCCAGGGCACACCGACTCAATGCGCCAACGGATGAGCGTTAAAACACTTGTCATGCTGCTGGGCATTGTCGCCTGCGGCGGCGCCACTCTGAATGTACCCCCTGTCGAGCCGGATGAATTTCATTTTGTCGTGCTGGGTGATTCGCAATTTCACGACCCGACAAAATTTAACCGCGTTATCGATCAAACCAGACGTCTGCGGCCGGCCTTCGTCATTCAGGTTGGCGATCTGATTAAAGGCTATAACAACGACCTGCAAGCAGTGAAAGAGGAGTGGCAACGTTTTTCACACCAGGTTGCACCGTTGGCGCCGATACATTTTCTGCCGATCCCCGGCAATCACGATGTCTACAACGGCAAGCGCAAAGTAGACGCTGAAATGGAAGCGTTGTTCGAACAAACCTGGGGGCCTTTGTATTTTTCCTTCGTCTACAAGAACACATTGATCGTCGGTTTGAACAGCGATTCCACAGAAGGGGCCAATCAGATCTCCGGCAAACAAATGAGCTGGTTGCAACAGACGCTGGCGCAAAGTAGCGCGCAGCATAAGTTCATCTTCATGCACCGTCCGCCACTGTTGATCAAAAACGCCGAAGCGCTGCACCAGTTATTCAAAACCCAGGGCGTTTCCCACGTGTTCTATGGTCACCACCACCACTATCACTACTTCGAACGCGATGGCATCGCCTATACCATGACCAATGCGGCGGCAAATTCTGAGCATGACAGCGACGAGGTCGGCGGCTTCCACCACCTGCTGCAAGTCTCGGTGCGCGGCTCCGAGGTCGACGTTGCGGTCATTGAAGCCGATGCGATCAAAGCCCGGGACGCCGTTGCACCCCAGGACAACTACGACTTTTTCGCCCTCAGCCAGAAACTCGCACCGAGCAAGGTCAAGCTGGCCGCGCGCGGAGACAACGCCCATGAATTTATCTTTGACATCAAGCTCAACAACGACAGCGGCCGGGATGTGCAACTACTGGTGAGTTGTGACTCGCAAGACGGTCGCTGGCAGATCAGCCCGAAGGTGATTGAGCCCATTACCTTGTCGAGTAAAAAGCGTCACACGCTGAGCTTGACGGCGGCATACAGCCCGGATCGACAGCCCGAGTCGGTGCCAGTCTGCCACCTGCGGGTGCCCTTTCAGACCCGGCATGGCGTGTGGATCGAATACGAACAGGACGTTACCGGTCAAGTCAGTCACTGAAGTGGGGCATCACCTCTTCGATATAGCATTGCAAATTGTCCCAATCCACCGGCGGGCGAAAGGCGATGTTGATACCTTGTATGCCAATCTCTTTAAAGCGGCCGATCATGTCTACGGCTTCGGCCACGCCACCCGTTAGCGAACCGCTCGGGTCGATATCCGGTGTCCGCTGCGAATTCATATAAAAGCCAAGATTCACACTGGTATCAATCTCTGCAGGATCGCGGCCAATTTTTTCACACGCCCGGGTCAATCTAGCCAGGCGGTCCGCCGCCAGATCTGGTGAAACGTAGGGCATGTTAAAGCCATCGGCATACTTGGCGGCAAGGCGCACCGTGCGTTGCTTGCCCCGGCCACCGATCCACAGGCGCAAGCCTAAAGGTGCAGGACTGCAAACCGCACCGGCAAAGTCGTAGTACTTGCCTTTGAAGGTCACCTCTTCTCCGCGCCACAGCGCATGGATGATCGCCAGCGCCTCTTCGAACTGATCGAAGCGCTCTCCCAGAGGTGGAAAGCCATAGCCAAAATTACGAAACTCTTCTTCAAACCATCCGGCACCAATGCCAATGTCAGCACGACCGCCGGACAAGTGGTCGATGGTCACGCCCGCCTTGGCCAGCACGCCGGGATTACGAAACAAGGCACAAAACACAAGACAGCCGACCCGCACGTTTTGCGTGTAAGTCGCCAGTCCGGACAGCGCGGAAACACCTTCGAAGCACGGATTTTGCCGGTCTTGCAGCGGATTGGCGTAGAAATGATCCCACACCGATACCCAGTGAAACCCGTTTTCATCGCCGATCTTCCACAACCGTTTAAGCTCATCCATCGTCAGGTCCTGGGGACCCGCATGTATACCTAACTTCATTCGTTTTGCTCCACGCTCATGACCACCTCAGCGGACAACAATGACTGTATGTATTGCTCCTCAAAATCGAGATCACGCAATACCTGCAATGTGTCCGCGCCAATATCCGGCGCCCTGGTTGGCTTACGCTTGGGCGCTTCGAGTACATTGATCGGGCTCGCCACAGTCAACTCATAGCCCTCACCGTCGTCATCGGTTTCGACCACGATGTTGTTGGCACGTAACTGTTCGTCGTTGAGGACTTCCGCCATGGGTTGAACCCGGCTATAGGTGACGCCTGCTGCATCGAGAAGTTTACTGACCTCATCGAAACTCAGTTCAGCAAAGGCGGCCTGCATGGCCAGACGAAATTCCGGACGATGCTGCAACACTTGAGCCACGCTGCTGAAACGCTCATCGTCCAGCCAGGCCTGACAATCCAAGGCCCCGGCAAGCTGGGGATATTCCCGTTCGGTGTTGATCACGGCAAGCACGATATAGTCACCGCTGCTGCACTGATAAGCATCCGTAAACGGGTTAGGCCAACCTTTTTTCTGCCGATAAGTGCCGATGTTAGTACCCGCGATAACCCCCTGCAGGGCCATGCCATTCGCCCACACGCCGTTAGCCGCCAGCGAAGTCGACACAAACGACCCTTGTCCGGTTTTCTCACGTCGATACAGGCCGGTCATGATCGCCGCATACAGTGCCGTCGCCGTGCAATGGTCACCCATCCCCGGCGCCATGGGCAGGGGTGTCTGGCCAGGTTCGCGAACGAACTCCATCAGACCACTGCGCGCCCACCAGCCGGTGACATCAAATGCGCGACGCTGTGCATCGGGACCTTGCAGACCATAGCCACTGATGTGGGCATAGACCAGGCGGGGGTTAATCGCTTTCACGGTGTCGTATTCAAGTTGATACTTCTGCAATTGAGCCTGCAAAAAATTGGTCGTCAGCACATCTGCCTTGGCGATCATTTCATGCATCAGATGCTGGCCGGCATCTTTACTCAAATCCAGAACCAGACTGCGCTTATTGCGTGAGGTCAGGAGCCAGTGATACGGCACCGGATAGGTGCCAACCAGGTGACGTAAACCATCCCCACCCGGCGGTTCGATCTTGATCACGTTGGCGCCAAAATCTGCCAGGATGGTACTGGCCCCGGGGCCGGCCAAAAAGGTCGCCGCATCGATGACGATAATATCTTCCAACACTGCCTGTAATTCCAATTGTCAAAGATTTAAAAGTTAACACTGGTTTTCGCCCCACGCGAGCACTACGCATGATAGGGTTCCTGGTTTGACAAGGAAACGACGAAAG
>Ga0114950_10000754_pt1 | contig 23171 bp, 24 predicted proteins | sample N075metaG_FD_83503 | JGI IMG/M metagenome (GOLD analysis project Ga0114950, IMG submission 83503) | Deep subsurface microbial communities from Kermadec Trench to uncover new lineages of life (NeLLi) - N075 metaG | ecosystem: Environmental > Aquatic > Marine > Ocean trench > Sediment | place... | reverse complement strand
CTAAGAGCGCCTACTGTTGGTGCAGCTTTTGTTAAGGACTAAGGCCATTAACGGCAAACTGCGCCTTGCATCTGCACGCTTCAGGCCACGCAGAGATGCCATAGACTTGTTCAGAGGCTCCCTAGCAGGATCAACCTGGACTGTACCAAACCGGGGACGACCAGGCCCTCTCCTGGATGGAGGGCCGATGGTCCGCCGCGCAACAGGCCTCCAGGCCTTCGCCTATGGTAGCGGGATTACTGCAATCTACAGCATGGGCATTGCAAATTCGCTGACTCCAACGACAGCTGGGATTTTCAACTACGCGCGAGTAGTAGTAGGCCTGCTCCGCCGGATCAAACTGTGGGTCGCTCCACACGGCACACAAGTTGGCAAAGCCAGCACCGCGTGTTTTACAACTGTTAATATCCACCGACGCGCCATTGTTCGCGTCTCCGGCGACATCCACCACACGCTCACGACGCTGGCCGTCACTGTCAACCCACCCCTTGATAATTTGAATTCGCTGTAGCGCGGTGCCGGATAATCCCCCTGAGCCGGCATCCTGCTGCGCGATTACCACGAAAGTGGGAGCCGCCGATGTGCGATCAGGGAGCTCCGAGCCCATAGGCACGCCATTGGCATAGGCTTGCGCCACCAGGTCCGGGGCCGCACAGAGGTCCTGAGGATAATTCCAACCGGCAAAAAATCGGCTCACTATTCTCGGCCCACTGGTGCCGTAGGTTTCTCTGCGGCGCATGGCATCAAACAATGCGTCGCGGCTATTTTCTGCGGCCCACAACACAGCCAGGCCACCGGGATTGTATTCAATTTTATCGGGCAAGCCTGGAGGAATCTCATCCTTTGCCGGAACGCCCGCCCCTCCATGGCCCAGAAATTTGGTTTCCTCCGCCGCACCCGGCGTGCCCAGGTGGGTGTCCGTGCTGGCAATGATGCCAAACTGATAGGGATTCACGCCCACTAGCCGCTCCAGCAGTAAACCGTCGACCAGAACCCGACGCAAAAAACCGGTATCTTCTTTCGGCTCGTTGCTGTACCCGGCGATATTATCTTTGGGCAATTGCTCAAACCCGCAGAGTTCGTCCCGCGTAACCCCCGCTTCGAAATAACATTCGGAAGACCCCTTGTGCTGCATAATCTCCGCCAGTGGTTCAAAGCGCTGGCGAAGCTCGGCGTACTCCGGGGTCATGGGCTGTCCGTCATCGGCCAGGCCACTGTACATATACCCGGCACTTAAATTGGCATTGTGAGGAATTACCAGAGCGTCGCAACTGCCCTCTTTGCCGTTACACTCTTGCTGTAAGCTACGCCAGAGCTTTTCGGCGCCGGGGGTGTCAATGAAACTGGCGGGCAAGGCGGGCACATCGGCGTTGCGAAACACGATATTACGGTGCAGATTGCCACCGGAATCCGCCTCCATACCCGTCCATTCATAGCCGACAAAGGCGGTAAAACTACACTCTGAACTGCGATCGTAATGCCGTTCGGCGGCCGCCTGCATTTCTCGCCAGGGATCCATGGCGGCCTGTTTGCACAAAATACCGTCATCTCCACACATGCCCAGGTGGGAGCGCTGCATGGTCGCCATGTAGTTAAATAGATAGAATGCCCCGCGCGGGAAATGGCGGTAGAGCAAGCACTGCCAGGAACCATATCCTTCCACCTCCGGCTAACTACACATGTTCACCTCGCCAATGAGCTCGGCGTGATCCGAGACCATGGCAAAATCCAGGGGTCGACTCAACTGCAGTGAACGTCCTGGGCTGCCATTTTCAGACCAGGGCTGAATGCCTATTGCTTCGCCCTTGGCAAAGCGATAGGCCTGGTCCGGCGTCGTCCGGGTGCCCTGGGTACTGGCATCCAGCGAATGCCGAGTATGCACGTGTAAATCGCCAAACCAGGGCTGCATCACGCCATCGCGGATGGCGCAGGGCTCGCGCTGTTCACTGTACGTTGGAAACGGGTCCGCCGCATCCTGGCCCCATGCAGCTGTGGTCATACCCATGGCCAGAAGGGCGAGCAACTGCCGAAAATTCACAGCTCTCTCCCGCTGGTCGAGCCGTAACGCGCGGTATGCGCGTCCAGGGCCTCAAGTATCCCATCGTGGCGCATCTTGATGATATCGCGGTAATCATCATGGGTAATGACGTAGAATCCGTCTTCGCGCACCGCATCCATAACCTGTTCGCCCACCCCTGCCGGGGAGATTCCACTGGCCACATCCGGCGCCACCTGGTCGTGATCAATGCCGGAATTCATGGCATCGGGGCGCATCGCAAATGATTGGGTAATCAAGTTGGTGTTGGTCAAGCCGGGGCACAATACCGACACACCCACCCCCTGCCCCGCGACCTCCAACAGCAATGCCTCGGACAACCCGACCACGGCAAATTTGGTGGTGGTGTAGAGCCCCTCGGGGGGCCCGGAAATCAAGCCGCCTATAGAAGCGGTGTTTACTATGTGGCCTTCACCCTGCTCCAGCAAAAGCGGCAAAAACGTCTTTACGCCGTGAATCACGCCGTACAGATTTACCCCGATAAGATACTGCCAGTCCTTGATATCGGCATCGCGCATCAAGGCCCCCAACCATACGCCGGCGTTGTTACACAACAGGTGTACAGCACCAAATCGCGCCACGCTGGCGTCGCGCAAGGCAATCACCGAATCGAGGTCGGCCACATCCACTTGTACCGCCAGGGCTTCCGACCCGCCGCCAGCGAGGTCATCAGCTACCGCCTCAGCCCCGGCCAGGTCGATGTCCGCGACAACCACTTTCATCCCCGCAGCTGCGGCGGCCCGCGCGATACCCTCGCCAATACCCGAGCCGGCACCGGTCACGACAGCAATCTTGTCTTGTAAATCCTTCATCGATTCCCCTGTTTGAGCCGCGCATTGGCGGTGCCGGCTGGTGTCACAATGCGCTACTCGACGCCGCTGGACACATGCAATCGACGATAGGATGTTCCACTGGGCAGGTCAACAGGGCCGGCCAGCATGTTGAACCGTGTGCCAGCATATTTTCGCAACCACGGGACTGCCAGCTTGTCTGACGAGCGTGTATTTACGATAATAGGTGCTCTTTGCATTATGAAACAGGCATCCATCCATGGCATCCCTCCAAGACCAACTTCTCCAGGCCGGCATCGTCGACCAAAAGAAAGCCAAAAAGATAAAACAGGAAAAACGCAAACAGGCCAAACAGTTGCCCAAGGGTGCAGCCCCGGCCAACGAGAGCAAGGCGCAGGCCAGAAAGTCCCTGATGGACAAAGCGGAGCGCGACCGGCAAAGAAGTAAATTGCAGCAGGGCGAGGCGGACAGAAAGGCCATCCATGCCCAGGTGGTGCAACTCATTAAAGTCAATACGATAAATCGCGAGGGCGGTGAATCCGCCTATCAGTTCACCGATGAGAAAAAGATCAAAAAGATCTACGTTACCAACGCCCTGCATGGCGAATTGAGCAGAGGCCAGCTTGCCATCGCCAAGCTGGATGGAGCTTACGCGCTGGTGCCGCGCCAGATCGCGGAGAAAATTCAGCAGCGGGAGGATCGGGTTATTATTCTGTTAAATAACAATGAAAAGACGGAAATCGACGCCGATGATCCCTACGCCGATTACCAAATTCCGGATGATTTGATGTGGTGAACGGGACCGTGAAAACATCGACGAACTACCGCGAGGGCTGGCGAACGCTGCTCGCAACGTTACGGGAGCGCACCGCCCGCGCAGAGGCGATGGGCGGCGCAGAGAAGATTGCCAAACAGCACGGGCGCGGTAGGTTAACGGCGCGCGAGCGGGTTAAGCTATTTTTTGATGATGGCAGCTTCAGTGAATATGGCGCCTTGGCGGGCGGCAACCATCCGGGCGGAGAGCCCGCCGTAGCCGGCGACGCCCTGGTGGGTGGCGTCGGGCGCGTGGGCGGCCGCACCATTGTACTGCTAGCTGAAGACTTCACCGTTATGGGCGGTTCGATCGGCCACCCCAATGCCGCGAAGCGTGCGCGACTGGTGCGACTTGCCCTGGAGCAAAAGTATCCGCTGGTGCTCATGTTAGACGGTGCCGGGGAGCGCGCCGGCAATCAAACCGAGCGCTACCCCAACAGCCCCGGCGACTTGCAGCTTATTGCCGACCTGCAGGGAAAAGTGCCCGTTGTCACCATGGTGCTGGGCACCTCAGCCGGGCACGGGGCGTTGACGGGAATGTTTGCCGACCTGATCATAATGCTGGAAGGCTCCGCCCTGTTCACCGCGGGACCACCCCTGGTACAGGCATCCCTCGGGATAACGGCCACCGCCGACGAACTCGGCCGCGCGCAAATGCATACAACCGTAAGCGGTGTGGCGCACAATCTGGGCGAGACAGAACAGGACTGCTTTGCCATGGCGCAGTATTTCCTCTCGCTGTTACCCGGCCACGCAGGGGGCGACTTGCCCGACACCCGCGAGCACGCCAGCGCCACCCCTCGCCAATTAGACAACTTGCTGGACATTATTCCCGCGCAGGTCAACCAGGCCTATGACATTCACCGGGTGCTGAATGAATTGGTTGACAGCCAATCGCTGTTCGAATTACAACCCAATTACGCGCGCAATATTGTCACGGCACTGGCCCGGATAGGTGGTGTGCCCTGTATGTTGATCGCCAATCAACCCCTGATGCTGGCGGGCGCCATTACGCGCGACGCCGCAGAAAAGGCCAGTCATTTTATGGCCGTTGCCAATGCCTTTGGCTTACCCCTCATTACACTGCTGGACAACCCCGGTGTGATGCCCGGCCCCGAGTCAGAAAAGTCCGGGGTTTTGAAAGCCGCCGGACAGATGTTTGCCGCACAGCGACGTTACCGGGGCCAAAAAATTGTGGTTACCCTGCGCAAGGCCTTTGGCTTTGGCAGTTCGGTCATGGGCATGAATCCCTGGGATCGCCAGGCGCTTAGCATCGCCCTACCGGGGGTAAACCTGGGGGGCGTGCCCGCCATCGGCGGCGCCGAGGCCGCCAAAGCCAGCGAGGAAGACGCTGCCACATTACGCTCTGTTCAGTCGGGGGCCTGGGTGCCAGCTGATGCCATGGCCTTTGACATGGTGATTGACCCGGCGGAGCTGAGAAACGAAATCATCAAAGTGCTACATCGATAGGAATTGTGAGAATGAGCGACCTACCCAAGCGAGTAGCATCTTTTCATTGCTCCCAGGCCTTTCCTTGGCGATAATCCACCCACTCTTACAACGCCCCACCGGGGAATAACTATATGAGATGGGCTCTGGTACTCGCTGCAGTACTGCTATCACAAGCGTGTGTTAATCAGATGGAACTTGCCAAGCAATCCCTGGAATCAACTGTAATCACCCGTAACACGATTACCTACCGGAACCTGCAAAGCTATCCCGGCAACGTGGTTTGCGGCGAGTTCACGACCAGGAGATCGGCGCGTGAGGATCAATACAAGCCCTTTGTTTACAGGTCCGGCGCGGCGGACGCGAGGCCTTCCACAGAGGAGATTGCAGTCTTTTGCAGCACCGAACCGCAGCACAGCCTCCACCAAATTACCGGGATAAATTACGCCGGGAGCGACCGCGCAAATTTGCTACTTATACGGGCAGACTACGCGCTACTGGCAGACGCACTGGAGCAGTACGAAACCGACAACTTCGGGTACCCAAGATCAAATCAGGGCACGGATGCACTCGTCGCCCCCAGCGACATTACCCCCAGGCCGAGGAAATTCAAAGACGGAGGCTACCTCAGCACGGTTCCGCTCGATCCCTGGGGCGCACCCTACCTCTATACAGGCCCAGTATTTGCAGGGGTTAAGGGCAGCTACACACTCCTGACCCTGGGTGCCGATGGCAGGGAAGGGGGTGTGGATAGCAACGCAGACGTTGAGTTGCGCCATATGCTCTACCTCGACCACATCGATCAATTGTGACGCTTAAATTTGGCTTCAGCCCGGTAGCTTACGCAACACCGGTCAATCTTAACGCATGCGCCTAGTTCGCCTTTTTTTCGTATTGTTGATGGGCACCACTGCCTTGGCCGAAGCGAATACCCAGGCAACTCAGTACAGTGCTGAAGTCGCCATTGGAGCAGTATACGATAGCAATGTGGTGGTAGAGGAAGTCGATATCAGCAGCAGCCAGAGCGACTATGCACTCACCCTGAACGCAAAACTTGGTGTGCGCTCACAAGTGTCAGAAAAGGCGAAGTTCGACTTGAGCTACAACTATAGCCAAAATAAATACGCCGAATTCTCCAGAGTCAACCGACAGACACATATTTTGGGTGCCAATCTTGAGCTCGATACCGGCAAGATTGATAGCGGCGTCTCCTTCTTCTACATTAACTCCAGACTGGATAACCACAAGTTTCTGGAGTTCTATCGCGTCTCGCCCTCACTGTCAGGGTTTCTGGCCAGGAAGTGGTTTGCCCGGGGTGCCTACGTGTATTCGGACAAGACCATTGAAAATAGCGCAGCGCGTGATGCGGTTAGCAATGCCGGTGAACTCGACCTGTATTTTTTCCGCCGCGGCCTGCGCAGCTACTTTAACTTCGGTTACCGATACAAATACGAAAACGCGGTGGCCAGCCAGTACGACTACAGGTCCGACAGTCTGAAAATTCGCTACATCCACAGGTTTGACCTGCTATCCAGGACAGCAACTTTGGGGCTGGCTTACAGATATGAGGATCGGGCCTATAATTCGGTAACCCCCGGAATAGACGAAAAGCGTGCGGACCAGCGACAACGCTGGCGTGTCGATTTGGAAATACCCGTGATCGAAAAAGGCGCAATACAATTTTATGGGGGTTACGGTGACTATGAATCCAATTTGCCCCGCGCGGATTACGACCAGAGCATCATTGGTACAAGGTTCGTTTATCGCTGGTGAGGTCGTTACAGGTTACAGCTGTCCTATTTGCAGCAGACCATACCCATAGATATCGTCGCGCCCTGGCGGCCCGAGATCCTTGGCGGTTAGGGTGAGCACTTCGCGCGCATCGCTGTCGGGTCGCAACAAACGAATTCTGGCGGCTGCAATCGCGGCAAAAGGCACGGCGAAGGAAGTCCCGGAAGATGCGACATATCCACCACCCGCATTGGCGTGCTTTAAATCGACACCGGGCGCGGCCAGATCGAGGTACATCCCGCGATTCGCCAATCGAAATACCTGGCCATCGGCATCTACTGCGGTCACCGCAACCACCGAGTCATAAGCGGCCGGATACATAGGCTTGGCCGCCGGGCCGCCATTGCCCGCTGCCGCCAGTACTAACACGTCGCGTTTGGCTGCGTGTCGCAGGGCGGCTTCTAACAATCTGTTAGGTGGCCCTGCCAGACTGATGTTGACGACATCAACACCCGTGGATACCAGCCAATCAAGCGCGGTAATTAAACTTACGGTACTGGCGAACTCACCTCTGATCCGGTCTTTTTCGAACACGGCCGCTGCGTAAAGCTCAGTATTCGGTGCCAGACCTTGGTAGTCAGGCGCGTTGGCGGCCATTATTGAGGCGATTGCGGTACCGTGAAAATCTGGCAATTCGGCATCCCCAGTGACGAAGGAACGGCTCTCGATGCGCGATGCCCTCAGCGACGGATGAGACGTGTCAACCAGGCTATCAATCATACCGATGCGCAGCGGCAGCTGATCTATGTCGCCGGGCACGGAGATTGCCTCCCGTGGCGCTATGCCGTGATCAACCCGGGAAATGTTGGCGCCGGCGGTATAGATGTGATTGAGATCAACTTTGACCCGCTCACTGCCCACCACGTCGATGACTCCCTGGCGCGCCTCGGTGATGTCGAAGCTGGAAGGTGCGGCGACCTCCGCCAAGCGCATACCGATACCGGGCAAATCGGTCACCTTGTCAAACAAATAGCCCTCTTTGGCCAATTCTTCAAAAACTTCTATTTCGGCCATCACCAACCATTGGTTCTTATGAATTCTGTTCTCGTTGACCTCTATTTCGCTTTCAATGGCCTGTAGTAACTGGTCGATTTCGCTTTCAATGGCGCCATCGACATTGTGCGCAACTTCCAACTCCACGGTGCCTTCGAGTTCCTGCTCCAGCTCCTGCTCCAGGTTTTCTTCCAGATTCTCTTCGAGGTTCTCGGCAACACTCTCTTCGACGATAGCCTCCACATTCTCGACGATGTCCTCTTCGATGTTCTCAGCTACGCGCTCTTCTACGTTCTGCTCGAGGTTTTCCGCGACACTCTCTGCCACCGTCTCCTCGATATTTTCTGCGACCTCTTCCTCTACAGACTCTTCCAGATTCTCTTCAAGGGTATTTTCAATTTGTTGCTGAATATAACCCTCGGGATACCCCCCCAGGGACAGCACCCGCTCCGCAAGACTCTCTTCGACCACGCTTTCAATATAACCCGCAGGGTAACCACCCAGGGATAGAACCCGCTCCTCAATGCTCTCCTCAACTTGTTCTTCCACGCTCTGGTCCAGGCTACCATCGGGGAAGCCATCCTCTGGAACCTGAATGAACTGCGCCCGCAGCGGCATCGACACCAGCAAAACCGCCCACAGCGTTAACCACGAGCCAAGCACCGCTGGCCGCGAGCCGAACCGACGTCGGCCAGGGAAGGCAGGGCGGGCTAATGTATTTGGGGTAAACATTGGGTGGTTTCCGGTGAATCCTTTTATGTCTTCACAAGTATAGACGGGTGATGCGCAGAAAAAGTCCGTCAAATGGAATAGAATCATCTCATAAAACGTCATTTGATTAATAGGGGAATTATGCCTTCGCTCAGCGACTCTCAGCGCGAGCTTTTGCTGGTCGAGTTGAGTGGAATACGCAGATTTTGCTATTCGCTGACCGGCAACCATGCCGATGCTGACGATTTGTTACAAATAACCGTCGAGCGGGTGCTGGATAAGGGAATGCCGGCGGACGCCCATGCCGCAAAATGGGCTTACAGGGTGTGTAAGAACGCCTGGATAGACGAATTGAGATCGCGGGAGGTAAGGCAAAAATACCCGCAATTGGTGGAAGAACAGTCAGCGGAAGCGCTGTCTGCGGAGCAGGTGGCCGGAAATGACCAGGAACTCAATGCTGTGAGCGTTGCCCTGGACAAGCTGTCTGGCGACCAACGACTGGCCTTGAGCCTGGTCGCCATAGAAGGCAAGACCTATGCCGAAACCGCGGAGATACTGGAGGTGCCCATAGGTACCATTATGAGCCGTATTGCACGAGCGCGGCGCAATCTGATGGATAACTATGGGTCATCCAACGATGAATAAGGACTATTAGGAGTGAAACAACTGGAGACAGTCGAAACCAAAAAATCGACACCTCCGGTGAATAGTTAGATTGGGAATGAATACGATGAAACATGACGAAGAATTACTATCTCAATATCTGGACGGTGAGCTTTCCGCGCCGGAGTCGTTGCAACTTGAACAACGACTCGCGGCAGAGCCGGAGTTGCGCAGTGTTCTCGAAAAAATGCAGGCGATTAATGTGACCCTGCAAAATACCTTCAACACGGCCCGTTCGCGCACTGTGCCTGGACGTATTATCCAGATGCTGAATACCTCCCGCAGCCGCGCCCCGGTGCTGACATTGGGCACGCGAGCGCATCGATCGGGCTGGGGTTTCGCCCTCGCCGCCTCTATTATGGCCGCCTCCGGGCTGCTATTGCTGCAGGGCACGGGGCAGGCCGATAGGCCCGTGGCGGACGTCCTGCTTGCCCAGGTACTGGATAAGGCCCCCTCGCGGGGTGAAGGTTGGGAAATGCTAGCCGATGGCAGGCAGGTAAGGCCCGTACTGAGCTATGCAAGAACCGGTGGCGGCTGGTGTCGCGAATACCTGCTTTCGGATCAGACTGGCATCTGGCACGGGGTATCCTGCCTCGACCAGGGACGCTGGGTGACGGAAGTGCTGGGCGCACAAAGCCCCGCAGGTTCCACAAACGAATACCGCACAGCAAGCGCCACCGATACAAATCAGATCGCAATCTTCATGGAAGAACACGCTGCAGATATTGCTTTGAGTGCGGAGAGAGAAGAAGAGCTTATCGCCACTGGGTGGCGATAAGCTCTGAAGCCTGAAGCACAAAGCAGAGGCGCTAACATTCTCGCTCTGGGTTGGGGCATCAGATGGATGAAATTAATCGCCTGATCGGGCAAATCACACCACAATCAATCGATCATTCAAGCAAAAACGAAGGTACACAGCACGATTCCCACTTCCCCCCGTCATGTTGAGGTCTTTGGAAGCCATCCCGCATACTCCAAGCGGTTTCACTCCGTTCTTATCTACATGACGGCCACCCGCACGGATTTATTCCAATTTATTTAATAAAGTTTCAAATTATTCATCGGCGGGGCATCGAAGGCAGGATTTGCCGCATAGTTGAACCGATATCGACTATCGAGGGCCGCGGTGCCACAAAGCCATGGCGCTGGCCCACTGCCCGGTTACTATCACCTAAAGGACTGTGCGACCCAATGCGGCGGCCAATCCTATAGGCAGCTTAGAGATCGGTATAATGGGTAATAGTGACAACAACAAACAATTAGTGACCAGGTTCTTCCAGTCCTTGAATGCCGGCGATGTCGATGCAATCGTCAACGCCTACGCAGATGAGGGTTATGTGCAGACTATGGGCAACACCCTCATTTCGGGCACCTCATCCAAAGTGGAAATCGGGGCGGCGGTAGGGGGTATCTATGAGGTTTTCCCCAAGGGGCTGACCTTCAAGGTAATCAGTATGGTCGCCGAGGGCCAAAAGGTGGCAGTAGAGGCAGTGAGCGAGGGAGAACACATCTCGGGTCAAACTTACAGCAACGAGTACCATTTCCTGTTTGAATTCGATAATGGCAAGCTCGTCAAGCTGAAAGAGTACATGGATACCGAACTGGTCACCGACGTGCTTTGCGGCGGCCAGCGCCCCCCCTTCTCCACCTGAGTCAGGGCTGTAGACAGCGGTCCCGCCCCCCTAACAGCCCTCGCCGTCATTAGCGGCGACAATCCATTTGATGGCATTTTCCAGTAACGTCAAAAACTCCGGCTTGGCAAACGCTTCAGCCGTATGCCCCATGGCCGTGTATACCGAGCGCCCTCTGGCCACACAATTCGTCCACACCACCGGGTGATCACCCATATGCAGATCAACTTCCGAGCCTAGGAACTTATGGATGGGGGAGTAGGAGTCTTCATCCAGGGTGGCGAGAATATTAAAGCCCTCCCCGCGTGGGCTGTTTTCCCAGGAATACCATTCATCCCGGTGATCCCAGATATTGGGCAGATGTTGAATAACCGGGTGAGCGTGGTTTTCCATCACGACGGTCGCTACTTGCAGTTGGGGGCCCATGGGATGGGCGGTAAAATCCGCGCCAATCAACTTATCACGGTACCATCTCCACGCCAGATGGGAGCTGTCGCCGGCAGCGTGAATACCAAGCCAGCCCCCACCTGCTTCCAACCAATTCTGAAATGCTTGTTCCTGGGCCGCGCTGAGCATCTCACCCGTGGCGTTGAGAAAAACCACGGCGTCGAAGCGCCCGAGGTCGTCCGCGTTAAACACCGCGCCGTTTTCTGTGTGGAACATTGCCAGCCCTAGACTTGACGTGACCGCGCGCAGGGCGGGACCACCCGCTTCAATACCCTCCTCGTGCCGAAAGGAATTGGTTTTACTGAACACCAGCACGGCAGGTTTACCCAGCCCGGGCGGGATAGCCGGAGCCTGGGTGTCGTGCTGGTGGTTGGGGAATACCAAGTTCCAGGCACCTATGTAGCGGATACCCCCCAGGGCGAGAACGACCAAAACCAGGGCGAGGACACCTATAATCTTGAAAAACTTCATCATGCGGAGGCACCGTCAAACCAGTCTTCGAAACCATAGGAACTGGAAGCGCCAATGTGCATTTGCTCCAATACCCCGTGTCCCACTTTGTCGCCGCAGCGAACCTTGACCACTTGTTGAATATGAATGTTCTCCAGGGCCAGTGGATCCAGCTCGCTGTCCTTCCAGCTCTCCGCGCCCACTGCCAATTCACCGTGCCACTTGCCATGCGCCCAATCGGGATTCTGATACCCCAGGCCTTTCATACGGTGGAGCATTACCGGCTCAAGCGTGAGCTCCAAACTCTCTCCGGCGCCGTCATTCATGGTGATTACAGCAGATTCCGCTCGCCGGGTGCCCGCCACAAACTGTATTTGGTGCTTAACCTTGCCGTCCCACATCTTTGCCAGCGGGTCCGAGGTGCCCGGTATGTCATCCATAGTGGAATAGTGAGGCAAGAACGCCTGATCCGTGTGCCATTGATTGCCCAGATCGTTTTCGAACCAACCGGCCAAACTGCAGTGGTCGTCCCAATGAATCGGCAGCCAGCAAAAATGGATTGCCTGAAAGGTATCCAGCGGCGCACCCCCGGTGTAGGCCTCCCCCACCGGGCGAATGCCCCAGGAGCGATCCTTTAAGCCGAAGGTGGTGCGACCATCGATCTCCAGCGTTTTGCCATCGTAGCGAATGACACCCTCCCAGAAGCCAAACTGATCCAGCCTCGTGGCCTCCATCACCACATGGCGCTCATTGCGCAATACCTGGTGTCCCTCCTCCACACAGGCGGTGCGGGGGGTGAACAGCAGATCGCACTCGATTCCCGTCTCATTGGGGCCAATAACAACCCGGTGGCGCCCCATCGGTTCAAGAATTTGCAAGGAGAAAGGACCGACCGTGGTATCAGTGGGTTCCGAGGGTGCGCGACAGGACGCATGAAACGCGAACTGATACCCGCCTATGGCTAAACTCAAACTGCAATCGAGGATGCCGAGATTTGGGTAACGGCACAGCGCCACACCAAAATAGAAACTGCCATCGCGTGCGTGACCGTTATACCAGTAACGGTCGTAGGTGTTTCGGTCACTGCTCGCCGTGTGAATTAGCGGCTGGGTGGTCTGGTGAATAGGGTAGTCGTCAAACTTGGATATCATGATCGCAGCCTCTACACTGGTGTCCTTGTTATGGGGTTTGAGTGTACGGCAACGCCACCCGCAGGCAAGCAATTGCACACACCACTATACGAACGTATAGTATTTTAAACTGGCTATTGCTACAATTATTGCTCATTCAGGCGAACTTCGCCTTTCAGGATAACAGCGGGAACATTTGGAAAAGGCATGATCAATAAAGAACATTTTGATGTATTAATCGTGGGAGCGGGAATTTCTGGCATCGGTTCGGGCGTTCACCTGCAGAGAAAATGCCCCGACAAGCGCTACCTTATCCTGGAGGGAAGAGAACGCCTGGGTGGCACCTGGGATTTATTTCGCTACCCCGGTATTCGCTCCGACTCGGACATGTATACCCTGGGTTACGTATTCAAACCCTGGACCCATGAAAAGGCCATTGCCGATGCACCAAGCATCCTCGACTATCTCAACGAGACGGTCCAGGAAAACGGTATCGAAGAGAAAATTCGCTACGGCAGCCAGGTAAAACGTGCCACCTGGTCCAGCGAGGATGCACTGTGGACCGTGGAGGTAGAAAACACCAGCCGGGAGGAAAATTCCGGCGAGACGGAGTACTTTTCCTGCAATTTCCTCCATATGTGCTGTGGCTACTACGACTACGCGGAGGGCTATACACCGGATTTTCAGGGCCGCGAGAACTTCACGGGGCAAATCGTTCACCCGCAGCAGTGGAGCCCGGACATAGACTACGCAAATAAGCGTGTGGTTGTGATTGGCAGCGGCGCTACCGCAGTCACACTCATTCCCGAGATCGCCAAGACCGCCGCCCACGTGACCATGCTGCAACGATCACCCACTTACATAGTGTCCCGGCCAGCAGTGGATAAACTGGCCAATCGACTCCGCAAGATTTTGCCCGCCCGGGTCGCCTACTTCCTCATTCGCTGGCGTAACGTACTGATGCAACAGTATGTTTACCAGCGCTGCAAAAAATACCCCGAGCAGGCCAAGCAATTTCTGTTGAATATGGTGCGCCAGGAATTAGGGCCCGATTACGATGTGGAGACCCATTTTACCCCCACCTACAACCCCTGGGACCAGCGCCTGTGCCTGGTACCGGATGGTGACCTGTTCAAAGCCATAAAGGACGGTTCGGCCTCGGTGGTGACAGACCACATAGACCATTTCACCGACACAGGACTGCACCTGACATCGGGTAAGCATCTGCCGGCCGATCTCATTGTCACGGCCACCGGGCTAAAACTGCAATTTTTAAGCGCTGTGGAGTTTGTCGTTGACGGCAAGGTGCTGGAGCCCAAGGAGACGTTTACCTATAAGGGCATGATGTTGAGTGATGTGCCGAATCTGGCCGTGTCCATGGGCTATACCAACGCCTCATGGACCCTGAAATGCGACCTTACCTGTGACTATGTCTGCCGGCTCCTGAACTACATGGATAAGAAGGGCTACTCGGCCTGCACGCCGCGTAATCACGACCCGCTGTTGGAAAGAGAACCCTATATGGGGCTCTCCTCGGGGTATGTGCAACGGGCCGCCGACAAATTGCCCGGCCAGGGAACCCGACCTCCCTGGAAGTTGTACCAGAACTATTTGAAGGACATTTTCATGTTACGTCACGGCAAACTGACGGACGAAGTCATGGAATTTTCCTAGGGCGTCGACTTAACTTGCTCAAACGATAAATCGGATAGCCCGCGGCGAGCAGGATCAGACCGTAAGCGGCTACTTCCAGGCCCGAGCCGATAATAGCGAACAGGGAAAATGCCAGGGCTCCGAGGGCGATAAGCACGGCTTTGCCACTGATCGCCTCCCCCGCATTGGCGTCCCTCTTTTGCAGCACCAATGCGCTGAGAGCCGAGGCTGCATAGGGCAGCAAGGTGGTGAGTGTAGACAACACAATCAGCAACTCAAATGCGGCTAACAAGCCCTTGGTGTAGTTCATTACGATTAAAATTGAAGCGATACACGCGGCAATCACCAGGGAAAAGGCCGGAGAACCGGCTTTGTTCAAATTGGCAAACTGAGCGGGAAACAGTTTGTCGATGGCGATGGCTCGGGACAACATACCACTGGTCAATACATTGCCATTGAGTGCACCGACTATGGAGACGATGGCTCCAGCGCCACCAGGCTGGCGCCCCAGTTTCCAAATAAAACCAGGGCTGCATCGGCAAAGGGCGAGGAGGACTGCGCCAATTCCGACAGCGGGATCAGCGCCATCACCCCCAGGGTGGCGGCAATATAAAATGCCACCGCGGTAACCGTGCCTACAATCAGTGCCCGGGGAATGGTTTTTTCTGGGTCAATTACCTCATCGGCGGCGATGGTGACGCTCTCCACCCCGACAAACGCCCACATGGTGAGAATAACCAATCCGGAGATCAGTATCAGTGGAGATTCATTGTGTGGGTTGGTGGCCGGAATCGCCTCCACATCACCCAGCAACACCCCGCCACCGGTAATAATAAATAGTGGCAATAATTTGAGCACCGTAGTGATCAGCTGAAAGATGCCGGCAGACCGGACGCTGGTAATATTCAGGGCGGTAACGATCCAGATAATCCCCAGGGCGGTAATCGCACCCACCGCAGGGGTCGCCGTCATTTCCGGGATAAAGAAGTCAAGATAGGCGACAAAGGCAATGCCGCCAACTGCCGTGGCCGAACAATAGGACACCCAGTGGCCCCAGCCGACGAAAAAACTGGGCAGGTCGCCAAATGACATACGGGTATAGGCATAGGGGCCCCCAACCTGGGATTTCGCCTGGCAAAGCCACTTAACATGAACGCAATCAACAACGTTCCCAGGCCCGCAAAAACCCAGCCCAAAACGCTGTAGCTGCCGTAGGGTGTGCCAGTATCGCCGGCAGCAGAAAAATGCCATTGCCGATCATACTGCCTACCACCAGCGCCCAGGAGCGCCAAAAGCCGAAGCTACGTTGCATGAGAGCGCCGCCTGACGTTTATTGTTATCGATGCGTGTCTGTGGGTAGTTAGTCTAAAGTATCTGGGGTAAGAATACAGGCGACACGATTGCTGGCTGGACTTTGCCCTGCCTCAGAGTAACTTCTGGTACTCGGCGCTGGCAAAACCCCGATACTGCATAAAGCGCGCACGCCTGGCTGTGTCTTTGACATCCGCGGCAGGCTGTTGGCCAAACTTCTTATGAAATACTGCGTCAGCGAGCGCTTGCCAATCGACATTTGCCGACTCAAGGGCTTGTGCTATTTGCAGGTCAGACAGCCCCCGCTCACGCATGCCCTGGCGCACTCGCATCAGGCCATAGCCCCGCCCGGAGCGCGCCCGAACATAGTCTTGTGCAAATCGTTCATCGCTTTGCAGATTCTCATCCGACAGGCGCTGCACTTCCGACACTGCCAGTTCGGTCGCATCGGGAAAGCGTCGTTTCAATTTTTGCAACAACTCCCACTGCGAGTGTTCCCGCCGGGCCAGCAAGTTCATCGCGGAAATACGAATATCTGCTGGGTTTATATTGGGCGGCGCTGCTTCGGGGGTTTCAGACATTCACAGTGACTTTAAAAAAACAGGCGTCGGAACGAGAGAGGGATAAGTGGTTTATCCGACGCCTGTGGAGAAAAAGGCTGCACGGGCCGTGTTAGCCTCGCTTTTACTGGGCAGCGGCTTCCTGAGACTCGGGAGATTGCTCTTTTTCTTCGGGAGCAGACACATCCAGGTCCAGCAACTGCTTGCGAATCAGTGTTTCAATTTCGTTGGCAATCGCAGGATTGGCTTCCAGGAACTTGGCCGAGTTAGCTTTACCCTGGCCTATCTTGTCGCCTTTATAGGAATACCAGGCGCCAGCTTTGTCCACCAGGCCGATCTTCACACCCCAATCGATTACCTCGCCCATGCGGTAGATACCCTTGCCGTACATGATCTGGAACTCGGCCTGTTTGAACGGCGGTGATACCTTGTTTTTGACCACTTTTACCCGGGTTTCATTACCTATCACTTCATCGCCATCTTTTACCGCGCCAATACGACGTATATCCAGCCGTACCGAGGAGTAAAACTTCAGGGCATTACCGCCGGTGGTCGTTTCGGGGGAACCGAACATCACCCCAATTTTCATCCGAATCTGGTTAATAAAGATAACCAGGCAATTGCTGTGTTTAATCACGGCGGTAAGTTTGCGCATGGCCTGGCTCATCAAGCGGGCCTGCAGGCCCACGTGGGAGTCACCCATGCTGCCTTCAATTTCAGCCTTGGGAACCAGCGCGGCCACAGAGTCGATCACCAGTATATCCACCGCACCAGAGCGCACCAGCATCTCGGTCACTTCCAGAGCCTGCTCTCCGGTGTCCGGCTGGGACATGATCAGGTCGTCGATTTTGACCCCCAGCTTTTCGGCATAGATAGGGTCCAGCGCGTGTTCGGCGTCGATAAATGCCGCCGTGCCGCCGGCCTTTTGGGCCTCGGCGATTACCTGCAGTGTCAGCGTCGTTTTACCCGAGGACTCGGGCCCGTATATTTCACAGATGCGCCCCTTGGGCAGGCCGCCTATACCCAGTGCGATATCAAGCCCCAGAGATCCGGTGGAAATAGAGGGCATGGCAACACGCTCTGTATCGCCCATGCGCATGACCGTGCCCTTGCCAAACTGTCGTTCAATCTGGCTCAGTGCTGCATCCAATGCTTTTTGCTTATTCTTATCCATGTTGCACCCTCTCTAGGTTGGTATGTATATACAGTAAAACTACTGTATATATACTCAGTGCTTTGGAATTGAATTGCAAGCCCAAAATTCAATTAAATACGGCCAACGCGATCGCGCCGAAAAACCTGCTTGTTTAGGCGACAGGTGGCCGGGGCTAAAATTGATCCGGTCGCAACAGCGCGTCATGGCCGCCATCGACGAACAACATCGAGCCGCATACGTAGCGGGACGCTGGATCCAGCAGGAACAACATGGTATCGGCAATCATGTCCGGACTGGCCATTGCACCATAGGGTATGGATTTTTGAAATTCGGTCATGGCCCCGCCAAAATCCTTGTCATCGAAAACCTGATCGGTGAGAGGTGTTGCCGTCATACCGGGCGCGACCACATTCATGCGTACGCCCTTTGCCATCATCTGCGGGGAGGTGCGGCGCACCCAGCGCATCAAGGCGTTTTTCGACCCGGCGTAGGCATTGTGCCCATCCAGGGTTTCAATCAGCGCGCAGGCTTGTTCTTCCTCTCCGGCCAGCAGCAACTCGATGTGCTCTTCATTCAAACCCGGCAACGCTGCCGAATTGGAGCCGACGGCGACAATCGCTCCTTTTTTCCGGGCGACGAGATCGACCAGACCAGCAATTAACACGGTCGCGCCAAAGAAATTTACCCGTGGGATCAGCGAGAGCGGCTTCGCCACCGGCGGCACGCCGGCACAGGCAATGAAACCATCCAGGCCGTCGGGCGCCAGCGCTGTTACACCCACTATGGCACTGTCGCGGCCCGGGCCGGTTGACAGATCCGCCTCGATATCCGCATCGCGCAGGTCTACCACGATAACGGTATCGCCCCGCGCGCGGAGCTTATCTTTCAGGGACGCGCCAATGCCAGTGGCACCACCCGTCATTGCAAATATTTTGCTCATAGTACTTCCCCTCTGTCGTTAGTTGTTGCCAGCTTCCACCTGAATTGGAAATTTTTCAAAAAAAAATCAAACCGTTTTTTAAGCTGCGCTGGGTGGACCCCAAATTAATCCCGCAACTTGTACACCATGCGGCCATGTTTGCCCCTGGCGTACGCTTCGAATGCGCTCATTTCTAACTCAACCCATCTTCTTCACGATAAAGTCGCTACGCAAAGAATATATTAATATGAGCGTATTATATTCAATTGTCAATAGAAATTGGGGCACTAGGGAGCCTCTGAACAAGTCCAAGCAGTACTTTTACGAGGCGAGTGAAGTTATTGGCAGGTAATTTCCCGGCTTGCCCCGACCTCGGTGGCTGGGTGAATTTACTGGATCGACTCGTTTTCCTCCGCCGGCGCCCGGAAAGAATTTATAGCCACTTTTATGACCACCACAAATACGGTCACAATGCCTATGAAGAAAAGAAAGAAGGCCACATTGGTCGCCAGGTTTGGATCGGAACTGTAGGCCAGCCCGCGTGCATCGGGAAACAAGGGGTCAAAGATAGAGGCGATAACTATTGTCCAGGCCACCACCGACATGGCGATCGCCAATCGGTAAGCCGTTTTACCGGAAACATGGATCACCGGTAGAATAGCAGCCAGTAACCACAGCCCAAAACCGTTCAGGATTCCCTCTAGATGTGCCATGCGCCACGCATCATAGGTGCCTGGAAGTTGGTAGGCGATTTTACCCGGGATCGGCCAGAGTGCTATTTCACCCAATAGGAAAAATAGAAACCCAAAACCCAGTACGAAGCCAAGCAATAGCACCAGTGCCCCGTGTCCTACCAGTAACCGCTGTGCTCTTCTTAATTCATTCATGTTGCTCCTCATCGATCATGACTTGATCCGGTTATTATTGAAAATTGTGATTCACAGGCGAGCTGCGGCCAATCGCTGTGTATCGAGTAGTGCCACCGCTTCATCGCTCTGCTGATAAAGGTTTAGCCAGTCGGTATACCATTGAGGGTCTTCAATGTGCGACGGATGATGGAAGGGCATACAGCTCAAAAGCATTTTGGGTAATACTTTTCTCGTGAACAAGCTAATCATTTTCATTAGTTTCCATCGCGAAGAGAGTTTGTTCCACAGGCCGTCTTTCTTCAGCATTACCTTATAGGCCAGCCGGCTGAACTTCATGACATGCAAGGTGGCATAAAACATTGCGTACACGCGGGTGAAATATCCACCGTATACTGCTTGATAGGCATCGAAAGCAACATTCTTGTGCTCAATTTCTTCGACAAAATGCCAGAGTATTAGCGATGCAACTCGAGCATCCGAACCCTCAAATAGAAATTTTCTATCGTTGATCAACCAGTGACCGACGGCCAGGGCCATCGATTCAAATCCGGCCGCATAGGCCATGCAAAGTTTGTGCGAACGCCGCTTCTCTAGCTGTTGATATGTTTCCTGCATGAGGTGTTCGATCTCAACCAGTTCTGTATAGCCGTTTTGAATAAGGGTGTCATTGAATTTGCGGTGTTGCTGATAATGCTGGCCCTCTTGCTGCATATACCATTTGACTTCCCGGCGTAATTGGTCGGATTCAATCTGCTTCACCGCCTTACTCAAAGTCCGCATCAGGAAAGGCTCCAGATAGGGCATGGCCAATGATGCGCCATTTACCATGTGGCTCCATTCCACTTTAGCGGGATTCCAATGGGGGCGGATGTCATCGGCAAATTCAAAGGGCATCTTGCGCACGATAAGTTCTTCGAATAGAGGGTTGGAAGAGTTATCGGTCTGGGATGGGGTGGGGTGGGTGGCCATTGTCATCTCCTGTGTGGGTAGTGGGCTATGACCCACCAGTTGGCTTGTAGAGTGGACATCTTACCCCGCTGTCCCATTGATTTTCAGGGCAGTTGTTGACATAAGGGGGACATTTTAAGACAGTTAGACCATGTTGACGGACAAGACAGCACCCTACCCCGACAATGGGACTATTTCCATGAGTTATACCGCATGGGTGGCTCGCATCTTGGGCCTGGGTGAATCGGATCTCGGTGATTTGTTGGCGGGCACCGAGTTAGATCCCGGTTCAGTGTACGACGAGTCGATCCTGATGAGTTCGCAGCAGCTGGTTCGTGTCATAGAAAATGCGCTGGCAATCACCCCGGAACCCTCATTCGGGCTAGCGCTTGGGCAACTACTTACGCCACCCACCCACGGCTCATTGGGCTACCTGGCATTGAGCAGCCCCAATTTGCGGGCGGCGATGCTGGCTTTTGCGGACTTTGCCCATCTTCGCCTGGGCGTTTTCAACATGACTGTGGTGGAAAGCAGTCGGTGCTTAAGCCTGGAAATCGAAGTCAACATGGCCGTAAGCGAACCCGTATATCGGTGCCTGACAGAAGGGGCCGTGGTGTCCATTCAATCGGTGGCGGAATATATTGTCGGGCGGGCGATCACTGAAGCGTGTGTTGAGTTTAACTTTGCCGATCCCAAGGTAGATTATAACGATTATTTACATACACAAATACGCTTTGATGCGCCAAAAACCTGCCTTAAATTTCCGATTGAAATGGCCGACATCACAAATATAACCGCTAATCATGCCAGTTATTTACTGGCCATCGAACAGTGCCGGCAACAATTGGAAGATCTGGAGTTGCTGCCAAAGACCATGACAACAAGAGTAAAAAAGATCATGCTCAGTTGCCCCCCGGGTCAGGCATCGGAGGCGCAGATAGCAGCGACACTCTTTGTGAGCAAGCGAACACTGGGCCGCCGCCTGGCGAAGGAGAAGACCAGTTATAGAACAATTCGCGAGGAGCATCTGGCGTTGCTGGCCGAGCAATACCTGATGGAAACGCCCTTATCTGTGGAGGCCATTGCCAACTTGCTGAATTACCACGACTCTTCAAGTTTTCGTCGAGCGTTTAAAAAATGGTGTGGCATGACACCGCAACAATTTCGTAGTTCAGGCAAGGCAAGGGTATCCACAAATTAGTTTTTTGCAAAATTGCACCGCTGTCCCGCCACTAAGTAGGGCGGTTGTAAATACCGCATTGACAATACAGGTTTGGACTCTCGCATGGAAAACGCTAAAGTAGGCGCCTGGAGAAATTACTTTGGCGTTGCTTCGAAATTTTAACAATGAGCATGATTCCACTAAACCCGGAAAATGAACAGCAGGCACTGGATATTCTTGCCACTGCATTTCACGACGATCCAGTGATCAACTGGATATGCGACAAACCCGGTTTTATGCAGGCCTTCTTCAAATTTACCATGCCGGTATTTATTCCGCACCAGTTGAGCTACATGGAGGAAGGCGGTCGGGGCGTCGCGTCCTGGTTGGGACCTGACAGCACACTGAAATGGCCGTTCACGCTCAGCACGGTCACAGATATTTTTCGAGTGGCGGGTATCAGAGGCGTGTACCGCCTTCTTGTGAGCAGCATAAAGACCGAGCGTTATCACCCTAAAAAACCACACTATTACTTGTTCGCCATTGGCGCCCTGCCGGAGCACAAGGGCCAGGGAGTTGGCAGTGCGCTTATTTCGCATATATTGCGGCGCTGCGATCAGGAAAATATGCCCGCGTACCTGGAAAACTCGAGAGAGCAAAACCTGCCATTTTATCAGGGGCACGGGTTTAAAGTGCAGCAGAAGATCACCTTCGCCAAGGGCGCACCCACCCTGTGGTTGATGTGGCGCGAACCCCGCCCCCAGGCCAACGGATAAAAATTGTAACGCGCGTTTACGCTATGTATTACGGTGAAAAACTCAACAGTATAAGCCATCTGGTCGGGGCCGTACTGGCCCTGGTTGCGCTGGGCGCGCTTATTACCGTTGGCCTACAGCAGCCCGACCCCCGGGTGCTGGGCAGTTTTAGCGTCTTTGGAATTTCCATGGTGCTGCTCTATACCATGTCGACCCTGTACCACAGCTTCCACCCGCCGCAGTTGAAGCGCCTGTTCCAGATTTTTGACCATATCGCCATCTACCTGCTCATCGCGGGTACCTACACGCCGTATATGCTGGTGAGCCTGCGCGACGGCAACGGCGGATTGATAATGGCTGTCATCTGGAGTCTGGCGAGCATTGGCATACTCAGTGAACTGCTGCTGTCTGGTCGCGCTGTGAAAATCGGCCAGGTGATCATATATCTCTCCATGGGATGGGCCTGCGCCTTCGATTTAGCCAGCCTGAAAGCTGCCCTGCCCCCAGCGGGATTGCAATGGCTCGTATGGGGGGGATTGGCCTACACCTCGGGTGTGGTGTTCTACGTGCTCGACAAGGCAAAGCTATTGACCCACGCCCATGGCATCTGGCACTTTTTTGTGCTGGCCGGCAGCGTCTGTCACTTTATTTCCATAATTGCTTATGTTCGATAAACGCCGCCGGCAAAAATTTTTGCCCAAGATGTAACCTTTTACCCTCGAGACGCGTATTAGCTGACACATCCACTCAAAAAAAGGATTTGTCATGCTAAAACTCAGTCTGCTTACCCTGGTTGTCACATTATTTTCCATCGCGGCTTCGGCGCAGCCTTCGCGAGCCTATGAAGTAACAATCACCAACATCACTCCGGCGCAGACGTTCACCCCCCAACTGGTAGTCACCCACCCCGCCG
>Ga0114950_10000750_pt1 | contig 23193 bp, 20 predicted proteins | sample N075metaG_FD_83503 | JGI IMG/M metagenome (GOLD analysis project Ga0114950, IMG submission 83503) | Deep subsurface microbial communities from Kermadec Trench to uncover new lineages of life (NeLLi) - N075 metaG | ecosystem: Environmental > Aquatic > Marine > Ocean trench > Sediment | place... | reverse complement strand
GGATGACGCGGGGGCCGTCGCCTACGTCCACTGCGGTCTGCTCGTCGTCAAGCTGCGCGACCTCCTCGGCATTCCCCGGCCGTACGACCTGTCCTTCGCGAACCCGCTCGGGGTGATCCCCGCGGCGAATGCGTTTCCCAACGTGAAGTTCGTCATCCCCCACTTCGGCGCCGGGTTCTTCCGCGAGACGCTCATGGCGGGGATCCAGTGTCCGAACGTCTACGTCGACACGTCTTCCACGAACTCCTGGGTCGCCACGCAGCCGGCACCGCTGACATTGACGGACGTCTTCGACCGCGCCCTAGGCGCCTTCGGGGTCGACCGCATCCTCTTCGGGACCGATTCGAACGTCTTCCCCGCGGGCTGGCGCGTGGAGCGGTTCGAGGAGCAGCGCACGATTCTCGGCAACCTCGCGCTCACGGCGGAAGACCAGCAGAAGATCTTCGCGGGCAACGCGGACACGGTGCTCGGGCGAGCACCGCACGAGACGGACTAGGGGACGGGCACAGCGCGCAGAACGTCGGGGTGAACCCCGATCGGCACGCTGCTCTCCGTGGACGTCGCGCGATCGAGGATGATGAGCTGGGGCGCCTGGAACCCGATGGGCCCGACGAAGTCGTTCGCGTCGATCCGCCACAAGCCCGTGGCGGTGTCCGGAAGATCGAGCACACCGAGGACCGCGCGGGTCGCGAGGTCGATGGTATGGATCCGCGCAGGCGTCCCATGGGCGAGGCCGGTCTCGAGTACGAGCACGCGCTCCCCGGTTGCGTCGACGTGGAGCGTCCGCGAAGCCTCCTGGAACGGGAGGGGTTCGCTCAGTTCGGCACGGTCTCGTCCACGCGCGGCTCCTGCCCGCGAAGAACGGAGTTGTCGTTGAACAGCCGGCTCTGGTCGATGACGGGCTCCGCGAGGAGCGCGTCGACATCGATCTGCCCGGACTGCGCGTACACGTCGAGCGCGTTCTGCCACGTGGTCAGGGTCACCCACTCGGGGTCGATGCCCCGCTCGAGCATCAGCTTGGCCGTCTTGGGCACGGAGAGCGGATCGCTGACGCCCCAATCGGCCGAGCTGTCGACGATGATGCGCTCGGGGCCGTACTTCTCCACGACTTGGGCCATGCGCTCCGAGCCCATCTTCGTGTGCGGGTAGATCGTGAACGCCGCCCAGGCGCCGCGGCCCAGCGTATCCTCGACCGTCTCTTCGTTGTTGTGGTCGATGACGAGCTTCTCCATCGGCACGCCCACGTTGCGCGCCACGTCGAGCGAGCGCAGGATTCCGCGTTTCTTGTCGCGGTGCGGCGAGTGCACCATCACGACCATGTCGTGCTCCAGGGCAAACTGGAGCTGCGCCTCGTACGCCCGCTCCTCCGCGTCCGTGATCTCGTCGTAGCCGATCTCGCCGATAGCCACGACGCCCTCCTTCAGGGCGAAGCGCGGGAGGACCTCGAGCACTTCGCGCGCCAGGGCCTCGTTGTTCGCCTCCTTCGAGTTCAAGCCGATGGCGCAGTAGTGCTGGATCCCGAACTGCGAGGCGCGGAAGCGCTCCCACCCCACCAGGCTCGCGAAGTAGTCGACGAAAGCGCCGATGGTCGTGCGTGGCTGGCCGAGCCAGAAGGCGGGCTCGATGACGGCGCGGATCCCAGCGGCCGCCATGGCCTCGAAGTCCGCCGTCGTCCGGCTCGTCATGTGGATGTGAGGGTCGAAGAATCGCATGTCATGCACTCCGCTGATCCAGTGCCCGGAACTCCGCGCGACCGGTATGGCCGTCGCGGGCACGTCGCATGGTTGAGAGGACTTCCGGGTCGCGTTCCGTCTCGAGCAGCTCCGCCAGGCGGCCCGGCGCGTCGGCCCGGGCGAGAGCGATCGCGGCCGCCCTCCGCCCCACCCGGCTCTCGGACTCCAGCTCGCGCTCGATCGAGGCCAGCCCGCGCTCCCCTCCGTGCGGACCGAGGCACAGCCACAGCTCGTGCTGCACGTCGCGACCGGCGCTGCGGCGCTCGTCGGCCAGGTCGAGCGCCATGCGCGCGAGCTCGGGCGAGAGCCTCCGATCCAGGCCGAACACGCGCCACAACGGAGCGTCGATGAACACGGCCTTGATGCAGAGCTGGTTCCAGGCGACGTCGTCGAAATAGAGGAAGGGGTACGGCGTGTCGCACGTATCCGCCTCGAAGACGGGGCGGATGTTCGTGCGGCAGCCCTCGGCGGCGCGCCACAGGAACCGTTCGGGGTCGGGGAGCAGCGCGAGCGAGCGGTAGAGGGCGCACAGCTCGCCCCCGTCCGCGTAGCGAAAAGCCTCCTCGAGCGCCTCTTCGGCGGCGGTCTCCGCCAGGTCCGAACGCGCGAGCACGAGCGCGACGCGCGCGGCTTCGAGCACCGTCCAGCGCTCGGTGTTCCAGCCCGCGAGCACGGTCTCCGCCCGCGTCCGCTCATCCGCCTCGGGCGCGAGCGCGCCGCGCGGCATGAATCGGCTGGCCAGGGAGATCAGGGCGCAGAAACGCGCGACCGCGACGCCCTCCGCTACCTCGGCGGAGCTCTGCGCCAGCCACCCTCGTGCCTCTTCGTCGAGGCGGTGCTCGAGCATGCCCGCAAGGCAGGTCTTCGCGTCAGTCATCGTCGTCGGTGAGGACACTGGTTTCCCCGTCCGGCTCCCCGTCCGGCTCCGGCTCCTGATCCGGCTCCTGATCCGGCTCTTCGAGTCCGAGGGACAGAGCGAGGATGATGTAGCTCGTCGAGGCCGTGATCGCATAGGGAGCGTCGAGAAAATCGCTCGCGCCACCGTTCGCCCACATCGTCTTGGTGAGGTGCGGGCGCAGGCGCGCGTGCCAGGCCTCGCGCTCATCTTCGGGCAGGAGGCCGATCACCTGCGCCGCATAGTAGTGGCCGAAGAAGTAGAAGTACCCGGCATTGGCGTAGAACCCCTCGTGCGGTATGGGCCGCGTGCGCACGTGGTCGAGGAATCCGTGGTAGTCGAAGAACGCGTCGAGACCCGCCCGGATCACGTCGGGCGTGATCGATTGCACGCCCGCCCTGGCGAGCGCCCAGTTGCAGACCTGCGTGCGCCCGAGGCTGCCCTGGATGAGGTTGATGTGCTCGACGCCACTGATGCGCGGGATCGGTGTCAGGTCGTAGGCGTAGGCGCCGCCCGGCATGGCGCAGCGCCGGACGTACTTCAGCGCCCGCGCGATCACGCGCTCGTCGATGTCCCACCCGAGGGCCTGCGCCTCGAGCAAGGAGGGGAGCACCAGCGCCGTGCAGAAGCTCGTCGCCCAGGTCGGAGTGCGGAGGAAGGGCGGATCGTCGTAGTAGGCCCAGCCGCCCGAGAGCGCCTGGTAGCGCGCCAGCAGGCGGTAGAGCTGCTGGCCGCGCCGCTCGAGACCCGCCTTCCACGGGTCGCGCGCGAAGCGCTCGTCCTGTACGAGGTCGACCAGGGCGACGAAGCCGTACAGGGCGCTCCAGACGTTGTCGATGTCCCAGTCGTCGCCGCGCGTGGGGATCGGCGACCCGCAGAGCCAGTGGACCGCGTTCTCGAGCGCGATGCGCCGCTCGGACGTCTCGGACACGGCCGCGAGCGCCATGCAGGCGACAGCGTGCGCGCCGAACTGGTACGCATGGTACGTCTCGGTAGCGAAGCCGAGATCCAGGAGGCTCTCGCAGGCCCGCGTCCCCCACCGGCCGGTCTCGGCCTGCGTGTCGACGAGGTACTGCACGGCGCGGTCCAGGTCCGTGTAGACCTCCTCGCGCGAGAGGTGCTCGGGGACGCGCTGCGGCGCGCCGCTGTCCTGCGGCGGTCGCGCGGATCCGATGAGGAGCAGCAGCGCGAGCGGCGCGGCCGACGCGAGCGGGAGCACCTTCGTCCATGCCCGGAGGGACATCACTCGCGCGTCGTCCCCGCGGGCGAATCGTCGCCGTTGCCGGCCCCGTCCGCGTCGTCCTTCAGTTCTTGGAGCGTCCGCTTGGTGTCCGCGACATCCTCCTCGACGTCGAGTATCGCGTGCTCCTTCCGGAGACGGTCGAGCGCAGCGCTCATCCCTTGCCGTTCGGCATCACTGCGCACTTTCGCGAGGGAGTCCGCGGCCTTCTGCACGGCGTGCTCGAGCTTCTCCCGCTGCTCGACGAGGTCCTTCTCCGCGGCCTGCCGTGCCTTCAGCCTGGCGATCTCCAGGGCGCGCTCGGCGAACTCGACGGACTTCCTGTGCCGGGCGACGACGATCTCCTTGGCTCGCACTGCGTCGATCTCGTCCTCGTAGAGCACCAGGATCTCCTTGAGCTCCTCCTTGCTGTCATCGAACCGCCGCTGCGCGCGATCGACAGCGAGCTTGGACTCCGCCTGGGCCAGCGGCAGGGTGAACCGGGAGAAGCCCTTCAGCGCCTTCTCCGCGTTGGCGAGGTCGCGCTCGGCGCTCGCCACCCCGAGGGCCGCGGCGGCGCGCTCATCGTCGGCTTTGCGCTGCGCGAGCTCGAGCTCAGCCGCGGCGGCCTTGCCCTTGCGAGCGAGCTTCACGAGCTTCCGCTCCAGCTCCGCGAGCTTCTCCTGGCGCGCCTCCCGCTCCTTCGCGGCCGCCCCGGCCTTGGTCTTGCGTGTCTCCGCCAGCTCGGCGTCGCGTGTGGCCCGGGCGTCGGCGTCGGCGGCGCCGGTGCTCGGAGGGAGGGTCTCGCAGCCCGCCGAAGCGAGGAGGATGAGCGCGGCCGCGAGGGCCGCATGCGCGCGGGATCGGATCTTCATGGCATCGGGGTGCGTGGGTCGTGCGGCGTGGGTGACTCGCGGGGACCGCCCGTCGGGCCCGCACCGCGCCCATGATGATGGCGCCTTGCGCCAACCGGAAGCCCGAGCCGGGGAAACCCCGCGGGGGCTACGGCCCGGTCGACAATCCCCGGAGCCTGGGCTAGGCTTCGCCGCCCTGATCGTCCGCGCAAGGTGCGCACGAGGGCTCTTCGCCCGGGTCCCGGCCCGAGCGCAACGGGCCACTGAGCGACGAGGAGATTCCCATGACCCACGGCGTATTCCATGTTCCCGCTCCGAAGAACGAGCCCGTTCTGAGCTATGCGCCGGGCAGCCCCGAACGCGCCGCCATCCAGTCGCGCCTGACGGCGATGGCCCAGGAGCAGATCGACGTCCCGATCCTGATCGGCGGCGAGGAGATCCGGACCGGCCGCACCGCTCCGATGGTCATGCCCCACGACCATGCACACGTCCTCGGCCACTTCCACAAGGCCGGACCGCAGGAGGTCGCGCGCGCGATCGACGCGGCCGAGGAGGCGCGCGCGGACTGGATCCGGATGCCGTGGGAGGAGCGCGCGGCGATCTTCCTGCGCGCCGCCGAGCTGCTCGCGACGACGTGGCGCGACACGGTGAACGCGGCGACGATGCTGAACCAGTCGAAGACCGTGCACCAGGCGGAGATCGACGCGGCGTGTGAGCTCATCGACTTCTGGCGCATCAACGTCCACTTCATGGAGCGCCTGTACGCCGAGCAACCGGAGTCCGCTCCGGGCATCTGGAACCGGATCGAGCACCGCCCGCTCGACGGCTTCGTGTTCGCGATCACGCCCTTCAACTTCACGTCGATCGCCGGCAACCTGCCGACCGCGCCCGCCATGCTCGGCAACACGTGCGTGTGGAAGCCGGCCTCGACGTCCGTGCTCTCGAACTACTACCTGATGAAGCTGCTCGAGGAGGCCGGCCTGCCCCCGGGCGTCATCAACTTCGTGCCCGGCTCGGGCGGCGAGGTGGGCGACCCGGTCGTCGCGGACCGGCGGCTCGCCGGCATCCACTTCACGGGTTCCACGGACGTTTTCCAGGGGATCTGGCGGCGGATCGGGGACAACATCCGCGAGTACGCCCAATACCCGCGCATCGTGGGCGAGACGGGCGGCAAGAACTTCGTCTTCGCCCATGCTTCCGCGGCGCCCAGGGCGCTCGCGACGGCTCTCGTGCGCGGCGCGTTCGAGTATCAGGGCCAGAAGTGCTCCGCCGCCAGCCGCGCGTACATCCCGCAGAGCCTCTGGGGCGAAGTGCGCGACATCATGGGCGCGCAGTGCAGCGAGATCGGCGTCGGGGACGTGCAGGACTTCCAAAACTTCATGGGCGCCGTCATCGACGCGTCCTCGTACTCGAAGCTGTCGCGCGCCATCGACGGCGCCCGGGCCGACTCGACGGCCGACGTCGTGATCGGGGGCGAGTACGACGATGCGACGGGGTGGTTCGTGAAGCCGACCGTGGTGACCGTCAAGGATCCGAGGCACGACCTCATGCGGACGGAGTTCTTCGGGCCGCTGCTCTCGGTCTTCGTGTACGACGACGCGCGCTTCGAGGAGACGCTCGAGTTGTGCGCGTCGACCTCGGCCTACGGGCTGACCGGAGCGATCTTCGGCACGGACCGGGCCGCCCTGCGCCAGGGGCTCGAGGCGCTGCGCTTCGCCGCCGGCAACTTCTACGTGAACGACAAGCCCACGGGCGCGGTCGTCGGCCAGCAACCGTTCGGAGGCTCGCGCGCTTCGGGCACGAACGACAAGGCGGGCTCGATGCTGAACCTGATGCGCTGGGTGTCCCAGCGGACGATCAAGGAGACGTTCGTGCCGCCCACGGATTTTAGGTACCCATTCATGGATCGGGAGTGAATACGGTCGCTCCCCAGGCGTGAAGCACTACCCTCCGCCCTGTCCCGTAGCCCATCCGCGCCCCGCGGACAGTCCCCCGCTCCTTCGAATGCCCCACTGGAGACTCCCATGATGCGCGGTTGCATGATCGCTACGGCCGTCGGTCTGATCCTCCTCGTCGGAATCGGCGGGTGCGGGGTCGCCAAGTACAACCACATCGTCACCAACCACGTAGGCCTGAGCGCCCAGTGGGCGGAGATCGACAGCCAGTACAAGCGACGTTTCGACCTCATCCCGAATCTCATCAAGACCGTCAAGGGCGCGGCGGACTTCGAGCAGAGCGTGCTCACCGAGGTCACCGAGGCACGCGCCTCCGTCGGGCGCATGCAGATCTCCGGTGGCCTGCCCACGGACCCCGCTGAGCTCGCGGCCTACATGAAGGCCCAGCAGTCCCTCGGAGCTTCGCTCGGGCGGCTCATCGCCGTGGCCGAGAACTATCCGCAGCTCAAGGCCACGCAGGGTTTCCTGTCCCTCCAGGATCAACTCGAGGGTACCGAGAACCGCATCGCGGTGGCGCGCCGCGACTACATCGACGGCGTCCGCGCGTACAACACGTCCATCCGCAAGTTCCCGGACAACCTGCTCGCCTCCGCCTTCGGGTTCGAGGCGGTCCCGCAGATGGAGTTCGACGAGGTCGTGCAGACCGTCCCCGAGGTAGAATTCGACTTCGGCAAGTAAGCGCCGCCCCGATGCTCAGCCTCATTCTCGCGCTCGCACTCGCCGCCCCGCCGATCCAGGCGGACATTCCCACGAACGATGGCTGGGTGACCGATCTCGCCGGGATGCTCTCGGGCGGCGAGGAGCGCGCGCTCGAGAGCCTCATGGAGTCCTATCGCTCGGGCACGACGCACGAGATCGCGCTCCTGACGATCCCGAGCCTCGACGGCCGGTCCCTCGAGCGGTTCGCGCTCGAGGTCGCGCGCGAGTGGGGCATCGGTGGAGCGGACGCGAACAACGGCGCCCTGCTCCTCGTCGCGCAGGCCGAGCGCAAGATCCGCATCGAGGTCGGGCGCGGGCTCGAGGGCAACCTCACGGACTCGATCGCCGGGCGGATCATCCGCGACGTCATCCAACCGCAGTTCAAACGCGGGCGGTTTTCCACCGGCCTGCGCGACGGCATCGCTGCGATCCACGCGGCGATCGGCGGCGACTACGGACCGATCCAGCGCACGCGCGGCGCCCGCCGCGGCGGAGGCGGTGGGATCGCCCTACTCGTCATGATCCTCGTTGTCTTCTCCCTCGCGCGGAGGGGCGGGGGCCGCGGCGTGGGCCGGGGTCGCGGGTACTCCTCGATCCTGCCGTGGCTGATCATCGGCGGCATGGGGCGGCACCGGCACGGCGGCCTGGGCGGCGGTGGCGGCTTCGGCGGTGGTTTCGGCGGCTTGGGGGGCGGGGGCGGCTTCTCGGGCGGCGGCGCCGGGGGGGGGTGGTGATGGCGGTCTATCCCTTCGCGACGATCCCGCAGGAGCCGAGTGGGAACTGGGCGGCCGCCGGCCACGAGATCCCCTTCGATACGCTGAACGTGGCGGGGATCGTCGCTGCCTGGATCCTCCTCGCGCTCTTCGTGCTCGTGGTCGCGCGCGCGATCCTCGTGCGCCATCGCTACCGGGCCGACCTTGCACTCAGCGAAGCCGAGCGCGAGGACTTGAAGGCCGCCATCCGCGAAGCGGAGCGGCGCACGGTCGGCGAGGTCACCGTCGTCGTCCTCGGACGATCGGACCGGCACCCCGGCGCCGATTGGCTCGCCGCGGTATTCGTGCTCCTCCTCGGCTCCGCGCTCCTCGCCGGCTTCCTGCCCTGGGAGCGACCCGCGCTGCTTCTCGCCTGCCAAGTGCTGCTCGGCGGCGTCGGCTTCGCATGCGCGCGCGTCCTACCGGACTTCAAGCGCCGCTTCGTCTCGGAGTCGCGCGCGACCGAGATGGCGAACGAACAGGCCCTGCAGGAGTTCTATTCCCAGGGCCTGCACCGGACGGAGGCCGCCACCGGCGTCCTGCTGTTCGTCAGCCTCCTCGAGCGGCGCGCGGTCGTCCTCGGCGACACGGGTATCGACGCGAAGGTCGGCGCCGAGCACTGGAAGCACACCACGGAAGCGGTGTTGAAAGGACTCCGCGCCGGTTCCCTGCGCCAGGGTCTCGAAGACGGCTTGCGCTCGTGCGCCGACGTGCTCGCCGAGCACTTCCCGTGGGTGGAGGGCGACCGCAACGAGCTCCCCGACCACGTCGAGGTCCGGCCCGAGTGAAGTCCGGCCCGCCCCCCGGCCGCGGAGCTACTCCCTGAGCTCCACGAGGTCGACCGAGAGCGCCGAAGCGCCCCCGATCTGGAAGTACTCGAGGTCGAAGGTGTGGATGCCGCGCTCGAGCTCGACCGCCACCATCTTGGTCTTGGGCGCGTGCCAGGTCCAGTCCTCGAGCACGACCTCGCCGTCGATCGAGAAGCGGACCCCGTCGTCGGAGACCACCGTCAACCAGTAGCTCGCGCTCTTGGAGACCCGCGCCCGCGTCGTCGCGATCACACCGAAGCGATCGTTGCCGACGGCCGCGCGCACGTCGTCGTCGACCCAGGGATTGAACCAGTTCCCGACCGTCTTCCGGATCACGGGCTCGTACCGCAGCGCGCGCCAGGCGTCCAGGTCGCCACGCGGGTCCTCGGTCTCCCTGTCCCAGTGGAACCACGACGCGTCCCAGCGCGCGCCGGCGAGCACGCCGCCCGGGTTGCGCACGGCCGGCCGCGGCTCACCCGAGCGAAAATCCCATGGGCCCCACTCCCCGATGACGATGGTCTCGAGTCCGCCCTGCTCGCCGCGCTCGTGGAGCGGCGTGACCTGCGAGCCCGGCACCACGGGCTCCTCGAACGCCTTGAGGTCCTCGAACCGACCGTGCTTCCGACCGGCCGGAGAGGCGATCGTGGTCCTGTGCAGGTGCCCGCTGGGGCGGGAGCCGTCCGAGCCCTGCAACCATTCGAGGACCTCCCGCTCGGGCATGTTCTCGTCGTCCGCGGCGTGCAGATCGGAGAGTACGAGTGAGCGATTCAGCCCGGAGAAATGGTTGTCGAGGAACGTGAGCCGCGTCGAGCGGAACAGGTTCACGTCGGTGTCGTTGTCCGCGAACGTGTTGCCCACGATCCAATGACCGCTCGAGGACGTGTCGTGGTACTTGCCGAAGGGCCCCCCCACGAGCTGTTCGTCCTCGTCCCAGTACAGCTCGAGGCCCACGGAGTTGTCGCGCAGGCTGTTCTCGGCGATCAGGCAGTCCTGACCGTGCTCGATCGTGATCCCGCCACCGACGGTGCCGTCGATCTCATTGCCGACGATCAGCATGTTGTTCGAGTATCCGGCCCAGATGCCGTGCTGATGGCAGCCGGAGAGCCAGTTGCCGATGACGTCGTTGCGACTCGAGAACGTGGCCTTCAGTCCGTTGGCGACGGCGAAGCGAAGGTCGTTCTTGTACCAGAGGTTGTCGTCGCTACCGCCGACCCCCAGCTCGCCGCGCGACCGCGCCCGGCCCTCGACGAGGTCTTGTCCGGCGAAGAGGAACACACCGTCGCCGCAGTGTGTCGCGCTGTTGTACGCGAACACGTTGTCGGAGCAGCGCTCGAACAAGAGGATGCCCGCGGAGTCCTGCCCGCGCCAGTACACGTCGTGGCTGTAGCCGCGGACGCAGTAGTCGAAGATGTTGTGCGAAACGACGTTGCCCGACGCCCGGTACATCGCAAGCCCCCAGCCCGAGAGGAACGAGAAATCGTTGTCGTACACTTCGCACTCGGTGCTGCGGGTCAAGAGGATGCCGTTCTGGCCGTGGCGCCCGCGGCAGCGACGAATGGTGACGCGCTTGCAATCGGTCACGCTGATCGCCGCGCCGTATTGGTCGAGCCACTCCCCCTCGTCGTTCTCGTGCGGGCGCAACCAGTCTGCGGGGCTCTCGGCGGCGATGGTGGAGAGCAGGCGCTGGCCGTACCAGCCGTCGAAGGTGACGTCCTCGATCACGATGTCCGAGCTCCGCTCGACGACGAGGCAACCCTTGTAGCCGCCGAGGCTGCCGCCGCGGATCGTCACGTCCTGGCAACCGACGACCACGAGACCCAGCCCCTCGTTGCGGTCGAGCAGCGAGCCGAGCACCGAGCCGCGCAGGGACACGTCCGTGAGGTCGATGGTCACGCCGTGCAAGCCGCGCACGAGGATGACGCCGGTCAGCTCGTCCCACGGGCGGGAGACCCGAATGGTCTCGCCCGGCCGGATGCGCACGTCGCCCGTGACGACCAGCGGTCGCTGAGCCGGCACCACGACCCCCTCAGGGTCCCCACCCTGGGCGCCGGGAGCGGGACCGGAGAGGAGCAGAAGGAGCGTCGCGAAGAGTAGTGGCCGGCTTGAATGGGTGGGGATCGAGGGGGGGGAGACGGTCATCGGTTGGCTCGTACCATGGGGAGCTAGTAGCATCGGCAGGATCATGGATCCCCACACCATCCATCCAGGGATCCCGAAAACCTTTCGCACCCCAGCGGCGAAGAACGGACGGTCGTGTCCCAGGATCGTTCGCACCCCCGCCCGACCCCACCATGCTGCAAGACACCCGCGCGACGACCACCACCGCCTCGAGCGCCACGATCGCCCATTCCGGTCTGCGGCTGGAGCCCGGGATCCCGATCTGCCAGACGGACCTGCCGCTCGACTGGTACCAGGAGGAGCTGAAGCCCTACGCCGAGGAGTACCTGGCCCTTCCCGACCGTACGCCCGAGACGGTGCTGCCGTGGCTCGATTCGTACGCGCGCCCGGCACTCAGCCACTTCGGGGACAGCCTGCTCCTGCTCGCCCACTTCTACATGGGCGGCGAGATCGTGAAGCTCGTCGAGCGCTACGGGGGCTCGGTCTCCGACAGCTACGCCCTCGCCCTCCAGGCCGTGCGTCGCCCCGAGAAGAAAGTCATCGTCGAGTCCGCGGTGCACTTCATGGCCGAGGCCATCGCCATCCTCGCGAACGACGACCAGGAGGTGTGGATCACGAACCCCAAGGCGGGCTGCACGATGGAGCTCTTGGCGAAGGACCACCTCGTGATGCCCATCGCCGATCAGCTCCTCGAACGCTATGGCGACGAGCTCGTCGTGATCGCGTACATGAACACCTCCGGCCGACTGAAGGCGCTCGCAGGACGCACGGGCGGCGCCGTGTGCACGAGCTCGAACGCACACCTCGTGCTCGAGTGGGCACGCGCACAGGGCAAGAAGATCCTGTTCGTGCCCGACCAGCACCTCGGCCGAAACACGGCGCGGAGGATCGGCATGGACGACAGCCGGTTGCTCACGCTCCCCGACCCGCAGACATACGCGGGGGGCTACGCTCTGGATGACGGGACGATCGCTGGCGGCGTGCGCGCACTCGACCAGGCCGAGATGATCCTCTGGGCCTCCCATTGCAGCGTGCACACGGTGTTCCGACCCGAGATGGTGCACTGGTGGAGGGACCGCGGCTGGCGGGTGCTGGTGCACCCTGAGTCGACGCTCGAGGTCGTCCTGGCGGCTGACGGCAGCGGGAGCACGAACTACCTGTGGAACGAGGTGATGTCCGCGCCGCGCGGAGCCAAGCTCGCGATCGGAACCGAGGGTCACTTCGTGCGCAACGCGCGCGCGGAGGGCCGCAAGCGCGGCGTGGAGGTCGCGCACCTCGCCGACATCCCAGAGCTCGGTCGCGGCGCAGCCGGATGCGGCTGCGCGACCATGAGCCGCAACGATCCCCCGCACCTCGCGGGGATGCTCGACCTCCTGCGCCGCGGCGAGGCGCCTGACCTGAACCGCGTGCTGGCGGGCGACTCGGTCGACGAGATCACGGGCGCGCGGGACCGACTGAGCCCCGAGGAGCGCCGCGAGCTGATCCGCCACGCAAAGGCGGCGCTCGAGCGGATGATCGAGATCACGGAGACCGACCGTCAGCACTGACGGTCAGCGAGTCAGGCGCGACCCCGTACACTCCCCCGCCCATGCCCCCCACCCGTCACGATCAGCGCAGCGCGCATGGCGGTCGGCGCGCGGGCGACGAGCTCGTGCACCGCTCCGTCGAAGACGTCGCGAGCCTCGACGCGCTCCTGGACCAGTGCTTCCCGAGCTTCGGCGGCGGATTCCTCCGGCGCGTGTGGCGCCTCCTCGACGAGGCGATCGGCCGGGGCGTGCCCATGACGCTCGCGGTCGCGGGTCCCGTGACGGCTTCCGGGCAACACCTCGCGTGGCTCAATCCGCTGCTCGACACGGGCTGGTTCTGCCTGATCTCCACGACGGACGCGGTCTGCTACCACGACGGCCACCGCTCCCTGGACGACGCGGCGGAGCACCCGTTCCGCGAAGTGCCCATCTTCGGAGACGACGGCAAGCTGCGCGACGAGAGCGTCATCCGCATCACCGACATCGGCTTCCCCGAGGACGTCCTCCTCCAGCAAGACCGGTTCGTGTCCGCCTGCCTGCTGGCGCCCGAGTTCCAGCGCAAGATGACGGGCACGGAGCTGCGACATCTCCTGGGCGCACGCTACGCCGCGCAAGAAGCGTCGAACGGTGCGCCCGAGGGTCTGCTCGCGCTCTGCCACCGCAAGGCGATTCCCATCTTCGTCGGCGCCCCCGCCGACGGTTCGATCTTCCTGAACTCGATGAAGCTCTGGGCGCTCGCGCGCGAAGGCGCCCTCGACTACTCGTTCGAGCTCGACATGCACGCCGAGGTGTTCGAGAGCTGCGCTTACCACCTGTGGGGCCAGCGCGAGAGTCCGGCGCAGGCGCTCGGCACGCTGATCCTCGGCGGCGGGGTCCCGAAGAACTTCAACTTGCAGCCGGAGCCCGCGCTCGCCCAGATCCTCGGTCTCGAGGGCGTCGGCGGCTACCTCTACGACATCCAGATCACGACGGCGCCCGTCACCGATGGGTCGCTCTCCTCCTGCCCGCCCGCGGAGGCCGTCACCTGGGGCAAGGTCGACAAGGACGAGTACCGGTCGACGTGCGAGTCGCTGCACGCCGACTACTCGATGGTCATGCCGATCCTCGCGAAGGCGCTGCTCGACAAGCGCGCACGCTTCGGGGCGCTCGAGGGCGAGCTGGGCGCGGAGACGCTCCGCGAGCGACACCCCGAGGCGGCGGGCTACCTGCGGTCCCGGGACGGGTACCGCCTCTACGATCGGCGCGGTGAGCTCGTGGAAGCGCTGCGCGCCGCCGTCGCCGCGAAGGCGCCCGCGCTCGCCGCCGGCGCGCGCTACCCGTTGGCGGGGGCCGCCGGGGACGCTCGACCGTGAACGAGGTTGGGAAGCCCCGCCGGTGGCCGCAGGTGAACGGCGTCGCCCACGACTCCGGAGCGGTGCTCGCGTAGGGCCCACCGCGATGCGTAAGATCCCGGCATGAGCGACCAGGACGTCCCGAAGGAAGAGGTCGAGGAGCAGCTCGCACCGTACGTGATCGAGGGTGCGCGCTCTTCCCGCTCGAAGTGCAAGACCTGCCGCAAGAAGATCGACATGGGTGCCCTGCGCATCGGCATCCTGATCGAGGGGCCGTACGGCACGGGCTACATGTGGCACCACTTGAAGTGCGCCGCGCGGCGCCAATTCGACCGCGTCGAAGAGGCGTACGAGCTCGAGGCCTGGAAGGAAGCGAAGACTGCACCCGACGGCGTGCCCGCCATCGAGGAGCTCCGCGGCCTGGCCGAGAAAGCGGATGAGCAGCGCAAGAACAAGAAGGAGCTGCCCCACGCCGAGCCCGCCCCTTCAGGGCGCTCGAAGTGCAAACACTGCAACGAGCTGATCGCCCAGGATGCCATGCGGGTCGTGCTCGGGCGGGACGTCGAGTTCGGACGCCAGGTCCGAACCTCGCCGATCAACGTCCACCCGCGGTGCGTCGCCGCCGAGTTGCTCACCCCGGACTGCGGCACGGAGTCCGCGGGCTTCGCCGCAGCGCTGCGCGCGAACAGCAGCGGGGTGAGCCCCGAGCGCATCGAAGAGGCCCTGACCGAGATCGGCACGCTGCCGGAATGACCGGCTGGAACGCCCGGGCTTCCGCCGGCCGCGCCCACGCGCTCTCCGGGACGCTCCGGGCCTCCTCGAGCCCTCCCCACCACCGGGCTCCAGCGGTTAGGATAGAGGGCCAGGATCCCGACTAATACGATCGAAACGGCAACCTCTCATGCGCCGCCCCCCCCTCCTGCTCGCCTGCACATGGGCCGTTCTGGCCCCCGCTGCCTTCTCCCAGGTCACGATCGAGTTCGAGGACGTCACGATCCGCGCGGGCCTCGTGATCGAGCTCGCGCCGCACACTCCGGGCTCGGCGATCGGCGACTACAACGGCGACGGCTGGCTGGATCTCTGCTACTTCGGGATCGGTCCTCGGCGGTCGCCCCGGATTTTCCGCAACAACGGAGCTGCGATCACGGCCGGCCAGTCGATGCGCTGGTTCACCGACGTCACGGACGAAGTGATGCCGGACGACGCCCTGCCCTCGTCGATGGGCCAGTTCGCCGACCTCGACAACGACGGGGACCAGGACCTCGTCGTCATCCGGCGCTACGTGGACGCGGCGCACCCCGTCGGCAACCACGATGACACGGGGGTGATGTACTACGAGAACGTCGGGGGCAGGTACGTGAAGGGGAGCTCGGACCCGAACCTGGCCCGGGCGCCGATGCGGGCCGGCGGCCTGGCGCTCGCGGACGTGGACGGTGACGGGGACCTCGACCTGGTCTTCCTGCACAACAGTGGCCCGCAGTCGCAAGGTGGCCCGGGATTCTTCGTGAGGAACGATGGTCTGCCGCGGCTCGTCGACGCGACGGCGGACTTCGGGGCTGACATCGGCGCGACCACGCGCTACTTCTCGGTCCTGCTCGCCGACTTCAACGGGGACATGCTCCCGGATTTCCACGCCGCCGTCGACTTCTACTCGGACCTCCACTGCCACAACCTGGGGGGCGGAGTCTTCCTCGACGTGACGACACTCGTCGGGACGACGAGCACGAACTCGGACATGGGCCTCGCGATCGGTGACATCGATAACGACGGCGACATGGACATCTACTCCACGAACATCAACCACGGCATCCTCTACGTGAACGACGGTCGGGGCGTCTTCACCGAAGAGGCCAACTTGCGTGGGGTCGGCTCCTACGGGGCCGGGATCGGTGTCACGATCGCGTGGGGTACGGTGTTCGCGGATCTCGACCTGGATGGAGACCAGGATCTCGTGCTGGTGGCCTTCCAGAACCCCGGTCACGTGTATCGGAACAACGGTCTCGGGTACTTCACGGACGTCACGGGCACGAGCGGCATGCACCTCGTCGGCTCGGGGCTCATGCCGTTCGACTATGACAGGGACGGCGACATCGATCTGTTCGTCGGCCGGACGGGCAACCAGACGTCGGTCTTGTACGAGAACCGCACCGTGACGAGCGGGCACTGGCTCCGCATCCGCCTCGAGGGGACGGCCTCGAACCGCGACGGCGTCGGGGCCAAGGTCCAGGTGACCACGGGCAACCGCGTGCAGACGCGCCTGATCGTCGCGGGCTATTCGTTCAAGAACGGTCCGCCCAAGGAGGCCCACTTCGGATTGGGCGCCGCGGACACCGTCGATGTGTTGAAGATCACGTGGCCCTCCGGGATCGTCCAAACGCTCACCGACGTCGACGCCGACCGCTATCTCATCGTTGTAGAACCCTGACCGATCGCCGGTGTACCGGTCCGGCCTTCCCTCCGACCCGAATGAGCCCCCTACTCCTCCTGGCCCAGGTCGTGCTCGTCCTCGTGGACGACCTCGGGATCGACCGCGTCGGCTGCTACGGCGATTCCGATGCACGGACGCCGACGATCGACCGGCTCGCGGAGGAGGGGACGCGCTTCGAGACCTGCTGGGCGGCGCCGCGCTGCTCGCCCGCTCGCGCGATGCTCATGACGGGGCTGTACCCCTTTCGGACGGGGATCGGCAACCAGGTCCAACCGGACTTCGACCTCGACCCCAGCCACAGCACGCTCGCGGACCTCTTCCCGAGCGGCCGGGCGCAATTCCTCGGCAAGTGGCACCTCTCCCACGGGTTCGAGCACCCGGCCTTGCTCGGTTACGAGCACCTGGGCTCGATTCGCAACCTCAACGTGCTCGGTGGCGACTACTTCCGTTGGCAGAAGAACGTGATCGGCGTCGCTCAGGCGTCGATCACCTACGCGACCACGGATACGATCGACGATGCGATTCTCGCGCTCGGTCACGACTTCGTCGTCGTCTCGCTCAATGCGCCGCACGGTCCCTTTCACGTGCCGCCACAGCCACTGCACACCTACGGCGAACCGACCGAGGTGGCGCTGCGGTACCGCGCCATGGTCGAAGCGCTCGACACTGAGCTCCGCCGCCTTCTCACGGCGATCGATGCATTGGAGGGGCCCGAGCCGTATGTCATCTTCATGAGTGACAACGGGACGCCCGGAGCCGCGGCGGAGCCGGGCGAGGATCCGGAGAGGATGAAAGGCTCGCACTACGAAGGCGGGCTGCGCGTCCCAATGATCGTGCGTGGTCCCGGCATTCCCGTGGGTCGCGTCGAGCAACGCCTCGTCAGTATCGTCGATCTCTTCGCCACGATACGCGACCTCGCGGACTGCGCCACGCCCGATACACCCGACTCGGTGCCGATGTTCGGTCCCACGCCGCGCGAGTGGATCTACTCCGAGACGTTCCTGCCCAACGGGTTTCCTCCGTACCAACGCCGGACGCGCTCGATCCGCAACGCGCGCTACAAGCTGATCACCAAACAGAATCCCGCCTGCGGGCCCTGCGACGAGTTCTATGACCTCGTCGCCGATGCCTCGGAGGACGACAACCTGCTCTCGGGTGTGATGAGTCCACTCGAGCAGGCCGCTTATGACGCCTTGGTCGCGGCGCTCCCCGACTGATCGGGACAGGTCACCACAGACGGCTCGCTCCGCTCTCCAGGCGCTCCGCGGTGACGCGCTTGCCGCGCAGTCCGTGGAGGATTCCCAGCCCCTTCGCCAGGACGGCCTTCGCGTGCCCGCGCAGGAGTCCGAGCGCGAACAGCGCCGGCAGCGTCGCCACGTCGAAGAGGAGGAAGCGCGCCCATTCACGCGCGCCGCCGTACGCGCGCAGGAAGTGGATCGAGTTCACGCCCTGCATGTACTTGCGGCGCGGGTTGTAGCCGCCGCCGGTCGAGCTGGACGGCGCGTGCCGGCACTCGACCTCGCCGGCCGACAACACGCCGAAGCCGGCGCGGCGCGCGCGGAGGCAGAATTCGACGTCCTCCATGTAGGCGAAGTAGCGCGCGTCCAGGTCGCCGATACGCTCGAGGACGGCGCGGCGCACGAGCATCGCGCACCCGGCGACGTAATCGACCGGCCTGTTCACGCGCCACTCCGGCCCGTCGGGCTCGCCGTGCCCGAGGAGCGTCGAGAGGTTCTGGCGCCACGTGAGCATCCCACCGGCGCACCACACGCGGGCGGGATCGCCCGGGTACAGCACGCGCGGCGCCACGATGCCGAGCGAGTCGTCCGCCGCGAGGATCGCGACCAGGCGATCCAACGTGCCCGCGGGCACGGTCACGTCGTTGTTCACGAAGAACACGTACTCCGCGCCTTCGTCCAGCGCGCGGGCCGCGCCCCGGTTGGCACCTTCGCCGAAGCCGAGGTTCGCTCCGTTCGCGAGGATCCGGGCCGCGGGGAACAGGGCCTGCACGCGCTCGAGCGAGCCGTCCGAGGAGCCGTTGTCCACGAAGACGAGGTCTTCCTCCGCGAGCCCCCCGGCGCGGAGTGACGCGAGGCAGAGCTCGTTCGTCTCGCCGCCGTTCCAGTTGACGACGACGGCCATGACGCGGCCCTCCGCCGTCGCGCTCAACGCCCTTCTTCGCCCTCGCGCGATTCGCGCGTCTCGGTGACCTCGGAGATCAGCGAACCCGCGTCGAGCAGCGTCTCGATCGCGTCGCCCGGCGCGAGGTCCGCCGCGCGCCGCACCGGCGTCTTGTCCGCGGCCCGGCGTGTGATCGAGTAGCCGCGCCGGAGCACGGCGAACGGCGACGTGGCGGAGAGGGCGCGATGCGCGAGGTCGAGCCGCTTCGCGCGCCCATCGAGGGCGCCCGCGAACGATGAGTGCAGGCGGGGTGCGAGCGCGGCGAGCTGCGTCTCGAGCCGGCCGAGCCGGAGCGCCGGGCTCTGGCGCCCGAGGCCCGTCGCCGCCCGTGCCAGGCGCCGCTCGAGGCGCTCCGGACCGCGCGCGCCCGCGAGGACGAGGCGCTTCCGCAGTCCCTCGAGCGCGCGCAATCGCTCGTCGAGCAGCCAACCCGCCTGCTGGAGCGTGCGCGTGCGCTCCAGACGGTCCAGGCGGTCCGTGCGGGCCTGGATCGCGCGCTCCATCGCCGACGAGAGGTAGCCGAACGCCCGCTCGAGCCGGTCCACGTAGGCTCGCCGCTCCGGGATCACCGTCTGCGCCGCGTCCGTGGGCGTGTGCGCGCGGTGGTCCGCGACGAGGTCGGTGAGGGTCACGTCCGTCTCGTGTCCGACGCCGGAGACGACCGGCACGCTGCACGCGTGGATCGCCTCGGCGACCGCGAGCTCGTTGAAGCACCAGAGGTCCTCGAGCGAGCCGCCGCCACGGATGACGACGATGACGGACACGCCGCTCGCGTCGAGCCGCCGGATCGACGCGGCGATCTCCTGCGCGGCCCCGGCCCCCTGTACGAGCGTGTGCACGAAGCGCACGGGGTAGAGCGGCCAGCGCAGGGAACGGGTCCGCAGGAAATCCTGGAAAGCGGCCGTGTCCCGGCTCGTCACGAGGCCGATGCAGGCCGGCAGCTCGGGCAGCGGACGCTTGCGGTCGAACCAGCCGCGCTGCGCGAGGTCCTGCTTCAGCTCCTCGAGCCGCGCGAGCAGCTCGCCGATCCCGCGCTGCTCGACGCGGTCGACGATCAGGCTGTAGGAGCCGCGCGGCTTGTACACGTCGAGCGCACCGCGGCAGACGACGCGCATCCCTTCCGCGAGCTCGAACCGGAGCGCGCTCGCGGCGCGGCTCCTCCAGATCTTGCAATCGAGGAACGCATCCTGGTCCTTGAGCCCGAAGTAGAGGTGACCTGAGCCGGCGCGCTTGAGGCTCGACACCTCGCCCTCGACCGCGATGCGACCGAACGCCGCGAGCTCGTCCGAGATCCGCCGCGTGACCTGGCCGACCGTGAGCACCTCCGGATCCTCGCCGCGCTTCACGGGCGCGGGCGCCGAAGCCGGGGCGGGGTCGAAGAGGCCCCGCTGGCTGTCCCCTCTCGATGACGCGGGCATGGGGGTCTTATGACCAGCGTACCCGCGGAGGTCAACCGCCCTCTCGCGCTTCTCCGGCGCTCGCGGAGCCGAACGTGCCGGCGGGCAGCAGCGGGGAAGCGAGTCCGGGCAGCGGCGTCGCGCGCCACGCGCGCACGCTCGCTCCGGGCAGGATGATCAGGTAGCGACCCTCGAGGAACGGCGCCGTCCGGCCGTTCCGCTCCTGGACCCCGTCCTCGAGCTCGAGCCGCACGCCCCCCTCCACCGTGCGGATGCGCATGTGGTCGGCGAAGACCCTGCGCACGACGCCACCGGCATCGTCGAGTTGGACGAGGTGCACCTCGCGCAATACGCCACGGACCACTCCGCCCAGGCTCCTGAGGCGCCAGTGTCCCCCGCGCGACTCGCCGCGCAGGAGCTCGTTCAGGCGATCGCGCACGTCGGTCAGACCCCATCGGCCGTCATCGGGCGTCACATCGCTCGCGTCCGCCCCGAAGAGCTCGGGGAGCGCCGCGACCCAGGGCGCGGGGTCGATCCACGGGAGGTGGATCCGCCGCACGCCGCCGCGCTTCGAGCCCGCCTCCGTGGGCGGGCCGAACGGCGTCGCGACGCCGCCGTAGCTCTCGTAGCCCTCCTCGAAGACGAGCGTCACGCTGCGGCCCGCGTGGCTGCACTCGAGTCGGAGCCGTTCGGAGACGAGCGTGCCCGAAGGGCGGCCGAAATTGTCGAGCAGACGCACGACGACCGGTCCCGTCGCACCCTCTTCCACGACGCCGAGCTCGAGGAAGTCGAGGCCGAGGACCTGCTCCACGGTGAGCAGCGCACGGAGATCGAGGAGCAGCTCCTGCCCGCGGTCGAGGGCGCGCTCGGCTTCGGCTGCGCGCCTCCGCTCCTCGCGCCGGAGCGCCTCGTCCACGGCCGGTCCGTCCTCGTCCGTCAGGAAGCCAGGCTGCGCGGGGAGGTCCTTGAGCTCGAACACCGCAAGCATCTCCGTGAATCCGAGCCACTCGCGCTCACGACTCTCGCGCAGCTCGCCCGCGGCGCCGAGCTCGCGCTCGAGCAGCTCGATCCGCCCGAGGTAGTCCTGCTCCCGCCCATGCCACCGGGCGCGCTCCTCCTCGATGAGCTGGCGCTCGCGCTCCGTCGTCGTGGGCTCGTCGGTCCGGATCCGGGCCATGAGCTCGCGCGAGGCGAGCCACGCCGTCGTGAGCACCGCGAGCCACGCGAGCGCGCGCGCGACGGCGGGTAGCCTCCACTTCGGCTTCATCGCTCCGTGCTCCCGACGGCTTCCGGCGCGGGGTTGCGCACGAGACCAACCTCCACGGGCAGCCCGAGGGCGTGCACCGTCGTCCCCGGCGGGCGACCCCAGAGGAAGAGGCTGACCTCCCTGCCCGACTCCAGGGGCTCGGTCGGCGGCGCCATCACCGCGGCGACGGGATCGACGACCCCGGAGGGCGAAGGGACGGGCGCAGCGAGCGAGCGGAGCGCCGGGCCTTCGTCGTCCGCGATCCGCACGTCGGCGAGAGACACGCCGGTCACGGTCCGGCCGCCCGTGCCGGCGGGATCGGGGTGCAGGGCGAGGACGAGTCGCCACGGCGCGCCCTCACCGAGCCCCAGCTCACGCGCGAGCGCGGCGGCGTCGAACGCCTGGCGCGCCGGGTCGGCGTGCAGCGGCGCGAGGCGCGCGACGAGCCTGCCGCCGCCCGGGAGGGTGGCCGTCCCCGCCCAGCCGCCAACGCCGGACGACGCCGCGGCGGCAGGGGGCGGCGTTGGTCTCCGGCCGGCAGGATACGACTTGCCGTGTCGCGCCCAGAGGGCGCCGAGCATCACCGTGAGGAGCGGGATGACGAGCAGGAGCGCACCGTGCGCCGGCGGGCGCGCGCCCCCGGCTGCAGACGGGTCGTAGCGGGATCCAGGATCGTCCATGGCTGGCCGCCCCTACCGACGACCGAGCCTCACGCGTCCTTGTCCCAGTCCTTCTTTTTGTTCTTGTTCCACCATCTCTGCCAGTCATCCGGGTTGCGCTCGTCGTGGCCCGACAAGATCTGGAGCGCCGTGATCATGGGCGCCTTGATGACGTCGTAGCGCTCCCTGGCGATGGTGTCGTTGACGTCGCCGTCCACCCGGCCCTTGAGGGCTGTGATCACCTTGAGGAGGGAGTTGAAGACGTCCTTCCGCTTCTTCTGCTCGAGTCCCTGAAGGCCACCGAGGGCCTCGGCCGCGGCAGCCTGGATCCCCGCTTTCTGGTGGCTGAGCAGGTCGATGAGGGGCTCGACCGCTGCCTTGGTCTGGGTCTGGCCGAGGGACAGGATCAACCACCGTTGGAGCGGGACGTCCTTGCGGTGCGTCTTGTGGCCGATCCACGAGATCAGGGGCTTGGCGCTCTCGGGCCCCATGTTACCGAGCGCCACCGCCGCCGCGATGAAGAGCTTGTTGTCGAAGACGCCCTCCTTGCTCGCCTGCCGCTTCTGCTTGAGGCAGAGCGAGAGGCCCTTCACGATATCCTTGCGATCCTTCGCGCCGCAGTTCTCGAACTCGATGTTCAACGTGTCGATCACCTCGATCGCTTCCTGATCCTCCTTCCCCCGTTTCCCGGCGTGCCCCTTGAGCACGCTGAGCAGCTCCTTGATCTCTTCGCGCTTGTCGGGCTTCTCCCCGTCCTGGATCGGGCGCTCCGCGCACGTGGTGGCGGCAAGCCGCGCGGGAGTGGGCGCCGCGGGCGTGCTGGCGGGCGCGACGTTCGTGAGCAAGATGAGCAGTGTGGATGTGATCATGGGAATTCCTCGTTCTCGTCTGCGCCGCCGCATGTGCAAGCGGCACTTGCAAGCGGCGGACCGAGCGCCGTATCCGACTCGACATTAATTAGCACAACGCTCCGGACCGTCCTCGATAAACCGCGCTTCCCGGCGGCACGGCCGCGGGGCGTGGAGCCCGGTCCACCGCTTACAACCCTTTTTCGACGGCTGGCGCAGGCTGGAGCCTGGGCAGCGCGATGCCGAGGGTGTCGGGCGCCCCGTCCACGTCCGAGAGGGCGGCCGCGAGGGCGGCGCCCTTGACGAGGGTTTCACGCTCTTCCGCGGCGGCGTCCGAGCTCCAGGTGATCCCCCCGCCGACGTGGAAAGTGACCTCTCCGGAGGTCACGTCCGGATCGGTTCCGGGGCGATTCCGCCAGACGAGGGTGCGGATCAGGATGTTGAACGCCGCGCGGCCGCGCGTGTCGAGGAACCCGAGCGAGCCCGTGAAGAAGCCGCGCCCCTCGCGCTCGAGCTCCGCGATCGCCTCCATGGCGCGCAGCT
>Ga0114950_10000746_pt1 | contig 23282 bp, 20 predicted proteins | sample N075metaG_FD_83503 | JGI IMG/M metagenome (GOLD analysis project Ga0114950, IMG submission 83503) | Deep subsurface microbial communities from Kermadec Trench to uncover new lineages of life (NeLLi) - N075 metaG | ecosystem: Environmental > Aquatic > Marine > Ocean trench > Sediment | place... | reverse complement strand
GGGAGGCGATGGTTCTCGCCGGTGGTACCGACCTGATCCCCAACCTCAAGCGGCGTCAGTTCGACGCCAAGGTTCTCGTCGCCGTCGGCCACCTCGCCGAACTACGGACCTTCACGTGCAACGGCGAGATCGCCATCGGCGCCGGCATGAAGCTCGGCGACGTTGCCGCCCAAGAGGGTGTCGGCGCGACGGCGCCGGGCCTGGTAGAGGCGGTGCGCCAGATCGCCAACCCCCAGATCCAGCGGCAGGGAACCATCGGCGGCAACCTGTGCGTCGATACGCGCTGCAACTACTACAACCAGACCCACGAGTGGAGAGAATCGATCGGCTTTTGCATGAAGCGTGAGGGGGATATTTGCTTGGTGGCACCCGGCAGCTCGAAGTGCTGGGCCGTCTCCTCGAGCGACGCTGCTCCGATGTTGATGGCGCTCGGCGCCCGCGTCGTTCTCGTCGGCTCCGGGGGCGAGCGCGATATCCCGGTCGGCGCCCTCTACCAGGACGACGGCATCGACTATCTGACCCGCAAGCCCGACGAGATCCTCTCGAAGATACTCGTGCCCCGCCGCGAGGGCCTGCGAAGCACCTACCGGAAGGTCCGCCGCCGCGGCAGCTTCGACTTTCCGATTCTCGGCGTGGCGGCGTGCCTGGCGATGCGAGGCAACACCGTCTCGCACGCCCGTCTGGTCCTCGGGGCCGTGCACACCCACCCCGTTGAAGTCGACGTCGCCGACCTTCTCGAGGGCGGCGAACTGACCGACGACCGCCTGGACGCGGTCGCGGAGGCAGCGTTCAAGGCCGCCACGCCGCTCGACAACACCGACTTGATGTACCACTGGCGCAAGAAGATGGTGCGGATCGAGGTGCGGCGGGCGTTTCGGGATCTAGCCCATCGCGCAGTAGCTACCCGTTGAGATTTCCGGGCTACGACGAGGCCGGCGGCACCGCCTGGACGATGATGGGGGCGCGCTCGTCGCGGCGGAAAAAGCCCGCCAGCCAGCTGAACAGCGCGATGGCAATGAGCAGGGGGATCCCGATGATCAGGAACTTGAGGAGGAGGACCGCCCCGATCACAACGACGAGCGGCAGCAACAGGATGCCGAAGAAGAACACGAAGATGCCTGCCAAGCCGACCTTGAGGGCGAAGCCCAGGAGCCGGAAGAGCAGGTAGAAGGGCAGCAACACGATCCAGCCCGCCAGAAACAACAAGCCAACCAGGAAGAGCAGCCCTATCAGCCCCACGAACTCGAACATCGCATCTCCTCTCTCACGTTCCCGTTACGATCGTCCGCCTATGTAACTGACGGGAAAAACCGCTGTGGGTTTCATAGATAGATGCCTGCAAACAGCAGGTAGTTGCCCAGGAAATGGGCGGTTACCGCCGACTCCCAGCCACCGCGCAGGAATGCCACCCCGAGAACCAACCCGAACATGGAAGCAGCAACCGGGTCGGTTCCATGCGCTACGCCGAACATCAAGGCCGAGACCAGCAAGGCGATCAGCACCAGTCGCCGGGGAACTCGCAGCGGCGCCGCCGGTTGGGCGGAGAGCTCCGGTCCGAAGCCGAAGCGTGGACGCCAACCGTAGATTCGCATCCCCAGAGAGACCAGAAACGGGATGGCGAACAACCGGAACATCATCTCCTCCGAAAACGCCGCCCGCGCCGACAGCGTGAACACCTTGAGATGATTGTCGAGGTCGTGCACCGGATCGGGGAGAATCGGATCTCCCGCGATCGCCAGGTACAAGCCGTTGGTCAGGTAGATAAGGATCCCGGAACCGATCCCGTAGACGGCGAAGCGCAACCACTTGCGGCGACTCGATAGCGGCGAGAGCAGGAGAAACGACGGCAACCCGAGGCTGGTGGCGGTCCAGACGGAAAAGGCGGCCACGATGCAGAAGACGGCGAAAAACACCACCAAAGCGAGAGGCAACGGCAGGAGGCGGGGACTGGGGGGTCGGATCCACCAGTCGAGGACCATCGCCAAGGCGCTCGAGAGCGCACATGCCCCCACAATGAGGAGTGTCTGTGCCCGTCCTGTGCATGCTTCGTTGATGGGCCTGAAATCCCGTGCTACGTTGCGCCCTTCTGTAAGTGTAGCGCACGTTCCCCCGCATTCGTTGCGCGATCCGTGTAACAAGCCCGGATATCTCAACGGGTCGCGCCGCCGTCACCCGTCGAGATATCCGGACTCAGGAGGCAAGCGTGGTACGTCATATGCCCTGGGACGACATCCCGCAGGAAATACTTTCATCGAAGATCAAACGCCGCATCGTCACCGGCGAGAAGGTCATGGTGGCGATCGTCGAGCTCGCCGAGGGTGCCAAGGTGCCGGCTCACAGCCACGAGAGCGAGCAGATTACCTACGTCGTCTCGGGGTGCCTGCGCTTCACGATGGACGATGGAAGCGTCATCGACGTCCGTACCGGCGAGACCCTGGTAATTCCCTCGAACGTCGAGCACGCCGCGGTTGCTCTCGAAGACACGGTCGATCTCGATTGCTTCAGCCCGATTCGCGACGACTGGCTCAGCGGCGACGACGCCTACCTCCGAGGTGGCGATGAAGATTGATCTGGCCGGCCGCGCCGCGGTTGTGTGCGGCGCGTCACAAGGGCTCGGCCTGGCGTCCGCCGTCGGCCTGGCGAGAGCCGGCGCGAACCTGGTGATCTGCGCCCGCAGCGAGGACAAGATCGCCACGGCGGTCGGAACCCTGGAAGCGGAAGGCGTCGAGGTTCTCGGCGTTCCGACCGACCTGACGTCGGTAGAGCAGATCGAGACGCTCGCCGGCGCGGCGCTCGAGCGCTTCGGCACGATTGATATTCTTGTCAACAACGCCGGCGGCCCGCCGCCGGGCACCTTCGACGACCTGTCCGAAGCCGACTGGCGGGCTGCCATCGACCTGACCCTGATGTCTGCGGTGGAGCTCACCCGCCGCCTGTTGCCCGCCATGCGGGCGCAGAGGTGGGGCCGCATCATCAACATCACGTCGACGTCCGTGAAACAGCCCGTCGATGGCCTGATTCTTTCCAACAGTATCCGCATGGCCGTCGTCGGCTGGGCGAAAACCCTGGCCAACGAGGTCGGCCCGGATCAGGTGGTGATCAACAACGTCTGTCCTGGCTACACGACCACCGACCGCCTGGGCGCGTTGGCGGCCGACATCGCCGCCCGCGATGGCATCACGGAGGATCAAGTGTTCGAGAATTGGGCCTCGACGATTCCGCTCCGCAGGCTGGCGACACCGGAGGAGTTCGCCAACGTGGTCGTTTTTCTCGCCTCGGACCAGGCCGCCTACGTGCACGGTACGACGATCGCTGTCGACGGCGGGCGTAGCCAGTCCGTGACGTAACCCGGACTTCCCAGCGGGTCGCGCAGCAGACGCAACGCTATCGGCGCCTGCGCAGTCGCGACCCGTTGAGGTCTCCGGGCTACGACAGGCGCTTCAGGGTGATCCCCTGGTACAGGGCCAGAATCGCCCCCCACGCGGTGAGCCGTACCCACAACAGAGCGATCACGTAGGCCTGCTCGGCGACGAAGACGACCAGGCCCGCTGGTAGCAGCTCGCGCCACAGAACCGCCGCCGTGAGAACCACCGCGCCCGCCACGCCGGCGAGCGCCGCGAACAGGATCTCGAGCGCCACGACACGAGGCAGGTTGCGAACCACGAAGGTCAGTGAACGGGCGACCTCGATCAACATCGAGCGGCTGTCACGCGCCACGGTGCGCACTCGCGCGTAGTCGATAACCACCACGAAGAACGCGGTACCCGCCTGGAGCAAACCGACGCCGACCCACGCGGAGGCCCCGGCGAGGCCGGCGTCGAACCGAGATGAAGCGAGGACGGTAAGCAGCCAGAAGGCCGACGTCGCGATCAACATCAGACGCACGAACCGCCCCACGTAGGCCCCGCAGCTCGCCCCGAGCTGGGTCAACAGAGGGGCCGGGCGTGGCGCATGCAGGTAAGCGATGACGGCGCCGGCGATGACCCCGAAGAACAAGACGAAGTAGGCGCTCGGACTCCACAGGGGGCGCACCACGGATTCGATCAGAACGGCGCGGTACCCGGCATCGACCGACGGGGCCGAGAAGAGCGAGCCGGCGACCACCTCGGTGGCCAGCGCTCGCGCCGTCGTCAACCAGCTCGTGGGAGTGCGCAGCGCCGCCAAAATGGCGCCGCCGGCGCCCTCGACAAGGAGGAAGTAAAACAGCCACAGGTAGCCGAGCAGAAGCTTGGATCGCCAAGCGCGGCGCGCCCCCCAAGCCAACGCCGCCACGACGTTGGTTGTCGCGGCGTCGCTGGGGCCGGGATGCCACTCGAGCAATTGGTCGGTGTTTTCCATGCTCGGTGTCATCCGGAGATCCCTTGTTCAGGAGCCGTCCCGCATTACCCGACAGGTCCCACGTTGACCTGCAGCCCCCGTTGCCCTACAGATGAATGCTTTCGTCGAACTCTCGATGCGACACGTGCAAACGATACCCGTCGTACTCCGCGCGCTTGGTTTCGAGCAGCTTTTCGAGAACCTCATCGCCGAGCGTGGCGCGGACCACCGCGCAAGAGGCCGCCGCGTGGACGGCGTCGTAGAGGTCGTGGGGCAGCGAGTCGATGCCCTGTTGCTCGCGTTGCAGCGGCGTGTAGTGATACAGATCATCGATCACCGGATCGGCGAGCGGTAGTTTGTCGTCGAGACCCTGGAGTCCGGCCGACAGCATCACCGCAAAGGCGAGGTACGGGTTGCAGGCGGCGTCGGGGAAACGCAGCTCGATACGGGTGGCCACCTCGTTGCCGGGCTTGTACATCGGAATCCTCACCAGGGCCGAACGATTGCGTTCCGCCCAGGCGATGTACACCGGCGCCTCGTAGCCGGGAACAAGCCGCTTGTACGAGTTGTACCACTGGTTGGTGATCAGGCACATGCCGCGGGCGTTGGCGAGGACGCCGGCGAGGAAGTGGCGCGCCGTCTCCGACAGGTGGTGCGGCGCATCGCCGTCGTAGAAAGCGTTGCGTTCTTCGTCCTTGAAGATCGACAGGTGGACGTGCATACCGCTGCCGTTCTGGCCCGAGAGCGGTTTGGGCATGAACGTCGCGTAGATCCCGTTGCGCCGCGCGATCTCTTTGACCAGCCACTTGTACGTCTGCAGGTTGTCGGCCATGCGCAGGGCCTTGTTGTACTTGAGGTCGATCTCATGCTGGCTGTGGGCGACCTCGTGGTGCATGTACTCGACGTGGATGCCCATCGCCTGCAGGGCGAATCGCGTCGCCTCACGGAAGTCGTCGCCGACGTCGACCGGGACCATGTCGAAGTAGCCCGCCTTGTCGAGAACCTCGGGAGACCGGTCGGAGGCGAAGTAGAAGAACTCGGCCTCGGGACCGATGTTCATGTGCGAGAAGCCGTGTTGTTCCAGCCGGCCGAGCTCACGTTTCAAGATAACGCGAGGATCGCCCGTGTAGGGTATGCCGTCGGGGCTGCGGATCTCCGCGAACATACGGATGCAGCGGGCCGGGCCCACCTGGAACGGAATGAACTGCGCCGTTTCGGGGATCGGGAAAGCGACCATGTCGCTTTCGTGGATGCGCTGGTAGCCCTCGACGGAGGAGCCGTCGAAGCCCATGCCCTCATCGAAGGCGCCTTCGATCTCGGCGGGAGTGACCTCGAACTTCTTGACGAAGCCGAGGATGTCGGTGAACCAGAGGCGGATCGACGTGATCTCGTGCTCGCGGATGTAGCCGAGCACCTCGTCCTTGGTCTCGAGGTTCAGGCCTTGGGGAACCCCGTGTTCGATCGGTACGTGCTTGGCCGTGTAGGCGACCATTTCGTCCGAGAATTCGCGTACTCGCTGGATGAAGTCGTTGCTCATGGGCCCCGTGCGTCCTTGCTCTGAGTCGGCCCGCACGGGTGCGTCGCGAATCGACGGCGGCGGGAAACGCGCTGTAAACAGCACGGCCTTGCCGGTGGCCCTCGCGAGTCACCCTTGCTCGGGTGGGCCGGTGCACTGTAGCTGGTAAAGAACCGGTTCGACGCGTAACAGGGTGGGTTGCGGGCAGCTTACGGCCGCGGCGGCATAGCGTCAACTCCGGTCCCGCGGGCGCCGCATTTGCTCGCTTGGCGACGTGGCCGGCCACCCCGCTTTCATCACTGCCGGCTGCTAAGGTCGTCGTGAATGACGTTCCAAACGCCCCGTATCGACCCCCGTTCATCATGAACATTGCGGCCATCATCATATTGATCCTGTACGGCCTCGTCCTCGTTGGCGTTGGCTTGTGGGCGGGCCGTCGGGTACGGAGGGCCGAGGATTTCTACGTCGCCGGCCGCCGCCTCGGGCCGGGGTTGCTGGCGGCTACGGTGTTGGCGGCGAACATCGGATCGGGGACGACGGTCGGGGTTGCCGGACTCGCCTACGACATCGGCGCCGGGGCGGTCTGGTGGACCGGCTCGGCGGTGCTGGGAACGCTGGTGCTCGCCCTGACGCTCGGCCCGCGCATGTGGCGGGTGGCGCGCGACCTCGAGTGCTACACCGTGGGCGACTATCTGGAGATCCGTTTCGGCGTCGCCCTGCGGACGATCGTCATGGGGTTCCTTTGGTTCGGTTCCGTGCTGATCTTGATGGCGCAGATCGTCGCCATCGGCTATGTCGTCGAGGCCTTCAGCGGCGTCCAGGTGCGCTACGGGATCGTCCTCGGCGGCGCGGTGGTTCTGGTCTACTACACGGCGGGGGGACTGTGGTCGTCCGCGGTTGTCAACGTCGTCCAGCTCGCCGTGAAGCTGGTCGCCTTTCCGGTTGCTTTGCTCGCCACGGCCCGTGTTCTCGGCGGCTTCGGCGCCCTGCAGCGGACCGCGGAAACGATGGGGGCGGAGTACCTGTCGCCGCTGAGTGTCGGGCCGCTCGGGATAGCCGGCTTCATCGTCGTACTGGGCACCTCGTTCGTGATCTCTCCCGGGTTGCTGCAGAAGACGTTCGGGGCCCGCGACGAGTCCGCCGTGCGGCAGGGTCTGCTGCTCAGCGCCGTCGGCCTGGCCGGCTTCGCTTTCATACCCGTGGCGCTGGGGATGCTGGCGCGGACCTATTGGTTGGTGCCGTTGTCACAGGAAAGCTACGGCTGGGTGCTGCCACAGATGCTGGTTGAAGTGTTGCCGCCGTGGGTCGGGTTGCTCACCCTCGCCGCGGTGGTCTCGGCCGAGCTCTCGTCGGCCGATGCGGTGCTCTTCATGTTGTCGACGTCGATGGCACGCGATTTCTACCAGCGTTTCTGGAACCGAGATGTCGATGATGCCGGCTTGCTGCGCGCCGGTCGCGGCGCCGCGGTCGTGGGACTGTTGGCTTCGGTGTCGATCGCGTTGGTGTCTCCCTCGATCCTGGGCGGCTTGGCCGCCTTTTACACGATCCTCGTCGTCGTCCTGGCGGTGCCGTTGGTCGCCGGTCTCTACTGGCCGCGAACCGATCACACCGCGGCGCTCGTCGCGGTCGGTGCGGGAGTCGCTGCCTGGCTGGTGGCGCTGTGGCGGACGGGCGAGCTTCCGGGCCCGGGGAACCTGTGGCCGTCGGTACTCGGTATCGCCGCTGGGGCCGTGGCCTGCGCCATCGTCACGCTGCGTCCCGCGGCCCGGCGGTGATACCGTAACGGCTCCGATAGGGATCCTCTGAGCGCACTTTCACCACGGCTTGCTGGAGCTGCTATGTCGGAAGCTCCCGAAAGAGTTTACGTCGACGCCCGCACCCTGTTGGTGAACTCCGCCAAGCTTGCCCGCCAGGTCTGGGACGACGGATTTCGTCCCAACTATCTGATCGGCGTCTGGCGCGGCGGCACCCCGCCGGGCGTCGCGATCCACGAGTTCTTCCGGCTGCGCGGCGAGGAGCCGTACCACACGACCATCAAGACGCAGTCGTACGCCGGCATGCAGCGGGGCAACGGCGGCGTCGAGATCAAAGGGTTAGGCCACGTCATCGACGTCATCAGCGCCAACGATCGGCTGCTGATCGTCGACGACGTGTTCGATACCGGGCACACGATGGTGGCGATCCTGGACGAAATCAAAGCGCGGGCGCGGCGCAACACGCCCGAATGCCGGGTGGCGACCGTCTACTACAAGCCCGAGAAGAACGAAACTGACCTCGAGCCGGACTACTACACGGTGGCGGACAACCGCTGGATCGTTTTTCCCCACGAGATCGTCGGGCTTACCGACGACGAGCTCCGTACCCATCGTGCCGAGCTCTACGAAGCGGCGCTCGTCGACTAGCCCGCATATCTCAACGCCCTTCTGCCGCGGGCCGAGGCAGGCTGCTGTCGCCGGCGCCGCCGAGGGCGTCGAGCGCGGCGCCGATCTCGGCGCGCACCCATGATATTTCTTCCGCTTCCAGCCGCCCGCACAGAGCCTCGTGGGCTCGATCGCCGCCGAGCTCACCCAGCGCCCAGGCGACGTGCCCGCGGACGAGCTCGTCATCGTCGTCGAGGCGCTCCACAAGGGGCGTGACAGCCCGCGGATCGCCGCTGTTGCCGAGCGCCACGGCGACGTTGCGGACGAAACCACGGCGCTTGGCGCGCAACACGGGGCTGTCTTTGAAGCGGGCCCGGAACTCTTCCTCGGTGAGGGCAAGCAGGTCGATCAGCTTGGCGTCGTCGTTGCCGGGGCGCGGGGCGAATTCAATCGCTCTCGCCCCTTCGTGGGCGAACCGGTTCCACGGACAGACGTCCTGGCAGTCGTCGCAGCCGTACACCCGGTTGCCGATCGCCCGCCGAAATTCACGCGGGATGGGGCCACGGTTCTCGATCGTCAGGTACGAGATGCAACGCCGGGCGTCGAGCACGTACGGGGCGACGATCGCGTCCGTGGGACAGGCATCGATGCAGGCGGTGCACGTGCCGCAGTAGTCGCCGTGGGCGGTGCCGGTTTCGAGCTCGATATTGAGGATCAGGGCGCCGAGGAAGATCCAGGAGCCGAGGTCACGATGGATGAGATTGGTGTGCTTGCCGATCCAGCCGAGCCCGGCGCGCTCGGCCCAGGCCTTCTCGAGGACGGGACCGGTGTCGACGTACCAGCGCCCGTTGAGCCCGGGGAAGAGGCCGCAGAGCTCGGCGTACAGCGACTCGAGCCCGTCACCCAGCACCCTGTGGTACTCGGTCCCCCATGCGTAGCGGGAGAGGCAGGCCTCGTCGGCGGCGTCGGTCGCTGGCGCGTCCGTGTGGTAGTTGACCGCAACGATCACCACCGATTTCGCGTCCGGCACGACGAGCTTCGGGTCGCAGCGCTGATCGGCGGATCGCGCCATCCACTCCATGGAGCCCTGCATACCGCGGTGCAGCCACTCGCGCAGGCGGACCGTGGCCGGCAGCTCCTCGATGGCGGCGACGGCGCAACGGTCAAAACCGTGGGCTTCGCTCAGGCGGCGGATCAGCCGCGCGCGATCGGCAGCCCCGACATCCCTGTCGAGAGCCGGGCCCTCCTCTATGGCTATGGCCGCGCCCTCGCCACGCCACGCCGGACCATGATCCCGAGGAGAAGTCGACGATAATCCTCCGCGGCGTACATGTCGGAACGGACGTCGGTCAGGCCGGCGTCGGCGTGTGCCGCAACACCGACGATGGCGAAGCCGGATGCGGGCTGGGCCAACTTCTCGTAGACGCTGGTGGCACCACCGGCGCCGGGAAAGCGCACGCCGTTGACCTTCACGTTGATTCGCGTCATCGAGTCTCCCGAGGATCGGTCGCGCCGGGGCGCCGCTCAGCGCCCGACGTACGTCGTCTGTTATCCGCGTGAGGACGCTACTTCGCGGCGCTTTGAACGGCAACCGTCGACGCGCGCGTCGCCACCCGAAAGGCAGGGTGGGCGAGAGCTGCCGGGACTTCCGGCGCCCCCTGCCGAACCTTCCGACTACGGCCGGAGCGTCTACAATGTCGGCCATGAATAAAGTGATCAAGGCGCGCACCGGGATGCGCCCGTTCGGAAAGCTGACCCCGTACGCGGAAGCGCTCGAGACGGCGCTCGGCCTTTGCCGTCCCGTCGGCGAAGCCGAATCTGTTCCTTTGGCGGCTGCCGCCGGCCGGGTCGTGCACGCCGATGTTCGTGCTTCCGCGGACGTCCCCTCCACTGATCGCGCCGCGATGGACGGCTACGCCGTCATGTCCGCAGACCTCGCAGGCCGCGAGAATACCGACCCGCCGCCGGAGCTCGAGGCCGTCGGCCGCGTGCTGGCCGGCAACCTGGAAGAGACCGTGCTGCAGAGCGGGCAATGTTGGGAGGTGGCGACCGGGGCGCAGCTGCCCCGCGGCGCCGACGCCGTCGTGCCGGTGGAGCAAACGACCTCGGAGGGTGGCCGGGTGGTCATCCTCAAGGCCGTCGCCGGCGGCGCCAACGTGTCGCCGCGAGGCGAGGATCTGCGCGCCGGGGACGTCATCGTCGCCGCCGGCGACGTGTTGATGCCGAGCGCCGCCGGTGCCCTCGCGTCGGTCGGCATGAGCGTCGTGGACGTGCGGCGGCGGCCGGAGGTCTTGTTGGTGCCGACCGGCGACGAGCTGGTGCCGCTCGATCAACCGCTCGAGCCCGGACAGGTGTACGACTCCAACTCGGTTGCGTTGCAGGCGTTGCTCGAGGCCAACGGCGCGCGGGTGCGCCGCACACCGATCGTGCGGGACGATCCGACGGCGCTGCTCGAAGGCCTCAGCGATAGCGCGGTCGACCTCGTCGTAACGCTCGGCGGGACCTCGGTCGGCAGGCATGATCTTGTCCTCGATGTCGTCGAGCAGATGGGCGAGGTCCTCATCCACGGTATCGCGATCAAGCCGGGCAAGCCGGTGCTCCTGGCCCGCGCCGGCGACACTCCCGTCATCGGGTTGCCGGGTTTCCCGACCTCCTGTCTCTTTACCGGATACTTGTTCGCCGAACCCATGGTTCGCACGCTGGCGGGCTTGCCCCTCGGCCACCGGCGGCGAGCGGCGGGAATGCTGACCGAGACGGTGAGCTCGCCGGACGGCAAGCGCCAGTTCTTGACCGTGCAACTGCGGGCGGGCGAGGCGTCTCCCGTCTACCGCGCGTCGAGCGCGATCACCAGCATGTCGCGCGCCAACGGATGGATCGAGATCGCGGAAGAGGCGACCGAGGTTCTCGCCGGAAGCAGCGTCGAGGTGACCTTGTTCTGAGCTAACCCCTGCTACTATCCGCCGGACGCTACAAGGAGCTGTTTTGTGGAAGATTGGGTACTCGAGCGCCTCGGTAAATTCTTCGGGCGCAGCGATCGCAAGAGCCTCGGGCTGCACACGGCTCGGAGGTTGACGCCGCAGTCAATGGGTGGTCACAGCAGCTACCGTGTCGACAGAAGTCTGCCGTCGCTCGGCCGCGGCCTGGTACTCGCCGAGGAAGGCCTAATACCCGATTACCCGCCGGTGCGCCGGGTGTTTCACCTCACCAACGCGATCGTGAAGTACTATTACAGTCCGTTCTATCTTGAGGCCCACGTCCCCGGGTACCAAGCTCGGGTCGCCTGGCTCGGGGGCCGTCACGTAGCGTTCACTCGCGATGGTCGCTACTGCGCCTTCGCCTCCGACCGCGCCGTCGACTTCATCCCCGACGCATTCTTCGAAGAGAACCCCGAGCTCATCGTTTGCCTCGCCATCGGCGGCGCCGGCATTCCCTACGCCAAGCCGTCCTACAACGGCGGCGGCGAGGACATCGTCGCCTGGGGCACGGAGATCCTCGAATATGGTGTACGCGAACCGCTTGCCGCCGGCGACAGGTACGAGCTCTTCGACAAATACGGCATCGAATCGGTCGAGCACGTCGGCCCGTTCGACGCCGGGGATGTCGACAAGATCGTCGCCTGGATGAAGGAGTTCGAGGCGGCCGGTGGCACGGGTGTCATCCTCAAGCCTTCGGAGCGCCATCATCGGCCGCTCAAATACTCCCTGCCGTCCGCTTTGCTCAATGGCGCGCCGCCGTGGCTCGGACTCGACCACGACAGCGATGAGGACTCCTACTTCGAAAGGCTCGTGCAGGCGGCGTGCGCGGGGACGGAGCTCGGCATGAGTGCCGACGACTGGGACTGGGAGGCGGTCGGCAGGTCGCTGCTGTCGTCGCTCGCGGGAGGCGCCCGGCATGTGGCGGCAGCCGGGGCTCTGGCCGGCGAGTGCAGCGTCTGGTTGCACGACAAGGACGCCGCGGAGGAGCTTCTCGCCCAGCTCGAGGAGCGGAGCCCCGGCGCCTCGATCCGGAAGTTGGGCCTGGAGGCCGAAAACGATGGCTGGCGGCTGCGCTTCGAGCGTCGGTTCCCCGAAGCCACCGCGGCGCTCGAACGGCGCCTGTCGGGCGCGTCGTACCGCGACTGAGAGTCCACCACGGCCTGCCGGCAACGTGCCGGGCTCGCCCGCAGCCGCCGCCCGATGAGACGTATGGGCTAGTCGTTGCGAACCACCCGTATTTGATCGACGCGGTGCGGCACGGCCCGCTCGATGATGAAATCGAGTTTGCCCTGCGAGATGCATTCGCCGACCGCCGGGATCTTTCCGGAAATCTCGAGGACCAGGCCGGCGAGGGTCGTGCTTTCTTCCGCCACCAGCCCGAGGTCGTGGCGCCGATTGAGGTAGGCGATCGGGCAGGAGCCCGCGACCCGTAGCGAACCGTCCTCGAGCTTGGTGACCTGGGGGATACGCGGAACGTCGAATTCGTCGTCGATCTCGCCGACGATTTCCTCGAGCACGTCCTCGAGCGAGACGATGCCCTCGACGCCGCCATACTCGTCGATGACGATCGCCAGGTGCTGCCGCTGTTGCTGGAAGGCGTGCAGGACAGCCTGCAGCGGCGCCGATTCCGGGATGAACAGCGGCTGGCGCGACATCTTCTCGATGCGCAGCTCGTCGAGTCGGTCCGTGTATCGGAAGACGTCCTTGGAGTTGAGCACACCGACGACGTTGTCGAGCGTCCCGCGGCAGGCCGGAAATCGAGTGAACCCCGAGGCGCGGATGATGTCCATGATTTCCCGCGGCGAGGCATCGATATCGAGCGCGACGACCTTGGTGCGCGGAATCATGACGTCCCCGACCGAAAGGTCCTCGAGGTTGAAGACCCCGCGCAGCATGCGGCGCTTCTCGCGGGCGATCGAGATTTCATCGTCGCCGAGCGAGATCATTCCCTTGATGTCCTCGTCGGAGACGGCGGTGGATTCGGCACCCGATTTGCCGAGCAACATCAAGAGCAGGTTGGCAACCCCCACCGCGGCGCCGGCGAACGGTCGAAGCAGCTTGACCATGATGCGGATCGGCGTCGCCACGGCGAACGAGACACGCTCGGGGTAACGCGTCGCCAGGGTCTTGGGGGCAATCTCGGCGAAGATGAGCACCAGCACCGTCATCACGATGGTGGCGTAGATAGCGCCTTCGTCGCCGGCCAGGCCGATGGCGACGGTCGTCGCCAGCGCCGACGCGGCGATGTTGGCGAAGTTGTTACCGACGAGGATCGTCGACAGGAGCCGTTCCCGATCGCTGATCAGCTCGCGGACGCGTTGGGCGCGCTGGTCACCGCCGCGGGCGAGATACGCGAGCCGGTATCGATTGACGGCGATGAGCGCGGTCTCGGCACCGGAGAAGAACCCGGACAGGAGAAGCAGAAGGGCCAGGCCGGCGATCGCCGGCCCCGGGTCGAGCATGTGAGTTACCTCTTGCGTGGGATCGAACGGGTGGAGGGGGGATCGAACAGGGTGCAACAAGACGCCGCGGATGCCGCCGCGAGACCTGTGGAGTCAGACGTGGGGCGGGATGGTTGCACGCGCCGACAATAGCATCGTGGGTGGTATCATCGCGCTTCCTGCGGCCACCCTGCCGCCACGACCTCGTACTCCTGATCGAGAGGCATCCGCATGAGCGCCGACCGCCGCGGTCGCATGGCAGAAGGATCTCCCGTGCTCCTCGTGCTCGAGGATGAGCGCCGCTTCCTCATCCATCTGGAACCGGGGCGCACCTTCTCGACTCACAAGGGAGCCATCAAGCACGACGGCCTGATCGGTCAATCCTACGGGCACGTTTTCAAGACCAGCTCGGGGTCGGATGTCGTGCCGATGTTCCCGACGTGGGTGGACCGGATGATGAAGGTGCAGCGGCGCACCAACATCATGTATCCGAAGGACGTCGCCTACCTCATTGCCGAGCTCGGTATCGGCGCCGGCGACGACGTCGTAGAGCTCGGCGCCGGCTCGGGTGCGATGACGATCGCGCTGGCCCACGCGGTCGCCCCCGGCGGCAAGGTGTACTCGTATGACCGCCGTGAAGACCATCTCGAGCAAGCGACGAAGAACTGCGAGCGCGCCGGGGTTGACGCCGAGCTGATCGAGTTCCGCTTGCGCGGCATCGGTGAGCCGTTTCCAGAGGGGGTTGCCGCCATCATGTGCGACATTCCCGAGCCCTGGGACGAGGTCACCGCGGCGCGGCGCAGCCTGGCCGGCAGCGGTCGGTTCGCCGCCGCCATTCCGACATTCAATCAAGCCGAACGGTTGGCGGCCTGCTTGGTGGGGGAAGGATTCGTCATGGTGAAAACGGTCGAGATTCTGTTACGAGAGATCTTGGCGCGCCCGGGCCGCACCCGGCCGGCGCACCGGATGGTCGGGCACACACAGTTGTTGACGACGGCTATCAATGTCGTGACAGACGAATGAACGAGGAGCACCGGCGTCGCCCGTCCCCCGGGTCGCCTGAATCCTGAGATGGCCGGCAAGAACCCCCAGCGTGGAGACCATGCCCTCGAGGTGTTGTGGCGCATCGACGAGGCCTATCCCGAGGCCCGCGTCGAGCTGCGGTTCAGCACGCCGCTCGAGCTGCTGGTAGCGACGATCCTGTCGGCGCAGTGCACCGATCGGCGGGTCAATGAGGTCACCAAGACCCTCTTCGTCGACTACCCGAGCGCCCGCAGCTATGCTGACGCGGGCCTCGACCAGCTCGAGGCAGCCGTTCGGTCGACCGGGTTCTTCCGTCAGAAGGCCAAGAACATCAAGGCGTGTTGCGGCGACATTGTCGAGCACCAGGGCGGCGAGGTCCCATCAACCATGGACGAGCTGACGTCGCTCGCCGGGGTAGGGCGCAAGACGGCAAGTGTGCTTCTGGCGGTGGCGTTCGACACGCCGGCGATCGCGGTGGATACGCACTGTCGCCGCGTCAGCCAGCGGCTCGGCCTCACGTGCGAGGACAATCCCGACAAGGTAGAGGCGGACCTGAAAGGGCTCTACCCGGAGGATCGCTGGGCCGACGTCACGCGCCTGTTCATCTGGCACGGGCGCTACACTTGTAAGTCGCGCCGGCCGCTATGCGAGCAATGCGCACTGCCCGACACCTGTCCGTGGTACGCCGACAACGGTGCCTGAGCCGCCCTCCTCAGGCGGTCGTTGCCTCAGACCCACAAGCGCCATGCGCGGCATCCCGGGTGTTTTCCCGCGCCTTGCGGACGGAGCGCGGCGAGCCGACCACAACTTGGCTACTGTAAATTATTACAGTAGTATTCGAGAGTCATAAACACTCCCGAGACCGGCACGAATGAACACCGAGCTGACCGTCAAACAACGCGCCATCTACGACTTCATTGTGGAACGCGTTGACCTCGAGGGAATCCCGCCGAGCCTCACGGAGATCGCCGCCGCCTTCGACCTCGCGTCGGCCTCCGGCGTTGCCGACCATCTCCGCGCGCTGGAGCGCAAGGGATTCGTTCGCCGCCGTCGCGGTGTTTCCCGCGGCATCGAGTTGGTCGACGTTTCCCGTCGCGGCGGTGCGCCTGGGCCGGCGGTCGAAGTGCCGGTGATCGGCTCGCTGCCGGCCCGTAAGCGCCTGGTGCTCAACAGCGGCGGCCGCCGGCACATTATTTTCGACGGCCGGGTGGCGAAGCGTGGCGCCGTAGCGGTGCGGGTAAACCTGGGTGGCCTGGAGACCCGCGGGATCCTGCGCGGTGACTACCTGATCATCGCCAGCGGTGGCGCTCCGGACACCGGCGGGCTTGCCCTGGCGCAGTTACGCAGCACAACGGTGTTGGTCGAGATCCTGCCGCAGGGACGCGTGCGACGCGTCGACAATGACGTCGAGCTCCACGAGGGTTTCGAGTTTCTCGGCAACGTGGTCGCCGTCATGCGATCCATGCGCAAACGAGTGAGGGCGACCTGAGATGATCCGTTTCGATCGATTCACGGTGAAGGCCCAAGAGGCGGTACAACGCGCCCAGCAGATGGCGCAATCGCAACAGCACCAAGGAATGGAAGGCTTGCACCTCCTGGCCGCGTTGCTCGAACAGCGCGAAGGCGTGGTGCGCAACGTCATCGAACGAATGGGGGGACACCCGGACGGTGTCGCCGAAGCGATCCGCAAGGAGCTGGCGAAGAAGCCCGCGGTCGAAGGCGATGCGGCGGTCGAGCTGTATCTCGAGAAGGACGCCAAGAAAGCCCTCGAGCTCGCTCAGGAAGAGGCCGATCGCCTGGACGACAAGTACGTTTCCACCGAGCACATTCTGCTCGGCCTCTTGGCTGCCGGCGGACCCGCCGAGCGCCTGTTGCACGACGGTGGGATCGAGCGCGATCCGTTGTTCGTCGCCCTCAAGCAGGTGCGCGGCAGTATGCGCGTCACCGACCCCAACCCGGAGGACAAGTACAACGCCACCGAGCAGTACGGCATCGATCTCACCGAGTTGGCACGCCGTGGCAAGCTCGATCCGGTGATCGGTCGCGACGAGGAGATCCGTCGCGTCGTGCAGGTGTTGTCGCGGCGCAAGAAGAACAACCCGGTGCTACTGGGGGAGCCCGGTGTCGGCAAGACCGCGATCGTCGAGGGCCTGGCGCAACGCATCATCGACGGGGACGTGCCCGAGAGCCTCAAGAACCGGCGCGTCATCAGCATGGACATCGGCGCGATGCTCGCGGGAGCGAAGTACCGCGGCGAGTTCGAAGATCGCCTCAAGGCCTTCTTGCGCGAGATTCAGGAGGACGCCGAGGTCATCTTGTTCATCGACGAGCTCCACACGGTTGTCGGCGCTGGTGCGTCCGCGGGCGCCGTCGACGCCGCCAACATGCTCAAGCCGCCGCTCGCGCGGGGCGAGCTGCACGCTGTCGGCGCCACCACCTTCAGCGAGTACCGCAAGTACATCGAGAAGGACCCTGCTTTGGAACGCCGCTTCCAACCGGTCACGGTCGCTGAGCCCTCGGTCGACGAAACAATCTCGATTCTGCGCGGCCTGAAGGAGCGCTACGAAGTTCATCACGGCGTGCGCATCAAGGACAGCGCCCTGGTCGCCGCCGCCACGTTGTCGGCGCGCTACATTTCGGACCGCTTCATGCCGGACAAAGCGATCGACCTGGTCGACGAAGCGGCGTCGCACCTGCGTATGGAAATCGACAGCCTGCCGGCGGCGCTCGACGAGCTCGAGCGCCGCAAGCGCCAGCTCGAGATCGAGAGCAAGGCGCTGGCCAAGGAGCGCGACCGCGAATCGAAGGAACGACTCGGCAAGATCGAAGAAGAGCTCGCTAAGATCGGCGCTTCCTACGAAGTGCAGATGCGCCAGTGGCAAGCCGAGAAGACCCAGGTCGGCACCATCCAGGGCCTCAAGCGCGACATCGAGGACGCGCGCACACAGGCCGAGCGCGCCGAGCGCGAAGGCGACCTGGAGCGCGCCGCCGAGCTTCGATACGGAGTGATCCGCGATCGCGAGGCGGGGCTCGAGACGGCCCGCAAGCAGCTCGAAGAGATCCAGAGCGACGACCGCGGCATGTTGAAGGAAGAGGTCGACGCCGATGATATCGCCGCCGTCGTCTCCGGCTGGACCGGGATTCCGGTCAACCGGCTGATGGAGGGCGAGACCGAAAGGTTGCTCCATATGGAGGAGCGCCTCCACCGTCGCGTTATCGGCCAGGAGGAGGCCATCGTGGCGGTATCCGATGCGGTGCGCCGGGCGCGTGCCGGATTACAGGCCGAGCACCGTCCCTACGGGTCGTTCTTCTTCCTCGGCCCCACCGGCGTCGGCAAAACCGAGCTCGCCAAAGCGCTTGCCTGGTTCCTTTTCGACAGCGCCGACGCGTTGGTGCGCATCGACATGACCGAATACATGGAGCGCCACGCGGTCGCCCGCCTCATCGGCGCCCCCCCAGGCTACGTCGGCCATGACGAAGGCGGCTCCCTGACCGAGGCCGTGCGCCGCAAGCCGTACTCGGTGATCCTGTTCGACGAGACCGAAAAGGCGCACCCCGACGTCTTCAACATCTTGCTGCAGATCCTCGACGACGGCCGCCTGACCGACGGCAAGGGCCGCACCGTCGACTTCTCCAACACGGTGATCATCATGACGTCGAACGTCGGCAGCCAGTACCTCCGGCAGATCGACGAGATCGGCGAAGAGGCGGCATACTCTCTCGTGTTCGAGGAGCTCCGCAACACCTTTCGGCCGGAGTTTCTCAACCGCATCGACGAAACGATTCTGTTCCATCCGCTGAGCCCCGACGAGATCGGCCAGATCGTTACCTTGCAGGTCGCCGATCTGAACGACCGCCTGGCGAACAAAAACATCCACCTCGAGCTTACCGACGAAGCGGCTCGCTACATCGCCGAGCGCGGCTATGATTCCGCATACGGCGCCCGTCCATTGAAGCGGGTGATCCAAAAGTTGATCGAGAATCCACTCGCCAGGGATCTGCTGGCCGGCGAATTCGTCGATGGCGATGTTATCGGCGGCGACGTCGACGCAACCGAATCGATACTCGTATTTCGAAAGCTCCGGAGCGCCGCCGACGTGGCGGTCGAGTCGGACGTCGAGAGCTGAAGACCATGCCGGCGACCGCCAAGAAGGACTACTACGAGATCCTCGGCGTAACGAAGGACAGCTCCGCCAAGGCGATCAAGAAGGCCTACCGCAAACAGGCCCGCAAGCACCATCCGGACGTCAATCCCGGCGACGCCGCCGCCGAAGATCGTTTCAAGGAAATCGCCGAGGCTTACCATGTCCTCGGCGACGAGGAACGCCGCGCGGCGTACGAGCGCGGCCCGGAGCAGTTCGCCCGGGAAGTCGATCTGAGCGACTTCTTCAGCCAGTTCGGTCAGAGCTTCGGCGGCGGACAAGGCGGTGTCCACTTCGGCGCCGGGGGGCTCGGCGGCCTGTTCGACATCTTCGCGGGCGGCGGCGCGGCGGGGCCCCGTGGGGGGGCCTGGTCGGTGGCGCAGCCCGGTCGGGACGTCGAGGTCGCCGTGCCACTGGGTTTTTCGGAGGCTATCAAGGGCGCTGAGCGAACGGTTCGCTACGATCTGCCGAACGCCGCCGGCGACACCAAGACGGTTTCGACGAAGGTTCGGATTCCGGCCGGGGTAGAGGACGGCAAGCGCATCCGCGTGAAGGGGCGCGGCGAGCCCGGCAGCGGCGGAGCGCCGGCCGGGAACCTGTACCTGCGGGTCAGGGTGGCGCCGCATCGGTTTTTCAAGCGCCAGGGTGCCGACCTGTACCTCGAGCTACCCGTTGCGGTGTACGAGGCCGGCCTGGGGGGTACTATCCGGGTTCCAACGCTGGACGGCACCACGACGATCAAGTTGCCCGCCGGAACCCGCAGCGGCCAGGTGATCCGCCTGTCGGGTAAGGGCGCGCCGCGGCCGGGCAAGAAAGGCAAGGGGAAGCGCGGCGATCTGTTCGTAACCATCCGCATCGAGCTCCCCGAACAGATCGATGAAGGCAGCGCCGCGTTGCTGGAACAATTCGAGCGCGATCACCCGTACGATCCGCGCCGCGACATGAAATAGACGCCAAGGACCGCCGTATGTCCGACATCGAAGATCCCAATTTGACCGAGCTGGTCGGCGAGATCACCGACCTCGAGGGACTCGCCATCAACCTGCCGAGCGAGCCCGCGATTCTGCCGCTGCGGGGCACCGTTCTGTTTCCCGGCATTGTCATGCCTCTGCTGGTGGCGAAGCCGTCTTCGGTCAAGCTCATCGAGGAGGCGCGGCGCGGCGACCGGCTGTTTGGCGCCGTCGCCCTGCAACGGGATTCACCGGACGACCCGGGACCCGAGCACCTGTTCAAGCGCGGCACGCTGGCGCGGATTCTCAAGACCCTGGAACTGCCGAACGGCAAGCTGAACGTCATCGTCCAGGGTTTGGTACGCCTCGACGTCGCGTCGATCGAGTCGGTCGACCCATATTTCGTCGCCAAGATCGATCCGGTCCCGCCGCCGCCGGCGCCGGAGGACGGCGTCGAGATCGAAGCCCTCGTGCACAGCGTGCAGCGCCAACTGCAGCGCATCGTCAAGTTGCCGAGCAACCTGCCGCCCGAAGTACAGGCGCTGGCCGGCGCCTCCAGCGATCCCGGCAGCCTTGGCGACCTGGTCGCCGCACATTTGAACTTGACGGTCGACGAGAAGCAGGAGCTACTCGAGACCGACGACGTCGAGGCACGCTTGCAGCTGGTGGTTCGTCATCTGGCCCGCCAGGTCAAAATCTTCGAGCTATCCCAGAAGATCGAGACCGAGGTCCAGGACGAGATCGACAAGAGCCAGCGCGAGTTCTACCTGCGCGAGCGGTTGAGAGCCATTACCCGCGAGCTCGGGGAGGACGACGAAGGACTCGCCGAGGCCGAGGAGCTAGGACGGCGTATCGGCGAGGCGAAGATGCCGGACGAAGTCGAGAAGGTCGCCCGCCAGGAGGTCGCTCGATTGGAGCGCATGTCGCCGGTGGCCGCCGAGTACAACGTCGTGCGGACCTACATCGACTGGTTGCTGGATGTTCCGTGGGCGCACCATACCGAGGACAACCTCGATATCGCCAAGGCGGCCGCCATTCTCGACGAGGACCACTACGATCTGGAGAAGATCAAGAAGCGGATTCTCGAGTACCTCGCGGTCCGCAAGCTCAAGCCCGACATGAAAGGGCCGATCCTTTGCTTCGTCGGCCCCCCGGGTGTCGGCAAGACATCCCTCGGCCGGTCGATCGCACGCGCACTCGGGCGTGAATTCGTCCGCATCTCGTTGGGCGGCGTGCACGATGAGGCCGAGATCCGCGGCCACCGCCGGACCTACGTGGGTGCCCTTCCCGGGCGCATTATCCAGGGTCTCAAGCGCGCCGGCTCGATGAATCCCGTGTTCATGCTCGACGAGATCGACAAGCTCGGCAACGACTTTCGTGGCGATCCCTCGTCGGCGCTCCTCGAGGTTCTCGACCCGGAGCAAAACCATACTTTCTCCGACCATTATCTCGAGGTTGCCGCCGACCTGTCGAAGGTTCTCTTCATTACCACCGGCAACGTCCCGGAGCAGATCCCCGATGCGCTCTACGACCGCATGGAAATTCTCGAGTTGCCGGGATACACGGCGGAAGAAAAGACCCTGATCGCCGAACGCTTCCTGGTTCCCCGCCAGCTCGATGAGCATGGGCTCATTGCCGACCGCTTGCGTTTCGACAACGAGGCGATCATGGCGATCGTCCAGGGGTACACCGAGGAGGCGGGCGTCCGTGGCCTCGAGCGCCGTATCGCTGCGATATGTCGCGCCATCGCGCGTCGGGTTGCCGAACAGATCGACGACGACGAGGCCATCACGGGTGTCGGCGACGTCGAGAAGCAGGCGGTGACCCCGGCCGATCTGCATGGATTTCTCGGACCGGTGCAGTACTTCAGCGATGTAGCCGATCGTACCGCGCTGCCGGGGGTGGCGACGGCGCTGGCGTGGACGCCCTATGGCGGCGACATCCTGTTCGTCGAAGCGACCCACATGCCGGGGAAGGGACAGTTGACGCTAACCGGCCAGCTCGGCGACGTCATGAAGGAATCGGCCATGGCGGCGCTCTCCTACCTGCGCAGCCACGCCGAGGAGCTTGGCTTCGGTGACATCGACTTCGAGAAACTCGATCTGCACGTCCATATTCCGGCGGGAGGGGTTCCCAAAGACGGCCCCTCGGCAGGCATCACGATGCTGGTTGCGATCGCCTCGCTGTTGAGCGGTAAGCCGGTGCGGCCGGACGTGGCGTTGACCGGTGAGATCACCCTACGGGGCCTGGTCTTGCCCGTGGGAGGCATCAAGAACAAGGTTCTCGCCGCTCGCCGTGCCGGCCTCAAGCGGGTGATTCTGCCGGCCAAGAACGAAAAGGACCTCGAAGAAGTTCCCGAGCACGCCCGCGATGGCCTGGAGTTCACCTTCGTACGCCAGATCAGCGAGGTCCTCGACATCGTCTTGCGAGATGACCCGGTGAAGGCGGCCGCACGTAGCCGCGCCAAGCAAGAGCGCCCGCGGAGGCGCAAGCGGGCAAGCTCCCGGAAGAAGCCGCGGGCACCGAAACAAGCGTCATGATGACGCGGCTGTACCTGGTTCGGCACGGCTGCACCGCGTCAAACCGCAACCGCCGCTACATGGGTCGGTCGGCAGAGGGCCTATCGAACGAGGGGCGCTGGCAGGCGCGGCAGCTGGCGCAACGGTTGGCGGCCAAGGACCTGGTGGCGATCTACTCGAGCCCGCTGCGGCGCACGAAGGAGACCGCTCAGATCGTCGCCCAGCCGCACCGACTAGACGTCGGCGTCGCCGCCGAGTTCAACGAGCTCGACTTGTCGCGTTGGGAGGGGCTCACGGCGGCCGAAATCGAAGCGCGAGAGCCGGAGGCGTGGGACACTTGGTGCGCCGACCCGGCGAGTCTCACGCTCCCCGGGATCGAGCCTTTTGACAGGCTTCGGCAGCGGGTCCGACGCGGCCTCGAGGCCTTGACCGAGCGTCACGCTGGAGCCACGGTCGCGGTCGTAACCCACGACGGGATCATTCGAATCGCCGTCCTGGAGGCACTCGGAATGTCGGTGCGCCACTATCGAGCCATCGCCGTGTCCAACACCGGGATGACGGTGCTCGACTTCGCCCCCGAACGCACGTATTTGCGCGCCCACAACGACACCGGCCACTTGAGCGACGGCCTCGACGCGGCGCCGGGACCGGCCGACCGATGAGCGGCGTGATACCGACACGGAGCCGCGACGAAGGACTGCTCGCCATCGCCCGGGCGCTGAACGCGTCGCTGACCATCGAAACAGCGGTCGAACGAGTCCTCCAGCTGGTTGGCGAGAGCATCGGCGCCGACGCGGTCTCCGTCTTCGTGCGCGACGCCGATTCGCGCGAGCAGGGAGACCTGCAGGTGTCCTTTGCACGTCGCGGCGGCGCGGTCGAGCACGGCGTTGCCTCGATCGCCCTCGGCCTCAGCGGCTTCGTCCTCAGCACCGGCAAGGCAATCCTCGTCGACGACGTCGCGAAGGACCCGCGGTTCGAAGGCAAGCTCGTCTCGCAGTTCGGAACCCGGACGCGCTCGCTGATCGCCGTTCCGATGAAG
>Ga0114950_10000744_pt1 | contig 23323 bp, 25 predicted proteins | sample N075metaG_FD_83503 | JGI IMG/M metagenome (GOLD analysis project Ga0114950, IMG submission 83503) | Deep subsurface microbial communities from Kermadec Trench to uncover new lineages of life (NeLLi) - N075 metaG | ecosystem: Environmental > Aquatic > Marine > Ocean trench > Sediment | place... | reverse complement strand
TTCCTGAACCCGGTGCCCAGAGCCCCCACCGGAGGCCCCGTTCGCCCATCGCCCATAGTTGCTCGGACCACGGAGCGGAGCCGGGGTCAAGGCCGCGAAGCGCCGAGCGAAGCGAGGGAAGCCATTACGCCGGTGAGCACCGTGGTCTGCTGAAGGGGCGATGGCGGACGGTTTCGACCCACAAATTCTGCTGAAGACCCAAAAGAATTTGCTTCAGAACGTGGTACAAAATCCTCGGTTCTGACGGGTTAGAGCCTATGACCGCGTTGAGCCCAGGACCTCAAGGAAGCCGCACTAGGTTTCTGAATCGTCCCGCCTTCTAGGCTACCTAGGCGTTCTTTTTGTGCAGGCCGAACTGCTCGAGCCGTTTGTAGAATGTATCGGGAGAGATCTTGAGAAGCTCGATGGCCTTGCGCTTGTTTCCTTTCGTGAACGCGAGCGCGCGCACGATGTGCAGTTTCTCGTGCTCGTCCATCACTTCTTTGAGAGACCTCGGTATTTCGTTACTCGAGGACGACGCACCTCCTCCGGAAGCTTGAGCGGGCGAGTGCTCGCGAATATAGTCCGGAAGATCGCTCGGCAGGATCACGTCGTTCTCGGAAAGACACATCACCGTCTGAACGACTTGTGCAAGCTGGCGCACGTTGAACTCCCAACGGTACGCCTGAAGGACCTCCAGCGTCTCGTGCGCAAACTGTTTCTTGATCGGACCGCGATTGTGCATGGCCGAGAAATGCTCGACGAGTGCTAGGATATCCTCTTGCCGTTCCTGAAGAGACGGCAAATGCACCGTTTGTCCGAGTCGCGCGAGAAGGTCGCCCCGGTAGCTGCCGTCCTCGACCATCTTCTCGAGCGGTCGGTTCGTGGCGGAGACAACGTAGGCGTCGACGTAGCGCACCTTCGTGTCACCAACTCGATAGAGCTCACCCGAGTCCAGAAAACGCAATAGCTTCGGTTGGAGCGAAAGATCGATGTCACCCACCTCATCCAAGAAAAGCACGCCGCCATGCGCGACTTCGAAACGGCCCTTTTTGTCTTGTCGTGCCTCCGTGAAAGCGCCCTTCACATGGCCGAATAGCTCCGATTCGATCACCGTCGGTGCCAAAGCTGGGATGGGAACGGGGACATAGGGCTTGCCGCGTCGATCGCTATTATCCGCATAAGCGCGGGCGAAGAGCTCCTTTCCGGTTCCCGTGTCGCCGCGCAAGATCACTCTCGCGCCCGCGGCCGCCAACTTGCACACTTGATCGAACGCGGAAAGAAGCTTTGGATCTCGTCCAACGATGTGGTACCGGCGGATCTCTTCCTCGAGCAGGCTGAGCCGTTCGTTGCTCGATTTTAGGGCATTGGTGTTCTTGACGAACTCCCGCGTTCGTTGGATCAGGGTACCCGTGTACAGCGAGAGAGCCGTGACGAACTCGAGGTCTGCTCGATCGAACAGCCTGTGTCCGCCGCGATTGTCCAGATAGATGAGCCCCTTTACAGGGTTTTGCGCGAGTGGGACGCAAATGATGGAGCGAATCTTCAGAATGTCGACGCTATCCGCGGCCCGAACGGCGAGATCGTCGATCTGGTCCGCCATGAGCACGGCAAGCCCCGTCTCTCTGGCTTTATCGCAAGCCGTGTGGCTCAACTCCCACTCGGATTCCGGCCCCGTCAAATCCAGATTGCGGCTCGCGAGCGCTTTCAACTCGCCGGTGCGCGAGACGCTCAAGACACAGGAGTGATCTGGGCGTAGGTGATCGATGAGCGCCCGATGGATGGTGCGGATAACCTCGCCGGGGTCGCGCTGCTCTAGGAGTTGCCGCCCGATGCTATAGATCGCCAGGAGCCGATCGGAGCTCGTCGCTCCGGATAGTGCCGCGCTTGGGTCGAGAGTCTCTTCGGTTTGCGATGTTGTTCGACTACGCGCCATCCTACCTTCGCTTTCTCGATGACCCCAACGTGGTTACGCTGTGAAGGCTATAGGTTCCCGAACGTCGATGCAAGAAAAAGACATACTACCCTGCGCAAGCGCGGTTTGCCGACTTCCCTTTTCTCAGCACATCCGTCCGATTGACGCGGTGTCGGTTTGACTGTACTCTTTCTGCCCATACAAGGGCTTGGGCGACATCTCGCAATCGGAGGAACGCATGGCGACCATCGGAATCGATCGCAGAGCTTTTTTTGCTTCACTCGGAGGCGTCACGGCTGTCTCCCTCATGTCCCACGAAGATCGGGCCGAGGCGCTCGAGCACTACATGAACGAGCGCCTCGAAAGCGTGAGTGCCTCGATTCAAACGGGGAGCGGCGGAAGCATTTACCGCAAGCCGGCGGAAGCGCGCGGCACGGGTACCGTGTTTCGAGAAACGGAGCTCCCTGAGATGCCCTTGAAGCCGACGCTCATTGATTTCTTCCGCTTGCGGTTCAGGACCGCCCATGTGCGCAGGAGCGCGGCGCGCGCCCAGCAGACGGGCCAGCCCGAACGCACGGTTTTCGCTTGTCTCGTCCACGACGTCACCCAGGCACTGTGCAGGTCCGACCACGGATGGTGGGGCGGACAACTCTTCGAGCCCTATGTCGACGAGCGCGTCAGCTGGGGGGTCCGCCATCATCAAGCGCTGCGTTTTTTTCCCGATGTCGAGATGGGCTACGAATATCCCGAGATGTACAACCGCATCTTCGGCGTCGACTACGAGCCGGATGAGTACATACGCAAGGCCCATGACGACGCGAAGGCCCACAAGTTTTATATGGAATCCCGCTTGATAACGATGAACGACGAATATGGCTTCGACCGGGACATCGAGCCTCCTCCGATCGAGGAATTCACGGACATCATCGGCCGTCAGTTCCGTCAACCCAAAGAAGGGCTTGGCTATGACGGAAGCCCCGTCGCCCATATGTGGCGGACGCTAATCAATCCGAACCGCCCGCTATAATTCTTGGCGGTACAGAAGGGCTCGTCGCGGAGGACCCAGGCGAAAGTCGCGCCGCCAGTGCCCGAGGGTGGCCGGCACGATCAGAGATCTCAGTCAAACGATCTCGAGTCTCAGATGCTCGTTCTCAACAAGCTCGTCGACGATCTAATCGAGCACGGATCCGAGGTTTTAAAGCTCACGGTCGGCGCATCGTGACGGCGGCGAAGGGCGGCAACGCGTGACGGGAGGTCTGCTGGTCAAGCCCCTCGGGATATCGCGAAGCAATGCACAGAACAAGTCCATCCGTGTTCCACAGCCGGTTCGTCGCGCGGTAGTCCTTGCCGCCGGCCGGGGAAACCGCCTGCACCCGCTCGCTTCAAATATTCCCAAGTGCCTGGTCGAGGTCGCCGGCGAGCTAGTAGCGAACTTGGACACGCCACACAAGGATTCTCAGTTCCTGGATCGGTAGGGATATCCAAGTCATCTGGTCGCTATCAAATCCTTTTATCTCGACACCAACGGGAGCAGAACGACTGAACTCATCCAGGAAGATCCCGAATAGTGCTCACCCTGTATTCAAACGCTGGCAAGCGGATAATGCTATCCGACTCTCCCTTTTCGAAAGTGGCTGCGCAAGCGGCGAACCAGGGCCTGCGACTGTTCGGTGAATTCTCGGCCTGGGGTAACGATGGGAATTCTCTCAGCCACATCCACGAATCCTTGCCGTTTCATCTCCAGAGCGAGCTCCTCGACCGATGCACTCCCTAGCCCTCGGCCCCTGAACGACGGGTGGATCCACCAGGTGGGAAGGGCAGCCCGCTTCACTCCCGTCCAGGAGACCAATCCGACAGGACTATCCGACACCACGTCGATGACGACACACACGTGTACAGACGGGCGCGCCTCTTCCCAATAAGTGAGCAAGCCTCTCAATTCGTGTTCACGGCCCACGACCAGCTTTCTTACAGACTCAAGAGTTTTCTCACCGAGCTCGGGTCTCGATACCAATCGAACGCTCTGGTTTCGCATCGCGGTTTAGCGAATCACACACCGGATTCCAAAAGATATGATAGTATCCACTGGCAGCGCAAAAGACAGTATTGTCGTGGCTTCCAATTAGGTCAATCGACGCAGGTTCTCAGGGCTGGGAGCGGTGTAGTTACCTGTCCGCGCAGCAGCGACGAGAGCCTTTCTCCGAGCGAGCCACGGCCGGAACTGCAGTTCTAATCCCCGGCTTCCAATTGAAGGCCCTCCGCTCGGAGCTTGGAAATGGGCTACAGGGAACGGAGTCAGTCGGCTAAAGGATTGGTGAAGGAAATGGAAAGGGACAGTCGCAGGATTGAGGACGCGGGGCGTTCACATGCGTTCCCATTTGAATCCGCCGTCCCCGGAATCCTTGCCGACTTACATGACGAGCTCCGACCGGAGCTCCGGGCATCGAAAAACAGGCCCGACCCCGGTCGGACGAATGCCAAGGGAGACGTCCAGCGCTCCTTTGACCTCGTCGCCGACGAGTACGTGCGGAGCTATCTCGAACGGACCTTTCCCGCTGGGGTGCTGCTCTCTGAGGAAAGCGGCGAGAGAAGATTCGGCACAGGCGAGCCCCAATACCGTTTTGTCATCGATCCCGTGGACGGTTCGGACAACTACGCTCGGCGACTGCCGCTGGCAGCACTCAACATAGCGGTGCTTCCCGCCGAAGGGCATCTTTCACCGGAGCAGGTCCTCTTCAGCATCGTTGGAGATCTTCTTCGAGACGAAAGTCCCATTCTGGCCGCACGAGGAGAGGGTGCGCATAGCGGCAGCACGCGGTTGAAGACCTCGTCGATTGCCAGTCTTTCCGAAGCCTTCGTTTCCTGCGAGCTCAATCATTTCGCACCTCCACCGCAGCTCGGAACGCTGCTGAGCCGGGCCCGGGGCGTGCGGTCTTACGGGTGCTGCTCGCTTGCCTTGAGCCTCGTAGCCTCTGGAGCCATAGACGCGCACGTGGATGTGCGGGATCGATTGACGCTCGAGAGCTTTCTGGCCGCTTCACTTGCCGTAGAAGAGGCTGGAGGTTCTATCGTGGACCGCAAAGGCAATCCGCTCGATGCTCTGACGGGGCTTGAGCAACGTACCAGCTTGATCGCGGCGGCAAGCTCTGAACTCGCAAAGGAGATCGTTAATGTCCTCGACTCATCCGATTGCTGAGATCGCGAAAGGCGATTCAAGCGTCCCCACGGTCGTCATGTTGGCGGCGGGCAAAGGTTCCCGTATGGCGTCGATAGGCAATGGCCACCCCAAGCCAACGATTCCTTTGCTCGGCCTGTCCCTTGCGGAACGAATCATCCTCACCTACCAGGCCTCTGGGATCCATCACTTCGTAGTCGTGCTGGGCTACCAAGCGGACGAGGTCCGCGAACACGTCCTCGACATAGCGGCCCGTCGAGGCTGCGAGGTGGAGTGCATCGTTGCTAAGGACTGGCAGCTGGGAAACGGCGCCAGTGCTCTCGCCGCCGCCAGTGTCGTGTCGGAGGAATCCTTTCTGTTGACCATGTCGGATCATCTGATCGATCCGCCGCTGTTGGAACAAGTGTTACGCTTCCCTCCCGCGGAAGAAGAAATCTGCCTCGCCGTCGACTCGAACAAAGAGAATCTACTCGATCTCGAGGACGTGACAAAGGTGCACGTTGCAAACGGGCGCGTGGTCCAAATTGGAAAAGAGCTGAGCGATTGGGAGACCGCGGACACGGGAGTTTTCTACTGTACGCAGGCACTCTTCGAGGGTCTTCGGCGGGCATCGGCTAAAGGGCACTACGGGCTCTCGGACGCGATCAGGGAGCTAGCGGCTGAGCGGCGGGTTCGCGCGGTCGATGTCACGGGCGCGAAATGGATCGATGTGGACAACGCATTCGCGTTCCACCACGCGAAACGGTGGATTCTTTCCTCGGTCGTCAAGAATACGGACGACGGCTATGTCTCGCAACATCTCAACCGTCCTCTCTCCTTACGGCTCTCGAGTCTGCTGGCCGCCGCGCGGGTCTCTCCCGACCGCATCACGGTCGCCACGTTTGCGCTTGCGCTTGGCGGGGCGGCTCTCCTCGCCCTACCGGGTTATCTGGCCGGGCTTGCGGCTGGACTGGTGGTACAGCTCTCCTCAGTAGTGGACGGCTGTGATGGTGAAGTGGCTCGCCTCCGACAAATCGCCAGCTCCAGGGGAGGTTGGCTTGATACGATGCTCGACCGCTATGCGGATCTTGCGGTGGTGCTGGCTATCACCTTTTCTTACTCCTCTTCGCATCCGGGCCCTCTCGCATGGATGGGGGGTTTCCTATCCCTTTCCGGCTACATCATGGCGAGCTACGTGACCAAGGAATATGCTCTCCGGCACGGCAAACCCTACCCACCCGATTTCCTAAACCGAATCAAACGCCGAGACCTTCGCCTGTTGGGCATTTCAGTGGGAGCTGTTCTCGGTGTCGCGTTTCATGCCATGGTTGCCCTTGGCGTGCTCAGTCACCTTTGCGTGGCGGGAATCTTGGCCCGCGGCTGGCGGCGAGGGGACCGTTTCCAGCCAGCCGCATCATCAAGACGCGCGGTTGCCCTCGAAAAGGCACCGGGCTCGACAGTCGTCTAGATTGAACCGCAGAGGACGCAGAGGAAAATCCGGGATTTCTTCTTCTCCGCGTGCTCTCCGCCTCTGCGGTGATATTATCTTTGCTCTAGATCTCAGCGGAGAGTGAACGTGTGGTACGTGACGGTGACGTTCTCCGCGGCGTCGCCCGTATCTGACGCGTCATCGGAGCCGCCGATCCTGAGCCCTACGCGAAGCTGATCAAACTTTCCCGTCGGGAGCGTGATGTGCTGGCGTGCTACCGGCTCGGTCTTGTTGAGCTCGTGCAGGACAAACTTGGTCCACCTGCCGCCTGGAACAGATGAGCGGCCTTGAATCCGGATGTCAATCCCGCCAGTGACATCGAGCCGCGTGATGCTGATAATGATAGTTTTATGTGTGTCATCCCCGATAGGGATCCATCCAGCCTCCTTCCCGGTGTCCCCGGCCTCGGTGAAGACAAATCGAGTGGAGTCCAAGTCGTATGAGTCGAACAGTTTCTTGGTCTTGCTCTCCGCCGAAGCAAGTCCATAGGACACCAGGGAAACGACCGCAGCAAGCAGTGATGCCCGGAGCTGCCATCTATGTCGCATCGCTCACCTCCAATTGAACGAACCTATCTTTCACTATATTTGCCTCGTCGGCTACCGATTGGAGTCTCCCCTAACCCTAACGCCCCGAGCAAAAGGGCTCATTCCTTCTCGCGGTTCAACGACCTCCGGTAACAAGATGCGAACGTGATCATAGCAGAGTGCATGCATGACGCAGAATGCTAGCTCCTTCCAACAGGCTATAACAGCCCAAGTTTGGTGAGACTCGCAAGAGGCATGGCTAAGCTAAGACGCAAGGCCGGAACTGATGCGTACATTCAAAATTGGTGGTGCCGGGGAGAATTGAACCACCGACGCAAGGATTTTCAGGGCCTGCGCATGTCGTCTCTGCTTTGAACAGTATAGGGCTGAGCTGCTCGCGCCCTTCGCCCGCCTCGCCATAGGTGCCGGCCAACTGAATCCAGTATTTGTCCCCTGGGAAGTGCCGGATCAATTCCTCGCGGACAGCCGCAACCTGGTCGTACTCCCGAAGTGCTCGGTAAGCGGAGCGCAAAAGGAGATACGAGCGCTCATCGACTGGCTGTCCCTTGGCCCGCTTGAGCTCGATGGTTTTTCTGATCGGAGGAATCGCCTTGCGATACTCTTTGAGCTGGTAGTGCGCCTCGGCCAGGAGCTCATACACCTGAGACGTGGGAGCCGAGGTGAGCGAAGACCAGCGGTTGATCATTTCGATCGCAGAGCGCCAGTCCTCTGTCGCGAAGTACAGCATAGCCGTAGCCACACCTGATGGCGGAAGCACCGCCCATTCTGTCAGTCAACAGCTCAATTTGACCGTACCCGCGTGAGTATTTTGACCCTACGAGGCTTACCTAGCAGAGACCGGTCGCCATCCGGTTGAAACGGAGGGTACTTGACAAGACTGTAATAAGTCTGTATAAAGTCTATATGAAGACGCTAACGATCACGGATGCCAAAAAGAACCTAGGTAAATGGCTGCTCGCGGCTGCTCGGGGTGAAGATATCGGCATCGTTTGCGGCGCCGATATCATCGCTCTGCGCCGGGTGGAGGTGGAATCCACGGACTACGCCCAGCGGGAATATGGGGTGACGCCGGAGGAGATCGAGGCGTTGGAACATGCGACCGCGAGTCGCTACGAAAAACTCCGTCGTTCCAAGAAATTGGTGCCAGTCACCACAGAGCAATTGAGAAAAATGTTTGGCTAAGATTCTTGCTATCGACCCGGCAGTGATTCGCCGACTGCGCGAGCTCTCGAGGAAGGATCGCGCCGAATGTCTCTTGGCGCTTTGTGAGCTTCCGGAAGCTTTCGGCCGGCCGCACATCCACGCGGGGATAGGCATCCGCAAACTGGGCAAGAAGCTATTCGAATGCCGCGCCGACCTCTCGCTCAGATTCATCTTTCTGGATCGTCCCGATGAGTTCTACGTGTCGTTCCTCGGCAACCATGATGAGGTGAAGACGCTGCTCAAGAGCGGCAAGTACGGATGACGGAAGGAGTTTGATGCTCACACAGGACCAAGATCAGGTCGAGCGCATGATTGTGCGCGCAAACTACGGTCCGGTATGAGATTCTCTCTAGCACTGATGATGGGTTTCCCAGCAGTGGCAAATTGCTGTCGAAGATCACCGATGTGAACAAATCGGGCATCGCGATTTTTCGGAGAGCCGTTAGACTTCTTCTTGTGGTTGACGCGCAATGAGAAGCCCATATCCTTGAGCAACCTGACGACAGTGTTTGCGCTGACTTCGATCTCCAGAAGCTGCAATTCGCAAGCAACCTTGGTGGTCGTTCGTCGTGTCCATTTCAACCCCGTCATCGGATCACCCGCAGTTTCGTGTTTCATGATTTCTTACGAACGGCGTGGAAGACAGCGATGAAAAAGGTGGGGCTCACCGGACGTATACCCCACGACTTCCGGCGCACCGCGATTAGAAACCTGAACTGTGCCGGAGTACCCCGGTCGGACGCCATGGCGATGGTCGGACACAGGACGGAAACCGTCTACCGGCGCTACTCTATCTCTGACGAGCAGTCGCTTCGCGAAAGCGGCGAAAAGCTCGCGACCCTACACGAGAACGAGCTTCAGAACGAGACCAAAATCGTCCCTCTCCACAAAAGGGCAAAGTAGCGGCAAAGTCAGCGGAACTTTCGAGTCCGAGCCCTAAACGCCGACGCTTGTAATTGTAAAGTGTTAACTTGATTTGATCTGTGGTGGTGCCGGGGAGTGGAATTGAACCACCGACGCAAGGATTTTCAGTCCTTCGCTCTACCGACTGAGCTACCCCGGCAAAAGAGCCCCCCATTCTAGCGGGGGGCGGAAAAAAGTCAAGATGCAGAAAAAATGCGGCCGGAGCCTCGCTGGGGTTTGCGGGCTCCGGCCTTGGCCCGAGGGGTTAAGCTCGTGGGCGTCCCGCGACTTTTACCTCGCGGGGGCCGCTTCGGGATTTCGACCCCTTCGGGGCAGCGGCCTCCTCTCCATTGGCGGCGGGTTGGGTTGCGCCGCCCGAGGGGAGGCCGAGTTCCTTACGTAATAGGCTCTCTATTTTCTGGGCCACGTCTGGCTTATCTATGAGGAAGCGGCGAGCGTTCTCGCGGCCCTGACCGATACGCTCTTCGCCGTAGGAGTACCATGCGCCGCTCTTTTCAATGATGTTGGACGACACCGCGAGGTCGAGGAGATCGCCCTCTTTCGAGATCCCTTTGCCATACAGAATGTCGAACTCTGCCTGGCGGAAGGGCGCGGCGACTTTGTTCTTGACGACTTTGACTCGGGTGCGATTGCCCACGATCTGGTCGCCGTCTTTGATGGACGCGATCCGCCGGATATCAATGCGGATCGACGCATAAAACTTCAGCGCCCGTCCGCCCGTCGTCGTTTCGGGATTCCCGAACATCACGCCGATCTTTTCGCGGATCTGGTTGATGAAGACGAGACAGGTGTTCGATTTCGACGTGATGGCCGTGAGCTTTCTCATTGCTTGCGACATCAATCGCGCTTGAAGACCCATCTGCGCGTCACCCATCTCGCCGTCGAGCTCGGCGCGTGGCACGAGCGCCGCGACCGAGTCTATGACGATGACGTCGACCGCGCCGCTTCGGATGAGTACCTCGGTGATCTCGAGCGCCTGCTCACCGCTATCGGGTTGCGAGACGAGCAGCTCGTCCGTATCGACACCGAGCGCTTTCGCGTAGACCGCGTCGAGCGCATGCTCGGCATCGACGAAAGCAGCCATTCCGCCTGCTTTTTGCGCCTCGGCAATGATGTGAATCCCGAGCGTGGTCTTACCTGAAGATTCAGGTCCGAAGATCTCGGATACGCGTCCTTTGGGCATCCCGCCCACACCGAGCGCGGCATCGATCGATATCGCGCCCGTAGAGATGGCGTTTACGTCCGCCGTCTCGCGTGAGCCGAGCTTTATGATCGAGCCTTTACCGAACTGCTTCTCGATCTGGCCTATCGCCATGTCGATCGCTTTGGACCGTCCGTCTGTGTCTTCCGCCATAGTTCTCCTTCCCGGGAAGCTACCCCGTGTAGCCTTGACTACGTTCTGGTTCGACTCAGGGAAACCGTGTGGATTCCCCACCACCGGAGACGACCCATCCGCCGGCCGCGCTCTCGGTTCTCAGCCTTCACTAATCTAGACGAGATCGAGACGCTCAAACCTCCCGGTCGGCGGGAGCCTACCACATATAGAGTGCCCAAGCTAATCACCTACCGGATATGGACCTATGGCCATTATGTTACGCTGTGTCTCCGATGCCAACACCTGTCGCTCACGCTCTGGCCGGCATCGCCGTCTATCTCGCGTCGCGTCAAGATCACGCCCGCTGGCCCCGCCAGGAAGACTGGGTGCTTTTCGGAAGTACCGTCTTCGCGGCCTGTGCCGCCGATCTCGATTTCGGGATCCGTTTTCTCGCGGGCCATAACTATCACCATTATTTCACCCATAGCCTCGGGTTCGCCACTATTTTTTGCTTGGCAGCGTATTTTTTTGCGCGATGGGCCAAACGACCCCTTCCCAAGCGGGATGCGTGGATGCTTGGTGTCGCCTACCTCACGCACATCGTCTTGGACATGTTCTCCAAAGACACGGTGGCGCCTTTCGGGGTGGAGCTCCTGTGGCCGGTCTCGGACGCGTTCACCATCTCGCCGGTGCTGTTTTTCGACGATATCTGGAGAGGAACGCTCACAGAGCTCTTCGGGCTCCACAATTGGCTCGCGGTGGCCCGCGAAGTCGCGATCGTGGGGCCGGTCGTCGGACTCTTGTGGTGGCGGCGCCGAAAGCAGGTAGCGCATTAGGCTCTTACCCGGCAGACCCGAGAATTTTGTACCACGTTCTGAAGCAAATTCTTTCTTATCCCCACATCCCCTCCTATCCCCACCTCTCCTTGCTTTTAGCGGCGTTTTTAAAGGCAAGGGGATGTGGGGATGAGAGTCAGCTTGTGTGGTGTGGATTTAGAACGCTTTCCGCATGAGACGCCTTAAGAATGGCCACAGAGACACAGAGTTTCGAAAACACCGAGTGCTCTTCGCTCACGCTTCTCTGTGCCTCTGTGGCCATCCCTTTTGGTTGCGACCGCAGGCTGTGCTGGACGAAGTTCGAAAGTATGAACAAAATCCTCGTTTCTGACCGGTTGGGGGCTAGTCCGAATACTCATAAAATCCCTTTCCGCTCTTCCGGCCCAGATATCCGGCATCCACCATCTTCTTCAAGAGCGGGCACGGCCGGTACTTGGGATCGCCGATGCCGTCATGCAGCACTTCCATAACGCTCAAACAAATATCTAGGCCGATGAAGTCCGCAAGCGTGAGCGGCCCCATCGGATGGTTCATGCCGAGCTTCATGACGGTATCGATCGCCTCGGGAGTGGCCACGCCTTCCATATAAGCGAAGATCGCTTCGTTGATGAGCGGCATCAAGATACGGTTCGCGACAAAGCCTGGGGCGTCGTTGACCTCGACGGGTATCTTGCCGAGTTTCTTCGCAACTTCTTCCGTCACTCGATAGGTCTCGTTCGAAGTGCCCAACCCGCGAATGATCTCGACGAGCTTCATCACCGGCACCGGGTTCATGAAATGCATCCCGATGAAGCGGTCGGGGCGCGACGTCATCGCCCCGAGCTTCGTTATCGAGATCGAAGACGTGTTGCTCGCGAGAATCGCCTCTTTAGCCGTGATGCGATCGAGCTCTTCGAAGATGGACCGCTTCGCGTCGGTACTCTCGATGATGGCTTCCACGACGAACGGCGCATCCTTGGCGGGCTCGAGCTCCGTTCCCGAGCTCACGCGAGCAAAAGCCGCTTTCGCTTCGTCGTCCGTGAGTTTTTCCTTTTTCACCAATCGCGCGAGACTTTTTTCGATGGCGCCGCGACCGCGCTCGACGAACGCGTCTTCGATGTCGCGCAAATAGACTTCGAACCCCGATTGGGCGAAGACTTGGGCGATGCCGTTTCCCATCGTGCCCGCACCCATGACGGCAACTTTCTCGATCATTTTTTTCTACCTTACTGAACCAGCTCGATCGCGAGAGCAACGCCGTTGCCGCCCCCGAGACAGAGCGTTGCCACACCGCGACGGCCGCCGCGATCTTTCAATGCATAGAGGAGCGTCGTGAGAACACGCGCACCGCTCGCGCCAATCGGATGGCCGAGGGCGACGGCACCCCCGTTAACGTTCGTCTTCGCGGGGTCGAGGTCGAGCTCTTTCGTGACCGCGCAGGCTTGCACAGAGAAGGCTTCGTTCAGCTCGATGAGATCGATGTCGTCGTTGCTCCAGCCAGTTTTCTCGAGAAGCTTCCGTACCGCCGGCACCGGTGTCATCATCACCCACTCTGGCTCGAGACCCGAAATCGCTTGGGCAACGATGCGGGCGATCGGCTTCATTCCCCGCTTCTCCACTGCCGCTGCCGAGGCAACCACGAGCGCCGCAGCGCCATCGTTCATTCCCGGCGCGTTTCCGGCCGTCACCGTGCCGTCCTTCTTGAACACGGGCTTCAGCTTCGAAAGCCCCTCCGCCGTCGTATCCGCGCGGATGGGCTCGTCCGTATCCATGACCACCGGGTCGCCCTTTCGTTGCGGGATATCTATGGACAAAATCTCGTCCCGAAATTTGCCAGCGGCCGTCGCCTCCGCCGCGCGCCGATGGCTCTCGGCCGCGTAAGCGTCCATTTGCTCCCGCGAGACGTCATATTTCTCGGCAACCATCTCGCCGGTAACCCCCATGTGAAAATCGTTGTAGATTTCCCAGAGCCCATCGTGAACGACGGCGTCGACGAGCTCGCCGTGGCCGAGCCTCAACCCTTCACGCATCCGCCGGATGAGGTAAGGGGCGTTCGACATCGACTCCATACCGCCTGCGACGACGACGTCTGCGTCGCCCGCGGCAATCGCTTGGCGCGCCAGCATTACGGCTTTCAATCCGGAACCACAAACTTTGTTGATCGAAAGCGCCGCCACCGTCGGAGGCAATCCCGCCCCTAGCGCGGCCTGGCGGGCAGGGTTTTGCCCCAACCCGGCCGAGACGACGTTGCCCATGATGACCTCGTCGATAGGGTCGGGCTCTCCCATTCCCGCCCGGCTCACAGCCTCACGGATCACGAGCGAGCCGAGCTCCGTGGCCTTGAAGCTCTTCAAAGCTCCTAGGAATTTGCCCGTCGGCGTCCTTACGGCGCTGACGATAAATATGTCGCCGGTCGAATCAGGCATCGAGTTAGGTCCTCCCGCGCTGCTCCTTGGCTTTCAAGTACCGCGCCGCGCTTTGCAACACGAGCTCGCGCAGGTCGGGGTCTTCGATCCCGGAAGCGGGCGCGTTCAGATAGGCCGGCGGTACAAGAGGCGTGCGCTCGCCTACGTCCTTCACCTCAACTTCAGGCAGCCCTTGTAAGTGACTTCTTTTGGTGAAGTTGATCCGCCGCACCAAAGTCATCCCGATCGCCTTGTTGAGCTTCGGCACGATGCGGTCTTGCAGGCGATAGATCATTTGGCCCCAAACGACATCGAGGACGCGTACCGTCAAGACGCCTTCGCTCAGCGCTTCCGGCTCGGAGCGCCGCGCGAGCTCCCGGCCAACGACATCTACCCATCGTCGCGTTACGAGGGCTACCGAATAGACGTGCTCTTTCGCTACCTTCGGCAATGCGTGGCGCAAGACGTCCTTGAGCAAAACATGGTCTCGGCGCACGTTGTTATTATGTCACGAGCATGATCGCCGCGATGATCTTGGCCGCAGGTGAATCCCGGCGTATGGGCTCACCGAAAGCCCTGCTTCCCTTCCCCGAGCCCGATGGCACACAAAGCACGTTTCTCGGCCACTTGCTTCACGTTTTTGGCGCGACGCCTGCGAGGCCCATCGTCGTCGTGCTTGGCCACCGTGCGGAGACGCTTCGTCGTCCATTCGACTTCGAAAACGCTCGCGTCGTCGTGAACGAAAGCTATCGCGATGGCATGTTGTCTTCCATTCGTGCCGGGCTCGAAGCGCTCGAGGGCGAGCCGGTCGAGGGCGTGCTCGTCTGTCCCGTCGACCACCCCGATATCAGCCCGGCGGTCGTCGACACGCTCATCGCTCGCTTCGAGCGCGAGCGGCCTCCCATCCTCCTCCCGACCTTTGAAGGGCGCCGCGGACACCCGGTGCTGTTCTCGAGAGCCGTTTTCTCGGAGCTTCACGCCGCCCCCGAGGAGGTTGGCGCGCGCCGAGTCGTGTGGGATCATCAAGAGGATCTCTTAGAAGTGGAAGTTTCGCACGGAGGTGTGACGATCGATATCGACACGCCGGGGGACTACCGTGCTTTCCGGGAGACTTCGGTGGCAGACACACTCGCGCAATTGACGTTGAACCTTTCGAAAGAGCTCGAGCGGCTCGAAGCGCGCGGCGCGCGCGAGCTCGCCGCCGCGGATCGCGACCGAGATGTCGCGCTTTTAAAAAGCCCGGCCAAGGGTGTTTTGTCGCGTTACCATCGCGGCCTCGAAAAGGCGAAGGCCACCCATTTGCGCGCCATCGACGACGCGGATTCCGGGCGGGGTGGTGAGGTCGTGACCGCTGAAGAAAGGCGGCGCCGCGACATACTTCGCGCCGAGCGGAAGTATCGCGACACGCGGCGAAAAGCGGACATCAAGAAGCGCGAGTCGACCCAGAAAGCGCGGAAGAAATGGCGCGAAGCCGTCAGTAAAGCGCGCAAGAGCCCGCTCACGGAACGTCGCCAGCTGCGAAGAGCCGCCGACGAGGCGCTCGAAAAAGCGCTCGAAGAGGTGCGAGAGGATTACAACGAGTCCATCGAGGACGCCCGCCTCGCCCACCGCGCGGCGATCCAAGACGACCTCGTGGACGAACGCCTCGCGGTCGAAAAAGCCCACCGGAAAGCGGAGCGGCTCATCAACGTGGCCGCCATCGCCCATGAACGCGCGGTGGCGCAGGAAGAGGCCCGGATGCGGAGCGAGCTCGCCCTGTACCCCGAAGCGCGCCTCGCACAGGAAGAGCACGACCGACGCGTCTACGAGCTGCGTCAAGCATCCGACGCGGAGAAGGAATTACTCTTCCGTGCGTTCACGCGCGCGCGGCGCCAACAGCCGCGCCGCCGGAAAAAATAGATCACCGTCCGTTAGCGCGATAGGATCGCGCGCACATGAAACCTACGCCCGTGATCCTCGCCTCGTCATCGCCACGCCGCGCTTCTTTGTTGAAAGCGCTCGGTATCCCTTTCCGCCGTGTCGCGCCCGACGTGGACGAGACGCACCCGCCCGGTGAGTCCGTGCGCCGATACGTGCGGCGCCTCGCCATCGAAAAAGCGCTCTCTGTAGCCAATAGACGCCCCCATGCTTGGGTCATCGCCGGCGACACCACCGTCGTCCTCGACGACGCGCTACTCGGAAAACCGCGCCACGCGCGCGAAGCCCGAAGGATGCTCCGTCAACTCTCTGGCCGCAGTCACCGTGTTCTGAGCGGCATCGCACTCGTTCGCGGCGATCGTAATTCGATCCGAAGCGCGGTCTCGTCGACACGGGTCACGTTTCGCCCTTTATCAGACGACGTGATCCGTTGGTATGTGCGCACCGGCGAGCCTCTCGACAAAGCGGGCGCCTACGGCGTGCAAGAAAAAGGCGGGATGCTCGTCACTCGCATCGACGGCTCTTACTCCAATGTCGTCGGCTTTCCGCTCGAGAAGTTCTACGAGCTCTGGAGAGCGGCAGGCTTGCCGCTTCCCGCCTGAAAGCCGGGCGGCACCCAGTTCAACAGCTCGACACGCGGCCCGCGCTGGTTGAAACGGATCCAGCTTATCGAGCCATTGTCACAGGCGAGGCGTCGAAAGCGGGCGAGCTCTAGTTTCAAATAATGCGCGATGAGCACGCGCAGCGGATCGCCATGCGAAACGATCAAGAGTGTTTGCTCTGTTCCCGTTTCCGCCGTTTCGAAAAGCCGCTCGGCGGCCGCGACGCATCGGTTTTGTACGTCGGCGATGGGCTCGATAACTTCAGAGCGGTAGGTCGGGTCCTCGATCACGCGTTCGAGCTCACTATCCCCCCGAAGCTCCGCGACGGTCTTGCCTTTCCACGCATCCGAAAGCCACACTTCGTCGAAGCCGGGCTCAACGACGACAGAAAGCCCGCGGGGCACCGCGACGGGCTCGGCGGTCTGCCTGGCTCTCGGTTGCGGGCTCGAATAAACCGCGTCGAGCGCGACGTCCGCCAACGCTTCCGCAACGCAGGCTGCTTGCACGCGTCCGCGCGCGTTGATGTCGAGATCGACGCGCCCCATCAGACGGCCGTCCTCGTTCCAATCCGTGACACCGTGGCGGACCAGAACGAGGCTCGTCATTGTTTCAAGTTGGGTTTCAAGTTGGGTTTGAAGTAGGGTTTGAAGTCTGGAAAGCGCTCGTTGCCTTCATCGCCAGTGAGCCGAAGAAGCCCGCGCCCGTTGATGTCCATGACGAAAATATCCCACTGCTCACGGTCACCGCGCACGATGGTCGAGGCCATCGCCAGCATCAATCCGTCGGAGGAGAACGAGGGGTCGTAATTGTGCGCGTTCGGCCGCGTCGGCACACGCCACACGCTGCCTTCCCGCGCACCGGACATCTGCCGAAACCATATATCCGCCTTGTCGGTCTCGCGGGTGCTTACATGGGCGAGAAGCGAGCCGTCGGGCGACCATGCCGGGCGGCACGCGCCGCCGCCACTCGTGACGCGCCGCTTCGACCCACTCACCTTTTCACGCACGGAGATCTGCCAACGGATGGGGGTTTTCTCCATGAACGCGAGCTCCGAGCCGTCCGGCGAGTAGGACGGGCCCAGCTTGCGAGTGATGGAGCTCGTGATCCTTCGGACGCTCCCTCCGTCGAGATCGACTTCATAGATCTCGGCGCGGCCGTCACGCTCACCTTCGAAAACGATGGCACCGCCGTCGGGCGTGAACCTCGGCGCTCCCTCATATGCCGGGTGATCCGTCACCTGGCGCACGTTCCCCCCCTCAGCGTCCATGACGTAGATGTCGCCGCGGCCGCTGCGCTCGGACGAGAACGCGATGAGCTCGCCATCCGGAGACCATGCGGGGTTCCGATCGGCCGCCGGGTCCTCGGTGAGGCGGACGAGACCCGAGCCGTCCGCTTCTATACGATAGATATCCCACCCGCTCTCACGATCGGATTGAAAGACGAGTGTTCCCGAGTAGGGCGAGCTTTCCATCTCGAGCTCAGAGCCAGTCTCCTGCGGGGTCTCGCTGCCGCACTCGAACAAGAGTGCGATCACAAAGGCAAGCGAGGAAGCGCGAGCGCAGGTCGTGATCAGTCCTTGAGCTCGGTGGAGAGAACATTGAGCTGAAACAGCTCGAGATTTTTCATGGACTTCTTGAAAAAGCCAGTATATTCGAGCGCAGACGCATCCTGTCGGACCCTGACGACCGCTTCTCTCCCTGCGTCGACCTCGACCGAGAACGAACGCGAGACCACGTCGACCCAGCGCTCGAACGATCGGTCGCCATCATTGACCTCGTAGAGCATTCGGATGAGCTGGCGCTCGGAGCTCGCCGAGGACGGCAAGTCGATACGGAGTGATAAATCGCCCTCCTCGGTTTCGAGAACGGAGCACTGGAAGCCATCTCGAGTGTCGATGAGCAGTGCGTCAGTCGGAGAGAACGTGAACGAGTTGTAGAGCGTAGCGCCGTCCACCGTGTCGGGCTTCTCGTCGTCGAACGTGCAGGCGCGGACGTTGCCGATATAGATACTCAAACGTATTCTCGTATCGGTCGCGTTGTCGCTTCCGGACTCGAACGCGTACCAGAACGAGCGGCCGCTCAGATGGAGCGAGATGACGCCGCGGTCACTTGCGATAGGTGCAACAGGCGCGGCATTCGGCTGCGCGTTTCCCGAGGCTTCCGACCCCGTCGCCCTGGCACCCGCGTAGTCGATGCGCTGAATATCTTTTTTCGGGATGACGAGCTTGCCGTAGGGGGTCTCGAGCGTGACGACCTTGTTGTTCGCGGCCACGAGCACACCATGCAAGACGTCTCCGTTGTTCAAATAGACGACCTCGGCCGGCGCGAGAGCAGAGGCCGGCCAAAATCAACACGACCCAGGATGCGCTGCGCATTCTTGACATATTTTTTTCGGTCGCCAAAAAGGCATTATAGCCCGTGGTAGCCTTCCGTACATGAATCGCGACCTCCAAACCCTGGCGCTAGCAGCCGGCTATTTCGCTGTTCTGCTCGCGCTGGTAGAGACCCTACGCCGCCGCGTCCATGTCGCGTCGGACGTCACACGCAACATCTTCCTTGTAGGAACTGGGGCTTGGGCTCTCGCCGCCGTACGTTTGTTCGAAGACAAAGGCGACGCCGTGCTCGTCTACGGCGCGCTCGCAGCGCTACTCTATCTCTCGTTTCGTTTCGAGCTCTTCGTGGGTATCGAGGATTCGGGTCCTAGCCTAGGCCCTGTCTTTCTCGCGCTCGCAAGTGCGTCGCTCCTGGCTTTCTTCTGGAACGACCGCATCGAGATAGGCCTCGCCGCCATCTTTGCCGCGGCTTTCGGAGACGCCGCGGCGGCGCTCGTGGGGAGGCGCTTCGGGACGCGGAAATTCCGCTCGGGCGCTCACATGCGGAGCATGGAAGGCACGCTCGCGATGTTCCTCGTCGCCGGGCTCGTCATGGCCCCGATTCTCGCGGGCTCGAGCGGGATCGGCTGGCACCAGGCCATTGCGTTCTCTCTCATCACCGCCACGGTGGCTGCCTCGGTCGAGGCCGGCTCGGCTTACGGAACGGACAATTTGACGGTGCCACTGGCGGCCGCCGCCACACTCGTTGTCCTGTTTCGGTTCGCTCAGTAACGATCGACAGCCATGCTCTCTTCCTGCGCCGCGATCGGCTCCGCCGCGAGGAGGACCGTGCCGTTGATGGGCATGAAGGCTTCGTAAGAGCGCTCTTTCACTTCGAGTGCAATCTCGTAATAGCCGCTGTCGTGAATTTGAAGGAGCTTGCCCTTCGCCCCTTTGACTCCGAGCGCTTCGTTGTAAACCCGTACATAACTCTGAAGGTCCATGACGTCCCTTTCGCGTAAATCTACTTAATGGGCGTTATCCGTAATTCTAGGCAACGTCCCAAGACCCGTCAACCAAGCAGCGCGAGTATCTTCTCGACGATAACGAGCCCCTGGTCGATGTCTTCTTTCGAGACGGTCAAAACGGGCCGGAAGCGCACCGAGCACGTCCCGCAGCCGAGCAGAAGCAGGCCATGGTCGAAGGCGAGCTTCAAGAAACGATCGCGCACCTCGCCGCTCTCGAGATCGAAAGCACACATGAGGCCGCGGCCGCGGACGTTGACAACCTGCTCGCTTCGCTCGGCGGCGCAAGCGTGAAGCTTTTCGAGCAGATAGCCTCCGACATCACGCGCGTTGTCAACGAGGCTGTCCTGCTCGATGATCTCGAGATAGCGGCCAAACCGCACCATATCGACGAGGTTGCCACCCCAGGTCGAGTTGATGCGTGTCGATTCGGAGAATACGTTGTGCTCCACTTCATCGATCCGGGGCCCGGCAAGAATCCCGCAAACTTGGGTTTTCTTGCCGAAGCAAAGGATGTCGGGCTCGAAACCATAATGTTGATAAGCCCACATTTTTCCCGTGAGGCCAACGCCCGTCTGCACTTCATCGACGATGAACAAAAAATCGTTCTCGTCAGCAAGCTCGCGCAGCGCGTGCAAAAACTCGGGCCGAAAATGATTATCGCCGCCCTCGCCTTGAATCGACTCGATGATGAGCCCGGCAATGTCGTCTGGGTTGTCGACGAGGGCCTGCTTGATTTGCTCGATGGACTCTTTCTCGGCAGCCGCGACGGCGTCCACGTGGTCCGCGAGCGGGAACGTGATCTTGGGGTTCTTGATGCGCGGCCAGTCGAATTTCGGGAAATACATGGTCTTTCGAGGATCGGACGTGTTCGTCAACGAAAGCGAATAACCGGTGCGTCCGTGAAAGGCTTCATGGAAGTGGAGGATCTGCTGGCCCTTCTCGCCCGAAACGCCGTTTTTCGCGTTCCGGCGCACTTTCCAATCGAACGCGGTTTTCAGAGCGTTCTCGACGGCAACCGAGCCTCCCGCGACCATGAACAGATGGGGTAGGGATTCCGGGATGGCCACCCGCGCAAACGTATCCACGAACTCCGCCATCGGGATCGTGTAGATGTCGGAGTTGCTCGGATTATGGATCGCCACCTCCGCCATTCGCTTCATGAAGTCCGGGTCGCGCATCTTCGGATGGTTGATGCCGATCGGGTTCGTCGCGAAGAAAGAGAAGAAATCCAAGAAACGGCGGCCTGCGTGGCTGTCGTAGATATACGAGCCTTGACTTCGCTCTAAGTCGAAGACGAGGTCGAGTCCATCGACCAGCATGTGCTTTTCGAGCGTGCCACGTACGTCGGTGGGCTTCATCGTCAACATCGGTGTCTCCTCTCAATCTCGTGGGGATTTTCGCGGTTCGATGCCGCACAGGGCTCGAGCCTCTTGATAGCTGTCGGGCAATGATATTCCGGAGTTTTCGGGTACCCGATCGAAGGCTCTATGTCGCCCCGTGGAGGTAGATCTGAAACATGACCCGATTGTGCTGCTTCGTCATGGCTTGAGATATTTTAGCATTTCTGGCGACCCGGGGTCCCCCGACCGAGCTCTCGTTTTGCGTCCGCGGCGCGGCCTCGATATAATCCCGCGTTCTCGACGTTTTGCCTTAATGGGAGCGTATGACCGCGGACGATACTCGCAAGCTGGACGATATTAGCTTTCTCCGCGAGACGGCTCTGTTTCGGGACATGCCGGAATCGGTAATCCAGACCATCGTGTCCCAGGGCCAAACACTCTCGTTTGGCACTGGGCAGCTGGTCGTCAAAAAGAAGACCGCGGGCGACAGTCTATTTATCGTGAAATCGGGCGTGGTGGAGGTCGTCAATCCGGCGGAAGGCGCTCCCCTCGCCTATCTTGGACGCGGGGAGAGCTTTGGCGAAATGGCGCTGCTCACGAACTCCGAACGGAGTGCGGATGTTCGCGTGCCCCAGGATGCCGAGCTTCTGGTCATCGATCGCGCGCTGTTCGACGACCTGATGACGAACCACTCGGGCTTCGCGGCGCAGATGGCGGTCATCCTCGCGCGTCGGCTCGTCGCGGTATTGGAGGATCTTCCCGACCGCGAAATGAAGCGAGAGCTTCAGGGCGATCTCGCCTATTTCGATCTCGCTACGGTCATTCAGACGCTCATCAGTGCTTCGCAGTCGGGCGTCATGACTCTTTCGATCGACAAAACGATGGTCGCCCAGATTTTCTTCCAGAGCGGCAATATCTGTCGCGCTTATTACGGACACCGTCGCGGAGACGAAGCCGTGCACCATCTCTTCCAGGCGCTCCCGGGCGGTAAATTCTTGTTCGAGAGCAGAGCCGATGACGCGGTTACCGACGGACCGGACCCTGGGATCACCGTGCCCGCCATGGCTTTGATGATGGACTCGGTGCGGCTCCAGGACGAGCTCAAGATGATTCTCGAGGAATTGCCCGCCGACAACACGCTTCTCGAGCGCAACGCGGATAAGCTCGTCTGGACCGAGGACGAAGGCCAGGCGGACGCACGACAGATCTGGGCGAGTCTACAGGCGCCCGTGAGCCTAGGCGATCTGTTCGATCGCTCCCATGCATGCCACTACCACACGGCGAGCATTATCGCCGGCTTGCTTCAGACGGAACAAATCAAGCCCGCTTTGGGCTGACGACTCGGGAGACTTCAACTATGGACTCGAAGCTCATCGCCGCGTTCGGTTTTGCACTCGTCACAACCGCCCCCTTCGCACATGGCGAGGACCTCCCCAATAATCTCGTCGTCGACTTTCGGTTGTTCGAAGCTCGCAGCACCTCACCCGACTTCAAGGCGATGGAGTCGCTCGCCTTTTTCATCGATACCGATGGGGCGGGGGTATCGGATCGCCAGTGGCTCGCGACCGTCGCGCGCAAAGTGCCCGACTCTTTTCTCGCGACCCTGAAAGCGGAAACCGTAAAGTTGGAAGGTGGCGCCGCTCGTCTCACAGTGGAAAAGAGGTCCAGAAGCTTCGAGATACGCATCGACCTGAGCGAATTTCTCGAGCGCGGCACGTTCAACGCTACCATAACCGGTGAGCTCAAACGTCGGAACGAGTCGCAACGCTCGTTCGAGCAGACGATCGAGCTCCGCTCCGGTGGGACGTTCGTCGTGAGCGGCCGCGGCCTCGAGCTTTCCACGAGCGAGTACCTGTCGCACTTCCGAGATTACAGCGACGCCGATAACAGGCGGGAGGTCTATGACCGGCTTCGGGACTTCGGCCTCTTTCTGGTCTTGGCGGTGACCTTGCGCCTCGAGGAGGAGCCAGAGGGCGAGGCTCCCGTCATGCTGTCGCTTGCACCCGATGTCGTGCTGCCCTTGCTCGAGAGCCCGCTCGACGTGCGCCTCGTGGGCACTATCGAGCTCGAGATCGATATCGATGCGAACGGCGTACCGGAGGACGTCAAGATCGTCCGCTCCTCCATTCCGGAAGTGAATCCGCGCATTCTGGGGGAAGCTTCCACGTGGCGATTTCCGGACGCGGCGGGCACGACCGGCCGGCTCGTCCTCGAGTTGACCGCCGAACCCTAGAGAGTGCGTTTTTTTTAGCGACGTTGGAAAAGCGATCAATATTAAGAAAAGCGTAACGCAAAGGCGCAAAGGCGCAAAGGCGCAAAGGCGCAAAGGAAAAACAAGAAAAAGAAGCCTCCTCCGCAAAATCTGTGGGTTGCATTGG
>Ga0114950_10000743_pt1 | contig 23324 bp, 22 predicted proteins | sample N075metaG_FD_83503 | JGI IMG/M metagenome (GOLD analysis project Ga0114950, IMG submission 83503) | Deep subsurface microbial communities from Kermadec Trench to uncover new lineages of life (NeLLi) - N075 metaG | ecosystem: Environmental > Aquatic > Marine > Ocean trench > Sediment | place... | reverse complement strand
CGCTGAGCTCAATCGGCATTAGCGAGCACCTATAGCCCCCTCCGCTCGCAAGCTGCGCTTGCTCGCGCCTCCCCCACTCTGTGGGAGAGGGAAGTGTTTGCGACTTGAGATTACTTCACCCGCGCGAGAAACTCAGCCAGGGTCGTCTCGTAGCGCTCTGGATCCTCATTCCAACTCTTCATGTGGTCGGCGCCGGTCACGACGAGGGTGACACGGTCGGGGTTGGCTGCCTCGAGGTCGGCAGCGATCGAGGGTGGCACCGTGTCATCGGCGGACCCCTGAAAGACCAGCACAGGGACATCGATGTCCGCTGCCCGCTGCACATAGTTGATGTCGTCCCAGCCGATATCAAAGCGAAGGTCGGCGATGGTCATGGCGACTGCCGTCAGCGATGCCGGGAGCATGATCGGCCCGACCAAGGCCTTTTTGCTTGCCTCAAACTTCACCAGGCGACCGAAGTCGATGTTTGGCGAATCGAGGACGACCGCGACGACGGCATCGGTACGTTCTGACCGCTCCAGAGTGCTGAGCACCGCGGCCGCTCCTGTGCTGTATCCGACAAGGACGATCTCCCTGGCCCCGTTGCGGAGGGCGTAGTCAATCCCAGCCTCCACGTCCTCCCACTCCGAGCGCCCAAAACGATAATGACCAGTCGGATCGGGCGGCGCCCCAGGGTCGTTGCGATACTCGATGACCAGTGAGGTCAGACCCGCTTCCCTGAATGTCGGCAACGTACGCAGGGCCTCACTCCGGTCTGCGCGCCAGCCGTGCACGTGGATGGCCCACACCGGCACCTCGGAAGCGGGATCGGGGGCCACCAGCCACGCCTCCATCGTTCCCACAGGGCTCTCGTACGTGACATCAACCACTTCGACACCGGCGTGGGAAGGTTGGCCGTAAGCAACGGCTTCGAGATCGAGTTGTTCGCACGTCTCGGTTTGCGGTGTGTCGCAGATCGGTGGCACCCCAGAGATCGGGATCAGCACCCGCACGACGGACTCTGGGTTTTCGTCGAGTATGCCGTCGACCTGCGCGTAGCCGCCTTCCCACCACAACCCAAGTCGGCCTTGTTGTCTGATCGCATCATCAGTACCCGACAAGGTGATGCTCGAGGCGTCCGCGTCAAGGGCAATCACCCCGAAATCGCGGGACGGCGCTTGCGGTATGAGCGCATCGGTCTCGAGGATGCCCGCGAAATACCATCCCCCGGCCAGGTGGAACACGACCACGACGAATACCAGAACGCCGATCGCAACAATCCAGCGCCGGCGCGCCCTGCCCGTTGAAGTCACAGCCGAATGAGAGGCGGTCACACGAAATCTCCCCGCGACTACGGGAGATCATATCGACAGAACGACCCTCAGGCTTGCGACTTGCGACTTGTGACTTGCGACTCAGAGCTCAAAGCTCATGCCCTCGGCCCCGGCGACGGTGTTGGGGAATCGCTCGGCGGCCGCGTTGACGATCCCGTCGATGTCATCGTCTGTGTGATCCGGATCGTGGCTGGTCAGCACCAGCTGGCCCACGCCGGCCCTGTCGGCGGCCTCGACGGCGTGTTCCCACGTGCTGTGACCCCACCCGACCCGGAGCGGATACTCAGCGGGCAGGTACTGGGCATCGTGGATGAGCACATCCGCCCCCTTGGCGAACTCGGCAAGGGCGCGATTGGCGTCCGGTTCGCTCTCGTGATCGGTGGCGATGACGACGCTTCGTTTCGGTCCGTCGATCCGGAACCCGCTCACCCCTTGCGGATGATGGAGCTGCACCGTCGAGATTGCCACGTTGTCGAGCTCGACCGGTTTCTCCATGTCTGCATACGAGATTTCGGCCGGCGAGTCGACAAGGGCGGCGGGGAACCACGGCTGGGTGATCACGCCGGCAAGGGTGGCCCGGACGTCGCCGACCTCTGTCGAATCACCGTAGAAAGTGAAGCGATTCCCCGGGACCCAGGTTGGCGCAAAGACCGGGATGCCCTGGATGTGATCCCAGTGGTAGTGGGTGAGGAAGAAGGTGAAGCTGAGGGTGTGGTCGTGGTAGAGGGTGTGGTCGACATCGCGCAGCCCGGTGCCGGCGTCGATGAGGACCCTGTGCTCGGGGTCATCTGCGATCTCGAAGCATGTGGTGTTGCCGCCGTACTTCGTGTACTGGGCGCCGGAGACGGCCATCGATCCACGTCCACCACGGATAACGAGTCGGGGTTGGGTCACGGGGCCGGTTTCACTCCGTGACGGCCTCGGTCTCGGCCAGGCGGCGGGCGAGCTCACCCATCACTTGGACTGCAATGTCCGGCTCGGAGCTCACCAGGGCCCTGAAGTCCCATTTGGTCAGGCCGAGGACCTCGGCATCGCTGGTTGCCGTCACCGTCGCTGTGCGTGTCGTGTCGTCGCTGAGCAGGGCGATCTCCCCGAAGTAATCACCGGAACCGTATGTGGCGACCACCGCACCGTCCTTGGTGACCTCGGCGGTGCCGGAGGCGAGCACGTAGAAGCCGATCGAGCGATCCTCGCCTTCCTCGATGATCGCCTCGCCCGCGCTGAATGAAAGGATCCTGGAGGTGGCCGCGATCGACTCGAGCTGCTTGTTGGACAGGGTGACAAAGATCGGCGACAGCTTCAGCATCTCGACTTTGTCCATCGCCCTCTCCTCGGCTACCCGGGGGCAACCCTACCCGATGTCCTTACCCCGGCCTAGAAAGCGGCCACACAAGAGCGCGCACCGATAGGTGACCGGTCGTCTCGACAGAAGTGGCGCCATTTTCCCGCTCTTGCCGCTTCGCGGCGGGCCGCTAGGGCCACGGCTCCGCAAATGGTCTTGCGACAGAGACCGGATCGTGCCCTATTTGCGGAGGCTCTTAAGAGACGAGGCGACTGCGTCGCCTCGTCTCATCCACTGGAGACGGATGCCGTCCGACTGTCGTTCAGATCCGTTCCCCCCGTCCGGGGTGCCCCGGCCCGTTTTGCTCCGAACCGATCGGGGTGGCGTAACGTCTCGTTGGGGTCAGATCATCGCGTCTTTCGAACGATTCCGCTAGGTACATTTTGCGATTAGTCCCCCGCCGTTTCAGCTGCGGACCGCGGCCGCTAACCCCGCGTACTTGTCGAGCTTTTCGATCACGATTTCGGGCTCGACCGGCGGCAGGCCGAACACGGCGCGCGTCACACCGAACTCCTGCAACTGCATCAGCTGGTCGAGGTCCCGCGGTGCCTGCCAGATGGTGAGCTCGAGCGTGTCCGGATCGCGCCCGGCTTCAGCGAGGACCGTGCGGAGCTCTTCGACCTTGCCGGCGATGTCGTGGCGGGTGCCGATCGGCATCCACCCGTCGCAGAACTCTGCGATGTCGCGCATCGTTCGCGGGCCGGCTGCACCACCGAGGTGGATCGGGGGGTGTGGTTTTTGGATCGGTTTTGGCCAGGCCCACGACGGGGTGATGTTCACGTGCTTGCCGTGGAACTCGGCCTCGTCCTTGGTCCACAATTCGATCATCGCCAGCACGTTCTCACGCAGAATCGCCCTGCGGTCGGTGTAGGCCACCCCATGGTTGGCTATCTCCTCCTTGTTCCAGCCATAGCCGACGCCGAACAGCACCCGCCCGTTGGAGATCACGTCCAGCGAAGAAACTTCCTTGGCCAGCCACAGCGGATCGCGCTGGGCGACAAGGGTGATCCCGGTTCCAAGCTTTAGTGTGTCGGTGACCGCGGCGGCAGCGGCGAGCGCCACGAACTGGTCATGGGTTCTCCAGTACTGCTCGGGTAGCGGGTCGGCACCCTCGACCCCACCCCATGGCGTGTCGCGGGAGATCGGGATGTGGCTGTGCTCCGGGAACCACAGCGACTCGAAGCCGCGTGCCTCGACTTCCTTGGCGAGTTCGACTGGTTGGATGGTCTTGTCGGTCGGGAAGATGAATACGCCGAATTGCATGATGCGGCGAGGCTAGCCGTTGCTCGATCGAGGGCCGGGGCTCAGACTTTCGGCGCCAACCAGGGCGGTACGCAGGAAGTCGTCGACCTGCTCGAAGTAGGGTCCGAACGCCGCCAGATCCGAATGCGTACCGCCCGGGACTGTGATGAGACGGCTGCTCGGTAGGTGCTCGTGAAGGCTCAGCGCATCCTCGACCGGGACCACGTCGTCGGCGTCGCCGTGCAACAGCAGCACCGGCACCTTCACTTCGCCGATGCGGTTGCGTGGTGCGATGTCATCGAAGGAGACGCCGATGATCCGCCGGATCACGCGCAGCAGCGTCCACTTCACCGGGGCGGGGTACGGGATGGCTCGCCACATCAGCTCCTCGGGGTGAGCAAACGACGCCACGGCGACGACGGCATCGATCGTGGTGTCTCGCGATGCGGCGAGGATTGCCGCCGCCGCCCCCACCGAGTGGCCGATGACCCCGACCGTGGTGACATCATCTCGGTCGTGGAGCCAGGCCAGGGCGGTGTCCAGGTCCTCGGCGAACCGGGGCATCGACATGAAGTCTTCGTTATCAGACAGGCCGTGGGTGCGTGCGTCGAGGAACAGCGCGTGGAACCCGATGGAGTTGATGCCAGGCGCAATCGGCAGCATGTCGGTGGCGTTGCCGCCCCAGCCGTGAAGGACTACAACGGCAGGCGCCTGGGCGTCGACCGGGATGAACCAGGCATGGAGCCGCTTGCCGTTGGGACCGTCGATCCATACGTGCTCGCCCTCGAGACCGAGGTGGGCGGGCGTGGTATCGGGCATGGCGCGTTGGGGAACGGCAAAGAGGCGTTTGAGCATGGAGGGCGCGGCCAGGGCGGCGCCAACCGCCAGTGCCACAGGGATGGCGATTGGAACGAGGATCTTTCTCACGGCATCGATGGTACGAGCAGTTGCCAGTTGCCAGTTGCCAGTTCCCAGTTGCCGGGCTGCCCGTCGCCTGTGGCCGGTGGCCGGTGGCCGGTAGAAGCTAGACCCCCCTCCCCGCCCCCGGCGGTACTCCCCCAAAAAGGGGGAGAAACACGCGGCTACTTGCTACTTGGAACTCACTCCGGCAGGGTGAAGGTCACGACTCCTCCCGGACCAGGCTCCGCCCAGATCTCGCCACCGAGTTCTTCGACCAGGGCGCGGGCGATGGCCAGCCCGAGACCCGCCCCGCCGGTCGTCCGGGAGCGAGCGGCATCCGATCGAGCAAACTCGTCGAACGCGGCTTCGGTGAAGGCAGGGGGAAATCCCGGGCCCTCATCGGTGACGCGCACTGTCGCAGGAGTACCGACGGTGATGGTGACCTCGGTCCCCGCGGGAGCGTGTCTGATCGCATTGTCGAGCAGGTTGCGAATCACTCGCCCGATTGGCTCGGGGCCGCTGCTGACCAGCAACGAGCCGTCGACATCGAGCCGAAGGTGCACACCGGCGCGCTGCGACACCGGCGCCAGCACCTCGATTGCCTCGTCGGCGATCTCAGCGAGATCGACCGGCACCCTCTCGTACTCGAACCCGCCGGATTCGATCCGGGCCAGCAGAAACAGATCGTCGACGAGCTGGTTGAGGATCCGCACGTCGTGCTCGATGCTCGCCAGATACCGTGCGGGGTCGGGGGCGACTCCATCCTGGAGAGCCTCGACCGCTGCCTGCAGGGCGGCGAGCGGGGACCGTAGGTCGTGACTCACCGAGGCAAAGAACGATCGCCTCGCCTCCTCGTCGCGCAGCCTCTCGGCGTCGAGGGCGGCCAGCCGCGCCGCCATAGCATCGACCGCGGTCGCCGCCAGCCCGACCTCATCGGCCCGGTCGACCTCGGTTCGAGCGGTCAGGTCGCCCTCCGCGATACGCGCCGCGGTACTCGCAAGTTTCTGTAGGTCCTCGGTCCAGGGTTTTGCCACCGACACGGCGAAGCTCAATCCGGCGATCAACCCGAGGCCCAACACGACGATCAACAGCTCGGCATCGTGCGTCGACAGGAACATCCGTTGCGCGGCCACTGCAGCACCGACGATGACGATGAGCAGTGCGGTTGCGATCAGCGCTACCAGGGTTCCTCGCAGCGTGGCGGCACGGCGCGCCCATTGCGGGAGCAGCCATGCCCCGAGCGCGGAGACGAGCACCATGGCCAGGAGGATGCCGAGCAGCTCGATCCGGTCCGAGCCCGTCGGCTGCATAGCGATCTCGAACAAGGCAATACCGAGCACGATGGCTCCAATGGCAGCCCCGACGATCCTCATGGCTCGAACCGGTAGCCGACACCGCGCACGGTGGTGATCCAACGGGGCCGGTTCGGGTCGGGTTCGATCTTCTGGCGGAGGCGGGCGACGTGGACGGTGACCGTGGAAGGATCCTGGTAATACGGCGATGAGTCCCAGACGTTCTCGAGCAGCGTCGATCGCGACATGGCAACGCGGGGCGATGCCGCCAGATAGGCGAGCAGGTCGAATTCCTTTGGTGTGAGCTCGACCGGATCTCCGTCGACTCGCACTTCGCGGCTGGATCCGTCCACGACCAGTCCATCGAATTCGAGACGATCCGAGACCACAGGCCTGTGAGCGCGGCGCAGCACCGACCGGACCCGAGCCACCACCTCTCGCGGTGAGAAGGGCTTGACGACGTAGTCGTCTGCGCCGAGCTCGAGCCCGACGATACGGTCGGGCTCTGCGGTGCGTGCGGTCACCAGAATGACCGGCACCGAGCTTGTTTGCCGGAGGCGGCTGAGCACGGTGAATCCGTCGACCTCCGGCAGCATCACATCGAGCACGATCAGGTCGGGCTTGGCCGATGCCGCAAGCTCGAGGGCGGCCTTGCCGTCCGCCGCCTGGTCCACGGCATATCCCTCTCGCTCGAGGTAGGTGACGAGCACCTCTCGCACCATGGGCTCGTCGTCGACGACGAGGATGCGGCGAACTGCGCCGTTTCCGTTCGGGGACACAGCCCCATCGTACGGCTGTGTCCCCGAAAGCATCCTGTTTCTCACCCGAGCTGAGCGGCGCCGCCGGGGAGGTCCACGGCGTTGTTGCCAAGCTCGTAGTTCTCGTGGTCGGTCGCGTTGTCCGGGACCCGGCCGACGAGCGGCTTGAGGATGAACGGCAGCGGGCTGTCGTCCGGGTCCGGCTCGACCGAGATTACGATCGTGGCGCCGCTGAGGTCGGTTGGCAGGGTCATGCCCCCAGGGGCGTTTACCAGGAAGTCCTCGCCTGGGAAAGGGGGCCCGGGCTCGGGGCCCGAGAACGGAGCAGCGTCATCGGCGGCTGCCACGTCGAGGAAAGTGCCTGTTGACACCGGCGTCCCGTCGATGACCGCCCAGCCCTCATACTTCCATCCGGCGGGCAGCATGGGCAGATCGAGGCTTTGCGTCGGGCCGGGAACAGCAAGGAACCAGATGCCGCTGAGCTCGTTGGTGTCGTCCCCGTTGGTCGGCGTCGCCAGGATCACCGAACCAGCGGCAGTAGCGAAGTCGGTCCCAAGCGCTGCGGGATGGGAAATGGACAGCTCGGCGCTGCCGTCGACGATGTCACCTGCCACGAAGTGGGTGTCCGACGGCACGGCGTCGGTATCGCCGGCCGGCTCGATCGTGACAACGATCGTCGTCGCCGTCTCGAGGCCTGCCACCGACAATCCGGCGATCGGCGCACCGTTGAGATCAACGATTGTGCCGTCTTCGACGTTGAACTTTCCGGCAGAGACCGGTACGCCGTCGATGATCGCCCAGTTCTCGTAGTGAACGCCGTTGGCGAGAGCGGGAAAGCCTGTGATGTCGCGGGTCAGCATCGGGTCTGCCATGACGGTCGTGGTTGTTGTCGTCTCGGCGGTCGTGGTGGTTTCCGCAGCGGCCGTCGTGGTGGTTTCGTCTCCACTTTCCTCGCTGGTACCGCATGCAGCCGCGATCAGGCCAATGGCGAGCACCAGCACGGCCATCCGCAGCGAGTTCTTGTGGTTCATCATTTCTCCCTATCCATCGCGACAGCTCGATGGACTGGCCAACGGGAGTATCCCGCAGCACGTTCCGGAAAGGGGAGAAGTTCACCAGACGTTGTCAGCGTGTTCAGGGTTCTGTAACCCAGTGCAAGTAACAAGTAGCAAGTAACTTGGTGCTTGTTATTGCTTCTCTACGGTGCGCCTCCGCCGAGCCAGCGCACAAAGCCATCGAGGACCTCGCGGCTGGAGGAGGCGGCCCCAGCTGCTGCCTTATCGAGCACGGCCCTGTATTCGTCTGCGGCAACGGCCAGCTCTTCACGTGACCACGGCCCAAGGTCCTTGCCCGCTCCGCGCATCAAAGCCAGGGCTTCCTCGACGGTGAAGTGACCCGCGGTCACCTCACGACCGACGACGACACCGGTCAGACCGTCGATCTTGAGCAGTTCTCTGATGTCATCGAGATCACGAACCCCGCCGGCCGCGATCACCTCCTCGTCCACGATGGCGGTGGCGGTCCGCAGCGCTTCGAAGTTCGGGGGATCAACGAGTGCGTCCCGACCCACCTCCGTGATCATGAAGGCCGCAGCACCGGCAGACGAGAGCTCGATGAGGGTCTCTTCGAGGTACGTCCCCGTGCCTTCTGTCCACCCCTGGGTGACGAGCTCCTCATCGGAAGTGATATCGAGGCTGACCACGATCTTGCCGGGGTGAGACCGACAAATTTCCCAGAAAAGCACTTGGTCGACGAGAGCAAGGGTCCCGACCACCACACGCCATGCGCCGACATCGAGCATCCTGTCGACCTCGAGCTGGGATCGGTTGCCACCACCGACCTGAACAGGGATGTCGAGTTCGGCGATGATCTCTCGAATCAGCGGCCGGTTGCTGTAGTCACCGTGAATAGCAGCGTTGAGGTCCGCGACGTGGAGGCGATCGGCACCTTTCGCCACCCAGCCCTTTGCCCGCGCCACCGGGTCGGAGTCGAGGTGGATGACCTCGTCGATCGTCCCGTGCGGCAGCCGGACCGCCGCACCATCCAGGATATTGACCCGTGCGTAGAGCTGCATGAGCCCCACGGTAACAAGAGCGACGGCGGTAGGTCTTGCGACTTGTGACTTGCGACTTGTGACTTGCGACTTGCGACTCGCGGCTCGTGTACCGTGCCTGCAATGCGTTACGGAGCCTTCATCCCCCAAGGGTGGCGTCTCGACCTCGTCGGGATCGACCGGTCACAGCAGTGGCCGACGATGCTGGAAGTGGCGACAACACTCGAGGCCTCTGGCTACGAATCACTCTGGGTCTTCGACCACTTCCATACGGTCCCGAAGCCCACGCAAGAGTCGTCCTTTGAGGCGTGGACTCTGATGGCGGCACTTGCGGCCACCACCGACACCATCCGGCTCGGCCAGATGTGCACATCGAACTCATATAGAAACCCTGCATATCTGGCCAAGATCGCAGCCGACATCGACGTGATCTCCAACGGCCGGCTCGAGATGGGCATCGGAGCCGGGTGGTACGAGGAGGAATACCTCGGCTACGGCTACGAATTCCCAAAACCCTCGACCCGGATCGGGCAGCTCGAGGAGGGCATCGAGATCATGCGCCGCATGTGGACAGAGGAGAAGGTCGACTACGCCGGGACCTACTACCAGCTGCGGGGCGCGATCAGCAACCCGAAGCCGGTGCAGGGATCGATACCGATGTGGGTCGCAGGCGGCGGCGAGCAGCTCACGCTGCGGGTGGCAGCCAAGTACGCCGACTACACCAACTTCGGAATGAAGCTCGACGTTTTCATCCACAAGAGCGAGGTTCTCCAAGGTCACTGCCGCGACATCGGCCGCGACTACGACGAGATTGTGCGGTCGGCCATGTTCAGCATCGTCCTCGACGAGGACACCGCAGTGGTCGCCGACAAGCTGGGCGAGTATGAGGCTCGCCTCGCTGCCCTGGTGGGTTCGGAAAAGGCGGCTCGATCGCGCCGGGAGCTGGAGCATGGCCTTGTGGGGACGCCGGAGCAGGCGATCGAGAAGCTCCGCCTGTGGCGAGACGCCGGCGCCGGCTATGCGATCGGGTACTTCCCGGACGCCGCGTACGACCGGAGCAGCATGGAACTGTTCGCCAAGGCCGTGATGCCGAACCTGTGAGCCGGTACTCGGTATTGGCGTAATACGGACTACAAACCCTTTCGGTTGCGGAGTTTCTCGGTACGCTGGACGGATCGAGGAGGTCCCCCAATGGAAGGTTGGGATCCGCAAAGGATCGTTGTCGGTGTTGATGGTTCTGAGCAGTCGATCCACGCCACGCGAGTAGCCGCAAGCATCGCTCGAGCCCGCAGCGCGCACCTCTTGATCCTCGCCGTCGTGCGACCACCAGAGGGATGGTGGGGAATCGTCGGATCGCCCCCGACCGCGGAGGCCCTCGGTGATTCGCTGTCGAACGCGCAGCGCGAGGTTCTGGACCGAACGGTGGAGGTGGTCGATCTCGATGGCATTGATTACGAGACAGCCGAAGACATCGGCGAGCCGTCGCAGCGCCTGATCGAAGCCTGTTCCGACGCCGACCTCCTCGTAGTCGGTAGGCGAGGGGCGGGCTTCCTGAGGCGGATGGTGGTTGGATCGGTCGCCACCCACGTCGTGCACGAGGCGCCGTGTCCCGTGCTCATCGTCCCCTGACGTATATGCTCAAACGCTTGTGAGCACCGGGAACACGGACCATGAAACGTCGAGCGGCGCGCCGCTCGACGAACGGACGTCGGACGACATCGAAACCACCCTCCCCGACGCCTTCACCTCCTTCAGCAGCTCCTATACAAAGCGGATTCCCGACGACGAGGATCTGCTTCTCAGCCCGGATGAGCTGCATTCCGAACTCGTCGATGCGTTCCGGTTCCTGGCTGCGCGAGGCAACGAGACCGCGGTCATCCGGATCTTCAGCCCGAACGCAGGTGGCCACGGTTACCACGCACCGGGGTCGGTCATCGAGATCGTCACCGACGACTCGCCGTTCCTCATTGACTCAGTGCTCGGCCTCCTGACCGAGCGGGAATACACGGTCGCTCGCCACTTCCATCCAGTCCTCGGAACCGTCCGTGACGAGTCGGGTGCTCTGGTGGACGTGGTCAGGAGCCGGGACTCCGAGCACCGAGAGTCGTTTCAGCATTATGAGCTCGAGGCAAACCTCGACGAGAAAGAGGCCCGTTCCCTTACCAGGGCCTTGACGCGTGTGCTCGGCGACGTGCGCAACGTTGTCGCCGACTTCGATCCCATGCAGAACGCGGTCCGAACCATGATCGGATATGCACGCGAGGATGCTGGCGCGTTCCCCGAAGGGGACGTCGATGAGACGGTGGCTTTTTTTGACTGGCTTGGCGACGACAACTTCGTTTTCCTCGGTTACCGCGAATACGAGATCGTGGATCAGGAGGGGGCGCCGGCCATCATGACCAGTCCGGGGACCGGGCTCGGACTTCTCGCAGAGGACAGGAGGAGCGGATATGCCCGCCCAGTTCTGCTTTCCGAGCTCCCGGAGGCGGTGGCGGATCGCTACGCCCACAGCAAGCAGTTGGTGATTTCCAAGACCAACTCACGATCGACCGTCCACCGCACTGCCCGGATGGACTACATCGGGCTCCGCCGGGTCGACAATACGGGAACGACCCGGGGCGAGGCCAGGTTGCTCGGCCTGTTCACGTCCAAGGCCTACATGGCGCCGGCAGCATCGCTCCCCATCCTGCGGGATCGGCTGCGCTGGATCCTCGAAGCGGAGGATCTCGTCGAGGGCTCGCACGACTACAAGGTGATCGTCCAGCTCTTCGAATCGTTTCCCAAAGATGAGCTGTTCTCGTTGTCCGTGGAGGACTTGCGAGAGAGCATTGTCGGCCTGCTCGAGTCAGAAGAGCAAGAGCGGGTTCGGATGTTCGTGCGTAGGGACGTGCTCAATCGCAATGTCTCGGTATTGGTTGTTGCCCCGAGAGAGCGGTTCAACGCCGAGCTCCGGCAACAGCTCCAGCAGCTCTTCCTCGAACGCTTCGAGGGCACGTCGATCGACTATCGGCTCTCGCTTGGTGAGACCGGCGACGCCAGGATCCACTTCACGGTATGGCCGGACGGCGATATCCCAGAGGTGTCGACAGAGGAGCTCGAGACCGAGGTGTATCGCCTCACTCGAACCTGGGACGACCGGCTCTTCGACGTTCTTGCGCCACGAGTCGGGGATGCCGATGCGAAACGGCTGATAGAAGCGCATGCCGGCCGCTTTCCACGTTATTACCGGGATTCGACTCCGCTGCCCGAAGCGGCGTCGGCGATGGTAAACCTGGAACGGCTCCTTAGCAGCGACGAGCGGCTCGCCGTTGACGTGTACAACGAGATCGATACCGAAGATCGTCTCACCCGAGTAGCCGTCTACAGCCGCGAAGGAAAACGAGACCTATCGGAGCTGCTTCCCCTGCTCGAGGATCTCGGGCTTCGGGTCGTCGAAGAAGTGCCGACGCGAATCAAAGACGACCGTGAGGATCTGTTCCTGCACGACTTCGGTGTCCTTGGCCCGGACGGGGTGGCTCTCGACACGGATGCTTGCGGATCGCGGGTGGCGGAGACCCTGGCCGCCGCCATCGGCGGCGTTGCGGAATCGGATTCGCTGCACCAACTGATCGTCCTCACCGGGCTCGATTACCACCAAATCAATATTCTGCGCGCCTATCGCTCGTACTGGTCCATCGTGACACCGGCGTTCACCGGCGCATACGTCGCCGAGACGCTGGCCGCCTATCCCGACATCACACACGATCTGGTCCGGCTCTTCGAAGCGCGCTTCGGGCCAGACGGGGATGAGGCGACAGAAGCCGAGCTGCGGCTGCGCATCATCGACGAGTTCGACGACGTCGAATCGCTCGACCAAGATTCGATCCTGCGTGGTTTTCTCGGGCTCATCGACGCAACACTGCGCACCAATGCCTTCATCGATGCCGGATCGCTTGCGTTCAAGTTCCTGTCGGAGGCGGTTCCAGACGTACCCGAGCCGCATCCCCTGTTCGAGATCTTCGTCTTCGCCAGGGACGTCGGCGGTATCCACCTGCGGGGCGGGCGGGTAGCACGGGGAGGGATTCGGTGGTCGACACGCCGAGAGGACTACCGCACGGAAGTACTCGGTCTGATGAAGGCGCAGATGACCAAGAACGTGGTCATCGTGCCCACGGGGGCAAAAGGCGGGTTTGTGATGCGGCGCTTCGCCGACCCTGGTGGGCCAACGCCCGACGAGGTCAAGGCAGGGTACGAGACCTTTGTCCGCGGTCTCCTCGATCTCACCGACAACCTCGTCGATGGCGTCGTCCGGCGACCGAAGGGTGTCAGGACCCACGACGCCGAGGACCCGTATCTCGTAGTTGCCGCCGACAAGGGAACCGCCAGGTTTTCCGACACCGCCAATGCCATCGCCGCCGAATACGGGTTCTGGCTCGACGATGCGTTCGCCTCCGGGGGCTCCACCGGCTACGACCACAAGGGCCTCGGCATCACCGCCCGCGGAGCCTGGGAGTCAGTGCGCCGCCACTTTGTGGAGCGCGGTGTCGATGTCGATGCTGATCCGATCACCGTGGTCGGGATCGGCGACATGTCTGGCGACGTGTTCGGGAACGGGATGTTGCTCTCCAGGTCGATTCGACTCATTGCCGCTTTCGATCACCGCCACGTTTTCATCGACCCCAATCCGGACCCGGCTCGGTCCTACGACGAGCGGTCCCGGCTGGCGGCCATGGGCGGCTCATCTTGGGCGGATTACGACAGGTCGCTGATCTCCAGCGGGGGCGGGGTGTTCTCGCGTGCGGCCAAGCGGGTGGATGTGACCGACGAGATGAGCGAGAGATTCGGGATCCGGCCCGGGGTGGTGACCCCGAATGAGCTGATCTCCAAGGTGTTGAGGGCACCGACCGACCTGATATGGAATGGTGGCGTCGGTACCTTCGTCAAGGCGACCACGGAGAGCCAGCTGGAGGCGCAAGATCGCGTCAACGACGGCATCCGGGTCAACGGAAACGAGTTGCGGGCCCTGGTCGTCGGCGAGGGCGGCAACCTCGGGTTCACCCAGGCCGGTCGCATCGAGTTTGCGCGGTCAGGCGGGAGCATCTTCACCGATTTTCTCGACAACAGCGGCGGGGTGCACGCCTCGGACCGTGAGGTCAACATCAAGGTGCTGCTGCGCCTCGCCGAGCTCGATGGCAGCCTGAGCCGCGACGACCGGAACGACCTCATACAGTCGGTTGCGGGTGACGTGGTGGAAGCCATCGTTTACGACAACTTCCTCCAGGCCCAGATCATCGCCCAGGAGGCGGCGTTGTCTGTAACCAGGATCGACGACTACGAGGACCTGATGGTGGCGCTGGAGGAGGAGGCAGGCCTTGATCGCGAGATCGAGGGCCTGCCGTTGACCGAAACGATGGTCGAACGCTCGCGTGATGGCGGCTCGATGGCGCGGCCCGAGATCGCGGTGATCATGGCATATGCGAAACAGCAGCTCACCCACGACCTCCTCAACTCAGATGTGCCCGACTCATCCGACTTCTTTGCGGATGTTCGCCAGTATTTCCCCGACGCGATCGTCGACCGGTTCGATACGTACGTCGACGAACATCCGCTGCGGCGCGAGCTGATATCGACGATCGTCGCCAACCAGGTGCTCAACTCACAAGGATCGACGTTTGTCGCTCGCCTCGGCGCCGAGACCGGGGCAAGCCCGGCCCGGATCGTACGCGCCTACCGCATTGCAAGGGAGGTCACGTTGGCGGGTCAACGCTGGTCTGCGATCGAAGAGCTCGCCGGTTCCCTCGACCCCGCCCTGCAACGAGAGATGCTCGGCGGTATCGACGACCTGGTCGAGACCATTACCAGGGTGTTCGTAGCCCAGTCATCCGATGCGACTTCGAGCGAGCTCATCGAGATGTATGGAAGAGGTTTCGCCGAGCTGTCTGGCGAGATTCAATCGATCGGTCCCAAGCGCTGGCAGGCCAAGAACAACGAGACAGCTCAGGCGCTGATCGACCACGGGGCCCCGCCCGAGCTCGCCTACCGGCATGCCTACCAAGACGAGCTGGTGCACGGCACCGGCATCGTTGACGTGGCCGCCGACACCGGCCGTCTCGTGCTCGACGTGGCCAAGGCCTTCTTCCGGGCAGGCCAGTCTTTCCACATCGATTGGTTGGAGCGTCAGCTCGCCGATCTCCCTGCGCACACCAGGTGGCAACGTTGGGCTCGGCTCAGCCTCGCCTATGACTTGATGGTCCTTCGCCGTCAGATCGTGGAGCGCATCTTCGCAGAGTCCCCCGATGCCGAAGCCGACGCCGCCGTCGATGCCTTCATCTCGACCCACCTCGAGGAGGAGGGACGGCTGACCAGGCTGATGCGGCTAATGCGGCGCGACGGTGTTTCCGACACCGCAGCGGTGACGGTGGCCATCCGCCAGATCCAGGCACTTGCGGGATAGGCGAGTCGCAAGTCACAAGTCACAAGTAGCCACTCTTCGTCTCTCCCGCGGAGCGGGGGGAGACGCGGAGTCGCTCAGCGACAACGCAGAGGGGGCTTTGGGGGAGTGAGCAATCTCTTGAACTCAATTGACATCAGCGAGCTCCCAGATCCCCCTCCGCCCGCAAACGTCGTCTGGCGCGTCACCCCCGCGGCGCTGGCGCTTGCGGGAGACGCAGGACGCGGGATTGCACCAACGAACGTTCGTTGGTACGCTGGCACTCACCTAGTGGAGGTGTGACCATTACCGGCGAGGATCGATTCTTGGAGACGATCGCAGCGGACGACAAGGTCGAACCTCGCGATTGGATGCCGGATGGTTATCGCAAGACCCTGATCCGCCAGATCGCCCAGCATGCCCACTCGGAGATCATCGGGATGCAGCCCGAGGGCAACTGGATCACCAGGGCCCCGACCTTGATGCGCAAGATCATCCTGATGGCGAAAGTGCAGGACGAAGCCGGTCACGGTCTGTACCTGTATTCCGCAGCAGAGACTCTCGGCGTCTCTCGAGACGAGCTGCAACACCTCCTTCACATCGGGAAGCAGAAGTACTCATCGATCTTCAACTACCCCACCCTGAGTTGGGCCGACATCGGTGCCATCGGCTGGCTGGTCGACGGGGCGGCGATCGTCAACCAGATTGCGCTGCAGTCGACGTCCTACGGTCCCTACGCGCGGGCGATGGTGAGGATTTGCAAGGAGGAGAGCTTTCATGCGCGGCAGGGCTACTCGATTCTGCTCGCGCTGTCGCGGGGGAGCGAGGCCCAGCGAGCGATGATGCAAGATGCCATAGATCGATGGTGGTGGCCATCGTTGATGATGTTCGGGCCCCCCGACGCTGAGTCCACTCACACTGAGCAATCGATGAAGTGGAAGATCAAGCGAGTGACCAACGACGAGCTCCGCCAGCAATTCGTCGATCAGACCGTTCCCCAGGGTCAGCACCTCGGGGTGACGTTCCCCGACCCCGACCTCACCTACGACGAGGGAACCGGCCACTGGATGATCGGGGACATCGACTGGGACGAGTTCTGGGCGGTGGTCAAGGGTGATGGGCGCCTCAGCCGGGAGCGCATCGCTGCCAAGGTGCATGCATGGGAGGAGGGCGCCTGGGTGAGGGAGGCCGCCACCGCCTACGCCGAGAAGGTCAGCCTGAGGAGAACGGCATGACATACGAAGTCCCAGAGATCCCTGGCGAGCAGACCGAAGACCCCACCGGCCACTACGAAGAGCACGGGTGGCCGTTATGGGAGGTGTTCGTACGCCCCAAGCGCGGCCTCAACCACAGCCACGCCGGATCGTTGCATGCTCCGGATGCCGAGGCCGCAGTACAGAACGCCAGAGACGCCTACACACGGCGCGCCGAGGGCATCAGCGTCTGGGTCGTGCCATCCACCGCGATCTACGCTTCGGACGATTCGGAGGCCATGTTCGAGCCGTTCGAGGATCGGCCCTACCGCCACCCCACCTTCTACGACATCCCCGAAGAAGTGGGGCAGATGTGACCATCACAGCGATCGCCGCCCCGTTGCTGAAATATCTGGTGCGTCTCGCCGACGACAACCTTGTCCTCGGGCAGCGGCTCTCCGAATACATCGCCAGCGCCCCCGAAATCGAAGAGGACCTGGCCGTAGCCAACATCGGGCTCGACCATATCGGGGTCGCCCGACATCTCTTCTCCTATGCCGCCGAGGTCGAGGGAGAGGGTCGCACCGAGGATGACTTTGCCTTCTGGCGCACGGAGCGCGAGTTCACCAACGCCCTGCTCGTCGAGCAGCCACACGAGGGTTTTGGTGAGTTGATCGCACGCCAGTTCCTGTTCGATGCCTACCAGCTCGAACTGTGGGAAGCCCTCTCGCGATCGAGCGACGAACGGCTCGCCGGCATCGCCGCCAAGGCGCTGAAGGAGGCGCGGTATCACCTCAGACATACGTCGAGCTGGGTGGTGCGCCTCGGAGACGGCACCGACGAGTCGCACCGCCGGATGCAGGATGCCATCGGTGCGATGTGGCGGTTCACCGGGGAGCTGTTCGAGGCCGATGACCTCGACCGGCAGATGGCCGACGAGGGAGTTGGGGTGGACCCGACGACGCTACATCAGGCGTGGACTGCCACGGTCGACGAGATCCTCGCCGAAGCAACGCTGCACCGTCCCGACGATCCGTACCAGGCCTCCGGGGGACGTAGCGGGATGCACAGCGAGCACCTTGGCCACCTCCTCGCCGAGATGCAGTGGATGCAACGCACATACCCGGGGCTTCAGTGGTGACGACCCAGACACTGTCGAGCCGGATCGAGGATCTCGTTGCCGCCGTCGTTGACCCCGAGGTTCCGGTTCTGACCATCGGCGACCTTGGCGTGCTGCGCGGTGTCACCGTTGCCGCGGATGGAGCCGTCGCCGTCACGATCACTCCGACGTACTCGGGGTGCCCTGCGCTCGGGGTGATCGAAGAAGACATCGTCTCGGTGCTGAAGGCTGCAGGCTATGAGAGGGTTGCGGTCAACACCGTCCTCAGCCCGCCATGGACGACCGACTGGATGACCGACGACGCCCGGCACAGGCTGAACGACTACGGCATCGCCCCCCCGGGGCCGGCCGGAGCAGATGCGGAGCCGGTGGTGTGTCCTCAGTGCTCGGCGACAAAGACGACGGTGGTGTCACCGTTCGGGTCGACCGCCTGCAAGGCCCTGATGGTATGCGAAGTATGCAGGGAGCCGTTCGACCACTTCAAAGCGATATGAAGAGAGTCATGAGTCGCGAGTCGCGAGTCACGAGTCCCGAATCGCGCGCCGCGAGCTGTCGCCATTCTGGCTCTCGACTCTCGACTCTCGACTCGCGACTTCTCCATGGCTGCTGAGTTCCACACCCTGGAGGTCGGTTCCGTTGAGCGGCTCACCGACGCCTCGGTGGCGATCAGGTTTGCGGTGCCATCGGAGTTGCGCGACTCCTACCGCTTCGTTCCCGGTCAGCACGTCATCATGCGCGGTGTGATCCATGGCGAAGATGTGCGACGCAGTTACTCGATTTGCACCAGCGCCAATTCGGGTGAGCTCCGGGTCGCCATCAAACATCTCGACGGTGGCACGTTCTCGACCTTCGCCAATACAGAGTTGGCGGTCGGTGACCGGCTCGACGTCACCCTGCCTGTCGGTGACTTCACCATCACGACCGAACCGGGACAGGCCAAGCGGTATCTGGCGATCGCCGCCGGCAGCGGGATCACGCCGATCATGTCGATGATCGCCACCGTCCTAGAGGATGAGCCGAAGAGCCAGTTCACACTCGTCTTCGGCAACCGCGACTCGATGTCGGTCATGTTCCTCGACGAACTGGGCGCTCTCAAAGATCGCTACCCGAGCCGCCTCGTGCTCATGCATGTCCTCAGCCGAGAGACGAGCACCATCCCTCTGTATGACGGGCGCATCGACGTCGCCAAGCTGGACGAGTTGTTCTCCACCGTCATCGACGCCGATTCGATCGATGGTTGGTACCTGTGTGGGCCGTCCGGCATGGTGGAGGCGGCGCGTAGAGCGCTGGCGGCGAGGGGAGTGGACGAGGCCGACATCCACGACGAGCTGTTCTACGCAGGTGACGAGGTCCGCGTCGAGATCCCAGCCGACGATCCGGAAGGGTCGACGGTGCGTTTCACTCTCAACGGACGAACGTCGACGCTGGTAATCGACCCCGATGGATTGCCCATCCTCGATCACGCCCTCTCCGCTCGCCCGGATGCTCCCTTCTCGTGCCGCAGCGGCGCCTGCGCCTCGTGCCGGGCATTGGTGACAGACGGCGAGGTGCGTATGGATCGCAACTGGGCGCTCAGCGACGACGAGGTGGCTGCCGGGCAGGTTCTCACCTGCCAGTCCCACCCGGTGTCGGAGACCGTCGAGCTCACCTACGACCTATGAACACCAGAGAAGACGTCGTCATCGCTGCCGGCCGGCTCTTCGCCGAGCGCGGTTATCACGGGACCTCGATGCGCGACCTCGGCAACGAGCTTGGGCTGCTCGGATCGTCGCTGTATTCACACGTCGAGGGAAAGCAGGCGCTGCTCGTCGAGGTGGTCAGCCAGGGGGCCCGATTCTTCCAAGACGCGGCAGATGCGGCACTGGCCCGCGGCGGTTCCCCCCCGGATCGGCTGCGTGCTCTCATCGCCGGGCACATCGGTGTGGTGCTCGATCACCGCTCCGAAGTGCGGACCTACCTCAACGAGGCAGCAGCGCTCGATGATGAGCGGCGAGCCGCTGTCATCGCCGCTCGCGACCGGTATGAAGCGTCCTTTCGCACGGTGCTCGAGGAAGGCTGCGCCGACGGGGCGTTTCGATCCGATGTCGACGTCGTGATCATCTCCATCTTCATCCTCTCCATCCTCAATGCCGTCGAGCGGTGGTACCGCCTGTCCGGTCGCATCGACCGCGACGATCTCGTTGATGCCACCTACGGCTTCGTGCTCGACGGGATCACGTAAGGGCCTCGGTTCCTTGTCCTCGGAATCTCGGTGGGCTCATTCCGGTTGATCGAGAAAGGATCGAAAGGAGAAACGCGGTGACCGATACCAAGCGAGGCAGGGTCAGAGTCGAGGACGGGCAGAAGCGGGTCAGGGTGTTGCTCGGTAGTGAGGTCGTCGCCGATTCGACGAACGCCAAGTACGTCTGGGAGTCGCCGTACTACCCGACCTACTACTTCCCGGCGGCGGATGTCCAAACGGAGCTGCTCGTCGCCACCGGCGAGTCCTATCGATCACCAAGCCGGGGCACGGCCTCGGTGTATACGATCAAGGTGGGCGATGAAGAAGCAGTGGCGGCGGCTCGGGTTTGGGACGGGGCACAGATCGATGAGATCGCTGGTTTCGTATCGTTCCGCTGGGCCGCGATGACGCATTGGTTCGAGGAAGATGTCGAGGTATTCGTTCACGCCCGCGACCCGCACACCCGCATCGATATCCTTCAATCGTCAAGGCACATCGAGGTGATGATCGACGGGGTGAAGGTGGCCGATTCGCATCAGCCGCGATTGCTGTTCGAGACCGGGCTCCCGGTGCGCTACTACCTCCCCAAGACCGACGTGAGGCTCGACCTCCTCGTCCCGTCAGATACCCACACGGCCTGTCCGTACAAGGGCAATGCCGAGTACTGGCATGTCAAGAATGACGATGGTCTTGTTGAGGACATCGTGTGGAGCTATCCCACCCCGTTCCCGGAGTCGACGCAGGTCGCCGGATACCTGTCGTTCTACAATGAGAAGGTGGAGATTCGCGTCGACGGCGAACTCGAAGAGCGACCGAAGACCCACTTTTCGTAAAGCGTGCCCCGATAGGTGACCGGTCGTCTCGACAGAAGTGGTGCGATTAGTAGATCAGTAGATCAGTCTCTGCCCTCGCTACTTCGCTACTGATCTACTTGGGCCGCCGGCTTCTAATCGTCCGTTCTCGCCGGTGACCGGTGGCCGGTGGCCGTTGACCTCAGCGACTCCATGGACTCGATCGCAGAGGTGGCGTCCTTGTCACCGATGCGAGGGAGGTTGGCTGATCTCGCCTCATAGCGCGACGGTCGTACCCCGCCGAGCCCCTCCGTAACGGGCTCCCCCTTCTCTGTCATCGGCGCCGGATCGTGGAGTTCGATGGCCACGTTGTCGTCTTCAACCGAGATCGTTACCTCATCGGGCTCGGCGCCCCCCAGGATGGCGGCTGCCATGGCCTTGGCGTAGGAGACGAGCTCGATGGTTTCAGTGGCGGTGAGCTCTCGCAGCTCTTGTGCGAAGCGCTGAGCCTCGGCCCTGGCTGCCCCAGCCGCAATCTTGGCTTCACCAACGATGAGATCGGCCTCCGCCTGCGCGTCGGCGAGCAGACCCTGGCGTTCCGCGTCGGCTGCCACATCCAAACGCTGCTGCTCGGCCTCAATTGCCGCGGCGGTGGCGAGGGCCGCTTGCAACAATGCTTCCGCCTCATCGCGCAGCCGTTGTGCGTGCTTCTCGGCATCGGCGTCGATCTGGGCGGCCTCTGTGGTCGCCCGTTCTGTTGCCCCGACTGCTCTGGCGGCGGAAGCAGCGGCTTGGGACCGGAGGGCACGTGAGGCGACGGCCTGGTGAAATCCGTTGGCGACGCTGACATGGACGTCGCGCATTTCTCGCTCGAGCTGCTCGACCCGCAACTGTCCGCTCCTCGCAGTTGCCTCGAGGTTTTCCATCGCCGCCGCCGCGTGGTGGAGGAACAGGATCACCTGCGCTCGGTCATAGCCCTTGCGCTCTATGTCGAAGGTCCGCCTGTCGAGGTCGGCTGATCCCAGCTCCATCCACAGCCCTTTCGCTTAGTCGTGCCTGTCACCAGGTTAACGAGTCAATCCGACCTCCAAAGTGGTAATGCTCGGGTAGATTCAACCTGGCAGCAATAGCAAGAGGTTTAGTTGCGTTGAGTCCTGAGAGGCTATCGGGAGGCGATCTGTGAGTATTGACGTCGGCTTGCTGATCATCAGGGTGGCGGTGGGGCTCATACTGCTCGCCCACGGCGTGAAACACGCCAGAGGTAGGGAGAAGACGTCGAACTGGTTCGGGAGCATCGGGTTCCGTCAGCCCATGCTCCAATGGTTCCTGTCTTCGGCGACCGAGATCGGTGTCGGCGTTCTGTTGGTCGTCGGCGCCCTCACCTCGCTGGCGGCCGCGGGAGTGATCGGCATCCTGACCGTGGCCTTTTTCTCGGTGCATCGCGCCGCCGGGTTCTGGGTCACGGCTCGACCGGATGAGGGTTGGGAATATGTGTTCGTTCTCATTGCCGCAGCGTTCGCCATAGCCATCGCCGGTCCGGGTGACATCTCGATCGATGCGAAGATCGGGCTCGCCGACATCCTGGACGGTTGGGTGGGCTTGGCGATCGGCGTGTTTGGCTTCTTAGGGGCGCTGGGCCAAATGATGATGTTCTACCGACCGGATGAGGCCGTGGACGGTAGCTAATGAACGGACGGCGCCTTCCAATTGTGCGTCTGCGCTCGAATCGCTACTTGCGTGACGAGCCGTAGAACATGTTCCTGATGCGGGCCTCGACCTCTTCGGGATCGGCGTCCTCGACTCCGTTGGTCGAGGCAAATACCTGACTCAGCCTGCTCGAAGTGACCTTGGCGTGCCGTGCCCGGTTCTTCTTGGAATCACGTTCCTCGCGCTTGATCTTCAGCCAAGCCATGCGGCTTGTATCGGCAGCACACACGGGGCACCTGAGGGATTCCGCATCGAGCTCGCGCCCAAAGTGACTAGTTAGGGCTCAGTGTCAATAACCCGTCTGACATTGCCGCTTCCATGGCGAAATCGAACTTGTCCACCATGAGGCAATGGTCGATGTCGCGGTCATCAATCCACGGCGTGGCGCGGAGCCGAGCGGTACCGGTGCCGGCCCTCACCGCGTCGACCACGGCGGCGTAGTCCGGCGTGTGCCCGCCGACGATCCCGGCGATGAGATCCCCGGTGTGTTCGTCCTCATCGTTAGGCACAGTCACGGATCCGCCGGAGGACACCAGTGTGACGGTGGGCTCGTCGGCAAGCGCACAAGCAGTGGCGCCTGCAACGACAAGGCTTGCTGCATAGACGGGGCCGGCACCACCGGCAACTGCTGCGGCCACGCATCGCGTTCCTGCCGAGGTTCGCATCACCACGGTTCGCCCCGGCAAATCGGTGCGCTGTAGGACTTCGGTCGGGGAGTTACCGAGGTCGAAGTCGTCTGGGGGCCTGCTGCCGTCCTCACCGCACAACAGAGCATGGTCCAGGGATGCGGCGATGCGTCGCGCCTCATCCAAGCCATCGGTCAGAATCAGACGGGTAACCCCTGCATCCAGTAGGTACGCGGTCGTAGAAAAGGCACGGAACGTGTCGATTACCGCCGTCGGCCCCGAGGCCTCGGCGGCTCCCTCGAGGCCGGCCCGGCGGGAGATCTTGCTCATCGGCGGCGATGCTACCCAATAGCGCGT
>Ga0114950_10000742_pt1 | contig 23354 bp, 20 predicted proteins | sample N075metaG_FD_83503 | JGI IMG/M metagenome (GOLD analysis project Ga0114950, IMG submission 83503) | Deep subsurface microbial communities from Kermadec Trench to uncover new lineages of life (NeLLi) - N075 metaG | ecosystem: Environmental > Aquatic > Marine > Ocean trench > Sediment | place... | reverse complement strand
GCCAGGGCCCCCGATCAGCTCGAAGGGACGGGTGGTGCCACGTCCCTCGGAGAGCTCGGTCGCCTCCAAGAGGCACGAGCCGGGGTAGACCCACGCCGTATCGAGCGAAGGCATGTTGGGAGACGGCGCCCGCCACGACCAGCCGTCATCCGAGGCCGGAGGCTCTCGCCGCCAGCCTTCCAACTCCCAGATCTTCAATCCCTCGCGAGCCCAACCTCGTCGATCCGCCTCGAGCAGCGCCAGCTCGCCCAGCGTAAGGCCATGGCGAACCGGCAGACGAAAGGCGCCGACGAACGACTCGAATCCCGGCTCCGGCAGATTGCCTTCGATCTCGAGGCCGCCGAGGGGATTCGGCCGGTCGAGGATCCAGACCTCGACTCCGGCGCTCAAGGCCACCTCCGCGGCCCACAGGGCCGTCGCGGCGTAGGTGTAGTAGCGCGTACCGATGTCGACCAGATCGATCACCAGTACTTCGATGCCAGAGAAGGCCTCCGGCTGCGGGCGCAAGCTATCCACAGACGAGCCATAGAGCGACAGCGTCGGGATGCCGGTGAAGGGATCGGACTGGTCCGCCGCCGGCACCATGTCCTGCTCGACCGCGAAGAAGCCGTGCTCCGGAGCAAAGAGAACGCTGGGAGGAGCGCCTAACCCCCGAGCCAACGCGGTCGTGACCGGCTCGAAATCAGACGTCGTAGCCGCAGCGTGCGACAGCACACCGTACGGCCGAGACGTGAGTCGCGGCTGCTCTCGAAGCAAGCGATCGAGACCGCTCGAGATCATTCGGAAACGACGCTGTCTTCGGGCTCGCGCTTGTATTCGCCGCTCCGCCCGCCACTCTTGCCCTCGAGACGCAGATCGGTGATCTCGGCCGCCCGCTCGACCGCCTTCACCATGTCGTACAGCGCCAGGGCGGCTACCGAGCAGGCGGTCAGAGCCTCCATCTCGGCTCCGGTTCTGGCTGTGACGACAATGCGGCTCCGAATGGAGACGCCGAAGTCCATGGGCACGACTGAGACCTCGACGTGATCGAGATTCAGGGGATGGGCGAGGGGAATCAGATCGCCGACCTTCTTGGCGGCCTGGATACCAGCCAGCTGAGCAACCACGAGGGCGTCGCCTTTCGGCAGATCCGCGAGCTTACCGAGCGTCGACGCCGACAGCAGCACCCGGCACGACGCTTCGGCGATCCGGCGAGTGATCTCCTTGCCGGACACATCCACCATCCCGGCACGGCCCGATTCGTCGAGATGACTGAAGCCCTGTGTGCTCATTCGATGTCGCGCCTCTCCTGTGTCACGGCCTGCAATCAGTTGGCTATGCTAGCAGTCGCTCCGAAGCCGGCTCATGCGTCTTGCGATCGTCATTCCGACTCTCAACGAGGAGGCGGTTCTGTCTGCGAGTCTCGATCGAGCCCATCAAGCGGGCGACATCGTCGTGGTCAGCGACGGCGGCAGCGAAGACCACACCCTCGAGATCGCGCGCAGGCGTGCGACTCGCGTCGTGACCAGCGAGGCCGGCCGCGGACGCCAGCTGAATCGAGGTGCAGCAGCGGCAATCGAGGAGGGAGCGACGGCCCTCCTCTTCCTCCATGCCGACACCCGGCTACCACCCGACGCGCGAACAATGGTCCAAGAGGCGCTCGAAAGCGGCGCGCTCGGCGGCGGATTCCCGGTCCGCTTCGACAGCACCAGGCGAATCTTCAGGCTGGGCGCTCGGATCGTCAACCTGCGAACCCGCCTCCTGAGAGCTCCTCTCGGAGATCAGGCTCAGTTCGTCAAAGCCTCGGTCTACAGCGCCATGGGTGGCTTCCAGAGCTGGCCCATTCTCGAAGACCTGGATTTCATAAGCAGACTCCGGCGCCAGGGCCGAGTCGCCGTTCTCGAGACACCGGTCACGACCAGCGCCCGACGCTTCACGGAGCGCGGCATCGCCAAGACGATCGCCATCAACTGGCTCATATGGGGGCTGTTCCTGGTCGGAGTAGAACCCGACCGGCTGGCCCGGATGTACCCGCAGATCCGTTGAAGCGACTCCTCGCCCGGCGGGACTCGGAGAGGCTCTGCCGCGTCGCAGCTCACGCCTAAAGACAAGAAACCCCGTGGCGACACATGCCACAGTGTTCCGTTTACCCGATTCTTGCGAATCGGCAAGCCGGTCTCGGGGAGACCGCGATCGAGGGGATCAGACTAGTTGACCGAAGCCTTCAGATCCTTGCCCGCTTTGAACTTCACGTTGTTGCTCGCCGGAATGAAAATGCTCGCGCCGGTTGCGGGATTCCGCCCTGTACGTGCCTTGCGATGAGACACGGAGAAGCTTCCGAAGCCCGGAATCTGCACGCGCTCGCCATTCTGGAGGGAACCACCGATGGCTGCGAGAGCTGCTTCGAGAGCATCGCTTGCCTGCTTCTTGCTGAGGCCTGCACCGGCCGCAATCTTTTCGACGAGATCTGCTTTTCCAGCCATCTTCTTCTCCTTGAGTCGTAGCTTTTTGGAGTCGGGGTATTCCCAAAAAACAAGATAAATGATGTCGCGGTGCCTGTCAACAGAGTTTGCCTAGAATCCGTGTTTTCGCTCGCGGAATCAACGTTTCCGGGCCTTGCCGCCCCCCGAGCGACCGAATATCTGGACCGTGAAGCCGTCATGGTCGTCGGCCGTCCACAGCCTCCACTGGCCGGCTCTCTCGACGAAGGGGCTCAGCGAAGGCTTTGGCAGAAGCGGACGCATCTCTTCCACGGGCAGCGGATCGAGTCCGAGAGCGTTCTCGCGGAGCGCGGCGACCGCGGCCTCGTTCTCGTCGTCCTCGAGTGAACAGCTGATGACGATCAATCGGCCTCCCGGCGCAACCAGGTGCGCCGCACCAGCAACCAGCCGGCCAGCTTCCTTGGACAGCCGAGCGATCTCCGCCTCGCTCAATCGCCACTTGAGCTCAGGGTGCCTGCGCAGAGTTCCAGTGCCGCTACACGGCAGATCCACGACCACGCGGTCGAAAAGGGAGTCGAGCGGCGACCGCCCACCGTCGGCGACAAGCAAACGCGCCTCTCTCTCGAGCCTCTGGAGATTGCGTCGAATCGTGCACAGTCGCAACAGCGATATGTCGGCCAGAGTCAGGTCGAGATCAGGCTCGACCGCGAGCATTGCGAAGCTCTTGCCGCCCGGTGCCGCGGCGACGTCCAGGACTCGCTCTCCCGGAAGCGGCGGTGGCAGGAGAGCCGAAGCCTGACTGGCCTCGTCCTGCACGTAGCAGTCGCCTTCGCTGAAGGCCTCCCCGCCGAGAGGGTTGCCCTTCTTTACCTTGAGTCCCAAAGGGGCGATCTCGGAGAGCTCCACCGTGCATCCCTCGCCGCGTAATCTCTCAGCGAGGGCCTCCCGGCCTCCACGATCTCGGAAAGCGAGGAGATGAAGCGGCTTGGGGCGGTTGTTTGCCTCCAGAAGACTGCGAGTCGCGCTGTTGCCGAGACGCTGATGCCAGCGACCGACGAGGAAGTCGGGATGGCTCCACTCGATCGCCAGGCGACGCACGGGATCGTTCTCCCTGACCGGCCACGAATCGAGGGCCCTGTCGCGCGAGATGCGGCGCAGCACCGCGTTGACGAAGCTCGCCCCGCCGCGATGAGTGCGGCTCCGCGCCAGCCTGACAGCCTCATCGACAACGGCATACGCCGGCATCCGATCGAGGAAGAGCAGCTGATAGGTAGCGACTCGCAGCGGTCCGACGAGAGCCTCTTCGATCCGCGACAGTGGGCGGTTGCTGGCCACCTGGATGACAGAGTCGAGGCGCCGCAGCCAACGCAAGGTCCCAAGGACCAGTTCCTGGAGCAACGCCCGATCTCGACGCTCGAGCTTTTCCTGCCCGGCCTCCAGAACGGCATCGACAGGCGCCTTGGAGGCCAAGGCGCTCTCGATGATCCTCACTGCCCGGTGGCGAGCCGACCGATCGTCAGCCATCCCCGACCTCGGCAGCCAGAGACGAAAACTCTTGACGGCCGGCAGTCAGGGCGGCGCCGTTGGAGAAGTCGACAGCGGACAGCGCCCGCCTACCGGGTCGTTGAACGGTCCGCAGAGCCAGTACCGACGAGTCACCGCAGGCGACCTCGAGGCAACCGTCTCGCAAGCCGAGAAAGGTCCCCGGCGATGCTTCCGTCGGCGCGGGGCCGGACAGGGCCGAAACTTCGACCAACTTCAGATCGCGGCCGAGGCAGAAGGTCGTTGAGCCCGGCCACGGCTGAAACGCCCGGAAGCGGTCGTAGATCTCCCCAGCCGAGCAGCTCCATCGAACTCTCCCGTCCTCTTTGCGCAGGCGCGGTGCGAGCGAGACCCCGTTCGAGGCCTGCGGCGAGGCTTCGAGCCTCCCTTCCTCGAGCCCTCGAAGGGTCTCCACCATGATCTCAGCGCCCATCGACGCCAGTCGCGCCGCGAGCTCGGGACCGGTCTCGGTGGAACCGATCGGGGTCGCGCTCTGCAGCAGCGTGGGTCCGGTGTCGAGACCCGCCTCCATGAGCATCGTCGTAACTCCGGACTCCCTCTCACCAGCCGCGATAGCGCCCTGGATCGGCGCCGCACCGCGATAGGCAGGAAGAAGCGAGGCGTGGAGGTTGACGCACCCCAGGCGAGGCATGTCGAGAAGGGCCGGCGGAAAGATCTGGCCGAAGGCCACGACCACCGCCACGTCGGCCTCCAGGATCTCGAACCTCTCCAGGAAGCTCGCGGCGCGAACCTTCTCCGGCTGCCATGTCTCGATACCGGCCTCCCTGGCCCAGCGAGCGACCGGCGGCTCCAAGGCGCGCCTACCGCGTCCGGCGCGCTTCCCGCGGCCCGCGGGCCGAGTCGGCTGCGTGACGACGACGAGCGGGCGGTACGCCGTAGCAGCGAGGGCCTCCAGAGTCGGAATCGCGAACTCCGGAGAGCCGAAGAACACGACTCGTTGCAGCGCCTGCATGAGATACGAGCAGCAGCCCCTATTGGTCGAGCTCGGTGAAGTAGTCACGCTCCACCAGGACCTCGCGCGGCTTGCTGCCCTGCGGCGGACCGAGCAGACCGTCTTGCTCCATCATGTCGATCAGGCGTGCGGCACGCGAAAAACCGATGCGCATGCGGCGCTGGAGAAAGCTCGCCGACCCCTGGCGCTCCGCGACCACCATCCGCGACGCCTCCTCGAAGAGAGCGTCGTCGCGGTCGTCGGCAGCGCCACCGCTACGTTCATCCGCGGGCGCCCTGAGCACATCGGGGTCGAGATCCGGCTTACCCTGCTTGCCCAGCCAACGCACCAACGCCGCGGTCTCCTGCTCGCTGATAAAGGCGCCGTGCAGCCGCAGCACCCGGGAGGTTCCCGGAGCCATGAACAGCATATCGCCGCGGCCCAGGAGCTGCTCCGCCCCGACCTGATCGAGAATCGTTCGCGAATCGTGACGACTGGCAGTGGCGTACGACAGGCGGCAGGGGAAGTTCGCCTTGATCGTGCCCGTCAACACGTCGACCGAGGGACGCTGTGTCGCAACGATCAGATGGATACCCACTGCGCGGGCCATCTGCGCCAAGCGAGCGATCGAGGTCTCGACCTCAGGCGAGGCGACCATCATCAGGTCAGCAAGCTCGTCGATGATCACCACGATATAGGGAAGCGGCTCGAGATCACGCCGCGCGGCGTTCCTGAGTCCCGCGGCATCGGGCTGCTCCTGCGGCTGGTCGCACAACGCAAGACGCTCCTGCACTTCCGGATCGAGAATCGCCCGGTTGTAGTAGGCGATCGAACGTACGTGAATCTCCGCCAGCAGGCGATAGCGACGCTCCATTTCCGCAACCGCCCAGCGCAGCGCATTGGCGGCCTTCTTGGGGTCGACGACCACCTCGGTCTTCAGATGGGGAATCTGCGAGTAGACACCGAGCTCTATCCTCTTCGGATCGATGAAGATGAACTGCACCTCGTCGCGACGCGCCTTGAAGAGGAGCGAGGTGATCATGCTCTGCAGGCCGACACTCTTGCCGGCACCGGTAGCGCCGGCAACGAGAATGTGCGGCATCGAGGCGAGATCGACGTAGTACGGCCGGCCGTGAATATCGCGCCCGAGAGCCATGGTGAGGACGGACGGCGACTTGCGAAATTCCTCCTCGGCAAACAGAGGCCCGAGCCGGATGGTTCTCCGCTCGTCGTTCGGCACCTCGATTCCCACCGTTGAGCGGCCCGGAAGACGGTCTATCCTCACCGACTCCGCCTTGAGCGCCAGCGCAAGATCGTTCTGCAGGTTGAGGATCTGGCGAACCTTCACTCCGGGCGCCGGCCGGAACTCGAAGACGGTAATCACCGGCCCCGGGCCGATTCCTTCGATCGTGCCTTCGACTCCGAACTCCGCGCATCGCCGCACGATGAGCTCTCCCATCTGCATCAGCTGAGTCTCATCCACCGCCTTGGAGTCGTCCTCGAGAGACAGCAGATTGAGCGGCGGCAGCGCTGAGGAGCGCGACGCTTCACCCACGAACGGAAGCGCCTTCTGCCCCTTCGCGTCGGCCTTCCCGGACGCCGTCGGCCGCGCCGACCCGGTCGGCCGCGCGGACGCGGTCAGCCCTGCGGACGCCGGAGAAACACGACGCACGGAGAAGGACCCTTCACCCCGTCGCTCGACGACCCGAACGGGCTCCTGCCGAGAGTCGCCCTCCCGGTCTCGACTCACCCGTCCAGCACCGGTGCGCGGCGGTCCGCCACGCCGAAGGTGCTTCTCCAGAACTCGCTCGCGAGAGCGGTCTTTCTCTTTCAGCTTCCTAGCTCTGCTTCGTCTCACGGTCGCTTCACCGCGCAGCGAGCGCACTCGAGCCATCCAAGAGGTCAGGAGCTCTCCCAGACTCGACTGAACGATCAGCGTCGAGCCGACAACGACCGCGCCGAGCAGCAGGAAGAGACAACCGACGAAACCGATGCGGCCGCTGAGCTGGTCTGCCAGGAAGAGCCCGAGGAGACCACCGGCCTTCAGGGTGCCCTCACGCCACTCCAGCACACCGCCCGGAACCACGAGCTGCAGCAGGGCCGGGAGGGCCACTGCGATGATGATGATACCGAGGCCCCTGCCGACGACCTTGGACGGCGTGTTCGAAAGGAGGCGACGCCAGCCTGAGACGGCAAGGAACACCGGAATGACAAACGTCGCCAGACCGACGAGCTCGAGCGCCGCAGCCGAGATCCAGGCTCCCACCGGACCGATCCAGTTGCGAGTAGCAACCGCTTCGGTGGAGCTGCTCATGAAGCTCGGATCGTCGGGACGATGCGAAACGAGGGCGGCCAGCAACAGCAGCCCCGCGAGGACCATGAGAATGCCAACCACCTCGCGCGACTTGCCCGCCGCCAGGCCGACCCTTGCGCTCCCCGAGCGCGGCCCATGCCTGCCGTGCTTGGCGCGGATGTTCATTCGCACCACCCGCGTGGTGACGGCCTCAGCTCGAACGAGGCGCTACTTGACGGCAACATCCGAAGAAAGTGTAGCAGCCGAAACGGACTCTCTCGCGTCTGAGCGCGGGCATCCGAAGCCTCTTCACGCATCACCGCCAAGTGCAACGAAGGCCTGGTGGAGGCGCGCAAAGTCCTCCAGGTGGAGGCTCTGAGCCCGACGAGCTCCATCGAGCCCGCTCTCTGCCAGCACCGTCTCGGCCCGCTCCCTGCCCCATGCCGAGCGCAGCGAGTTCGCGAGGGTCTTTCGCCGTTGTCGAAACGCCGCGGCGAGGGTGTCGCGAAAGGTCTTCATCTCGGCGATCGGAAGAGGCGGTGTGCGCCGAAGGAGCCCGACGAAGGCACCTCCGACTTTGGGGACGGGGCGGAAGCTGCCCGGCTTCAGTCGACACAACACGGTAGCTCGCGACCAAGCCTCGACGAGCACGCTCATCAGTCCGTACGACGAGCTCCCCGGAGAAGCCACCAGGCGGTCGGCGACTTCGTCCTGAACCAAGAAGACCGCCCTGGGGGAGGCAAGAGCCCGAGTCAGGAAATCGGCGACGATTACCGTCGCCACCCCATACGGCAGATTGCCGGCAACCAGATCTCTTTCACGCAGAGCTTCCCACGGAAGATCGAGCGCATCGCCTGCTACGAGCGACACGGAGGTTGAGGGCACACGACGCCGTAGGGCAAAGGCCCACGCCAAATCTAGCTCCCATCCGACGACGCGCCCACCGGCCGCCAGAAGCTCGGCCGTGAGCACTCCGCCGCCGGGTCCGATCTCGAAGACCCGGTGGCCCTGCAGTTGCAAAAAGGTGACCGCGGGTCGACATAGCTCGGGATGCCTGAGGTGGTGCTGACCCAACGACTTCCGAAGCCGTGGCTCGTTTCTGTCGCCAGGCATAAGCATTCGCAAAGCTATCAGCACCGATCCCCCGAGCGCTCTCCTTTTCAGCTGTCACTGCCATTTGCTACAGTCGAAAAGGCAACCTGCCGCGAGCGGGGAGATCTGATGGAGCCGTCACTTCACTGCATGGAGCCGAAGAGTCTCGAGCGATTTCTCGAGCGCAGCACCCTGCCCCTTCTGTCGGAGATGAACCTCGGCGAGAGCCTTGCCGAGGTGCTCCACAAAGCCAACGAGTTCGTGCCCTCCGACGCCGGCTCGATTCTCCTCGACGACCCACAGGAAAAGAGGGCCACCGGCAGATCCGAGACGCTGACCTTCATCGCTGCCTTCGGAGAGCACTCCAAGAGCCTTGTCGGGAGAGAGATTCGATCCAGCGAGGGCATCGCCGGCCACGTCTACACGAGCGGCCAAGCCCACAACGCAACCAACTTGACCAGCGATCAGTTCTTTGTCCCCCACATCGACGACGATCTCGGCCACAAGACGGAGTCGATCGTGGCGATCCCCATCCGAATCGGGACAGAGGTCTGCGGAGTTCTGGAGCTGATCAACCGCCGCGAAGCGGAATCCTTCAGCGAGCAAGACCGCAATCTACTCGAGATCTTCGCCGACTACATCTCTATCGCGGTGCAGAACGTCCTCGACGGAAGGCAGGCGCAGGAGATTGCCAAACGCGACAATCTCACCGGCCTCTACAATGACCGCTATCTCCACCTCGCCCTCACCGAAGCCATCGAGACCGGACGCAAAGAAGGAAGTGACCTAGCGCTCCTGTTCTTGGACCTCGACTACTTCAAGCACGTCAACGATTCTCACGGGCATCTGGCGGGCAGCCAGGTTCTGCAGGAGGTCGGCCATCTGCTCAGGGTTCTCGTCCCTGACGAGGTCGGCATCACGGCTCGCTACGGCGGCGACGAGTTCGTCTTGTCTCTGCGCGGCACCGACATACGGGCGGCTGTCGACCTGGCGGAGAAGATTCGAACGCGAATCGAGACCCATACGTTCTGCAGCACTCCGGGCAGGGTCAACCCAGAGCCGCTGCATCTACGTGGCATCACGTGCTCGATCGGCGTTGCCAGCCTGCACCGGCATCTAACGCCGGAGCTCAGCCTGAGCGACTCGAAGAGCACGCTACTCCACTTGGCCGATTCGGCGATGTATATCGCCAAGGAAACCGGCCGCAATCGAACCGCCGTCGCAGGCGAACTCGTTCCGCGACGCGTTTCCAACCCCTGAAAAGGAGATCGACCCTTGACCGTCGATAATCTGCCGCCCGGTGAGGTGCGCCAGTTGCTCGCGCGGCACATCCTCGCCGACGGAATGCCCTTACTTCTCGACCTCGAGGCGAGTCACGGAGCCTGGCTCCGAGACGCCGCTACAGGCCGCGACTACCTCGACTTCTTCTCCAGCTTCTCGACCTGCCCGATCGGACTGAACCACCCGCGCCTCACGGACCCTGCGATCGCCTCTGAGCTGCTCCTAACGGCCGTCAACAAGATCAGCAACTCGGATCTCTACACGCGCGAGTTTGCCTCGTTCGTGGAGCGCTTTGCCGGCGTCCTTCCGGCCACTCTCCGACAGCATCTCTTCTTCATCGAAGGAGGCGCGCTGGCGGTCGAGAACGCGCTCAAGGCAGCCTTCGACTGGAAGCGAAGGCTCAACCAGAAACACGGCAAGAGCGCCCGCGGCGAACAGATCATCCACTTCCAAGAGGCTTTCCACGGCCGCAGCGGGTACACCCTGTCGCTCACCAACACCGATCCCACCAAGACCGACTCCTACCCCCAGTTCGCCTGGCCCCGGGTTTCCAATCCGAAGCTCGATTTCTCGAAGCAGGCACCGCCGGACATCGAGTTGCGAGAGGAAGCCACTATCGCCGAGATCCGCAAGGCGCTTGAAGACAATCCCGACGATATCGCTGGCCTGATCATCGAGCCAATGCAAGGTGAGGGCGGTGACAACCACTTCCGTCGGGAGTTCCTCGAAGCCCTGCGTCACCTTGCGGACGACAACGAGTTCCTGCTGATCTTCGATGAGGTTCAGACTGGCTTCGGCACCACCGGTCGCTGGTGGTGCTTCGAGCACTTCGACGTCGAGCCCGACATCTTGGTCTTCGGCAAGAAGACCCAGGTGTGCGGCATCGCTGCCGGCCCGCGGCTCGACGAGGTGGACTCGGTCTTTCACGTTTCCGGCCGCATCAACTCCACCTGGGGAGGCAACCTGGTCGACATGGTGCGCTGCCGCCGCTTCATCGACATCATCGAGGACGAAGGGCTTCTCGCCAACGCGACGCTGGTAGGAGACCAGCTTCTCGAAGGCCTGCGCGACATCGGCAACGAGCTCGATGGTCGCCTGGGAGCGACTCGCGGCCGCGGCATGTTCCTCGCGTTCGACCTGCCCGACACCGAAACGCGCAACCTCGCCCTCGAGGCGATGCAAGACGAGCTGCTCCTGGCGCTGCCGTCCGGCCCGCGAGCGATCCGCTTCCGGCCGCCGCTATCGCTGAGCAAGGACGAAGCTGACGTAGGGCTGCGCCGTTGCCGCCGAGCCCTGCACGCGACCTTCGCTACGGCGGGTCAGCCCGATGACCGATAGGAGTCCACCGACCTTCGCGCGCCTGGGCATCGAGGAAAACAACTCGGGCGCCCTGGCGACCGACGCTCCGAAGGGCTCGGCGAGGTCCAGGAGATGATCGACCTGGCCGACCTCGCGGTGGGCATGTCGCGCCAACTATGCGGCAAGACGATGCACTCGGAGCGCCCCGAGCACCGAATGTACGAGCAATGGCATCCTCTCGGGCCGATCGGCATCATCACCGCCTTCAACTTCCCCGTCGCGGTGTGGGCGTGGAACGCCATGGTTGCGGCCGTGTGCGGCGACTCGGTTGTCTGGGAGCCGAAGAACTAACTCGCCCGCCGGCGCCGACGCCGCAGGACGATCTCCGGCGCTTCCCGAACAGAGGTCCATAAGATACGCAAAGACGTGAGGAACGCACGCAGACCGGTAAGTTTCAGCTCGACAGGGCGATCGCTGATCTCCGGGAAGCCCTGCCCGTCCGACGCCGTATTCTCCCAATCGCCGAAGAGTCGTCCCCACTCGCTGGCCATCGCCTTCGCCATTTGGCGCTTGGCGATGAAGGGGTACCAGAAGCTGTCGTGGTAGAGCACGCTGGCGAGATAGGCCCAAGGCGCCAGGACCGTCTTCAACGACCATTCGATGGGTTTCTTCAGCGGCCCCCAGTAGATCTTGTGCTGCATCCTGGAGGCGAACGTCATCTTCTTGAAGGGGCCCACAAAGCCCCACGATCGGGAGGCTTCGTCGGTATCGCCCACGATCTCGATCTCACGCGGGTCGCCGCAACCGAGCCCCATGTCGTGGGCAAGCCGTATGTAGCGGATCGACAGCGGATCAAATCCCATGAGCTTGGCCGAGACCGCGTCGATCGCGACCTGATCGGAGCTGGCCAGGACGACGTTCTTGACGTGGGGAATCATGCATCGCGGCCCCGGACCGTCGCCGGCGAACGTGCCGTCCATCACCGCGAACACACCCGCATGGATCTTCTTCTGGATCAAGAGCAAGTCCACCAGGGTCTCGTGGATCACCGGATGTGTCCAGTGACGGTACTCGTTGAGAAGACCGCCGAAGGCATTCTTCATCGCGCCGGTGGTGGTAGTGAAGACGTGAGTCTTGACGGTCGGCAGATGAATGATGTTCTCGCCAAGGAAACGCCTCGGGATATGAAAGCCCTTCGGGTAGACCTCGTTCAGGCACAAGAACTTCTTGCTCAGGTCTCCGACGGCCTCGCTGATGGGAATCCATTCCTCGCCTTCGTAGAGATGGACGTTGCGCAGGCCGTGCGCCTCGATGACCGCCAGATGCTTGTTCTCGCGCTCTCCGAGATGGGCATCGATCACCACGGTGCGGTTGTGGCAGCCGTGAATCAGCTCGCGATCGAAGCCATCGTTCTCGAGGCAACGGATGACGCCCTCCAGCTGCCACGGAGTCGTCGAGCACGCGGGGTAGAAGAAGTGCCAAGAGATGTTGATCTTGAGCGCCGTGTCGACGCTGGAATCGACTACCGACTGATAGTCGGCGAGGTGCATTACCGACTCGTAGTCGGCGAGCACCGTTCTCGGCGAAGTCCTGAGGAGTGCGACCTTGGATGACATTCTGGGAGTCTTGGATAGAGGACCTGTCGACCTACACAGCTGCTACAGCCAGATCTCGATTCTCAGCGGTCAGCGATTCGCGATAGCGATTCGCCATCTCCGCAGTGTCCTCGCGGGTGACGAAACGCTCGTAGAGGTTGGTGCGCTGGCGCGGTTCGTAGCCGGCCTCCGAGATAAGGTGCTCCATCTCGTCCTGGCTCATGCGGTAGGAAGTGCCCGCAGAGGCGACGACGTTCTCCTCGATCATGGTCGAGCCCATGTCGTCGGCTCCGAAGCTCAAAGCGAGCTGGCCGATCTTCTTGCCTTGGGTCACCCAGCTGGTCTGGAAGTGATCGACGTTGTCGATGAAGAGACGCGAAACGGCCAGGGTCCGCAGGTACTCGTGGGCGTACGTCTCAGGCACCTCCGCCATGTCCGTGTGATCGTGCTGAAAGGTCCAGGAGATGAAAGCCGTGAACCCTCCGGTCTCGTCCTGGAGATCGCGAATTCGCTGAAAGTGCTCGACACGGGCCTCGAGATTCTCGCCCATGCCGTACATCATAGTGGCGCTGGTTCGTAGATCGTTACGGTGCGCCTGGCGCATGACGTCGATCCACTCTTCGGCCGAGCATTTCGGGTACGCAAGCACCTCTCGCCGAATGTCATCGGAGAGCACCTCGGCACCGCCGCCGGGGATCGAAGCCAGACCGGCCGCCTTGAGGCGCTCGATGACGTCGAAGAAGCTCAACCGCTCCTTGCTAGCGATGAACTTGATCTCCGGCGGAGAGAACGCATGCAGATGGATCGCCGGATACCGATCGCGAAGGTAGGACAGCAGATCTTCGTAATACGACAGCGGTAGCTCGGGGTGCACGCCCCCCTGCATGAGGATGCCGGTGCCATTCAGCGCCAGAGTCTCCTCCACCTTGCGACCGATCTCCTCGAACGGCAGGAGATAGCCCTCGTCGTGGCCGGGCGGTCGGTAGAAGGCACAAAACCGGCATTTGTAGGCGCAGATGTTGGTGTAGTTGATATTGCGGTCGATGTTGTAGCTCGCCAACGCAGGGTCGTTGTAGCGATCGCGCACCGCATCCGCAGCCAGGCCGAGATCGAGGAGGTCGCCCGCGGCCAGGAGGGCGAGGGCATCGTCGGCACTGATCCGCCGACCGTCTACCGAATCGGCAAGGATCTCCGCAACCGGCCGGCCAAGCGTCGTTGACTCGCTCACTCGAAAACTCTACGAGATAGCCTTGGCCGAAGCAACCTCTAGCCAGTCGCCGAGCTCCGCTGCGGGAGCGGGCGCGAGCCCGTGCTTGCCGGCGCGGCGGAAAAACTCACGAAGCCCCGCCACCTCCTCGCCTTCCATCACGAAACGAAGGTTCTCGGTCAGGTACGACCTCACTTCGCTCGGAATCAGGCCCTGCGCCGCAGCCGCCTCGTCGATCAGCCGATCGAGATCCGCGAGGCCTCTCTGAAGACTGTCTTCGAAATAGCCACTCAGGGCCTCGGCAGATAGGCCGGGGCGCGTCGCCCAGACTGCAAAAACGAAGGGCAGTCCGGTGAGTCGACGCCAGGCGGCTGCCAGATCGACCACCTCGAAGCCCGATCGATCAACGCAGAGAGCGGGATCGCCGATCAGTAGCGCACCGTCGAAGCCGGGCTCGACGCCCCGTGAGTCGGCTTGGCGGACCACCAGATCCGGCCCAACACCCCAAACCTCCGCCATCAGGATCTTCAGCAGGGCTATCGAAGTCCGGCTCTTGCTGTCGACCGCAACTCGGCGGAGGTCCTCGATCGGAGCCCGTAGCAGAAGAAGCACGCTGCGTACTTCCCCCGTTGCCGCCACACAGGTTCCAGGAACAACCTGTGAACCGCTGATTCGCAGGAGCTCGATCGACGGAATCAGGCCGACGTCGATCTCACCCGCCGCGAGCAGATCCGCCACTCTCGACGGCGGATGGTACGAAGGCTCGAGAATCCCCTCGTAGGCCCCACGCAAGAACCCCCAGGCCAGCGGCCTGGAATTCAAGAAATCAACAATTCCAACCTTCAAGAGATCAGACATCGGATTAGCAAGGGATCCAGGACTACCGCCTGAGCGTCTCCGGGAAAGCGTTGGTGAACCGCAGGAAAAGCGGGTAAAGCCCGCCAGCGCCGTCCTCGGCGCCAACAGCAAGACTAGATACGGAAATGCTATCCAGCATCTTCGTATCTAGTTGGACATGGCACCTAGGAAGTCCTGATTACTCTCGGATTTCTTCAGCTTGTCGATGAGGAGCTCCATGCTCTCGACGGACGACAGCGGATTGAGCACCTTACGTAGCACCCAGACGCGCCGCAGCTCGTCGGCCGACATCAGTAGCTCTTCTTTGCGTGTCCCTGACTTGTTGATGTCGATGGCCGGGAAAACACGTCTATCCATCAGCCTGCGATCGAGATGGATCTCGCAGTTGCCGGTGCCCTTGAACTCTTCGAAGATGACATCGTCCATGCGGCTACCGGTGTCGACCAGAGCCGTCGCGATGATCGTAAGAGAGCCGCCGTCTTCGATGTTGCGAGCCGCACCGAAGAAGCGCTTCGGACGATGCAGGGCATTGGCGTCGAGGCCGCCGGAGAGGACTTTTCCGGAGGGCGGCTGCACCGTGTTGTAGGCCCGTGCCAGGCGCGTGATCGAGTCGAGCAGGATGACCACGTCTTTCTTGTGCTCCACCAGGCGTTTCGCTTTCTCGATCACCATGTCGGCCACCTGGACGTGGCGGGTCGCCGGCTCGTCGAAGGTCGAAGATACGACCTCCCCCTTGACCGAGCGCTCCATGTCGGTGACTTCTTCGGGCCGCTCGTCGATGAGCAACACGATGAGAGCCACGTCGGGATGGTTCTTCGAGACCGAGTTCGCGATCGACTGCAAGAGCATCGTCTTTCCGGTGCGCGGCGCCGCCACGATCAGCGCCCTCTGCCCCTTGCCCATCGGTGTGACCAAATCCATCACCCGCGACGACAGATCGTCCCTGACCTCGAGAGTGAGCCGCTCCTCTGGATACAGAGGGGTCAGATTGTCGAAAAAGATCTTGTTCCGAGAAATATCCGGATGCTCGAAGTTGACAGCCTCGACCTTGATCAGGGCGAAGTAGCGCTCACCATCCTTCGGCTGCCGCACCTGCCCGGAAACAGTGTCGCCGGTGCGCAGATCGAAGCGCCGGATCTGGCTCGGACTGACGTAGATGTCGTCGGGCCCCGGCAAGTAGTTGTACTCGGGCGCCCGCAGGAAGCCGAAGCCATCCGGCAGACATTCGAGCACACCCTCGGCAAAGATCAGCCCGCTCTTCTCGGTCTGCGCCTGCAGGATCTTGAAGATCAGCTCCTGCTTCCTGACACCGGCAGCGCCCTGGACTTCCAGCTCGCTGGCTACCTCTGAGAGAGCGGAGATGCTCATCTCCTTCAGAGTCCGGATATCGAGCGACCGGTTCTCTGTGGTCCGTTCCTCAGCGGGGCGAGTCTGTGTCTTGGTCATAGTTGTAGCCTCTTCTCTCTGTCTTCACTGTTCTGCGTGGAGAATGCGGCGCCAGAGGGCGTCGAGCCCCTCCCCGGTCTTGGCGGAGACGACGTCGATTTCCATTTCATGAGGTAGGTCCAAGGTGGCGCGGATTCCCGCCAGGGATCGTGCCCTCTGTGCTCTTTTCAATTTGTCGATCTTGGTGGCGACGAGAACGATGGGAACCCCAAGGGATGTGAGAAAGCCGAATGCCTGCACGTCGAGCGGAGTGGCTCCCACCTTGCCGTCGACTAGCTGGACCACGAGCACTCGAGACGCCGCCTGTTCGAAGTAGAGGTCCACCACCTTCGCCCATTGCTTTCGCTCCTGCTTTCCGGCCTTGGCGTACCCGTAGCCCGGAAGGTCCACGAAGTAGGAGCCATCGATCAGGAAGTAGTTGACCGCCCGTGTGCGGCCCGGCGTGCGGCTCGTTCTGGCGAGCTTCTTGCGGCCGATCAGGCGGTTGAGAAGCGTCGACTTGCCGACGTTGGAGCGCCCGACGAACGCAACTTCGCGCTCCCGGTCGCGCAGGAAATCCTGGCTCCCGAATGCCGACCTGACGAACTCCGCGCTGCGTACTCTCAAAGCCTCTCACAACCGGTCTCGAGCCTCAGCTCCTCCCATCTTCGACCCCGGACATCGGCCCAGAGCCGACCCGGCCTCCTTGTGGATTTAGAACCAAGCCGCAGAAGAAAAGCCTGCGGCGATTTAAAAAAGATCGAACTAGTGGGTCAGCGACCCCGAATCGGCGGGCGACTCGGTGGACGCATCTTTGAACTCACCCTTCACTTTGACGAGGGGCGTTATTTCACTCTCCAAGGCGAGACTGAAGACTTCGTCTATCGAGTCTACCAATCGAAACGTCATGACATCTCGGACTTCGGCGGGAATGTCTTCGAGGTCCTTCTCGTTCTCGCGCGGCATGATGATCTCGATGACGCCGGCGCGAAAGGCCGACAGGACCTTTTCCTTGATGCCTCCTACCGGAAGGACCTTGCCTCGCAGAGTGATCTCGCCGGTCATGGCGACATCCTTGCGAACCGGATTCTTCAACAGGGCCGACAACAACGAGGTGGCCATCGTGATGCCCGCCGACGGGCCGTCCTTCGGGATGGCTCCCTCGGGCACGTGCAGGTGGACATCGACCTTCTCATAAAAATCGGGCTCGATGCCGAGCATCTCAGAACGGCTGCGAAGGTAGGACAGAGCGGCTCGAGCCGACTCCTGCATGACTTCGCCAAGCTTTCCTGTCAGAGTGAGCTTGCCCTTTCCTTTCATCAGACCGACTTCGGTCTCCAGCAGCTCGCCACCCGCCTCGGTCCACGCCAGGCCCGTGGCAACACCGATCTCCGAGCGCTCGAGCTTGGCGCGAGGTCGGAATCGTGGCTTGCCCAGCAGCTCGAGAACCATCTCGCCGTCGACCTCGATCTCGATCTCCTTGCCCTCTTGGACCACCCTGCGAGCCACCTTTCGGCACACGGCACCGATCTCACGCTCGAGGTTGCGGACCCCGGCTTCGCGCGTGAAGCTCTCGATGAGGGCCCTGATGCCCTCATCCTTGAATTCGATCTTCTGCTTCTTCAGCCCGTGGCTCTCTACCTGCCGCGGCACGAGGAAGCCCTCGGCGATCGACTGTTTCTCGCCAAGGGTATATCCGGAGAGTTGAATGACCTCCATACGATCGCGCAACGCCGGAGGAATAGTATGGAGCACGTTGGCGGTGGCAATGAACATCACCTTCGAGAGGTCGTACTCGACGTCGAGATAGTGATCGAGAAAGGTGTTGTTCTGCTCAGGGTCGAGGACCTCCAGCAGCGCCGCCGAGGGGTCTCCTCGGAAATCCATCGACATCTTCTCGATCTCGTCGAGAAGAAAGACCGGGTTCACGGTTCCCGCCTTTTTCATCATTTGGATGATCTGGCCGGGGAAGGCTCCGATGTAGGTGCGCCGATGGCCGCGAATCTCGGCCTCGTCACGCAGCCCTCCCAGAGAGAGCCGTACGAACTTGCGTCCCGTGGCACGAGCAATCGACTTCGCCAGCGATGACTTGCCCACTCCGGGCGGGCCGACGAAGCAGATGATCGAGCTCTGGGTCTTGCGCGTCAGCTGCCGAACGGCGAGGAACTCGAGAACCCGCTCTTTGACCTTCTCGAGCCCGAAGTGATCCTGGTTCAGAATCTCCTCGGCGCGGACCAGATCGCGAAGCTCGCGGCTCCGCTTCTTCCAGGGAACTCCGACGATCCAGTCGAGGTAGTTGCGCGACACCGTCGCCTCGGCGCTCACCGGAGGCATCGCCTCGAGCCGCTTCATCTCCTGCTCGGCTTTTTCCTTGACCTGCTTCGGCAGCCCGGCCTTGTCGATCGCCTCGCGTAGCTCGGCGAGCTCGTCGGCTCGGTCGTCTTTGCGGCCGAGCTCGTCGTGAATCGCCTTGACCTTCTCGTTGAGGTAGTACTCCTTCTGCGCCTTCTCCATCTGCTTCTTGACCTGCACATTGATGCGCTTGTCGATATTGATCTTCTCGACCTCCATGTCGATCAGGTCTTGCAGCCGCTGCAAGCGCTCGTAGGGATTGACGAGATCGAGAAGAGACTGCTTCTCGACCGTCGACACCATGATGTGCGCTGCCAGCACGTCGGAAAAGTGATCGGGATCCTCGACCTTGAGAGTCGACATGAGGTTCTCGAAGGCGAGCTGATGAGAGAGCTTGGCGTACTGTTCGAATGACGCCAACACCTTGTTCATGTACAGCTGAACCTTCTCGCCCACCGGGTAGCTGACATCGAAGGCTTCGACCTCGGCGTCGAAGGCCTCGCCATCTCGGAACATGTCGAGAAGGTGCGCTCGTTGGCTACCCTCGACCATCACCTTCACGTTGCCGTTCGGGAGCTTGAGATTCTGCACCACGCGAGCCACGGTGCCGGTCTCGAACAGGTCAGCCTGTTCGGGATCGTCGACCTTGGGATCCCGCTGGGTCACCAAGAAGATCTTCTTGTCGCTGCGCAGCAGTGTTTTCTCGAGAGCCTTGACGGACCCCGACCGACCGATGATGAACGGCGCCATCATGTGCGGGAACACCACCATGTCCCGTAGAGGAACGACCGGCAGCGTGTAGGTTTCGGTATTTACGAAGGAAGACATTCCTGATTCCTGCTTATTCGAAGTCGCCGGCTGCTGCGAGACAGCTGACCGAAGACTATCCGGTCTTCTTGAAGGAAGTGAGAGGCTGCGTCCGGTTGCGCACGACCTCTTCGGTTATGACGCACTCCTCGATACTAGACTGCGACGGGATCTTGTACATGAGCTCGAGCATAATCTCTTCGAGAATGATCCGCAGCCCCCGCGCACCCACCTTGCGAGTGATCGCCTGGGCGGCGATCTCGGTCAGCGAATTGTCGGTGAACTTGAGCCGAACGTCCTCCATCTCGAACATCGTGGTGTACTGGCGCACCAGACTGTTCTTGGGCTCCTGGAGGATCCTCACCAGGGCGTCTTGATCGAGATGGTGGAGAGTCGCCACCACCGGCAAGCGGCCCACGAACTCGGGGATCAGCCCGTACTTGATCAGATCCTCGGGCATCGCCTGCTCGAGCAGCTCGGCCGACCGCTCCTCCTCGTTCTTGCGCAGCTCTGCGCCGTAGCCCATCACCTTCGCGTTCAAACGGCGTTCGATCTGCTCTTCCAGACCGACGAAGGCGCCACCGCAGATGAAGAGAATGTTGGTGGTGTCGATCTGCAGAAACTCCTGGTGGGGGTGTTTTCGGCCGCCCTGGGGCGGCACGTTGCACAGCGTTCCCTCGAGAATCTTGAGGAGAGCCTGCTGCACTCCCTCACCGGAAACGTCACGAGTGATCGAAGGGTTGTCGCCCTTGCGACAGATCTTGTCAACTTCGTCGATGTAGACGATGCCCTTCTGAGTCTTCTCTTTGTCGTTCCCGGATGCCTGATACAGCTTGAGAATGATGTTCTCGACGTCCTCGCCGACGTAGCCAGCCTCGGTGAGGGTGGTTGCATCGGCGATGGTGAACGGAACCGATAACAACCTCGCGAGAGTCTGGGCGAGAAGCGTCTTGCCAGTGCCGGTGGGCCCGATCTGCAGGATATTCGACTTCTGCAGCTCGACGTCCCTGCGTGAATTCTCCAGGAAGTCGATTCGGCGATAGTGGTTGTAAACGGCGACCGCGAGTTTCTTCTTCGCCTGCTCCTGACCGATCACATACTCGTCCAGGAGAGCCTTGATCTCCTTGGGTTTCGGCAGACTGACATCCTGCTGCTGCTCCTGTAGGCGGTCCTCCGCAATGATGTCGAGACAGATGTCGACACATTCATCGCAGATGAAGACCGTGGGACCGGCGATCAGCTTCTTTACTTCGCGCTGGCTCTTGTTACAGAACGAGCACCGGAGCGCTTCGTCGCCGCTTTCCTTCTTTGCCATTCTGTCTCCGAATCGACTATTGGTCGAGCCTGGCGGATGCTAGGCAGCTATCACTTACGGTGTCAACCTCGATGGATACAACAACGACTCTCGAGATGCCTATTCCGCGCCCCACTCACTCAGATCGTCGAACCATCACTGTGTCTGCGAGTCCATACTCAATCGCCTCTTCGGCGCTGAGAATGCGATCGCGCTCTGTGTCCTGGTGGACTTGTTCCTTCGACTTTCCGGTGTGTTTCGCGAGAATCCCATCCAGCCGATCTCTCGTGTTCTGCAAATCCTGTGCCTGCACAGCGATGTCACTCTGTTGGCCCCCGAGGTTCTGCACCCAAGGCTGATGGATCACTACCCGACTGTTAGGAAGCACCGAGCGCTTGCCTTCCGTTCCGCCCGCGAGCAAGACCGCACCGAACGAGGCTGCCTGACCGACACAGTAGGTCGCCACGTCAGGTTTCACGTATTGCATCGTGTCGTAGATCGCGAAGCCGGCCGATATCGAACCGCCCGGAGAGTTGATGTAGAGACCGATGTCCCGCTCGGGGTTCTCGACCTCGAGGAAGAGCATCTGCGCGATCACCAAGTTGGCGATCTCATCATCGAGCGCACGACCGATGAAGATGATGTTGTCCTTCAAGAGGCGCGAGTAGATGTCGTAGGCGCGCTCACCGCGGTTGGTCTGTTCGACTACCATCGGCACTAGCATTGCTGATCTCCCTGGGAATCGGACTCGGCAGCTGCCTCATCCGTGTTGCCATCGTGATGATGGGATTTGTGATCGCACTCGTCTTCCGGCCCGAGGAGCCTCAACATCGTCTTCTCGTGAAGTAACTGACTACGAAGCGCCTCGATCCGGCCGTCGCGCGACAACGCCAGACGGGTCTTGGCCAGGTTCTTGCCCTGGGCACGAGCCACCATCGCCACCCGCTCTTCGACCTCCGACTGCTCGACCTCGATTCCCTCTTTCTTGGATACGGCGTCGAGCAACAAGCGGACGTGTACTCTCCGCTCGGCCTGCGGCCGGATCTCCTTTGCGAGGCCGTCCCAGTCGATCTTCGTGTTCTCCACGTCGATCCCCTGCCGCGAGAGACTCTGTGCATAGTCTCGGAGCAGGTCCTGGGCCTCCTCGTCCACGACGCCCTCCGGAAGCTCCAGGGGATGGCGATCGCGGAGCTGATCCAAAACGGCCTGCTCCCGCCGCGCGCGCACCTCGTGCTTCTTCTCGTGCAGAAGCTGATGGCGAACCTTGTCCTGCAGATCCTCGAGATTCTCGAAGTCGCCGAGCCTCTTCGCCAGTTGGTCGTCGAGGGGCGGCAGGTCGCGCTCCTGGACACTCAGGACTTTGGCGTGGAAACTGCGCACCCGAGTCTCGCCTTCGCGCTCTTCTTGACGGCGAAAGTCCGTCTCCTGCTGAGGCAGCAACCCGGTCAGAGCGAGGCTGAGCTCCTCCCAGACTCGCTCCTCACCAACCTCCACCTGAAGCTCCTTCGGACCCTCGATCGACTCTCCGTCCTCGTCTTCCTCGTCGAGCTCGATAGTCACGAGATCGCCGCGCGAAACGGCGCGATCGGCGTCGACCCACTCCGCCACCTGCATCTGAAGGCGCTCGAGCGCTTTCCCTACTTCGTCGTCGGTCGGTTCGGTGCTCTCTTCGGGAAGATCGAAGTCGTCGACATCGCCGATCTCGAACTCCGGGCGAACCTCCACAGTGGCCTCGAAGACCAACGGCTCGCCCTCTCTCAGCTCGACCGAGCCCACCGACGGGGGCCGCATTGGATCGAGGTCGCTCTCCTCCTGTGCCTGCTGCCAATACCGTGGAATCAGCCGATCGAGAACCTCGCGCTCGATCTCGTCGCGAAACCTCTGCTGCACGATCATCGGCGGCACCTTGCCCTTGCGAAACCCCGGAATGTGGACCTGCTTGCCGTATTCGCGGACGACGTTCGCCGTCTCGACGTCGACCTCTTGCATCGGCACCTCGATCTCGAGGCGCTTTCGCCAGGGGCCGACGGTCTCGATGGAATTCACCACTGTCATCTTGGAGAGCTGAAGTCAGATTCTGAAGTTGGTGCGAAAGGGGGGACTCGAACCCCCAAACCCGCAAGCGGGACTAGATCCTAAGTCTAGCGCGTATGCCAATTCCGCCACTTTCGCACGGAAGATCGACTACGAATCGATAGAGGGACGAACGGAAGATGGGTCGGCGTTGGTGAGCCGCCAGGGAATCGAACCCCGAACCCACAGATTAAGAGTCTGTTGCTCTGCCAATTGAGCTAGCGGCCCCTTTTGACGGCAGGTAACTATAACGGTCGGGACAGGCGAATTCAAGGTAGTCGAAGCGCTGGCGCGGAGCCCGCCCCTCCCTGAACGAACCGCACCACCTCGAGATGATCGCCAGGTGCGATCGGGGTCGTCGAGTAGGAGTCGCGATGCACGATCTCGCCGTTGTACTCCACCGCGACGGTCCGCGGATGCTGGCCGAGAGAGTGGAGGATCGATGCGATCGTGTCTCCCAGCGCCACCTCATGAGGCTCCCCGTTCAGAGTGATTCGCATCGGGGTCTCGCCGGCTTCCTTCATCGCAACAGATACTTGAGCTCAGCGCGACCGATGGGGCTTCTGGCACTCACGATCAGAGCCGCCGGGCCGGCTCCCGTGTCGGGGATCTGAACCGACAGCTCGGCAATACCGGCGCTCCCGGTCGCGCCGGATGCGAGCAGCTCCGGCGGGCTTTCCGCTCGGATCACCCTCACCTCGATCTCCGCGGCTTCGATGGGAATGTCGCCCTTGCTCGACACGGCCTTCACCATCAACCCGACGTCGGAGCCACCGGCAAGCTCGCCATCCCGATCCAACGACAGAATCAGAGTATCTCCCTCTTGGCGCTCGTTGAGGTAGCCGAGAATCATTTCGTCGAGAG
>Ga0114950_10000741_pt1 | contig 23359 bp, 19 predicted proteins | sample N075metaG_FD_83503 | JGI IMG/M metagenome (GOLD analysis project Ga0114950, IMG submission 83503) | Deep subsurface microbial communities from Kermadec Trench to uncover new lineages of life (NeLLi) - N075 metaG | ecosystem: Environmental > Aquatic > Marine > Ocean trench > Sediment | place... | reverse complement strand
TAGGGCCCGTCCGAGAATAAGTGCAAGGTTTCGCCGGCCCTCGCCGCCCCTGGCTGCGTTGCGGGGTCCCCTTCGAGACGACCCAAAAGGGTCGTCTCGATCCGCCTTCGGCGGACCGGGGCTTACCCTCCGAGTATCCAGCGCATACGAATCAAAGCGCCTTGCCAGGACGACGAGGGCTCGCCGAAACCTAGCACTTATTCTCGGACGGGCCCTTAGACTGCCGCCGGCCATGCCCGCACGCAGCGACTCCGACACCTGGATCCGCACCATTCCCGAGGGTGAGGCCGAGGGACGCCTCGGGAAGTCCTACGCGGCCGCGGTTCGTCGCGCCGGACGCGTGTTCGGGATCATCAAGACGATGAGCCTGTCCCCGGCGGTACTGGAGGCCTCCTTCGCCCTCTACCAGCGGGTCATGTTCGCGGGCGAGGGCCTCGCGCGGTATCAGCGCGAGATGCTGGCGGTCGTCGTCAGCCGGGCGAACGACTGCCACTACTGAATCCAGGCGCACTCGTGGGATCTCCGGGCCGAGATCGCCGACAGACCGGACGCCGACGACTTCGTGCGCGCCATCGCGACCGATTGGCGCGGCGCCGACATGCCGGAAGCGGACCGGGCGCTGTGCGTGTACGCGGAGAAGCTGACGCGGACCCCCGCGGACATGACCCTGGCGGACGCGGAGACGCTCCGGCGCCACGGCCTCGAGGATGTCGCGATCCACGACGTGATCCAGGTCGTGAGCTACTTCAATTACATCAATCGCGTGGCGGACGCCGTCCACGTCGAGCTCGAGCCGGAGATGGATCCGTATCCCGAGCGGACCTAGACGCCGCGCGTTCTGGCCGTGCAGGCGGGACCACACGGCCAAAGTGACCGGCCTTGGGGCCAGGCCTGGGCGATGCGTAGCGGTCTCATCCCGCTACTCCTCGCGCAGCGTGAGGAAGCGGTCGGGGCCCAGAGGCCCGTGATGCGTCACGCGGCCCGAGGGCCAGCGCACTTCGACCGACAGGGCGGCGTCGGCGCCCGTGTCCCCGAGCCCGAAGTGGAGCTCCGGCGGATTGCCCGTGAGGTAGCCCATGCCCGCGCGCAGTGAACTGCGCCAGAGGCGCTCGCCTGACGTGACCGTGACCTCCGCGCCGATGCCGAACGTGTTCCCCCCTGCGCCGCGCAGGCGCACGGCGAGCCAGTGGCCGACCTGCGCGCGCTCGTTGTGCAGCAGTTGGACGCGTCCGTTGTTCGCCGTGACGACGAGGTCGACGCGCCCGTCCCGGTCGTAGTCGCAGCCGATCGCGCCCCGCGAGGCGAGCTCGACTGCGAGCGCCGAGCCGGCCTCCGCCGAGGCGTCCTCGAACCGCCCCTGTCCGTGGTTCTCGAAGAAGTGGTTGGGTTGGCCGACGCAGATTCCCGTGCCCTCGTAGTCCGGGCTCGTGTAGCCGTTCGCGACGAAGAGGTCGAGGTCGCCGTCGTTATCCGCGTCGAAGAGGGCCGCGCCCCAGGACGTGACTCCGATGCCCGCCGGACCCAGCCCCGAGCGCACGGTGCCGTCGTGGAACGCGGAGCGCCGGTGTTTCGTGTCGAATGGGCTGATGAGGTCGTTCAGGTAGAGCGCGTTCGCCTCGAGCTGCCAGTTGGTGAGGAACAGATCCTCGTCGCCGTCACCGTCCACGTCGCCGATGGCGAGCCCCATGCCGCCGCGCGGGTCATCGAGACCGGTCGCGAAGGAGATGTCCTTGAATGTGCCGTCGCCCTCGTTGCGGAACAGGGCGTTGAACGAGACGTCGTTCGCCACGTACAGGTCTTCGTCGCCGTCGCGGTCGAAGTCCCAGAAGACGGCCTGCATGCCCCGGCCCTCTTCGTCGATGAGCCCCAGCGACTCCGCGCGGTCGACGAAGCGGCGCGCGAACCCAGGGCCACTCGCGGCTTCGTTCACGAGGAATGCATTGCGCTCGCCCGGGAACGCGAACGGCAACATGGGAATGGGATCCTCCCGGCGGTAGCGGCCGAGCTCATCCAGCGGGGGGACGAGGGCCAGGTCGTAGCGCAGATAGCTCGTCACGTAGAGGTCGAGATCGCCGTCCCCGTCGTAGTCGGCGGCGCAGACGCCCGCGCTCCAGCGGTCCCCGCCGACGCCCGCGGCCTCGGAGACGTCGGTGAAGCGGCCCGTGCCGTCGTTCGCGTACAGCACGTCAGCCCCGTAGTTCGCGACGAAGAGGTCGAGGTCGCCGTCGCCGTCCGCGTCGAAGAAGAGTGCGCCCATCCCGGCCCCGGTGTCGCCGGTGTTCGCGCGCTCCGTGACGTCCTCGAACGTTCCGTCGCCGCGGTTCCTGAACATGCGGTTCGGCAGCGGCAGGGAGCCCTTGCGACCGCCGCCCTGCACGAGGTAGAGGTCGACCCAACCGTCGCCGTCGATGTCGCCCCACGCCGCCCCCGGACCCATCGTCGGGCGGATGTCGAGCAGCTCGTCGGGGCCCTCGAAGTGCACCATGTCGATGCCGGCGGCGCGGCTCACGTCGCGCAGGAACCCGTGTCGCGCGCCGCGGATCACCGGCGACGCCGCGCGGGTCGTGCGCGCGGGCGCGGGCGTCGCGATTCGTACGCGGCGCGCGACCTCGCAGAGGAGCGTCCACGTCTCGCCCTCGGGCAGTCGCGCCGGGGCTTCGAAGAACAGCTCGAGCAGCGCCGATGGGGCGAGCTCGCGGGCAAGCTCGGGGAGCGATCCATGCGCCCCGACGTCGAGCGCACGCAGGCGCTCCGCCGGCTCGACGAGCGGTCGGTCGGGCCCGCGGCCCCCGCGTCGGCGCGGGCCCACGAGCCGGCCGTCGCCGATCCTCGCCTCGCGCAACGCGAGGGGCACCCATGCGGCGCGGGGCGATGGGTGCAGCGCCGCGAAGAACGCCTGATCGACGGGGGCTTCCCCGAGCTGGAGCTCGAGCTCGCCCTCGACCCGGGGGTGGGTGACCTGCAGCGCGAGTGCCCGACGCGGCCGGGCGGGGAGACTGTGCCTGGCGTCCCCAGCGGTGATCTGCCATGACCCGCGGCCATCGTCCACCTCCCCGGCGATCAGGAAGAGGACCGCGCCTCCTGCCTCGGGGAGCGCGATCGTCAATCGACCGCCCGTGACGGTCTCGCCGTCGTGCCGGGCGAGGAAGGCGAGGTCGCCGTGCTCGGCCAGGACGTAGGGCGGGAGCGTGGGCGGCCCGACGAGCACCGGTATCCCGTCCACGATGAGCACCCGGCTGTCCGCGGGGTGGCGAATGGCGGCCAGGGTGATGCGCTCGAGCCCGCTCAGCCCCGCCCCGCCCCCGAACAGCCGCAGCCCGACGCCGCGGCGCGTCGGCGCCGCGCGCGCCACGCGGTCGGAGCGCGAGACGAGGGGCAGGACGAACAGGTCGGCGCCCGAGTGCTCCTCGAGCTCGTCGACGAACTCGTACCCTTCGGGCCCGAGGACTTCGAGGTGCGGTCGTCCGCCCGACTCCGGCGCGGCGCGGCCGAGAGCAGAGACCTGGGCGGGACAAGGGCCGTGGGTGAGAGCAGGGCCGGTTGCGAGAAGGATCGCTAGGGTGAACAGCATCGGGTCGCGTCACGGCGCGTCGCGCGCGGTGCCGGGGATGGGACGCCTGCGGCAGTCCGATTCCCAAGATCAGGAAACTGCAGGCGCCCCGCCCGGGACTGCCGGACGGGGCGCAAACTGTAGTCCACGGGCGGCCGTGGTGGTCGGGGCGCTCGAATCAGGCGAGCTTGAGATCGCGGATGTCGTCGACGGCGAAGTCGACGGAGAGCTCCTGGTCGATGTTGATGATCCGCCCGGTTCCTTTGAACGGGTTGAAGATCAACGCGCCTTGGATGACGCGTCCGTCCTTGAAGCTGATGGTGCCTTTGTCCGCTGTGCGGGCTCCGAGAAGGATGTCGTAGATCTTCTCGGGCACCATTTGGCGCGGCTTTTTAGTACTCGTTGACATTGGGGCGTGTTCGCCTCGTTAGCTGGGGCTGGATGCGAGAATTCCGGGTACGAGGTGGCTCAGATGTGGGATCAGGAGACTGGACCACGTTTCCAAGTTCGCGTCGCCGTCGAGCAGTGACTCGATCTCTGCCAGCGAAACGAACCTTCCTTCGAGCTGATCGGTTTCGCGAACCGCGACGGTTCCGTCGACCGTCAGCACTTGGACCAGACCGACGTGAACGGCCCCCACGGGGTTGGAGTCGTCGTTCAGTATTCCGGCCGCCTGGACGCCGAAGGTTCCGATGATCTCGAGTTCTTCTTCGGCCACTTCGCGGCGTGTCGCCGCGGGGATCGGGTTCCGACGAGCCTCCCCGTCGGTGGGTAGATCCACCGGGTTGATGTGACCGCCGACGCCGATGGACAGCTTGTTGAACAGTCGCGACTCGCCGCCATTTGCATTGCGCCGGAGCAGGAACACCTCCCCGTCGCGAGTGACGATCGTGTAGGGGATCACTTGCTTGAGTGACGGAGTCCGTTCGGCATAGGCGCGCTCGACGAAGAAGCCGTGCTCTTCCACGATCCCGTGGAAGGCGTCTTCGCCCAGACCGTCTCCGAATCGTGTGAACCCATGCGGGTAGCACTCCGGAAACAGCGCCTTGCGCGGAACGACGAAAACGAACTCCATGATGCGGTCTTTTGTGCTCGAACCGGTCGCGAGCACCGGCGGCTGCGCCTCCCTGGCGCGCGAAGAATGGAAGCGGGGAGCCTAAGCGAGGATCTCAAATCTGTCAAGATCCAGCATAGGCCAGGCTACGGACACCCCACATGTTGTGGTTTCGTGCTCTTCTCACCTTCTATATCCTTCCGGGGGTACCCCCGGGCTCCGGTGGAAGGGGGTGGACGTGGCAGGCCCTGTAAGCCGGGTTCTGTACCCCCTCAACAGGGGGAGGCGACCATTTCTCTGGGACCGGAGTCGCCCCCGGCCTCGAACGACCTACCCGGAGGGCCTCGGCGCGGGTCGTCGCCATGCCCTCCCTATTTGGTCTTTCTCCGGGTGGGGTTTACCCTGCCAGCCCTGTCACCAGGACCGCGGTGCGCTCTTACCGCACCCTTTCACCCTTACCGCCCGCTCGCGCGGGAGGCGGTTTGCTTTCTGTGGCACTTTCCCTGGCCTCGCGGCCGGTTGTCGTTAGCAACCACCCTGACCCGAGGAGCCCGGACTTTCCTCCCCGCGCCGACCCTCGCGGGCCACGCGGAGCGGCCGCCCAGGCCTCCCACGTCCAGGGACCATCGTAGGGTCCGGAGCCGAGAGTTCCATCCCGCTGTGCGGGTTGTGGAGCTTCCGGGCAGGGGGGGCGCAACCGATGGGGCTCGGGGGTGGTCGATTCCCGGGTGGGTGGGGGCGGGTGGTGGCCGGATGGGAGCTTCCGGCGTGGGTGGGAGCCCTCGTGCAGGTGGCGTCCGGCCGCGCACGGGGCTCGCGCTCCCGGGTCAGGACGCTAGGCTGCCTGGCAGCGCCCCGACCCATGAGCGACTTCTTCCTCACCAACCTCGAGCTGCGCGAGTCCACCGAGACGGGCGAGGTCGCCGCGGGGCTCTCGCACGCTTCGATGGAGGGCATGTTCCTCTTGCAGGTGAACGAGCTCGCGGCCCGGGGCGAGCCCCGGGGAGCAGTCACGGTCGTCCACGACATCGGCGACCACGGCGGCCGCTATCGCGACTTCGCCCACAAGCTCGCGGAGGTCGGCTGGGCGGTGGCGCTGCCCGACATGCGCGGACACGGGGGGTCCGAAGGCGACCGGGGTCACAGCGCGGGGATCAGGGAGATCGTGCGCGATCTCGGCGAGATCCAGGACCACCTGGCCTACCGCCTGCCCGACTCGCCCAAGATCCTGATCGGTCAGGGCCTCGGCGCGGTCCACTGCCTCACGTTCGCCCTCGAGCGCCCGGGGGTCATCCAAGCCCTCGTCCTCGTGGCGCCCCTCCACGAGCCGCGCTTCGAACCGCCCGCGCCGGCCAAGGGCCTCAAGCGACTCTTCAAGAAGACCGGGGCCCGATCGGCGGGACGCATCGGCTACTCCGCGGACCAGCTCACCTCCCATCCCGGCGCTCGCGACGCCTGGGCGGCAGACCCCCTGACGCACGACGTGATCACGGTTCGCGCGGCCGAGCAGGCTGCCGCGGCGGCGCGGTCGTACCTGCCGCGCGCCGCCGAGGCGGGCGTCCCGATCCTCGTCGTACACGGGGCGGACGACCCGCTCGCGAGTCCCGAGTCCAGCCGCGCGATGAGCGGCGACACCATCGAAGTCGAGATCTTCGAGGGCCTGCGGCACCAACCGCTCCACGAGCAGGCGGAGGATGTGGTCGTGCAGTCGATCATCGCCTGGCTCGACGTTCACGTTCCCCGCTAGGGTCGAGCTGTTCACTCCCAAGCGAGAGTCCTGAAGCGTCGGCCCGGGCACGGGCACGTTGGGAAGACAGTCACCGAGTCGAAGTGAACGGCGTCAGGACTGCGGCTCACCCGCCGCAAGCCAGTCGCGGAGGATGACCAGCGCGCTCCAACTGTCCCGCCGTGCCTTGCGCTCGGCCCCGAAGTGGCCCGCCTCGCGGAGGAGGGACTCCGCTTCCTTCGTGGAGAGTCGCTCGTCCTGCTTCGCGACCGACACGGCCGGAAATCGCGCGCGCACGCGTTCGATGAAGGCGTTCACCTGCTTGGCGCGCGGCCCCTCCGTGCCGTCCATGTTGTAGGGGAACCCGATGACGAAGGTCGTGACGGTCCGCTCGCCGACGAGCCCCGCGAGATGGTCGAGGAGCTCGTCGCTGTCGCCCGGCCCGTGCCAGACTCCGATCGGCTGAGTCACGATCCGCAGGGCGTCGGTCACGGCGAACCCCGTTCGCTTCTCGCCGTGGTCGATCGCGATCGCGGCGCCCTTCGAAGCCCGGGAGCTCAGGCGAACCCCCGCGGCCCCTCGCGCTTCAATCGCTCGACGACTGCGCGCACGTCCTCCGCGCGGTCCTTCCGGCACACGAGCGTGACCCCGTTCGAGTGGACCACGACCAGGCCCTCGACGCCGACGAGCGCCGTGAGCGTCTCCTCCCCGCCATGGACGATGCAGTCGCGCGCATCCTCGGAGAGGAGCGCGGTCCCGCCCGTGACGCAGTGTCCGGAGGAATCGGTGCCGAGCGCTCCCGGGAGCGCCGCCCAGGAGCCGACGTCGCTCCAGGTATAGTCGATCGGCAGGACGCGGCGTACCTGGGCCCGTTCCATGATTCCAGTGTCGATGGAGATCGCCGGCAGGTCCGGGTAGACCCGCGCGAGGTCGGCGGGCGAGGCAGCGCGGAGCGCGCTGTCCACGTCGGGCGCGTGCTCGGCCAGCGCATCGAGGATCGCGGCCGTGCTCCACACGAACATCCCGCTGTTCCAGAGGAACCGGCCGTTCGCGAGGAACTCCTGTGCCCGCGCCAGATCGGGCTTCTCGACGAAGCGTGTCACCGCATGGACGGACTCGCCCGCCAGCTCGCCGGTGGGGTCTCCCATCTCGATGTACCCGTAGCCCGTGGCCGGGTACGAGGGACGGATTCCGAAGGTGACGAGCGCGCCCGTCGCCCGCGCGACTCCGGCAGCCGCGAGCACGCTCGCCCGGAACGATTCCGCGGGCGCGATGAGGTGATCGGCGGGCAGGACGACCTGGACCGGGTCTCCAGCGCGGCGAGCGATCTCGTAGGCCGCCAGCGCCACGCACGGCAGGGTGTTGCGGCCGACCGGTTCGAGCAGCACGTTCTCGGGCGGGAGGTCCGGGAGGGCTTCCCGGACGAGCGCCTCGTGCTCCGCCCCGGCGACGACGAGGGTGCGCTCCGCGGGAATGATCGGCTCGATGCGGGCCCACGTCTCCGCGAGCATCGATCGACGGCCGGTGATCGCGAGGAATTGCTTCGGTCGGGCGCGCCGGCTGGCGGGCCAGAACCGGGTGCCAGAGCCGCCGGCCATGATGATGGCAAAGAGGTCGGGATCGCCTGCGGATGTCATGGTGCTGGAGTTCTCAAGGGTCCGTGCCGCCGAATGTCGAGTCAAGTCTCTCCGTCGAGACCTCTGCCCGCCGGGCCGGCGAGCCGGCGGCGCAGACTTGTCGCGCCCAGGGCCTGGCTGGCGCCCGCGGAGTCCGTCGCGAGCCTTGGTCCGAGCCCTATCGGAGTCCAATACACGCCCGACCCCGATCAGAAACGCCGTGGGAGCTGGCTGGGTCCCGGCAGCGGCAGCTCGTGCAAGTGCTCCCCACCCCCGAAGAAGAACGGCGAGAGCAGCCCCCGGACAGCAACCTTCGGGCGCTCGAGGTCGCCGCGGATCGAGACGCGCAGGAGCTCGTTCTGAATCTTGTACAGGAGCCAAGTGATCGGCCCCAGCCTGTCCACGATGCCGTAGCGAACCTCCAGGTCGTGATCGAGGCGCCCATCGAGGTACAGTTGTCCTCTTCCGACCAGGCTTAGGAGCGGGCTCTTCATGCGCATGTAAGGCATGTCGATGACTCCGTCTCCGAACGTGAGATTGGCCTCCATCTCCTCGAAGATGGCGGTGGTGTCGAAGCCGAGTTGCGAGAACAGGGCCTGGAACACAGGGATGGACCAGAGGCTCGAGTCCTCGATTCGCACGCGCCCCGTCCCCGTGATCGAAGTCGGGTGCTCCGTGTTCCCGTGCAGGTCGAGGAAACCGGAGAGTCGGCCCTCGTTCGCGAACTCGGAATTGAAGAGTCCCCGCAGGAATCTCCGCAGGTCGACGTCCACCATCTCCATCGAGAGCCAGAAGGGGAAGGGCTCCTCGAGGTCCATGGAGAAGAACCTCGCGCCCGGGCCGGAGTTCTTGCCGATCGCCCGCAGGCGGCCGCCTTCGAAGTTGCTCGAGAACTCCTCGATCGACAGGTGCGGCTCGAGGTAGGTGAGGAGCATCTGGCCTTGGCCGATCTGGCGGCCCGCCACCTGGCCGTAGAGCTCCTCGACGACGGCCCTGACGCGGACATGGTCGCCCTCGAGGACGAGATCGAATTCGACCACGCGCGCGGATCGCACGGAGATCGGCACACCGAGCCAGGCGAACATGTCCGAGACGAGCAACGAGCCGGTGAATCGGACGGTCGAGTCGTCCTGCGCGCGTGTGGTCACCTCGAGGAGCGCGTCCTCGAAATCGACACGGCCCCTCCATCGAATCTCGCCGAACAGCGTGTCGAGCGTCTCCTCGTCCAGGAAGTAGAGGAGGTGCTCCCGATCCAGGGGTAGGTCGCGGGCCGTGATGCGCGTCACGAGCCGCGCCACTCCGTCCTCCTCGAAACGGCGGAACCCCTCGAGCTGCACCGGCGTTCGGCCCAGGACGGCTTGCAGGTGCTCCCCCTTCACTTCGCCGTCCTCCACGACGAGCTTGCCGACGACGTCGCGCAGCAGTGTCGCCCCGTTCGAGCCGATGCTCATGCGCCGGGGATAGAGGTCGAAGGCGACGGCTCCACCCAGCGTGTCCGCACCGTCCTCCGCCAGCTCGATCTCGGCCGAGAAGTCGAAGTGGCCGCGCAAGCCCAGGGTGGAAAGGTCCGTCTGCGCTCCGTCCGGGTCGGAGTCGGCGATGGCGCGCGTCACGTTCGCAAGGAACTCCTCGTCCGTGGAATCGAGCCCGGCCCCCTGGAGCTCCAGGACGACGGGTCCGTCCGTGATCAAGCGCGTCCGCATCGCCACGGTCACCGCGCTGTCGCCCTCGCCCCACTCACCGATCAAGGGCTGGATCGACGTCTCCACGGGGGGCGGGGACGCGCGGCCGCCGTCATCGGGGGGAGGCGACAGCTCGAAGGCGACCAGGGCACGCCCGCGGACGTTGCGCGTCTCCATCGGAAACACCCGGGGCCGGACCGCGACCCCTCCCGCGGCAGGGACGACCTCGAGCGTCGTCCACCCCGCGCCGTTGGGATGGGGCTTCGCGAGGGTGTAGAGGAGATCCACCGAGCCCCGGGGGTCGGTCGCTTCGATCACCTCCGCCAGCGCGGGGAGCTTGTCGGCGACGACGCGCGACAACTCGGGGTTCCGGAGGTGCAGCCCGCCCACGCGCACCTCGACGTGCGCGACCGTGGCGTGCCTGCCCAGCGCGGGCTGGCCCTGGATGTGACCGACGACGCGCACGGGCTCGTCGACCGCCTCGTGCTCTCCGGCCAGGTCGAGGGTGATCACCCAGTTGCCGCCACCCTCCTCGGGCTTGCGCCCGTCCACGCGGACCCCGATCAAGCCCGTCGTGTTCCGAAGCGGGAGGGGGAACTCCTCGATCGTGAACTGGACGCCGCTGGGTCGGATGTCGAGGTCCGTCGCAAGCTTCCGCGCGCGCGAGTTGCTCCACATCTCGAGCTCGAATCCGAGCTCGCCGCCGAGCGGGGAGTAGCGCTCCCACATGTCCTCGGGGCGGACGACTCCAGACAATCCGCGGAAGGCCGCCGCGAGCCGCGCATCGACCGCCAGCCGTTCGCTCTCCGCTCGGATCCAGAAGACGGAGTGTGCCATCCAGACGGGTGCGTCGGGTCCGAGGAACCACTGGGGCAGTCCGAAGAGCGAACCCTCCACGAGCGCCCGTCCGCTACCGTGTTCTCCCTCGAGCGCGAAGATCCCGAATTGCTCGGGGAAGGAGAGCTTGGGGTCGAACGCGTAGATCACGTGTCCCCCAAGGCGCTCGAGCCGAAGCGGGAAGCCGACGTCGCGCTTGCCCGTCAGGAGGTTCGGACCACCGTGGTAGGCGGCCGAGGCGCGTCCCCGCGGCTGGATGATGAGCGCCCGGTGCATCGCCTTCGTCAGACCGTCGGCGGGCTTCCAGCCTATGGGTAGCCGTGCGCCGGCCGAGAATCCAACGTGGCCGTCCGGCGCGAGCATCGGCCATATTCCATCCACGAGTGCCTTCGGCCGACCGAGCAGGTCGAGGAGAGTCTCGTCGAGCGCGAGCTCGGAGCAGTCCAGCCACACTTCGGCGAGGATCCCTGGGCTGGCCGGTCGCCCGACGCGACTCCAGACCTCGATCTCCGTGCCGGCCCAGCTCGCCGTCGCATGGCCTCTCACGTCCCAGGCCTCGCGCGTCGAGAGCTCGTCCTCGGGGCCGGCCTGGAAACGGCCGCTGATCTGAACGGCGACGTTCTCGAGGACGCGGCCGCGCTCGAGCGTGACGTGGGGGAAGCGCAGGCTGCCGCCCGCCAGCGAGAAGCGCGCCTCCACCTCGGGCAAGACGCTCGTCCCGATCACGTACCGGGTCTCCACCTCCAAGTCGAAGACGGCCCGCGGTTCGAGCCGGCGCCAGACATCGAACGCCGCGTCCTGGGGCAGGTAGGAGGCGGCGAGCGGAAGGTCGCGGGCGGAGCCGCGGAGCTCGAGCACGTTGCCCTCCGAGAGATTCCCCGAGAGGTACACGGAGCTCGGCGAACCGCCGGCGGTCGCGGACGGCGATACGAGCCGGCCGGAGAGGATGGGCTGGTCGTCCTCGTCCGGATTGAGGCACAGATCGACGACGCCCACCGCGATCTCGCCCCAGGGCTCGGAGGCAAACGCGACGCGGAACTCGCGCAATACGATCGTGGGCACGGCGTCCCGATCGAGGAGCTGGCTCGCGGGCGGGGCCCAATCGCGCGCCAGTTCCTGCACGCCCTCGAGCAACTCGGTGGAGATGCGGACCTCGCCGCCCGTGACCACCGCGCGCTTCAGGTGGAAGCCGCGCCGGAACGACCAACCGAGGAACAGGTCGAGCGTCTGGAGCGACAGGTCCTCGCCTCCGCTGCCGAGGGTCACGCCCCGTAGGGTGGCTCCGCCGTAGAACGGCCGCAGGTCCGTGCTCTCCACGGAGACGTCTTCGAAGGCCGGCACGAGTACGCGCGCGAGCAGGCGCTCGACCCACACGTTGATCCAGCCCGCGCGCTCGAGGACCAGTGTCGTCGCCACCGCGAGCGCGGCACCCCAGCCGACGACCTGGAGCGTGCCGAAGGTCAAGCCGGCGAGCGCGCGCGCGATCGGGCTGCGCCAGCGACCGCCCCGCGGCGTGGGAGGGGATTCCTTCGAACCCGGATCACTCGTGCCCGACATCGATCGACGCTCTCTTCCAGACGACCGGAGGGTACTCCGAATCCGGCGTCGTACCAGTCTCCGCGGTCCCCGCCGGGGACAACTCCGGACTCATTCGGGGAATCCGCTCGTGACCGGTGGCAGACTTCGGGTTCGGGCGCCAGGCGCGACGGGCAGGATCTCGTCGCCGCCCGTGTAGACGCGTTCCACGCGCTTGCCGAAGGAGCACAGGAGCTCGTGCGGGATCGTTCCCGCGCGGCGAGCGACGTCGGCGAGTCGCAGCTCGTCCTGTCCGTCGCGTCCGATGAGGATCGCTGTGTCGCCGACGCAGACGCCTGGCACGCGCCCGATGTCGACCGTCGTGTAGTCCATCGAGACGCGCCCGACGATCGGCGCGCGACGGCCGCGGAGGAGCACCTCCCCGCTCCCGGAGAGCGACCACGGCACCCCGTCCGCGTAGCCCACGGAGAGCGTCGCGATGCGCGTCGGTCGCGGCGCGCGCCAGGTGGCGTCGTAGCCCACGGGCGTACCCGCCGGAACGTCCTTCAGGAACACGACCTGGCTCGCGAGCGTCACGACCGGCCTCAACTCCGCCGCCCGGGCGAGATGCCCGGGGAGCGTCCCGTACGCGGCGATACCCGGGCGCACCATGTCGTAGGGCCAGGCATGCGGGCCGCGGACACCGGAGAAGATCGCGCACGAGTTCGCGACGTGGACCGAGCCGGGCAAGATCCCACGCGCGCGCGCCGCCGCCAGGAGCTCGTCGAAGGCCAGCGCCTGTTCGAATGTCGCCTCGTCGGACGCCCCGTGCGGGGCTGCGACGTGCGTCATGATCCCTGCCAGCGCAAGGTTGCGCGAGGCGTGTATCTCCTCCAGGAGCCCCACCGCGCGCGAGGGCAGCACGCCCAATCGGCCCATGCCGGTGTCCACGTTCAAATGCACGTTGGCGACGGTCCCCATCGCCATCGCGAGCGCCTGCAGCGACGCCCTGCGGTCGGCGGAGTGCAAGCCGATGTGAATGCCATGACTCAAGCAGTCCGCGAGCTCGTTCTCGATCACTGTGCCGAGGACGAGGACGGGGAGCCGGATCCCCGCCCCCTGCAGCTCCAGAGCTTCGCGGGAGGTGCCGACTCCGAGGGCGGACACACCGCAGCGCGCGGCGTGCCGAGCGATCGTCACTGCACCGAGTCCGTAGGCGTCCGCCTTGACGACCAGCATCACACGGACGCCGGGACCCGCGCGACGCCGGATGGCGGCGAGGTTGTGCGTCAGCGCATCGAGGTCGATCTCCACCCAAGCACGAAAGTCGCTCACGACTCGAAGATAGCTTTCTCCACAGGCCGATCAACTGTCCGTGAACGCACAGGTTCGTCGGAGTGGACGTCCGAGAAACCGCCGAATCCGGGGCATCGGCGTGTTGACAACCATGCGACGCGCGGACATTGTGGCTCCCGCATCCCGGAGTTCAGTACTCCGAACCCCGTACGCGGAGGTCCGGAGGACACATCCCCCGCATCCGGGAGGAGGCAAGACCACCATGGCGAAGAAAAAGGCCCGCACCGGAGCCAGGCCCGCCACCCGCAGGACGACCGCCAAGAAGCGCAGGAAGACGAACGGCGACCTGATCATCAGCAAGAACCGCGCGAAGAACGCCGTGACGATCAACGTCTCCGGTGATTTCTACCAAGCGCTCGATGAGGCGGTCCGCGCCATGATCGCGGAGGCAGAGCAACGCGCCGTCAGCAACAACCGGCGCACCCTGCGGCCGCACGACCTGTAGGCCCTTCCCTCCCCTTCCTCTCCTCACCCCTCCGTTCCTGCGCTCCTTCCAGCCGGAAGCAGACGAGCCAGGAAGGCCGGGACGGAAGGAGCGCAGGAACGGAGGGGTGAGCAGTCTCAGCGCTTGCGCTCCCGCACGGCGAAGGGCCGCAGGTACAGGGGCTGGATTTCTTCGGGCTGCATCGGGCCTCGGGCGTGGAGGCGGCGGGTGCCCAGCTCCAGCAGGTGGGCGGCGGTCGGCTCGATGTCCGTTCGCAGCCGACGGCGCGTGGCGGGGGAGAGTTGTGCGGCGTCGGCGACGGTCTCATCACCGAGGATAGTGGTCTCTGGAGCGAGCAGGGTCGCAAGTTCCGCCGCGGTCGTGACGCGCGGGGCGTCGCGGACTTCGACGTCGTGCGCGGTGCGACGATAGCGCGCGTAGTAGAGCTGTCGGCTCCGTGCATCGAGGAGGACGACGGCTTCGCCACCGGGCTCGAGTGCGGCGTAGGGCATCGTCTCGATCGATGGCAGACCGAAGAGGAGCGCGCCCGTTCCACGCATGAGGCCGAAGGCCGTCGCGATGCCGACGCGCAGGCCTGTGAAGCTGCCTGGGCCCGTGCCGACGATGACCGCTCGGATGCCGGCGGGCTCCGATCCGGCCTCCGCGAGGAGTGCTTCGAGCCGCGGGAGCAGGTCGCGATCGTGTTCGAGCGCGGCGGAGAACAGACCGCTCGCCGTACTCACCGCGACCGAACCGGGGCGTACCGAGGTCTCGATCGCGACGGTCGTCACCCGATCTCTTCCGCGATGCAGTTCGCCAGCTCCTCGGCCTGCGCCTGGATGTGCGCGAGGTCCAGACCCTCCACCATCACGCGCGCCAGGGGCTCGGTACCCGAGTACCGCAGGAGCACGCGTCCGTCGGAGCCGAGGTCCGCCTCGATGCGCTTCACGACTTCGGCGGTGCGCGGGAGCTGGCTGAGGCTCGGCTTCCGTTCGACTCGCACGTTCAGGAGCACTTGCGGCATGGGTTGGTAGGGCGCGGCGAGCTGGGACAGGGTCTGACCGGTATCGCGCATCACGCGCAAGACGCGCAAGGCGGTGAAGATGCCGTCGCCGATGTGGTCGTTGTCGCTGCCGAGCACGATGTGTCCCGACTGCTCGCCGCCCAGGCTCAGGTTCTCCCGCCGGAGGCACTCGACGACCTGGCGGTCACCGACGCCGACTTCGACCACCTCGATCCCCGCCGCACGCAGGGCACGGTGCAGCCCCCGGTTGCTCATGACCGTCGCGACGATTCGGGGATCGCGGAGCTCCCCGCGCGCCATCGCATGGAGCGCCAGGACGGTCATGATCCCGTCGCCGTGCACGAGCTCCCCGCGCTCGTCGACCAGCACGCATCGATCGCCGTCGCCGTCGAGTGCGATCCCGATCTCCGCACCGCGCGAGCGGACTTCGCGTTGCAGCGCCTGGGGCTGCGTCGAACCGCAGTCGCGGTTGATGTTGTCCCCATCCGGCTCCACGCCGATCGCGTGTACCTGAGCTCCGAGACGGCCGAAGACCCGCGGCGCCACTCGGCTGCCGCCGCCGTTCGCGCAGTCGAGCGCGAGGACCATGCCGCCGAGCATGAGCCCTTCGCCGGCGGTGGACAGGAGGTGGCCGAGGTAGGCCAGCTCCAGCTCGGGGTCCATGGGCAGGCGCCCGATGGACTTCGGCGGCTCCTCGTCGTCAGCGCGCAGCACGCGCTCGATCTCGTCCTCCACCGCGTCGGAGAGCTTCTCGCCTTCGCTGGAGAGCACCTTGATCCCGTTGTCCTCGGCGGGATTGTGCGAAGCGCTGATCATCACGCCGAGCCGGAAGTCCTGGGCGAGCGCGAGCCATGCCAGCCCGGGGGTCGTCATGAGGCCGGCACTCTTCGGCAACAGCCCGGCAGCCTGCAAGCCCGCTCCCATCGCCGACTCGAGCTCCGGCCCGGAGTGCCGGCCGTCGTGCCCGAGGAGGGCCGCGCACTCTTCGCCTGAACCCATCACGCGGCCGATGGCGCGCCCGAGCCGCGCCACCTTCTCGGGTGTGAGCCAGCCCTCGCCCGCGCGGCCGCGAATCCGTCCGTGCCGAAGATGCGGCCCTCGGTCAACTAGTTGCCTCCGGATCCATCATTCGGCCCGTCGTTCCCGGCGCCCGAGTCCGCCGGCTTCTCCTCGATGAGCAAGATCCTGGGATCGCTCTCGAGCACCGGGACGATCTCGGCGCGCTCGTCGAGCGCGCCCATCTCCTCTCCGAACACATCGCGCCAGTCCTCCTTGACCTCCCAGCGAACCTTCACCTGGCTCCCGCCGCCGGGGACGACGTTGGAGGCGTCCACGAATACCCAGAGGTTGTCCTCGATGAACCTGCGGATCTTGATGTCCTGCCCGATCCAGACCTCGGAGTTGGGCTCGCTCTGGAAAATCCCGACGGTGCGGATGGTGAAGCGCGCTCTCTGCGTCGGTCGCTTCCAGCGGGCCGTCTCGTCCGGCCTGTCGAGCGAGCGCCACACGAGCGCGATCTCCTTCTCGATCGGCACGGGGAGGAAGTGCTCCGCCGGGAGGATCTCGAGTCGCACCTCGACCGTGCCGCTGCCCACCAGCGAGAACCCTTTGTCCTGGAGGCTCTGGTCGAGGCCCAGGTACTCGACGCGATCCGTGACGTCGGTGCCGAGGAGCGTGATGGGGGACAGGAGCAGCGGCAGGTCCTCGGTGCCGAGCCTGTCGATCATGCCGATCGGTCCCTCGATCTCCACGGAGGCGGGGTCGATGAACACGCCGTCGGTCTGCGCGCGGTAGCGCGGGCTGAGCTTCGTCGTGTCGACCACGACGCTCCCGGAGTCGAGCGTGTAGCGCTCACGCTGGAACTGGACGGCGACCTCGAACCGCGGCACGGCCGACTTCCAGCGGATGTCGAGCCCCTGGCCGATCCCGCCGACGCTCCACATGACCTCGCCCAGGGGAAACTCGTGCGCCCCGGGTTCGATGTCCGCATTCGTGACGAGGACGCCGCCGAAGCCGCCGATCAGCTCGTCGAGCTGGGCGCGGGTGCCCTCCACTTCGACTTCCAGGATGGCCTCGTCCTGCGGCTCGACGCGGTGGTAGTTCCTGCCGGGCGGCAGCACGATCTGCATCTGCCCAGCGACCGGAGTCGTGCCCTCGAGCCCCTCGACCACGCGTAGCTGGAAGCTCTTCGTGAGGCTGATGTCCTGGTGCGCGAACCAGTAGAGGACGACGGCGAGCGTGAAGGCGCCGGCCTTCCGTCCCGCGTTCTCCGTGCAGAGCCGACGCAGCCAGCCGCGCACTCCGATCTCGGAGACGTCCTCCTTCAGGACGGCCGCGCCGGCGTCCTCGTCCGAGCCGATGCGGTCCCGCAAGACCTCCTCGAGCTTCGTCGACGGGATGTTGCGCTCCATCTTCCCGCCCTTGCAGATCGAGATGAAACCCGTCTCCTCCGACACCGCGACGGTCACAGCGTCGGTCTCTTCCGTAAGTCCGAGCGCGGCGCGGTGCCGCGTGCCCGTCGACTTGCTGATCTCGATGTTCTCGGTGAGCGGGAACAGGCAGGTCGCCGCCGCGATGCGCTCGCCGCGCAGGACGACCGCGCCGTCGTGCAGCGGGCCGCCGTGGTGGAAGATGCTGTCCAGGAGGATCCGGTTGACCTCCGCGTCGATCTTCACTCCGCCCTCGATGAAGGCGTCGAGCGCGATCTTGCGCTCGAAAGCCACGAGCGCGCCCTGGCGCTTCTTCGCCATCTGGATCATCGCCTGCGAGACCTCGGTCAGGATCTCCTGCCGGCGGGCCTTCAGGAGTCGCCCGAGCAGCCGGTTCTCCCCGAGGTGCACCATTCCGCGCCGCAGCTCGGGCTGGAAGAGGATCACGAGGATGACCGCGACGTAGCCGCTGACCGTCTGGATGATGTGGTCGAGCTCCTCGAGCACGAGGACCTTCGAGAGGCCCCACAACCCGACGAAGCCGACGACCATCGTGAGCGCGAGGCCGCGCACGAGACCGCCTCCGCGCGTCGTCCGGAGGAACCCCAGAACGACGTAGATCCCCGTCGTGAGGATCAGGAGCTGGACAGCGAGGCCGATGGTGAAATCCACGGTGGCCCGTCAGAGTGTCGTGCGGAGCGGGGCTCGCCCGGCGAGGGCCGCGGCGACCTGGATCGCCTCGGCCATGGGTCGCACGTCGTGCACGCGCAGGATCTCGGCCCCGTTCGCCACGCAGGCGGCGAGCGCGGCGGCGGTCCCGCCGACGCGCTCCCGGGCCGCGCGGCCCGCGACTCGCCAATCCGTTTGTTGCTCCATGCCTGTCAGGTGTCCGATGAACGACTTGCGCGAGACCCCCAGGAGGAGCGGCCGCCCCAGGGAGCGCAGCTCCCTCAGCCGCCGGATGAGCTCCAGGTTGTGCTCGAGGCGCTTGCCGAAGCCGATCCCGGGATCGAGCACGATCCTATTGGCTGAGATTCCCGCCTTCAAACACGCGTCGCCACGCCCCCGCAGGAAATCGGCGACCTCGCGTACGGGATCATCGTAGGCGGGCTGCGCCTGCATCGTCCCGGGCCGCCCTTGCATGTGCATGAGGACGATCGTGCAGCCCCGTTCGGCCACGAGTGCCAGCATGCCCGCGTCCGCGAGTCCGGCGGTCACGTCGTTGACGAGACTCGCTCCGGCGTCGAGCGCTGCCTCGGCCACCCGCGCCTTGGAGGTGTCGATGCTGATCGCCGCCGGGCAAGCGCGCGCGAGGCCCTGGACGACCGGGATGACGCGGGCGAGCTCGTCGGCCGCGGACACGGGCGATGCGCCGGGCCGCGTCGACTCGCCACCCACGTCGAGGACCGCCGCGCCCGCGTCCGCGAGCTCGAGCCCGTGCTCGATCGCCCGCGCCGGATCGAGGAACCGGCCGCCGTCGGAGAAGCTGTCCGGGGTGACGTTGACGATGCCCATGAGCGCGGGACCATCGAGCGGGCGCTCCGCGTTCTCGAGCGCGGTGAGGAGTAGGCGCGCCGGCTCGCACTCCGCGGCGAGTGCCGCGAGCTCGTGACGATCGCAGGCGAGGCGGACGGACCCCGCATCGAGGCCGTCCAGGGTGGCGGAGGGGAGACTGGCCAGGGCCTCGCGCTCGCCGCTGCTGAGCCCGTCGGCGGCAAAGGCGACCGCGACGCGGCCTGGGGTCTCCGGAGCGAGCGCGCGCGCGGCGAGCGCGCGCGCCGAGGGCCCGAACACGAGCTCCCGCGCGAGGGTCCCCGGGCTCATGGCGCCCTCAGGCGGGGGAGAGCCCCGCCTCGCCCGAGAGATCGCCCGGCAGCTCCTCGCCGTCCGGAGCGAGCCCCTGGGTCGGCTCGGCCTGCGGTGGAGCCGCGGGGACGGGCTGTGGCGGACCCTCCTCGGGCTCGGGCTCGCGCAGGTCCGCGACGGGCGTCCCGGCGATGAGACTCACGATCTCCTCCGCGTTGATCGTCTCGTATTGGAGGAGCGCACCGGCGAGCCGCTCGACGGCCTCCCGCTCCTCGCTCACGATCTTCCGCGCCACCTCCTGGGCTTCGCGCACGAACCGCTCGACCTCCTCGTCGATGGTGCGCGCGGTCTCTTCCGAGTGCCACTTCCCGCTCAAGAGCTCCGTGCCGAGGAAGTCGGAGCCCTGGCGGTCCGCGTAGTTGATCGGACCGACCTTGTCGCTCATCCCGAGCTCGGTCACCATCGCGCGCGCGATCTCGGTGGCCCGGCGGATGTCGTCGGAGGCGCCGGCGGAGATGTCGCCGCAGAACACTTCCTCGGCCACGCGGCCGCCGAAGAGCATGGCGAGCTGACCCAGCATGCGCTTCTTCTGCATGTGGTAGCTCTCCTTCTCCGGGAGCACCATCGTGGAGCCGAGGGCGCGGCCGCGCGGCACGATCGTCACCTTGTGGGGCATGTCGACCTCGTCGATCTTTGCCGCGACGATCGTGTGCCCCGACTCGTGGTAGGCCGTGATCTTGCGATCGTCCTCCTCGATCTTGCGGGAGAGTTTCTGGCGCCCGAAGCGGACCTTGGCGGCGGCCTCCTCGAGGTGCTTCATCTCGATGACCTCCTTGTGGTCGAGGACGGCCATGATGGCGGCTTCGTTGACGATGGCGGCGAGGTCGGCGCCCGAGTATCCGGGCGTCGAGCGCGCGAGCGTCATGACGTTGACTTCGTCGTCGAGCTTCACCCGCTTGAGGTGCACCAGGAGGATGTCGCGTCGCCCCTCGATGTCAGGCAGGTCGATGGTCACCTCGCGGTCGAAGCGCCCCGGACGGAGCAGGGCGGGGTCGAGCACGTCGGGCCGGTTCGTCGCCGCGACGACGATGATGCCATCGTCCGTCCCGAACCCGTCCATCTCGACGAGGATGGCGTTGAGCGTCTGCTCACGTTCGTCGTGTCCGCCGCCCATGCCGCTGCCGCGCCGGCGACCGACCGCGTCGATCTCGTCGAGAAAGATGATGCACGGGCTGTTCTCGCGCGCCTGCTTGAACAGGTCGCGCACGCGGCTCGCGCCGACGCCGACGAACATCTCGACGAAGTCCGAGCCGGAGATCGAGTAGAACGGCACCTCGGCCTCGCCCGCGATCGCCTTCGCGAGCAGCGTCTTGCCGCACCCGGGCGCGCCGACGAGCAGCACGCCGCGCGGGATCCGGCCGCCGATGCGCGTGAACCGGCCGGGGTTCTTCAGGAACTCGACGACCTCCCGCACCTCGTCCTTGGCCTCCTCCGCGCCGGCGACGTCGTCGAAGGTGACCAGCGTGTGGTCCTCCTTCTGGTAGAGCTGCGCGCGCGAGCGGCCGAACGACATCACGCCGGCGCCCGGGCCTTGCTGGCGCATCTGGCGCATGAACAGCAGGAACACGCCGAAGATCAGGATCCACGGGCCGTAGATGAGCAGGACCTGCGCGAAGCTCGTGCTCGCCTGCCCGTGGGTCGTGCCGTGCTGCTTGCGGAGATCGAACTGCTTCCGCTCCATGTTCGCGCCCGCGTCGACGAGGAAGCTCTCGACCGCACCGAAGTCCTCGACCTCGGTCACCTCGAGCCAGACCCGACCCGAGTTCTCGGGCAGATAGAATGGGGGCCCGGAGCCCTTCCAAGCCGCGCTGGACTTCGCCGTGACGCCGAGGAAGAGCATGTCCTTCTGAATGAGCGTGGTCTTGAAGCCCGAACCCGCGGGGTCCTCGAACGGAACCGTCTCTCCGTCGAGGAGTACGGTGACGTGGCGCAGCTCCTCGGGCCGGTACCAACCGCCCTCGATGCTGCCCTTGCCGAGCACGGCGAGGCGGAGGTCCGCGGGGGAGATCTCCTCGTAGCCGACGATCGCGTTGAGCTCCTGGTAGACCTCCTCCTTGCCCTGGAGGCTCGCGAAGCTGACCTTGAACAGCTCCCCGTCCTTCGTCAGCCCCTGGATCTCCGTCTGGCCCTTGAAATCGAGCCGCTCGATCCTGCCCGTGTGCAGCCAGTACTCGAATTTGTCCTGCGTCAGGGTCTCCCGGTTGCGGACGAGCTCGTCGCCGAAGGCCACCAGCACGACCACCAGGATCGTCAGGAACAGGAGGAAGGAGCCGAAGGGGCGCGACTTTCGGGTCTTGTCTCCTTGGGGAGTTTGGGATTCAGGCATGGGTTCTGTATCGACTACGAACGCCGCAGGCTCCAGGGGCCAGCCGGCCGGCGGCGGTGATCCATTGTACGGGACCCCTGCGCGAGATGTCCTCAGCCCGATTGGGGTGACGGTCTCGGGCTATTGCTCCGGGGCGGTCTTCAGGGCCTCGGCCGCGCTGAGTAGATCGAGCACGATCCTGTCCGCGATGATCTTGAGGGCCCGCTCGCGCGCCTCCCGTTCGTTCCCGGGGGTGTCCAGCGTATAGCCCACGTTGACCCGCGAGATGCTCGGTTCCACGACTCTTACGCCGGCGGCGGTCCAGAGCTCGGACCTCACCTGGATCTGGAGCCCGCTCTCGATCAGGCGGTTGCTCCTGCTGCGGATGCCGCCGCGCCGGAGGTAGGACACGATTCGCCCGCGAATGATCAGATCCGCGCGGTTCGGGTCCGCGAGTGGCGCGCTCGAGATGTTCCGCACCGAGCGCGAGAGCTGGACGTGCAGGTCGCGTTCCAGGTCGGTGAGCGCGCTGTCGTTCCCGAACATCTCCACACCGACGCTCCCGACCGCCGGATCGAGTCGGATGCCCGTCGAGAAGCCGCAGCCCGCGCTCAACGAAGCCAGGAGGCACGTGAGCCGCGCGAGCCGGGTGATCCCGAAGGTGGTCCTCTGGCTCGTGACCGCCATCACTGCGAACCTGCCTCGCGCTCCGAGAGGATGCTCGCGAGGAGCCGCTCGGCCTCCGCGGCCTGAGCCTCGTTGCCCCCGTCCTTCGCTTCCTCGAGTGCACGACGGGCGTGGTACTCCGCGCCTTCGGAGTTCTTCACCTTGTCGTAGAAGCGCGCGATCAGGAGGTCGCTGTCGGCCAACCTCTGGAGGCAGTCGACCAGATCGGTCTCGACCTCGGGTCGCAGCTCGTTGCGCGGATGCCCGCTGACCCACTCCTCGAGCTCCGCACGGGTCTTGTCCAGCTCGTACCGGTCGTACTCGGGGCTACCCAACGCGGCGAGCCGCAGGTGGGGGATCCGGGCTTCGCTCGCGGGCACGTAGTCACTCGCCGGATACCAGAGCGTCAGGTCCTCGTGCTTCTCGATCGCGAGCGCGTGATCGAGGTCCTCCTCGTAGATCTCGGCCAGCGTCCAGTAGGCCCGGTCTCCGCGCGGTTCGGTCGGGTAGTTCAGGACGAGGTACTCGAGCACCTCGGGGGCGAGGCCGCGAAACGTGAAGAAGAACCCGTACCGGCCGGGATCGCCGGCGAAGTCGAAGCCGATCTCGGCCAGGAGCCTGCCCGCCGCCGGCCGCTCGTGGTGGTGCGGGTATTGGTTGTCCAGGCGCTTGAGGAGCCGGTACGACTTCCTGCGCTCGCCCTCCTCGAAGAGCAGCTGCGCGGCACGCATCCCCGCCGTCACGGCGATCTGACGGGGCAGCTCGAAATCGAGCATGTCCTCGAGGTCCCCCGGGTCCGAACCCGGGGCGGAGAGCTCGGCGATACGGGTCTCGGCGGAGCGCTCGAGGAGGGTCTGGACCTCCGCGCGCACCTCCGGTGTGAGCCCGCTCGCCTCGCTCGCGATCCGCATGCGCCACATGGCATTCTCGCTCTCACCGCCGGCGAGCTCGGCGCGCGCCTGTTCGACGGCTGCCGGGACGTCGGCGGTGTCGTACCGGACCGGTATCCCGGACGGCCGAGCGGAGCCGCAGCTGCCGGCGAGCAGGGCGAGGAGTGCGAGGAGGCTGGAGAGGGTGCGGGTCGAGGTCACGGGAGGGCGCCTGCCGGTCCAGGGTGGCCGGGCTCGGGGGCGTTGCGGTTGGGGACGGAGAGGAAGGTTTGGCTCGTCTTCGGTCGGGTCTCGAGGTGGTAGTCGAGGAATCGCTCGAGGAGGTCGCGGACGCGGACGAGGACGTCGGGGGCGGGGATCGGATCCGCCTCCGCTGCACCGCGTGGGCTGAGTTCCTGCGCGGCGGAGAGGATCTCGAC
>Ga0114950_10000740_pt1 | contig 23383 bp, 18 predicted proteins | sample N075metaG_FD_83503 | JGI IMG/M metagenome (GOLD analysis project Ga0114950, IMG submission 83503) | Deep subsurface microbial communities from Kermadec Trench to uncover new lineages of life (NeLLi) - N075 metaG | ecosystem: Environmental > Aquatic > Marine > Ocean trench > Sediment | place... | reverse complement strand
CTACCGCCAGATCCTCGTGGAGAACGGCATCCTGAACCCCGACTTCACGCCGAACGCGGCGACCTTGATGCAGCTCGAGACGAAGCTGGAGCATTACCGAATCCGCATGGAGAGCGTACGGCGCGAGATCGCCCAGAGCGAGCTGGCGCGCGCGAACGAAGCGGCGATCGCCACGGTCAGCGTCGACGACTGACGGGTGATCTTCGGCGTTGCCCGTCGCATGGCCGGGATGCAGGCCCGACAGAGCGAGGCCTAATGGCTCGCCGACCAGTCCCGGGCCGAGATCGCCAGTGTGCTCGAGATCAACGAGCGCACGGTGCGCCGGCACTTCGCCTACGCCGAGGCGTGGCTGCACCGCCGCCTGGAGGCCGGGGCCGACTGATACCGGGCGTGGAGTGGTAGATTGGCCGTGGGTGCGCGCGAGGCTCGGGTCGCGGACGCCCGCGACATGGACCACGACTCGAAGGCCGCCGGGGCCGGCCCGCAGCGTGCACAGACGTTGTTCAAGGCCGCGTTCGAACTCGACCCGTCCGCACGCGGCGAGTACCTCGACCGGGCCTGCACGGGCGATGCGGCGATGCGCGCCGAGGTCGAGTCGCTGCTCGCTGCCCACGATCGCGCGGGCTCGTTCCTCGAGGCGCCGCTCGAGGACGCGATCGCGGCCGCCTGGGTCGGGCGCCGGGTGGGCCACTACGAGATCGTCGGCCTGCTCGGGCGTGGGGGCATGGGGCTCGTGTTCGAAGCGCGCCAGGAGTCGCCGCAGCGCACGGTGGCGCTGAAACTGCTGCGACCCGATCAGACCGACGCGAACCTCTTGCGCCGCTTCGAGTTCGAGGGTGAGCTGCTCGGGCGGCTTCAACACCCGGGTGTGGCGCAGGTCTTCGAGACCGGGACGGTCGATACCGAGCTCGGCCGCCAACCCTTCCTGGCCATGGAGCGCATCGATGGCCGGCCGCTCGTCCAATTCGCCGACGAGGAGGGGCTCGCCCGGCGCGATCGCGTACGCCTGCTCGCACGCGTGTGCGACGCGGTGCACCACGCCCATCAGCGCGGCGTGATCCACCGCGACCTCAAGCCCGGGAACGTCCTGGTCGACGCTGGTGGTCAGCCGAAGGTGCTCGACTTCGGCGTGGCGCGCGCGACGGGCGCCGACCTGCAGTCGGTGACGCTGCTCACGCATGCCGGGCAGCTCATCGGCACGCTGGCGTACATGAGCCCCGAGCAGGCCTCGGGCGGCGCCGTCGAGCTCGACGTGCGCACCGACGTCTACAGCCTGGGCGTCCTGCTCTACGAGCTCTTGACGGGCAGCTTGCCCCACGACCTGCGCGACCTGCCCATGCCCGAGGCGATCCGTGTCGTGCGCGAAGAGACGCCGGCGGGACTTCCGCGCGATGACATGGGGACGATCGTCGCGATGGCGCTCGCTTTGGATCGCGAGCGCCGTTACGCCACGGCGAAGGACCTGGCCGACGACCTGCGCCGCTGGCTGGCCGCCGAGCCGATCCACGCGCGTCCGCCCTCGGCGCTCTATCAACTGCGCATGTACGCGCGTCGCAACAGCGTGCTGGTGGGCGCCGCCGCCGCCGTCCTGGCGTTGCTCGTCGTCGGGATCGTCCTGACGACGCTCGGCAGTATCCGCGAGCGGGGCCTGCGCGAACAGGCGGAGGACGCCCAGCGAACGGCTGAGCGGGCCCGCGCGCGCAGCGACCGTGATCTGTATCTGGCCAATCTGACTGCGGCCGAGGCCGGCCTGCGTTCGGCCGACGTCGAGGACGCACGCGCGCGGCTCGAGGCGACGCGCTCCGAGCTCGTGGGCTGGGAGTGGACGCACCTCGCTCTGCGCCTCGACAGGAGCGAGATCATGTGGGACGCCGGCGATGAATCGGTGAGCATGGCGCTCTCCCCTGATGGATCGCGCATCGCGACAGGCGGATTCGACTCGACCGTGCGCCTGTGGGACCGCGCGACCGGAGCGCTCATCTGGAAACGACGCGTGGGCAGGCGCTACGGCGTGCGCGCCCTCGCCTTCGACAGGGCCGGGACGCGCATCGCTGCCAGCCTGGGCAGGTGGGTGGCCTTCAGCCAGAAGAGCGGCCCCATCACGATCCTCGACGCCGCCGACGGCGCGCCCATCGGCGCGCCGCTCGAAGGGCACCGTGACGTAGTCCAGTGCCTGGCCTTTCACCCGACGCGCCCGCTGCTCGTCTCGGGCTCGTCGGACCGCACGGTGCGCGTATGGGACCTCGCGACGCACGCCGAAGTGCTCGTCCTCGAGGATCACGACAACGAGGTGCGCGAGCTCGCGTTCTCGCCGGACGGCAGCGAGCTCGCGTCGGTGGCCTGGGATGGAACCGTGCGCGTGCTCGACGCGGAGACCTGGGAGCTGCGCGCCGTGGTGCGATCGGAAGTGCCGGTCCTGAACGCGCTCGCGTGGGCACCGGACGGAGCCACACTCGCCGTCGGGACACGCACGGGCGAGATCCAGCTCTTCGAGCGCGCGACCGGCGCGCGGCTCGCCACGTTGTCGGGCCACACCTCGCGCGTCACACGACTCGCGTTCACTCCGGACGGACAGCGCCTGGTCTCGGCCGCCTACGACCACACGCTGCGCTCGTGGGACCCGCTCACGGGGCGCGAGCTCGGTGTCTTTCTGGGGACGGGCCTCCCGGTGCAGGACTTCGCGATCGAGCCGGGGGCGATGAGCCTGATCTCCGTCGGTAACGACAGGAATCTGCGCCGTTGGGCGATCGACACCGAGGACGTTCGCACCCTGCGGGGCTACGCGAACATCGTCTACACGGTCGCGGTGAGTCCGGACGGTCGCACGCTGGCCTCGGCCTCGGGCGGGTTCTCGCAGGGTCAGCCCTCGAAGCGCACGGGCGGACGATCGTTCATCCTGCTCCACGACCTGGCATCGGGTCGGCTCGAGCAGACGCTCATCGGGCACGGCAACAAGATCATCTGGTCGGTGGACTTCGCGCCGGACGGGCGGCGGCTGGTATCCACGGGCAACGACGGGATCGCGATCGTGTGGGACCTCGTCGGCGGCGAGGCCCGGCGCGAGCTGCGCCACCCGGAGCAGATGCGCGACGCCGCCTTCGGCCCTCGCGGCGAACGCATCGCGACCGTCTGCCTGGACGAGTCCGTGCGGCTGTGGAATTCGGAGACGGGCGAGCTCGAGCGGGAGCTCACAGTCGCCGGCAAGCGGCCGAACCGCGTAGTCTTCGATCCCTCGGGCGAGCGCCTGGTCGTGCTCTACCGCGGCGGCCATGTCGCGCGCTGGGAGGTCGCGACCGGCCTGCTGGAGCGCATGGTCGAGTCCGTGCACTCGGGCGATGTCTCGGCGGTCGCATTCCATCCGGGGAGCGGCGCGATGGTGACCGGGAGCATGGATGCGCGCATCCAGCGCTGGGACACGGAGCGCTTCGTGCCCACGGGCGTGCAGCTGGCTCACAGCGCACCGATCCTGGATCTGGCCTTCAGCCCCGACGGCACACGCCTCGCGGCGGCGGACCACGACGCGCTCCGGCTGTGGGACACGCTGCGCTGGGAGGAGGTGGCCAACCTGCGCGGACACACCGATCGCCAGAAGTGCGTGGCCTTCAGCCCGGACGGACGGTGGATCGTCACGGGTGGGGCGGACCGGCTCGTGCGCATCTGGGATGGGGGGACGAACGCACAGCGCCTGGTCGATCGCTGGACGGGTGAGCTCCTGCTCGTCGACGACGTCGTGGCGCGCCTGCGGACGGACACGGAGCTCGACGAAGGGCTGCGCGGCGAGGCGCTCGAGATCGCGACGGCGCGCCTCGAATCCGGGCGCGAGTTGAACGCTGCGGCATGGGCCGTCGTACGCTCACCCGATCAGGAGCCGGAGGACTACGCACTCGCCCTGCGCCGTGCGTACGCAGCCGTGAGCCGCGCACCCGATCATCCGGCCTACCTGAACACGCTCGGTGCCGCGCTCTTCCGCGCGGGCGATCTCGACGGCGCGCTCGGGACCCTGCGACGCTCGGACGCGTTGCAGGGGGGCGTACCCGACGACGCGGCCTTCCTGGCGCTCGTGCACATGGCGCACGGGGACCGAGCTGCCGCCGAGCGCGAGTTGGCGCGGCTGGAGGAGTTGCTCAGGGGCGAGCGCTGGGCCACGAACGCCGAGAGCGCGGCGCTCGCGTACGAGGTGCGCATCGCGCTCGATCCAGAGCAGTACAGTGGCCGCCTCCAATCCAATCGCACTCGCTACTCACCGACCGATGATGACGAAACGAATCGACGAAATCGCGACTGACCTCTCTCGAATCAGCACCCCAGTGTCGCCCTCGGCAGTACCGGGTGGGCGGCGAACCCCGCCCACCACCATGCCGGCGTGCGCGCCGCTCCGGTGAAAGCATGCGCGTTCTGAACCAGCGTCGCACGAGCTGGATAGCGATGTCCCGGATCTCATCGAGCCCGAGGCCGCCGGGCTTCACTCTCGGGGTGAGCATTTCGCCTCTCACCAGCTCCATGGCGATGAATGGATGGCCGTTCGATTCCCCCTAGTCGTGGATCGCCGCGATGTCAGGGTGCGAGAGCTGCGAGGCGAGCTTGGCTTCTCGATGGAAGCGGGCCACGCGCTTCTCGTCGGCGCTGAACTCCGGCGGCAGGATCTTGAGCGCCACCTCCCGGCCCAGGTGCTCGTCCCGGGCCAGGTACACCTGGCCCATGCCTCCGGCTCCCAGCCGGTCCAGCACGGTGTAGCGCGCTAGCTTCTGGCCGATCATCCTCAGTCAAATCGGGGGGATCCTACCTCCGCGGGGACCGGAACGCCGTCATGCGTGCCTACCTCGGCGGCTTGCATCGCGGCTACGCAGAGGGCGGCGTGACCGGGCCTCGCGACGGGGTGAAGGAGGGGTTTTCGGGACCCACAGGCTCGGCCAGCCGTACTCGTATTTCCAGTTGAAGCCTGATTCCGAACCATTTTCGGAGGTTCGTAACCGCTTATTCGGCCCCTCTCCGCCCGATTCCGTAATTGTTTTTCGGGCCCATGGCCTTGACGTAAGCATGTTCCGGGATGCATAAGCGTTTTCGTGAGCGACAGCCACCCCGAAACCCGGCTGGCGGGCTATGCGGCCCTCATCGGCCAGTATGGGCTTGCGGCCACCCCCAACTGGCACTGTTCGACGATCGCCGCGGGCGCGGTTCATCGGAGGGACTCGAGCGGGGGAGTCGTCGAGGAGGTCTATCCCTCCGGGTACTGGCCGGGCGGCTCGCTCGGCGACCAACTCGAGTTCGCGCTCAAGTACGACGGAACGAACCTCGGAATTCTGGCCAGCCTGTTCGGCGCCGTGGAGGTTGGTGAGCTCCTCGATTTCGTCCGTTCGAAGCCCACCGGAAAGTACGCGCGGCGGCTCTGGTTCCTCTACGAGCTGCTGACCGGAGAGCGGCTCCCGCTCGATGATCTCAAGCAGGGAAACTACGTCGACCTCCTCGACCCGCGGCACTACTACTGTCTCGACCAGCCTCGTCAGGTCCGCCGCCAGCGCATCAACGACAACCTGCTCGGCGATGCGCGGTTCTGCCCGACCGTCCGACGAACGGACGTCCTGCGCGAATTCGAGGAAAGAGACCTTCCGGCGCGTTGCCGGGAAGTCGTCTCGTCCTACTCGCCGGAGCTCTTGAAGCGAGCGCTGAGCTACCTCTACACGAAGGAGACGAGGTCCTCCTTCGAGATCGAGCACATCAAGCCCAGCTCCACCAGAACGGAGCGCTTCGTCGCGCTTCTGCAGTTGGCCGAGCGTGAGGACTTCTGTGACAAAGTCCACCTGATCGACCTGCAGAACCGGATCGTCGATGAACGGTTCCGGGAATCCGACTATCGGTCGAGCCAGAACTACGTAGGGGAGACGACCGTCTGGCAGAGGGAGAGGGTCCACTTCGTGTCTCCGAAGCCGGAGGACCTGCCCGACCTGATGGCCGGCTTGATCGCCTCACACCGGCGCATGAACGGCAGCACGTCCGCAGTCGTACACGCCGCCGTGGTTGCGTACGGGTTCGTGTTTCTGCATCCCTTCGAGGACGGCAACGGCCGGATCCATCGATTCCTGATTCACAACATTCTCTCCCGTCGCGGCTTCACACCCCAGGGAACCATGTTCCCCGTGTCAGCGGCCATGCTGAAGAACGCCGGCGACTACGACGCCTCCCTCGAGGCCTTCTCCCGAGCCCTGATGGCGCTGGTCGACTTCGAGCTGGACGAGCAAGGTCGCATGACGGTGCAGGGCGACTCTGCGCAGTGGTACCGATTCATCGACATGACCCCACAGGCCGAGGCCCTGTTCCGGTTCATCGAGCGGACGATCGACACGGAACTCGCCGAGGAGCTGGCTTTCCTGGCCAGCTATGACGAGACGAAGGAGGCGATCCAGGAGATCGTCGACATGCCGGACCGCCAGATCGACCTCTTCATCAGATTCTGCCGGCAGAACCACGGCCGGCTGTCGGCGCGGAAACGCGAGGGCCAATTTGACTTTCTGACGGCGGACGAGGTCGACCGCTTGGAGGGAGCGGTCCGGGCCGCTTACGGGACGGACTCTTCATAATACGGAGCCAGGACAAAATCCGCCGGCACTCCCGAATCCTGTGCGGTGCGAAGCACCGCACAGGATTCGGGAGTGCCGGCGGATTTTGTCCTGGCTCCGTATCGCCGGGACGGAGACTAGCTAGAAGAGCCGATCCATGAAGAATCCGGGGAGGACACCCAGGGCGACTACCATCCCCGCGCAGATTGCCGTTGCGACAGCCGCCGAGGTGCGTCTCGTCATCGGCGGCGCCTGGCCCTCGGGTTCCGGTTGCATGTACATCGCGACGACGACGCGCAGGTAGTACGCGAGTGCCACCACCGACAGCAGGATGCCGATCACGGCGAACGGCACGAGCCCCGCGCGCACCGCGACGGAGAACACGAGCCACTTCCCGAGGAACCCGCCCGTCGCCGGGATCCCCCCCAGCGAGAGCATGAAGAGGGCGAGCGCGGCGGCGCTCTTCGGCCTGCGAAGCGCGAGCCCGCGCAAGGCATCGATCTGCGTGAAGCGCTCGCCGTCGGCCTCGAGCCACGCGATCAAACCGAACGCGCCGCCGGCCGTGAACACGTAGGCCGCCATGTAGTAGAGCGCGGCCTGCACCACGGCGCCGTCGGCGGCCAGCGGGTCGCCCGCGAGCCCGCCAGCCACCACGAGCAGGAGCGTGCCCGCGTGCGCGATCCCCGAGTAGGCGAGCATCCGCTTCAGGTTGTCCTGGACCAGCGCGCCCAGGTTGCCCGCGGCCATCGTGAGCACCGCGATCGCGCCGATGACCGGCGCCGCCCCGCTGGGGAAGAGGAACGTGATCTTGATGAGGAATGCGAAGGCGGCGGCCTTCGTGCCCGTCGCCATCAAGGCGGTCACGGGCGTGGGGCTGCCCTGGTAGACGTCGGGTACCCAGAAGTGGAACGGGAACACGCTCGCCTTGAAGAAGAGGCTCGCGGTGATGAGCGCCACACCGCACAGCGCCACGCCCGAGTGCGCGCCCACCCCCCGCAGCTCGGCCAGCGAGACCGTGCCCGTCGCCGTGTACAAGAGCGCCGCCCCGTACAGGAACAGCGCCGCGGCGAAGGCGCCCAGGACGAAGTACTTGATCCCCGCCTCGACGGAGTCGTTGCGCTCGCGCCGGAACGCGGCGAGGCAGTAGAGCGGGACCGAGAGCAGCTCGAGCCCGATGAAGAACACGATGAGGTTCTCCGCTCCCGCCATCATCATCATCCCGATCGGCGTGCACAGCACGAGCACGTCGTGCTCGCCGATGAAGGCCCGGCTCGCGCGGTAGTAACGCTGGGCGAAGGCCCAGGCGATGAGCGCGCTGGCGAGGAATATGAGCCCCCACCCCGCGCTCGTCTTGTCCGCGAGGTACGTCCCGTCGAGGACCGCCGCGGGGATCGGATTGCGCAGGATCAGCAGCTCACACCAGGCTGCGCTGAGGATCGTGCCGGCGAAGACGAGCTGGCGCACCCGCGCCAGGGCGGGCAGCACTTCGATCAGCAGGAGCAGCAGCACGCCGACCGTGAGCGTGAGCAGCGGCGAGGTGGCGCGCGCCGCCTCGCCGTCGAACATCGTGCGGAGGGTCTCGAAGTTCATCGCGACTCAGCTCCCTCCGGCGCACGGTCCTGTTCGACGGCGCGCCCGACTCTTTGGTCGGCGCGAGCCTCGTCGAGGCGCTCGAGTACGACGTCGATCGAGGCGCTCGTCTTGTCGAGGAACGCGTTCGGTTGCACGCCGATCCAGAGGCAGAGGAGCACGACCGGCACCATCAGCCCGATCTCGCGCCCGTTGAGGTCGGTGAGGGTGCGGTTCTCCGCGTGCACGACGGGCCCGAAGAGGAGCTTGCGCGTCGCCATCAACAGGTAGACCGCGCCGAAGATCACACCGAGCACCGCGAAGGCGGCGAGCCAGGGACTGGCCTGGAACGAGCCCAGCAGGATCAGCCACTCGCCGACGAACCCGTTGAGCCCCGGCAGGCCGACGCTGGAGAGCATGGCGATGACGAAGAAGAAAGCGAACACGGGCATCACCGCCGCGAGGCCGCCGAAATCGTGGAGCGCGCGCGTGTGGCGGCGCTCGTAGATCATGCCGACGAGGAGGAAGAGCAGGCCGGTCGACAGGCCGTGGTTGACCATCTGCAGGACGCTGCCGCGAATGCCGGCCTGGTTGAGGGCGAAGAGTCCGAGCACGACGAACCCGAGGTGGCTGATCGACGAGCAGGCGATCAGCCGTTTGATGTCCGTCTGCGCCATGGCGAGGAATGCGCCGTACACGATCCCGAGCGTGCCGAGCACCATGAAGAGCGGCGCGGCCTCGATCGCGGCCGCGGGGAACATCGCCACGCCGAAGCGCAAGAGCCCGTAGGTCCCCATCTTCAGCAACACGCCCGCGAGCAGGACCGAACCCGAGGTGGGGGCCTCGGTGTGCGCGTCCGCCAACCACGTGTGGAACGGCAGCAATGGAACCTTGATGGCGAATGCGAGCGCGAAGCCGGCGAAGAGCCAGCCCTGCACGTGGAGATCGCTCGCGGCGGCCCACTCGGTCAACTCGAGGATGTCCGAGCTCTCCGCGCGGTAGATCAGCGCGATCGCCGCGATGAGCATCACGAGGCTGCCGGCGACCGTGTAGAGGAAGAACTTGATCGTCGCGTAGAGCCGGCGCTCGCCGCCCCAGATCCCCAGAATGAAGTAGAGGGGAACGAGGCTGATCTCCCAGAAGAAGTAGAAGAAGACGAGGTCGAGCGCGAGGAACACGCCGAGCATGCCCGTCTCCATGACGAGCAGCCAGATCATGAACTCCTTGACGCGAATCCGGATGTGGCCGGGGGTCGAGAGCACCACGATCGGCAGGAGCACGGTCGTGAGCGTCACCAGGAGGATCGAGATCCCGTCGACGCCCAGCTTGAAGTGCACCACCGTCCCGCCCGGGAGCGTGAACCACTCGCGCTCCGTGACGAACTGGGCCGTGGCCAGGGCCGAGTCGAAGCTCGACCACACTGCGAGGCCCATGGCGGCGACGACGAGCGTGACCCCGAACGTGATCCCGCGCAGGAGCGTGGTGCGATCGCCGGGAACGATCGTGAGGAGCAGCGCGCCCGCGAGCGGCAGGAACGTGATCAGGGCCAGCCAGCTCATCGGACGCCCATCCACATCCAGAGGAACGCGAGCAACGCGGTCACGCTGCCCATCCACAATCCGTAGGTCGCGATGCTGCCGTCGGCGAGACGGCGCACGCGCATTCCCAGGCGCCGCGCGCCCGCTCCGGCGCCGTTCACGAGCCCGTCGATGGCGAACTGATCGATGACGACGGCGATGAGGAACGCGAGCAGCTTGACGGGCTGCACGATCCAGGTGGCGTAGGCCTTGTCGACGCCCCAGGCCCCTCCGAGGAAGCGCGCCGCGGCGGGCCGCTCGGAGGCGAAGCGCGCGTCGGCCGCCGTCCCGTCCCGATAGTCGTGGAAGCCCTTGTGGGCGAACGCGAGCGCGAGCGCGGCCCCGAGCCCGAGCAGGACCCACTCGGTCGCGGGCGACATGTGCGGCGGCGCGGCCCCGAACAGGAGCTCGTTGCCCTCCGCGAGGACCGGCGCGAGCCAGTCGCCGAGGAGATTCTGTACGTGGAACACCGCGGGCAGGCCGAGCGCGCCGCCGACGACCGCGAGCACGGCGAGGACCATGAGCGGGACGGTCATGACGGCCGGCGACTCGTGCGGCTCGACCGTGGCGACGTCGAAGCGTTCCTGGCCGAAGAACGTGAGCGCGACCATGCGCCACGAGTAGTACGCGGTCATCGCCGCCGTCGCGATTCCGACGCCCCACAGGAGCAAGTAGGGGCCGCCGTCGGCGAACGCGTGGGCCAGGATCTCGTCCTTGGAGAAGAAGCCCGAGAGCAGCGGGAGCCCGGAGAGCGCCGCGGCGCCGGCGACGAACGTGATGAACGTCCGCGGCATGTGCTTGCGTAGCCCGCCCATCCTGTGCATGTCCTGCTCCTCGTGCATGCCGTGGATGACCGAGCCGGCGCCGAGGAACAGCAGCGCCTTGAAGAACGCGTGCGTGACGAGGTGGAAGATGGCCGTGGCCCAGGCCCCGCAGCCGAGCGCGAGGAACATGAAGCCGAGCTGGCTGATCGTGGAGTACGCGAGGACCTTCTTGAGGTCGCGCTGCACGAGCGCGGTCGAGCCGGCGACGAGCGCCGTGAGCGCGCCGATGGTGCCGATGAAGTAGAGCACGTTCGGGCACGCCGCGAAGAGCGGGTTCATCCGGACGACCATGTAGACGCCGGCCGTGACCATCGTCGCCGCGTGGATGAGCGCGGAGACCGGCGTCGGGCCCGCCATCGCGTCCGGCAGCCAGACGAACAGCGGGATCTGGGCCGACTTGCCGCACGCGCCGCCGAAGAGGAGCAGGGCGGCGAGCGCGAGCTGGCCCTGCCGCTCCGGATCCGCGAGCACCCCGCGCACCCCGGCGTCGATCGTCGCGATGTCGAGCGACCCGAACAGGCCCGCGAGCACGAACATGCCGAGCAGGAAGCACGCGTCCCCGATCCGGTTCACGACGAAGGCCTTCTGGGCGGCCTCGGCGGGAAAGCCCTTTTCGTACCAGAACCCGATCAGCAGGTACGAGCACAGGCCGACGCCCTCCCAGCCCACGAACAGCCCGGGCAGGCTGTCGGAGAGCACGAGCAGCAGCATCATCGCCACGAACAGGTTCAGGTACGCGAAGAACTTCGCGTAGCCCGGGTCGCCCTTCATGTAGCCGACGGCGTAGACGTGGATCAGGAATCCGACGCCGGTGACGACGAGCACCATCACGCTCGAGAGGCGGTCGAGCACCATGCCCACGTTCACATCGAAGCCGCCGGTGTCGATCCAGCGCCACGACGCGCTCGTGAGCGTGCCGGTCTCGCCGACCTCGAGCAGGGCACCGAAGCCGATCAGGCCGAGGACGAACGCGGCCCCGACGGCGGCGACGGCGCACCAGGCGGCGGTCGCCCCGTAGGTCCGGTCCCCGGGCGAGCGCTTGCGCGCGCGCAGCTCGACGAAGTGGAGGATGCCCGCGACGATGCTGCCGAGGAGCGGCAGACCGGGGATCCACCAGAGAAAATTCGCGCTCTGCATGAATAGTCCGGATCAGCCGCTCAGCTCGTTGACCTGGTCGAGCATGACCAGCTGCCGGCGGCGGAACAGCGCGATCACGAGCGCGAGGCCCACGGCCGCTTCGACCGCGGCCACCGCGATCACGAAGATGGCGAAGATCGGACCGTCCAGGTTGAGGTCGCCGGCGGTCGAGTGCTGGCGGCTCCCCGCGATGAACGTGACGTTCGCTGCGTTGAGCATGAGCTCGATGCTCATGAGCACGACGATCAGGTTGCGGCGCAGGAAGAACCCGGCCACGCCGATCGTGAACAGGATGCCCGCGAGGATGAGGAGGTGTTCGGTGGGGACCGTCATGCGCGCTCCCCCTGGGTGCGCGGCGTGCGCTGGCGCTTGGCGAGCACCATGATGCCGACCGTGGTGGCGAGCAGGAGCACCGAGGCCGCTTCGAACGGGAGCGAGTAGCGCCCGAACATGGCGATGGCGAGCTGGCCGACCGGGTCGTTGCCCGTCTCGGCGACGGCCGGGTCGATGGCCGGAAAGCTGGTGTTCAGGACGGCGACGAGGCCGGCGACGAGGATGGCCACGGAGGTGCCCATGGCGAGGAACGCGCGCCGGCCGTGGTGGAACATGGGCTCGCGCGCCGCCTCCCCTTCGGGGTCGCCCAGGTTGAGCAGCATCACCACGAACAGGAACAGCACCATGATCGCGCCGGCGTAGACGAGGATCTGGATGGCGGCCAGGAACTGGAATCCGGCCAGGAGGTAGATCACGGCGATGCAGAAGAAGCTCCCGAGGAGCGAGAGCACGCTCATCACGGGGTTGCGCGACGCGATCACCCCCGCGGCGGCGAGGATCGCTCCGACGCTCAGGATGTAGAAGAGGGCGTTTGCCACCGCTGGTTGATCTTGTTCACGTAGCCGATGCGCTGCTCGAGCGCGGACTTGGGACGTTTGAGCTTCTCGATGTCGTAGATCAGCGCTGCGCGCGAGTAGTCCGCCAGCTCGAGCTCGTCGCTCATGTAGATGGCGTCCTTGGGGCAGGCTTCCTCGCAGAAGCCGCACAGGATGCAGCGCAGCATGTCGATGTCGAATCGCTCGGGCTCGCGCTCGATGAACCGGTCGGTCTCCTGTCCATCGATCGTGATCGCGTAGGCCGGGCAGGCGGCCTCGCAGAGACCGCATGAGACGCACGCGATCGAGTCGTCCTCGTTCACGACGAGCCGCGGCTGCCCGCGCGTCACCTCGGTCGTCTCGAGGCGCTCCTCCGGGTACTGGCGCGTCACGCGCTTCGCGAACATCTTGCGGAACGTGATCGAGAGGCCGCGGACGATCTCCGGCAGGTACAGGCGCTCGGAGAACGACAGTGTCTTGCGCTTGACGATGACCATCAGGCCCCCCCTCGGAAGAGGATCGCGACCCCCGTCGCGAGCAGGTTCAGCAAGGAGAGCGGCAGGAACACTTTCCAGCCGAGGTGCATGAGTTGATCGAACCGGAACCGCGGCAGCGTCCAGCGCACCCAGATGAAGAGGAACAGGAAGAACCCGGCTTTCACGAGGAAGGCTGCGAACCCGACGAACCAGGGCGCCGCCGCCCAGAACGGCACCGAGGGGCCCCCGAGGAACAGGGTGACCGTCAGGCAGGCCATCACCGTCATGGCGCAATACTCGCCGATGAAGAACAGCGCGAACCTCATCGCGGAGTACTCCGTGTGGAATCCGCCGACTAGCTCGGGCTCGCACTCGGCGAAGTCGAACGGGTGCCGGTTCGTCTCGGCGAAGGTCGCGACGACGAACAGCATGAAACCCAGGGGCTGGTACCAGATGTTCCACTCGAGGACGTTCCACACGCCGCCCGTGTTCTGGGCCTCGACGATCGCGCGCAGGTCGAGGTCCCCGGTCATGGCGATGACGGCGAGGATGGTGAGGATCAGCGAGAGCTCGTAGCTGATCATCTGCGCCGAGGCGCGCAGGCCGCCCAGCAGCGAGTACTTCGAGTTGCTCGCCCAGCCACCGAGGATCACGCCGTAGATCGCGAGCCCGCCGATGGCGAGCACGTACAGCGCACCGATGTCGAGGTCGGTGATCGAGAGGTTGCCGAAGTCCTGGCCGAACAGCTCGACGCGTCCCGCGAAGGGGATGACCGCGATCGTCATCATCGCCGGCATGGCCGCGAGGAGCGGCGCCAGCCGGAAGACCCACTTGTTCGCCCCGTCGGGTATGAGCTCTTCCTTGAACATGAACTTCACGCCGTCGGCGATCGGCTGCAGCAGGCCCCAGGGCCCGACGCGATTCGGCCCGATCCGGTACTGCATCCAGGCCGAGAACTTGCGCTCCGCGAGCGACATCGCCGCCGCCGTCCCGACCAGGCCTCCGAAGATGAAGCCCGTCTTGATGACCCAGACGAGGATCTCGTTCATCGCGCCCGAGTCTCGGAGGTCAAGAGGTCCGCCAGGCCTTCGAGGCTGCGCGTGAGCAGCTGGACGCCGGCGGGCGCGGGTCGCGCGTGCGCGATCCGCCCGGCGTGGCCGTCGATGTTGATCCAGGTCCCCGCGCGCTCGACGTGGATCGGCACGCCGATGCACACGTCGGCGGCCGGCACGTCCAGGAGGTGGCTGTCGAACACGATCATCCGCAGGGCGGCGGGGAGCGCAGCGAGCGCTTCGGGTCCCATGAGCTCCGCGACGCGCTCGCCGACGAGGACCACGGATTCGTGCTCGGCGATCTTCGCGAGGATGTCGTGCGCGGAGAGCCCATCGATGCCGAGCTCCGTGAGACCGCGCCGGTTGGGGCACGGGTCGCCGGTGTGCAGGAGGTCGTCCGCGAGCTCGTTCTTCGGCGGCGAGACGAACATGGGCCGCGCGCCGAGCTCTCTGCCGAGGGCGACGAGGGCCGCGCCTTCCTCGACGGTCAGGAACGGCGAGGCGACGAGCAGCGCCGTCCCGTGCGTCACCAGCATGTCGCGCGCGACCTCGAGCGCATCGATCGGATGGACGGCCGTCCAGCCCTGTCCGTTGCGCAGGGCCGCCCCGGCCAGGCGCTCCGGCGCGTTCGCGTGCTCGAAGGCGAAGCGCCCCGTGTCGCACATCCAGTACCCGTTCACGTCGGGGTTCGCGCGCGGCCGGAACCGCTTGAGCTCGCCGTTGCGCAGGACCTCCGTCGTGATCGAGCAACCGCGGCTGCACTCGGCGCACGTCGACGCGCTCTTCTGCAGGTTCCACACGCGCGCCTTGAAGCGGAACGGCTTCAGGGTCAGGGCCCCGACCGGGCAGACGTCGGCGAGGTTGCCCTGGTAGTTGCCCGTGAGCGGCCGGTCCATGAACGTCTCGATGACCGAGTCCGCGCCACGCTGGCTCACGACGAGCTGCGGCGTCTTCGGGATCTCGTCCATGAAGCGCACGCACCGGCTGCAGAGGATGCAGCGCTCCTGATCGAGCACGATGACGTCGCCGAGGTCCTTGCGCTTCTCGAGCTTGCGGCGCGGTTCCACTGTGCGCCCCGCGCCCTGACCCTCGTCGAAGCTGTAGTCCTGCAGCGTGCACTCGCCCGCCTTGTCGCAGATGGGGCAGTCGAGCGGGTGGTTCTTCAGGAGGAACTCGAGGCACTCCTTGCGCGCCGCGTGCGCGGGCGCGGCGTCCGTGTCCACGATCATGCCCTCGCTGATCGGCGTCCGGCAGGCGACCATGACGCGCGGCGGGGCTTCCGCGTTCATCCGCACTTCGACCTGGCAGATGCGGCACGAGCCGACGGGCGAGAGCCCGGGGTGGTAGCAGTAGTGCGGGACGTCCGTGCCGGCTGTGTGGCACGCGTGGATGAGCGGCTGCTCCGGGTCGGCGTCGACCTCGCGCCCGTTCAAGATGATCTTGGTCACGCCGGGGCCCCTTCGGCGACGCGCTTCGCCTGCAGCGGGCAGCGGCCCAGCTCGATGTGCTCGAGGAGCTCGGCGCGGAAGTGCTTCACGACGGAGTGCGTCGGGATGGCGGCGGCGTCGGAGAGCGCGCAGATCGTCTTCCCGGGCGCCATGCCGTGCGCGAGGTCTGTCAGGAGGTCGATGTCCTCGGGCCGCCCGCGACCGTCCTCGATGCGCTCGAAGATCTGGGACAGCCACTGCGTGCCCTCGCGGCACTGGCTGCACTGCCCGCAGCTCTCGTGGTCGTAGAAGCGCGCGATCACGAATGAGGCGCGCACGACGCACGCCGTCTCGTCGAGGAGGATCATCGCCCCCGTCCCGAACATCGAGCCGATGCCGCGGATCGAATCGTGGTCCATCGGCGTGTCGATCGTCGACGCCGGCATGAGCCCGGTCGACGAGCCGCCGGGGAACCACGCCTTCAGGGCGCGGCCCTTCCACACGCCGCCCGCGTGCTCGTCGAGGATCCGCTGCGCCGGCATGCCGAGCGGCACCTCGTACACGCCCGGGCGCTCGACGTGGCCGGAGACCCCGCACAGGAAGTTCCCCGGGCTCTTCTCGGTGCCAAGGTTCTTGAACCAGTCGGCGCCGCGCTCGAGGATGAACGGCACGTTGAAGATCGTCTCGACGTTGTTGACGGTCGTCGGCTGACCCCAGAGGCCGAAGCCGGCCGGGAACGGCGGCTTGGGGCGCGGGTGGCCGCGCTTGCCCTCGAGGCTCTCCATCAGCCCCGTCTCCTCGCCGCAGATGTAGGCGCCGGCGCCCTTGTGCATGAAGATCTCGCACGAAAAGTCCGTGCCGAGAATCTTCGCGCCGACGAGCCCGGCCGCGCGCGCCTCGTTCACCGCGGCCTGGACGCGGTCGTATGGGAGGCGGTACTCGCCGCGCACGTAGATGTAGACCGCCGAAAGCTGCATGGCCCACGCGGCGATGAGGCAGCCCTCGATCAAGCGGTGCGGATCCTCGCGCAGGAGCACGCGGTCCTTGCACGTGCCCGGCTCCGACTCGTCGGCGTTCAGGGCCATGTAGCGGGTGCGGTCGTCCTGCGCCGGGTCCGGCATGAAGCTCCACTTGAGCCCGGTGGGAAAGCCGGCGCCCCCGCGGCCGCGCAGGCCCGAGTCCTTCACGATCTCGGTGACCTCCGCCGGGGTCAGCTCCTTCAGGACCCTCGCGAGCGTGTCGTAGCCGCCGTGTTTCCGGTACACGTCGAGCGTGTGCGAACCCGCGCGCGCGCAGCCGTCCAGGAGATAGGTCTCGGTGCCGCTCACTCGAGGCCTCCGAGGATCCGTTCGACGTCGTCGGACTCGAGGTTCTCGTGATACGTCCCGTCGACGACCATCATGGGCGCGTCGGCGCACGCGCCCTGGCACTCGACCGTCTCGAGGTAGAACCGGCCATCGTCCGAACTCTCACCGACCCGGGCGCTCGTGACCGCGCAGGCGCGCTGGACGATCTCGTCGGCGCCCCGGAGGTCGCACGAGATGTTGCGGCAGACGCTGACCACGTGTCGTCCGATCGGTCGCAGGCGGAACATCGGGTAGAACGAGGCGACGCCGTAGATCTCGACGGGCTCGAGCCCGAAGTACTCGGCGCAGTCTTCCATGACCTCGGGCGAGATCCAGCCGCCGAGCTCCTCCTGGCAGCGGTGCAGGAACGGGATGAGGGCGGCGCGCTTGTCGGGATAGTTCCGGACGAGCTCGTCGAGCTCCTGTCTCAATTGCTCGGTGAGTGCCATCAACGATCGACCTCGCCCATCACGAAGTCGAGACTCCCGATGATCGCCACCAGGTCCGACAGGAGGCGCCCCTTGGCGAGGAGCGGGATGACCTGGACGTTCATGAGACCCGGGCCGCGAATGTGGCAGCGCAGCGGGTCGCTCGTGCCGTCCGACGCGAGGAAGAAGCCGAGCTCGCCCTTGCTCGACTCGATCGCGAAGTACGCCTCGCCCGCGGGCAGGCGCATGTCCGTCACGACCTTGAACTGGAAGATGAGCTCCTCCATCGAGCTGTGGACCTTGGCCCTCGGCGGCAGCACGTAGCGCCGGTCTTCCGCCAGGAACTCGCCGCCCTTCGTCCGCTCGAGTCGGTCGAGCGTCTGGAGGCAGATCACGACGGACTGGCGCATCTCCTCGACGCGCACGAGGTACCGGTCGAAGCTGTCCCCGGTCGTCCCGATGGGGATCTCGAAATCGTAGGTCTCGTAGCCCGAGTACGGCGCTTGCTTGCGCAGATCCCACTCGACGCCGCAGGCGCGCAAGATGGGTCCGGTGAGGGACCAGGCCAGGCACTCTTCACGGGTGAGCGTGCCCACGCCGCGGTTGCGGTCGTAGAAGATCCGATTGCCCGTGAGCATCCGCTCGAACTCGTCGATCTTCGCCGGGAAGGCCTCGAGCCAGGCCCGCATCTCGCGCCCGACCTCGTCGTCGATGTCGGCGTAGACGCCGCCCATCCGGATGTACGTGTTGTTCATCCGGTGGCCCGTGTACGAGTCGAGCAGGTCGTAGATCTTCTCGCGCTCGGTGAACGTGAAGAAGAACATCGTCACGGCGCCGAGGTCGATGGCCGAGGTCCCGAGGTAGATCAGGTGCGCCATGATCCGGCTGAGCTCCATGATCAGGACCCGGATCACCTGGCCGCGCTGTGGTACCTCGAGCCCCGCGAGCTGCTCGAGCGCGAGCGCGTAGGCCACGTTGTTCATCAGCGGCTGAACGTAGTCGAGCCGGTCGGTGTGAACGATGAACCTGCGCCAACCGAGGCTCTCGCAGGTCTTCTCCTTCCCGCGGTGGAGGTACCCGACGTCCGGATCGCAGTCGCGAATCGTCTCCCCGTCGAGGGTGATCGCGAGGCGCAGCACACCGTGCGTGGCGGGGTGCTGCGGACCCACGTGCAGCTTCATGAGCTCCCCGTGAAGCGGATCGTCCGCGTCCAGGTCCTCGGGCGGCGTACCGCTCGTGTACTCGAAGATCTGCGTCTCGGTCATGCGGACGGGCAGCCCGTGGACAAAGGCCCGTAGCGAGACGAGTCCTTCGGCGAAGCAAGGAGGATGAAGTCGAGACGGCGGAGGCGGCGCTGTAGGGCCGTCGAGCACGGATCGACGAGGAGGGCGCTGCAGCGGCGGAGCGGGCTGCTTTGGAGTAGGGCGTTCTTCAACGGGCTGCCTGGGTCAGCGCGTCGCCGCGCGTCCACGCTCCCATTCGCGATAGAGGCGGTCGGGCTCGATGCCGCGGTGCGGGAAGTCCTTGCGGAGCGGATGGTGATCGTAGCCCTCGGGCATGAGCAGCCGGCGCAGGTCGGGGTGCCCCTCGAAGACGATGCCGAACATGTCGTAGCACTCGCGCTCGCAGAAGCTGGTGCCGGGCCACAGGTCGGTGATCGTCGGGACCTTCGGATCCGTGAGCGGGACGCGCACGCGCACGCGGATGCGGTCCCCGTGCGCGTGCGAGAGGAACTGGTAGGTCACCTCGTAGCACGGCTCGATGGCGAGCGCCCCGGCGGAGCGATCGATCGCGGTCACGAACGTGTTCGTCTCGAAGCCGCAGTCGTTGCGCAGGCACTCCATCAGGGCGCGCAGGCCGTCCGCGGCGACCGCGACGCACGGCATTCCGTCCCGGGGTTCGATGACCTCGAAGGTACCCTCGGCCATGGCGGCCGTGATCCGATCGATCGCCGTCACGGCTACGTCCGCTCCTCGCCACCCTCGCCCGCGACCGGCTCGAAGGTCCCGATCCGGTGCGTGGCGACGGCCTGGTTCGGGGGCATGTCGAACTCCCGCGTCCCGCCTTCGTCGAGCTCGCCGCGGCCCTGGAAGAGGACTTTGAGCGGCGACTCGCGCTCGATCTTCTTCTGCAGCTTGAGGATGGCGTCGATGACGGCGTCCGGCCGCGGGGGGCAGCCGGGGACGTACACGTCGACCGGCAGGATCATGTCGACGCCCTGCACGACCGCGTACGAGTCGTACATGCCGCCCGTTGAAGAGCACACGCCCATGGCGATCACCCACTTCGGGTCGGGCATCTGGTCGAAGATCGTCCGGCAGGCGTGCGCCATCTTCCAGGTGAGTGTGCCGGCGACGATCAGGAGATCGCACTGCCGCGGGCTGAACCGCGCCGCCTCGGCCCCGAAGCGCGCGATGTCGAACTTGGGCCCGATCATCGCCATGAGCTCGATGCCGCAGCAGGAGAGCCCGAGCGGCATGGGCCACAGGCTGTTCTTGCGACCCCAGTTGATGAGCGCGTCGGCGCGCGTCGCGAGGAACCCCGCGTCGTGCGCGGCCGTGGTGGCGGGCTTCAGCGATCCCAATCGAGACCTCCCTTGCGCCACACATAGGCCAGAGCGAGGGCGAGCAGGCCCACGAACACGAAGACTTCCGCGAAGACGAGCGGTCCGACGCCCGCGGCCGTGAACGACTTGGCGCCGACCGCCCACAGGACGAGGAAGACGACCTCGACGTCGAAGAGGATGAAGAGCACGGCGACGAGGTAGAAGTGGATCGAGAGCCGTACCCGCGCGTTCCCGACCGGCTCCATGCCGCACTCGTAGGCGTCAGCCTTGCCGACGACGCGCCGCTTCGCGCCGAGCAGCTCGCTGAGCCCGATGCTCGCCACGCCGAACCCGACGACCAGCGCCAGCAGGACGAGGATCGGTGCGTAGTGGAGGAGCATCGTGCGAGGGAGGGCGTGGCCCGGACGTGTCGATGAGGGGGCTCGAGCCCGGACGTGGATCAGGGAATGGGGATTCCCTGATGGGGCGGAGCGGAGAGAGTCGGGGCGGGCTCGGCCTCGGAGTCGAGCGCGAGCGGCTCGGGGGGCCGGAATTCGGCGGCGAGTCTACCCGCGCTCATGCGCCCTGCAATGGCCGTGCTCCGCTTACGTGGGCCGCGGGACGCGCGATCGCCCCGAACCTGGCGGTCGCTCCGCGACCCGCGGGCGGGTGTCCGCGAGCCCGCGCGAACGGGACCCCAGCGGCGCCGATTGTCGCGACCGTGCGCCGCGCCCGTCCGCGCACCGTGTCTGCGGCGTAAGTTGTTGCGTTATAAGTGTTTAAGCGGTCAATTGTCGATCCTGACGAAGTCGCCGCCCGTCTCCTCCGCGAGGAGCTCGAGCGAGCCGTCGCTCTGGCCGCCGATCAGCACGCTGTGGATCACGAGTCGCGACCTGGAGTTGACGCTCCGCAAGACCGGGAGGATCCACGCGCTCCCGCCCGTCTCGAAGCCGTCGCACAACACGATGATCGTGTCGGCCTGGAGCTGCTCGAGGTCGACCGAGCCGTCGGCCCGGAGGCGCATGGCGCGTTCGACGCCCGCGCGCAGGAACGTGCCGCCCCCGGGGTGACGGCGCAGGAGCCACGTCTCGACGGATCTCAGGTTCGCTGGCGTGGCCCGCTCGAGCTTCGCGTGCCAGACGTCGGTGCCCTCGTTGAAGAGCACGACGTTGAACCGGGTCTGCTCTCCCAGACCCTCGAGGTACTGGAGCATCTGGGACACGGCCTGGCGGTAGCGCGTGTCCTCCGCGTTCGCCGACTTGCGGACGTAGCCGCGCATGTCCCAGGCCATGCTGCCCGACCGATCGATGACGAAGACCACGCGGTCGGTGACGGGGCGCAGACCGAAGAACGCCGCGGTCGTCTGCGCCCCGCCGCCGGCCTCTTCCGGCGTGCGCGGCGCCGTGCGTCCGGCGACCACGGCAGTCCACCACGTGCGCCAGTTCTCGGGCTTCGACCCGATCTTCCGGCCCGCGCGCTCCTGGAGCTGGCGCAGGATCTCCCGGCTCATTCGGCGGAAGGGCCGGCCCGCCTCGATGCGTGAGTTCCAGAGCGAGAGCGCCTCGATGAGCGGGGGGATCGCACTCCGATCGTCCAGCGCGCGCGACAGCCCGATCGCCCCCACGGCCACGCGCCAGTCCTCGCTGGTCAGGCCCCGGCGCACGATCCCGGCGAGCGGGAGGAGCACGCGGCTCTTCGCGGAGAGCTCGACCTTTCCAAAATGGGACTCCGCCGCGCCGACGACGACTTGCGATACGTCCGCGCCGGGATGCTCGAGCTGGCGCAGGAACAGGGCGTGCACGGACTCGTCGTCCCAGCCGACGAGCGCCTGGAAGGCGGGCTCGCGCACGGCGGGATCCGGATCGCGCGCGCACACGGCGAGCGCCAGGAGAACAGCCTGCGTGCGCCGGTCGTGCAGGACGCGCATGAGCGCGGCGCGCCACTCCGCGGGCTGCCCTTCGCGCAGCACGAGCACGCTGCCGGCGAGCCAGGTCACGAGATCGTCGTCGAGCAGCCACTCGAGCTCCTCGCGCGCGAGCCGGCGCACGTCGTCGCCGACGGACGCGGTCGCGAGGTCGCGCTCGAGCGCGGCGGCGAGCCCCGCGGTCAGCATGTCCACCAGCGCGATCGCCGCCTCGCGCCGCGCGCGCTCCCCCCCGTACGTCGAGCTGTTGGGGTTGGCCAGGCCGCGGAGGTTGCGCAGGCGCACCCGCACGTCCGCCGCGTCCTCGTCGGCAAAGCCCCTGCCCGTCTTCCGGAAGCGTTCGACGAGCGCGTCGAGCGACCCGACGGGATCGTCGTCCGTGACCTCCACCACGGGCCCGCGAATCGGAGGCGACGCGGGCTGCGACGGCGCGAGGAGAGCGATGAGAATTGCGATCATGCGCGCGGGCAGGACCCACCGCGGAGGATACCCGCTCGGGCGCTCGCGGGTACGGACGCCGCCCCGGAGACGGCCGCGTGGGTCCCGGGTCGGCGGCTCGCTGCACACCCTGCCCCGCGGTCCGCCGTGAGCGGCCCTCGGGCACCTTCGTCCCGCGAGCGATTGGCGGTTCTAGAGCGAGAAGATCAAGTGCCGCGCGTCGGAGAGGTTGAACGCCGCGCCGCCGGCGCCGGGGTCGCGGAACCAGGCCTGGAAGTTCCAGCTCGTGCCGGGCAGGATCTGGCCCTGGGCGGTGGGCGGGTCGTCGAAGTCGACGGAGTGGCGCAGGATGCCGCCCGTCGCCTGCTGGGGGGGCAGGCGTGACAGGAAGCCCGCGACGCACAGGAAGCCGTTGCCGAACGGGACCTGGGTCTGTTCGGGGCCGTAGAAGAAGAGCCCCACGTCGTCGGGCACGGGCGTCGCGATCAGATCGAGCGCGGCTCGGCTGACGCTCGTCGAGCCGAATGTCGTCAGATGTGCGGGAACTCCCGTCGAGTTGGACGTCGCCGCACAGACCGCCTGGCCGATCGGGATGTCGAAGACGTAGACGGCGCCGGTTCCTGGCGCCGCGCCGATGTGGTGGACGGCCCCGATCATGGCCGTCGATGCGTCGAGTGCGACGGAAGTGCCGAACTGGTCGCCCGGTTGCGTCGTCGAGCCTGTGAGCTTGGCGACTTCCGTCCAGCCCAGGGCTTGACGTTCGAAGAGGTAAGCCGCACCACGACCCATGTCTGCGTCCCAGGTCGTCACGAACGCGACGTTGCCCTGGAGGATCGCACGTCGACCGAACCGGTCCCAAGCTTCGCCGTCCGATGCGAGCAGGGTGCCACCATGGATCCAGAGCCCGCCCTGGCGTTCATATACGTACGCGGCACCCGCGATCATTGCCGTGGGCAGGCTGGCGTTTGGCGCCGTGACAACGGCTGTATCTCCCCAAAGCGCGGCCGCCTCTCCAAAAGTCGTCGCGCCAACTGAAGGTGAGTCCGGTTCCTCGAGGCGTGCGAAGCGAACCCACCCGGTCGGCGTCTCGCGCAGCAGGAAGGCCCGGCCACGACCCGCGGAAGAGAACGTCGCGCTCACGACAGCCAAGTCCTGCCAGATGTCGATCGAGGCTCCGAACCTCGCACCAGGCGTGGGATCGTCCCCCGGGATCTCCT
>Ga0114950_10000739_pt1 | contig 23389 bp, 21 predicted proteins | sample N075metaG_FD_83503 | JGI IMG/M metagenome (GOLD analysis project Ga0114950, IMG submission 83503) | Deep subsurface microbial communities from Kermadec Trench to uncover new lineages of life (NeLLi) - N075 metaG | ecosystem: Environmental > Aquatic > Marine > Ocean trench > Sediment | place... | reverse complement strand
GTCGAGTTCCGGATTCTGGGCCCACGGCTGAAGCTCCAGAAGGGCAAGGCGTTCGGGCTGCGCTTCGAGTTCCGTTTCTAGGGCTTGCCCCTGGCGCTGGCCCCTAGAACTCGCCGGACGGGACCAGGTCGGCTCGATACTCCGGATGCGCCGTCAGCCAATTCGACATCCGTCGCATGGACTCTTCGTTCTTGCGGTTGATGAAGCGATAGATCGGCCCCTCGAACCAGCGCAACGGCGCGCCCACGATGTGGAAGCGCTCCTCGAAGTGCAGGCGCACCTTGTCGCGCCCCAGGGGTTCGAGCTGGACGCGCCCGCTCTGGTCGTTGCCCGGCTGTCGGCTGATCATCGTGTAGCTGTAGGCCCGGGCCGCCACCACGTCGGTCACGAGTTCGAGCGCCGACCCGCTGCGTCCGAACGGCATCCGATAGATCACGCGGCGCAGCAGCCCATTGCCCTGGGTATCACCGGGGTAGAGCACTTCAACCGCGATCACCATTGGAGCGAATTCGGTCCAGCGATCGTAATCCTGCATCAACGCCCACAGGCGCTCGGCAGCATGGGGTAACTCGATCGACCAACGGTGCTCACGCATCGGCGACCCTCCGGGTACTCACCATCATACCCGATCACTTCTGCCTGCTAAGGTGTTGCCATGCCGCGCGAAGGCGCTTCTCCCCCCCTTCGCGATCGACTGGCGGGCTCCGCGCTGCTCGCGCTCAGCACCGGGATCCGGCGCCTGCCCGTCGTCGTGTCGTACGCCCTCGCGGACTTCGCCGCGTTGTTCGTCGTCGTTTACACGTTGCTCCACGAAAGGCGCGTGGCACCCAAGGGGCGCGGGCTGCGCCGCAACTTTCGCATCGCATTCCGGGACGAACTCACACCGGCCCGTTCACGACGGCTTCTGTGGGCGTGGGCGCAACACATGACCCGACTCGCTGTCGACTTCTGCCGAATGCCCGTCCTCAACGCAGAGAACCTTTCGCGCCATGTCGATCTGGACGCGGTCGACGAACTCCGGCCGATCTACGCAGAGGGCAACGGACTCCTGTGCGTCACGGGCCACATCGGTGTCTGGGAGTTGGGGGGACACGTGCTCAGTCTCGCGGTGACCCCGCTCCGCGTCGTGGTGCGGCCGATGGGAATCGAGCCGGTGAACGACGTCGTCAATGGAATCCGGCGCTCGAGCGGACAGATCGTCATCGAGAAACGGGGCGCCCTCTGGCCCCTGAAGAAAGCCCTGGACCGCGGCGAGCTGGTCGGATTTCTCGCCGATGAGAACACCACCGAGGACCCGGTCTTCGCCGCCTTTCTCGGCACGCTGGCGGCGACGAGCTCGTCGGCCGCGTTCTTGCAACAGTTGACGGGTGCGCCGATCGCGGTCATGAGCTGCAACCGGATCGGGCGAGGCCGGTTTCGATGCCACGTCTGGGAGGTGATCCGTGCCCATCCCAGCGAAGACAAGCAGGCGGATCTCGAAAGCGTAACCTCTGCGATCAATCGGGCGTTGACCGCCTCCGTGCTCGCCTATCCCGAGCAATGGCTGTGGAGTTCGCGTCGCTTTCTGACGCGCCCCCCGGACGAGACGACCGGGCCCGACGACCTGCCACCGCGCGCGGAGCCTTCAGAATGAGTTCGACAACGCTCCGGATCGTCAGCCTGAACGTGTGGGTACTGCCTTTCGAGTTGTCGAGAGACGTCGAAGCGAGGCTGCAACGGATCGGGGACAGCATGGCCGCTCTCGTACCCGACGTCGCGGCCTTCCAGGAGGTGTGGACCGAGGCCGCCATGGAAGCCCTGATCCTTTCCGGTCGTAGAGCCGGCCTGGTGCATGTCTGGCAGAACCGTCCCGGACGCGCGGGCAGCGGTCTGTTGGTCTTGTCGAAGCTTCCCATCCTCGAGAGCCGCTTCGAGGCATTCGAGTCTCGCGGTCGACCCGAGCGCGTATGGCACGGCGACTATCACGCAGGCAAGGGCTTTGGCGACCTCACCCTCGACACGGCCGTCGGACCGCTGCGTCTGGTCGTGACCCATCTCCACGCAGGTTATGGAACGGACGGCTACGACGGAACGCGACTGGCCGAGGTGATCCAGCTGACCGCGGCACTCCGATCGACCACAACCCCGCTAATCGCGGTCGGAGACTTCAACCTCGAAGAAGACGAGGTCCACCACCGCGTGCTGACCGACCTCGGAGGACTTCGGGACGCGGCCATCGAACGAGATCACCGTCAGCCGACCACACTCGCCAACAGCCCCTATCGCACCGCGCCTGCCATCGAAGAACGCATCGACTATATCTTCGTTCGAGACGGTCGATCGCTGGGCGTGGCGGCCCGTAGCATCGACCGGGTGTTCGAGGAGATCTTCGAAATCGATGGGCGACCGGCCGCCCACTCCGATCACGCAGGCCTGTATGCAGACCTCGAGCTGGATCGCCCAACGCAGCCGCCCTCCGCCTCCGCCCGCTCGCGCGAGACCGCCCTCGCCGCCTCGAAGCTGCTCGAGCTGGATCTCGACACGACTCGACGGCGGCGCACCACCCGGATCGGATTCGGAGTCCTGAGTCTGCTGATCGCCTTGCCCGCCTTCTTCGGTGGCGGCGTCCACTTGACCCGGCGCCGTTTCCTCGCGGCCCTCTTGGGCGCAGTGGGTGTGGGAAACCTCGGCCTGGCCGCAGGCCCGACCACGCGACAGATCGGCGCGCTCGACCGGGCCGTCGAACGGCTCGAAACACTCGAAGATGCCCCATTCCTGTAGAATTCGGAGCTTCGATCGCGGAGGCCCCGTTCGCTCCAGCTGAAAGGTCCCTCATGTCCCTCGAAGGAAGAGTCGCACTCGTCACCGGCGGAGGCCGTGGGATCGGCCAGGCCATTTCGCTCGGCCTCGCCGAAGACGGCGCCAACATTGCCGTCAACTATCGCCGTGACGAGCAAGCGGCTCTCGAAACCGTGAAGCAGATCGAGGCCCTCGGCCGGAAGGCCCGAGCCTATTCGGCCTCGGTGGACCGCTTCGACGATGACGAGACGATGATCAAGCAGATCCTCGCCGACTTCGGACACGTGGACATCCTGATCAACAACGCCGGGCAGGCGAGCCGAGGGAAGAGCGTCGCCAGGACGGATCCCGAAGAGCTCCAGCGGGTGGTCCACACCCACGCCCTCGCTCCGCACTACCTCTCCAAGCTCGTGCTGCCAAGCATGCGTAAACGCGCGCGTGGCGACATCATCATGATCTCGAGCAATGCGACGCGTCTGATGGCGGGCGGTGGTGCGCCCTACAACATGGGCAAGGCGGCCATGGAGGCCCTGGCGTTTACGCTCTCGAAGGAAGAGCTGCGCAACAACATCCACGTCAACATCGTGGCGCCCGGCCTCGTCGAGACCGAGATGGGCCGGCGGCTGATCAAGGCGATCCGGGGCGACGATGACCTGCGCAAGCTCGACCCCAGCATGCCGTTCGGCCACGTGTGCACTCCCCAAGAGATCGCCTCGGTGGTCCGCTTCCTGGTCTCTGGCGTCGCCGGCTACGTCACCGGCCAGCGCATCTACGTCGACGGCGGGGGGCTCGGCGGACTCGGTTGAGCTGCGACACATTTTGCGTCAGCTGCGCACCCGGGTTCCAAATTGGGTAACCCACTTCCCACCCGCGGGTAAACGATACCGGCAATCATTGTGCAGCTGGCGCTCCAACCGGTTGATTCAGGTCGTCCCCAGACGGGACCGGCAAATTCGCGGAGTTCGGCAAGGCATTTGCATCGTTTAACACTACGATGCGTTTTCGCGCAGCCACCCTGAACGCTTGGGCCCTCCCCGAACCGTTCGGTCACCGGGTGGACTCCCGAATGCGCGCCATCGGTGACGGCCTCGAGGCCCTGGATGTCGACGCCATCGCCTTCCAGGAGCTCTGGACCGCCGAGTCCCGAGGCATCCTGGTGCGCGCCGGTCGCAGGGTCGGACTCGACCACTCGTGGCAGAGTCGGGCCGCCATCGGCGGGAGCGGACTACTGGTCCTTTCGAGGCACCCGATCGAGAGCATCCGCTTCGAGACCTTCTCGCTGCCGGCCCGTCCTCCCCGGCTCGACCACCCCGACTATTACGGCGGCAAGGGCTTCGTGCGCGCGCGACTTCGCACGCCCGAAGGTATCGTGAACCTGATCGATACCCACCTGCACGCGCGCTACGGCAATGACGTATCTCACGAATACCGCGCCTATCGGATCGGGCAAATCGTGCAGCTCGCCATGGAGACGCTGCGCACCAACGAGCCCTTGATCGTCGTCGGCGACTTCAACATCCGGCCGAGCGACCCCGAATACCGGGTGCTCCAGGGGCTGACGGGCCTGCGGGACGCGGCCGCCGAGAGCGACACGCCCCAGCCCAGCATCACGCGCTCGAACCCCTACCGGTCGCACAGCAGCAAGCCCGACCGCCGGATCGACTTCATCTTCGTTCGGGACGGGGTGCAAGGCCGCATTCGGAGTCAAACCACACGAATCGTGTTCGACGAGGTTTTCCCCATCGCGGGCGAGAAGAACTCGTACTCCGACCACGCGGGGGTCTGGGCCGAGTTCGTTCTCGAGTCCGCCCCGGGCAGGGGAAGGCCGGTTCCGGAACCCAAGGCGGTTCGCATGGCGTCCCAGCTTCTGGCTCAGGGCATGGCGGAAGCGCAGCGTCACCGCGAGAGTGACCGGCTGCTTGCCGGCGCCGGCCTCGGCGCAGCCGTCGTGGCGACCCTCGGAGGGCGCGACCGGCGGATATCGAGACGGCGTCTGCTCCGAAACACACTGCGCGGCATTGGGATCGTCGGCCTAACGCCGGGTATTGGTTTTTCGGTGCTCTCGGAGGTGTTCGGCCCGGACGAGCTGCGCACGTTCGAGCGGCTCGACGCACAGCTCTCGATGATGTCCTGGCCGAGCCCAGACATCGTCGCCTAGCGCCGTTGCGAGCTAGCTCGCCTTGGGCGGGTCCGAGGCATTCGGCGCGGGCGTCCCCGCCAGGAACTGCATCAGGACCTGCACGAGCTCCTCGGGCGGCGCCATCTCGGGTTCTTCCACCGAGTCCTTCATGGACTCGAAGCGCAGCAGGTCGAGCTTCTCATACTCGGCCCGCACCCGCGGCGTCAGCAAACCGATCCGCTTGAGGTTCGGAACGATCTTCGAGAACAGCATCTGTCGGAAGCCCACCATGAAGGGCGTCTGCAACATCCAATCGGTCCAGAGGTCCTCCTCCCACCCCAGGCGTTCGAACACCTGACCCATCAGCAAGCGGTCGCGCATCACGTAGGTCGCCTCGATGATGAAGTCCTCACGCTCACGCAGCTCGGCCGCCGTCATCTGGTGCGTATAGAGGTCCTGGAGGGACAGGACACCGAAGGCGACGTGGCGCGCCTCATCGGCCATCACCCGGCTGGTGAGGTCCTGGATCAGGGGCTCGTTGGGCAGCATCAGTCGCATCATGCCGAAGGCCGCCAGGGCCAGACCCTCCACCATGATCTGCATGCCCAGGTACGTGATGTCCCAGCGCGAGTCGCTGATGATATCGTCGAGAAGTGCGCCGAGACTCGGCTGGACCTCGTAGGACGTGCCCAGCTTCTCGGTCAGGTAGCGGTGATAGACCTCCACGTGTCGGGCCTCGTCCGCCACCTGGTTCGCGGCGTAGAACTTGGCCTCCGCCCACGGCACCTGCTGCACGATCTTGGCCGTCGCAAGCAACGCACCCTGCTCACCGTGGAGGAACTGCGACAGCATGAAGGCGTTCATTTGCAGGTTGAGATCGACGACCTCGTTGGGCTCGAGATCGCGAGGCGGCTTCAAGATCTGGTTCATCAACCCGGATCCCGCATCGGTCCGCTGGCGCGCCAACTTCTCGAGATCGACCTCGATGCTCCAATCGAGGTCGGTGGCGTTCCAGGCCATCGACTTGCCCTTCTCGTAGAGGCTCATCAGGTTCTGCTTCTCGAGGGCGTACTTCCAATCGAAGACGCTCTCCATGGTGGTCTCCACGGCGTGGAAGGCCTCACCATTGGGCAGCGGGACGGGATTGTGCTGGGTGTACTTCACGACTGGCTCCTATTCAGGGCGCGTTGGAATTCGGACCGGGCCCGTAACCGGGGTCGACCCCGAGATAGGCCAGCAGGTTCCGGGTGATCTCCTGCACGACGTCAGCATCGGAGAGGCGACGCTCCCCGGCGCGCAATTCACCGAAAACGATGGTCTGGTGCATCAGGCCGAAGGCCATCTGTACACCGAGGTCGATCGCCACGGCCGGCTCCGGGTGGCGGATTTCCGGGCGATCGGCGAGCAGATCGCAGGCCCGGGCGGATACGCCGCGCCGGAATCGGAGGCCATCTTCGAAGCTCTCGGTGTCGGCTGCGGCTCGAAAGAAGAACATGCGGATCAGCGGCTCCCGCTCCCGGACGGTCCGGATCAGCTCCCCGACCAGTGCGTGCACGACTTCGCCGATCGGTACGCCGGTCCATCGGCCCGGCCGCGCGATGTCCTCCACACGCTCGTCGAGCTCCCGCAGGAAGCGCTCCTCCAACGCCCTCAGCAGCTCGTTCTTGTCCCGGAAGCGGGCGTAGAAGCCGCCCACCGAGGAACCGGCCCGTTGAACGATCTCGGGAATCGAGACCGCCGCCAGGCCCTTCTCCTCGATCAGGCCCTCAGCGGCGTCCAGCAGGCGTCGCAGCGTCTGCTCGCTACGGGCCTGCTTGGGGCGGTTCACAGAGCGGAGGGGCTGAGGGTGTCGATCCGTCGTCGTCATGGTTTGTAAGGAGAATCCGATTCTTATTCTTATAACTCAAGCCTGGCGGGGGGGCAAGCAACGATCTGGCGAACCTCCCCAGACTAAGCCTGCCTGCGAAGGGCCCCGACGCTCGAGAAGGTCGAGACCAGATACGGAACCGCCATGGTGAAGGCCATCTTGAGCGCCTGGACCGGCCCGATTTCCCCCTGCAGGATCGAGTCCCCATGGTTGATGAAGATCAGGATCGGACCGACCACCAGCGCCATCAGCAGCGCTCGCCGCACCACGGCAGCATCGAGGGCCAAGCGCCAGCCGCTCGGAGGTTCCTCAGCCGCCACGGTACTTCTCGAGGTCGAGCTTTCCCTCCGACTGGGCCACGACGCAGGTCACGGCCGAGTCCCCCGTCACGTTCACGGCGGTGCGGACCATGTCCAACAAGCGGTCGACGCCGATGATGAGCGCGATGCCCTCCACCGGCAGGTTCACCTGACGCAAAACCATGGCCAGCATCACCAACCCGACACCGGGAACACCCGCGGTCCCGATCGAAGCCAATGTCGCCGTCAGGACCACCGTCAGGTAGTCGCCCATGGAGAGATCGAATCCGTAGGCCTGGGCAATGAATGCCGTGGCCACACCCTGCATGATGGCGGTGCCGTCCATGTTGAGGGTCGCACCGAGCGGAATCGTGAACGAGGCGATCGAGTGGTCGGCACCCAACCGGCGCTCCGCGTTCTCGAGGGTTACGGGCAGCGTGGCGTTGCTGCTCGCGGTGCTGAAGGCCAGCACCATCGGGTCGCGCATTCGCTTGAAGAAGTCGATGGCGCCGAGTCCACCCAGGACGCGCAGCATCGTTGGGTAGGTGACGAGAGCGTGCAAGAGCAACACGCCGAGCACGACGATGAAGTACTGAAACAGCGCCCGGATCGCCTGGTAGCCCTCATCGGCAAAGACCCCTGTGATCAGACAGAAGACACCGTAGGGCGCCAGATTCATCAGCATGAAAACGAGGCGCATGATCACCTCGTTCAGATCCTTGAAGAAGCTGAGGACGCGTGCGCCCGGGTCGCCGGACAACGTCATGGCCACGCCGAAGAGCACTGAGAAGACGATGATCTGGAGCATGTTGCCCTCAGCCATCGCCCGGATCGGGTTGCTCGGGAACAGATCGATCATCACCTGGGTGAGCGGGGGCGCCTGCTTGGACTCGAAAACGAGATCGGTCGAGAGCTCCAGGCCCGCGCCGGGCTCGATGATCGACGCAGCCATCAGGGCCAGCGAAATCGCCACGGCCGTCGTCACCAGGTAGAGGACCAGCGTCTTGCCGCCGACGCGGCCTAGCTTCGTCAGGTCGTCGAGGGCGGCGGTGCCACAGACGATGGACACGAAGACCAGCGGTACGACCAACAGCTTCAGACTGGCCAGGAAAACGGAGCCCACTACGTGGAACAGGCCGTCCACCACGTAGACGTCTAGAAACCCGCCCGCTTCGAACCCGATCGAGTTCAGCAGTACGCCGAGCAAGACACCGGCGCCCATCCCGAGCAGAATGCGGGTGGTCAGGTCACTGCCCGGCATCCCAGCGGCCGATCCTTCGGACACAAGCCCCCCCAGCTACGGACGGGAGCATACCCTCCCCGCTCGAAGGGCGAGCCCGCCCTTCGAGCGGGGAGCAGCCCACCGCAGCGGCGCGCTGCGGGAGAACGTTTGGGGTGGAAGGAGGCGCTGCTGATGGTCCGGGAATGGCTGTGGAGCAGGCGGGCTGTCGGATTCGCGGGCCCAAAATCGGCTTGCCCACAATTACCATCCGCGCCTGCTATGGTCATCGCCCATGGGCGTGTCGTGCACCTGCCCCGGCCGGTGCCGCGACTCGGTCCAGTTCTAGCTCGGGCGCACCCCTCGAATGTCGGAGTGGCCGGCGCGAGGATCCGCTCCTCGTCGTCGACCGCTCGCACCCAACGGGTCGTTCGAGTTTCTCGGCGGATGCCACGGCCGGCCTCTCTCTGGGTCGGTCTTGGAGCTTCGGCGACGACGTGACCTCACTGGGAGGCTCCTCATTAGGGACCTCCCACGGGCCGACTGCCGAAGGAGGATCGGATCATTCGGATGCGAAACCGATGACGGAAGGCCGCCCGCGAGCAGGCTCCAGGCGCCGCCGATCCCGGAGGAGATCGAACCGGGAGAGAAGGCCCGAAGCCAGCCGGGACGAAGCGGCGGTCGACGCCGAGGCCAAGCCGGCGCAGGCCCGAAAGCTTCCTCCCAGGGAGCCGCGGCCGCTGCCCGAGGGCGCGACCGTGGCGGATGCCGCAGCCCGGCTCGGCATCGAGGAACTTCGCCCTGAGCAGGAGGCCGTCCTCGAGGCCTCGCTGGCGGGGCGCGACGCGATGATGATCGTCCCGACGGGCTTTGGAAAGTCCGCCTGTTACCAGATCCCCTCGATGCTGCTCAAGAAGCCTGTGGTGATGATCTCACCGCTGCTCGCCCTGCTTCAGGACCAGCACGAAAAGCTCCTCTCCCGCGACATCCCCTGCATCCGCCTGGACGGGAGCGTCCGCGGCAACAAGCGCAAGCAGGCCCTCGACCGCATCGAGCAGGGCGGCGCCCTGCTGGTCATGACGACGCCCGAGACGCTCGCGTCGCCCATCCTGATCGAACGCCTCCAGAAATCGGGCGTCGGCCTGGCGGCCGTCGACGAGGCCCACTGCATCTCGGAGTGGGGCTACGACTTCCGCCCCGCCTATCAGCGGATCGGTACCCATCTCAAGGAACTCGGGTCACCTCCCCTGCTGGCCCTGACGGCCACTGCCACCGAGCACGTTCGCGACGCCGTGATGAAGTCGCTCGCCATGCGCGACCCGGCCGTGATCGAGGTCCCGCCGCACCGGTCCAACCTCGCCTTCGAGGTGCTCCCGGCAGAGGGAGATGTGCGGGCCCGGGTGATGCTCCGATTGGTTCGACGGCTGCGCCGTCCCGGCATCATCTATTGCTCCACGCGCCGCGAGGTCGATATGATCTACGCGCTGCTGAAGCGTTTCCGGGTCCCGGTCCATCGCTATCACGGCGGCATGACGGCGGCCGATCGCAACAAGGAGCAAGCCCGCTACATGCGGCGCGGCCATCGAACGGTGATGGTGGCAACCAACGCATTCGGTCTCGGCATCGACAAGCCGGACATCCGCTACATCCTCCACTACCAGTCCCCGGCGTCGCTCGAGCAGTACGTTCAGGAAGCGGGGCGCGGCGGTCGCGACGGCAAGAAGGCAAACTGCATCCTCCTCTACGACCCGGAAGACCGGCAGATCCACCAAGCCCTGCTGAACCGCAGCCGAATCCGGCCCGACCAGCTCTACAGGCTGGGCACCGCCCTCGCCGCCTGGGACGAGGAAGACCGAACCCCTTCGCTCGAAGCCCTGGCGCTCTCGGCAGAGCTCGGCCCGCGCATCACCCAGGCCCTGCTCGGCAAGGTCGAGGAAGCCGGCTTCGTCGAGTGCGACGACGACGGCATCCACGTTCTCGCCAAGGGAACCATCGAGGCGGACACCCGCGGACTGTCTGGTCAGTTTGAACGCCTGCGCCGCCAGGACAGTCGGCGCATGGACTCGATCGAGGAATATGCGGCCGAGACCGAATGCCGCACGATCTTCCTGCGCAGCTATTTCGGTGAAGAGGTCGACGAATCGTGCGGCCTCTGCGATATCTGCCGCGGCAGCCCCAAGCGGCCGGCCGGGTTCTTCGCGCCGGTGGCACTGCCCGCTTCGGCGAAGAAGAAGGGCCCCAACAAGAAGGGGCGCAGCCGCCGTGGTGGGCGTGGGAGCCGAGGCGGCCGTGGCGGCCGGTCCCGCTCGCGGCGCCGAAGGCCGCGGCCCACGTCCGACGCGTAGAAAAACGCAACCGTCTCCTTGCATCCCGACTCTCTGGCAGCTGAAGCCGGCCGCTCACCGGGTCGTCCATTGCCTTCACCCGTGGATGCGGATTCCGCGTAGCCGCGCGGGCCAACGGTGGGCGAGGACGACCGGAACGCGATACCTGTCCTGGCGCGATGGATGCGTCGGCAGCGGGACTCGTCGAATCACTGCGTCGGGGTGAGCCCGATGTGGACAGTCTCGGCCTTGCCGGTGCCCCGGAGCCCGTCGCCGCTGCCGACGCCTTCGTAGCAGCCGCCCAGGACCCTGATCTCCAGAGATGCCTCGAGCGCTGGGTACCGGCGTTGCTTCTCAGTGCCCGACCCGGCGCAGGCGCGGAACGGCTGCGACAGCTGGCCCACATCTGCCGGAACAAGGGCATCCATTTCGCGCCCGATGTCTTTCCGGCACTGGCCTCGCTGATCGGGTCGAGCGAGTTTCTGGCCCGTTGGCTGCTACTCCACCCCGAGCGTGTGGCGTCGCTCGCCGGAGATCCACCGCCGCCGCCCGCCGACCAGCCCCTCGAAGCCGATTGGGACCGGATCCGGGACGCGAAGCACGAGGGATTGCTGCGGACCGCAGCCCGCGACCTCAGCGGCCGACCGTTCCGGGAGAGCCTGCGAGAGCTGTCGGATCTGGCTGACCGCTGTCTTACGGCCGGGCTGGCGTGCGCAACGGGAGAGACGGGGCTTGCGGCACCCGCGCTCCTGACCCTGGGCAAGCTTGGAGGCCAGGAGCTCAATTTCTCATCGGACGTGGACCTGTTGTTCGTCTACGAACCCCCACCGGACACCGATCCGCTCGCCTACAACGCCGACCTCGGCCGGCTGATTCACCAGTTCAAGAAGGAGATGGAAGCGCGAACGCCCGATGGGTTCGGCTATCGGGTCGACCTCGATCTGCGCCCCGAAGGACCTGCCGGCGTGCTCGCCAACTCGATCGACGCCGCCCTCGAGTACTACGAAACCTTTGGCGCCGAGTGGGAACGTCAGATGCTGATCCGGCTGCGTCCTCTGCCGGGCGATCCCGTCGGCAGTGGCTTCGCGGAGCAGCTCCAGCCCTTCGTGTACCGCCGCGCAATCGACCCCAACGTGATCCACGAAATCCGGGACATGAAGTCACGCATCGAGGAGGAACGGCGGCGCGCGGGCAAGAACATCGACTACGAGCTCAAGGACGGAACCGGTGGAATTCGCGACGTGGAGTTCCTGGTCCAGTCGATCCAGCTCTTCGCCGGCGGAAACGAGCCGGCGATCCGTACCGGCAACGTGCTCACCGCCTTGGAAGCCATGGCGGACCGGAACCTCCTGCCCGTGCCGGTCGTCGAGTCGCTCAAACGATCCTACCTGTGGCTGCGTCGTGCGGAACACGCGCTGCAGATGGCCGAGGAGCAGCAGACGGCCCGCTTCCCGGACGACCGTGCGGCACAGCTCGGTCTCGCGCGGCGCATGGGCTATGCGGACCCGGCCGCCGACACCGCCTGGAACCACCTGATGGACGACTGGACGACGGCGCGCACCGAAGTGCGCGGCCACTTCGAAGCCCTGGTGCTCCGAGAGGAGACGTGAGCGACGCGCTGCGCAAGCGCCTGATCGATGCCGTCCCGATCCTGTCCGACCGGCTGACGGCAGCCGCGGAGCGCCTGCTCGCGCTTCGAAGCGAAGACCCGGCGTTCCGGGAACTCGACGGTCCGATGCTGCTGGGACTCGCCCGCGCCATCTCCACCCACTCTGAAACCGCTGGCTTCCTCAGCCACCGTCCCGCGTTGCTAGAACGGGTGGCCGGCGCAACCGCACGGACACTCTCCGAAGCCGAGCGCGCGCTCAAAAACTGGGCCTTCGAAGACGTCGAAGATCTGGAAGGCTGCCTCGACGCGCTGCGGCTGCTGCGACGCGAGGAAACCGTAGTCGCCGGTTGTCTGCAGTACGCGGCAATCAACTCGTTCGATGAGGTCTCCCGGTTCCTTTCGATCCTGGCCGAGACCATCATCCAGCGAGCCCTGGGGCTGGTACTGGCCCATGTCCGGGTGTCCGAAACACCCTCGTTCGCCGTGATCGGAATGGGCAAGCTCGCCGGAATGGAGTTCACCTATCACTCGGACCTGGACCTCATCTTCCTTACCGAAGGCGGCGCGGAGGCAGTCCACGAAGCGAGCCGGATCGGTCAGCGACTGATCTCCTACTTGGCAACCATGACAGGCGCCGGCGTCGCCTATTCGGTGGACACGCGTCTGCGCCCGTCGGGCCGTCAGGGAACCCTCGTCACCACCTTCTCAGCCTTCGAACGCTACCAGTGCGAACGGGCCCAGACGTGGGAGCACCTGGCGATGCTCCGCGCCCGGCCGGTCGCCGGCGCCACCGAGTCGGCCCAAGCCACGCTCGACCGGGTTCGCGAGTCCGTCCTTCCCGGGCGCGCTCCGCCCTGGCAGGAGCTGCTCGCGCTCCGCAAGCGAGTTGAAGAAGAGCGTGGCGCCCAAGATACGGACAGCCTGAACTACAAGACCGGCCCCGGTGGACTGATGGACGTCGATTTTCTGGCCGGAGGGGGGCTGCTGGAGCGCGGCGAACGCGGCTGCCCAGCGCTCCCGAGCGTGCCGGCCATGTTGCGGCACGCAGCTTCCGGGCCCGCAGTCGAAGCGCTGCTCGAACAGTATGGCTTTCTGCGGCACGTCGAGGCGGCCGCACGCTGGAGCAGGGGACGCGCCGTCGAAACCCTCAGCACCGACTCGGACAGCCTGAAAGCCACCGCCGTCCTCACCGATGCTGGCCTCGACGGTCCCGAACTGCGGCAGCGGCTCATCGCCACGCTGGGCGAAATCCGCAGGGTCTACGACCAGGTCGCGAAGGCCGGGAGCATCGGAGTCTTGGAGATCTGAGGGCGCTTCGAAGCTCGGGGGCGCTGTCCGGAGGTTCCCCTAGAGCGGAGTCGAATTCAGAACGTCTCGATCGGGCGACTGTTCGCGTCGCGTAGGCTCGACTTCGCGTGAACGTGGGCACAGTCGACCCAGCGCTTCTGCACCAACCAGGCCCGGTCACGAACCGCGACGAAGCAACGCTGCTGATCTTGACTGACTTCCAGCAACAGTCCGTCACCCGTCCAGAACTCGCCTGCCCGCATATCGATGAAGGCCGGTGTGCCGCGGCTCGGCATCTGGATGCACCCCAGGCTGAGGAGCAGTCCGCAGATCAGCAGGAATCGGGCGGCCATGCTCGGTCCATCGGCCGGGCCGGGGGTTCGCTGAAGCCGGGCCCCCGCTACGTTCGAGCCGTGCCGCTTGCTCCCACCGCTCCCGGCCAGCGCCTGCAGAGCCTCGATATCCTGCGCGGCCTGGCCCTGATCGGCGTGCTGATCGAGAACATGCAGCACTTCGTCTCCCCGACCTATGCCGCCTACCTCAGCTGGCCGGCCGCCGACGAACTCGACCGGATCGTCGTCTGGTGCATCCGCTTCGCCTGCGAGAACAAGGTCTACCTGCTGTTCGCCTTCTTCTTCGGCTACGGCGTGGCCCTCCAGATGCTGAAGGCGGAGGCGACCGAAGCCAGCTTCGTCCGGCTTCACGCCTGGCGGATGCTCACTCTCTTTCTGATCGGCATCGTGCACGCGGCCATCTGGGACGGCGACATCCTGATGACCTATGCGTTGCTCGGCTCCACGCTGCTGCTGCTCCGCCATCTGTCGACCGGGAGCCTGCTGGGAATCGTTTCGATCGCGATGGCGATCCCCTCGCTCGTCGTCTTGATCTGGATGAACATTTCGGGCGCCGACCCAAAGGTGATCGCGGACTTCATCTTTCCGATCCGCCAGACGGCCTTCGCCTTCGCGATGTTCGCGCTCGGACTGGTCGGGGGTCGCGTGAACTGGTTCGCCGATGCGCCCGCCCTGCTGCAGCGCACGCGCCGCTGGCTTCCGGCACTGCTGCTGGTGGCCATCCTGGCCAACGTCGTTTTTGCGACGTTCTTCGATCGCCAGGAAACGGATCCCACGTCATGGGTCTCCTTGGCGACCGAGGTCTGCGCCGCCCTGGGCACTCCCAGCTTGGCCGCCCTCTACGTGTTGGGAACGCTGTGGGTGCTCGAGCGACCGGCCGGGCAGCGCTGCCTGCGGTCGCTGGGCGACCTCGGTCGCACGACCCTCACCCACTACCTGCTGCAATCGATCATCGGCATGGGCCTGATCCACAGGCTCGCCGGCCACCCCCCCGGCCCCATCACGCCCCCCATGGGCGTCCTGCTCTCGGTCGTCATCCTGGCCGGGCAGACGGCCCTCAGCGTCTGGTTTCTGCGGCACCATCGCTTCGGACCCGTCGAGTGGTTCTGGCGCTCGCTGACTTACGGTCGACGCCAGCCCCTGAGCCGCACCGATTGAATCCGCTGAGGATCGAGCACAGCACCTGCGGGGACCTCGGCCCGGATCAATAAGACGAATCGCGCTGCCGCCGAGCAGGTCTCCGTGCTAGACCTGGGGTCCCCATCGCCTGGAGATCCCAAGTGCCCACCCCTTGGCAGCGCGACCTGGGTCGCGATCGCACCAACCTCACCGAGTGGCTGGCGACCCGGCTGCCGGACGCGCGGAAACTGCGCATTTCCGAGCTCACGACACCCCAGTCTTCGGGCTTCTCGAACGACACGCTGCTCTTCGACCTCGAATACGACCAGGACGGCGACAGCATCCGCGAGCCGTTGGTCGTCCGGATCCAGCCCACCGGCTACCAGGTCTTCCCCGAATACGACATGGGACTCCAGTTTCGAACCATGGAGAAGCTCGCAAGCACAGACGTCCCCGTGCCCCGCGTCTACTGGCTCGAGGAGGACAACACGGATCTGCTAGGTGCCGCTTTTTACGTCATGGGTCAGGTGCAGGGCCGCGTGCCGCCGGACAATCCGCCGTATCACAAGGACGGCTGGCTGACGGAGGCCACGCCCGAAGAGCGCAACCGGGTCTGGCTGGCCGGCTTCGAGTGCATGGCGAAGATCCACCGGCTCGACTGGGAGGCCCTGGGCTTCGGCTTTCTCGACAAGCCCGAACTCGGAGACACGGCCCTCGACCAGCAGATCGCCTACTACAAGAACTACCTCGAATGGGCGGCCCGCGGCCGCGAGCAGCCCACCGCCGAAGCCGCCCTCGAGTGGATCGAGAAGAACAAGCCCGACGACACCCGCAGGTGCCTTTCCTGGGGCGATGCCCGCATCGGCAACATCATCTTCGACGGCACCACACCCGCCGCCGTCATCGACTGGGAGATGGTGACCCTGGGAAGCCCCGAGCAGGACGTCGCCTGGCAGATCTTCCTCGACCGCCACCACAGCGAGGGGATCGAGACGCCGCGCCTGGAGGGAATGGCCGACTACGACGAATCGACCGCCCACTACTCCCGGCTCTCGGGCTTCGACGTGGATCACCTGCATTTCTACCAGGTTTTTGCCGGCTTCCGCTTCGCCGTCATCATGATCCGGCTGGCCCAGCAGATGGGCGAGTACAGCGTAATGCCGGCCGAGGCAGCCCTCGGGTTCGAGACCAACAACACCGTCACGCGACTGCTGGCCAAGATCATGGGCCTGCCGATGCCCGGCGACAGCCTGGCGGACTTCAGCGGCTGATTGAAAGCGCCGCCCGGGCGCAGGCCCGAGCGGCATTCGTTCTCTGGGTCCGTCGAAGGATCTGCGTTGGTCGACCGGACTAGTTGTAGTCGATGACCGAGCGAATCACTTCACCGGTCTTCATGGCGCGGAAGGCGTCGTTGATCTCATCGATGTCGATGCGACGCGAGATCATGCCCTCGAGATCCAGCTTGCCAGCCTTCCAGAGGCGCAGCAGCTTCGGGAAGTCGACGCGCACATTGGCGCCACCGTACATCGATCCCTTGAGCGTCTTGTCGCCGTAGAAGAGCTCGAAGGCGCTGAACTCCACCTTCTCCTCCATCCGGCCGACGCCGACCACCACTGCGGTTCCACCGCGGCGCGTCAGGTCGTAGCACTGTCGGATCGTGACCGGGCTGCCGACACACTCGATGGTGTAGTCAAAGCCCTCACCGGCGGTGATCTCGTTCTTGACACCTTCGATGTCGTCCGGCACCACCGCATGGGTCGCGCCAAACTGCTTGGCCAGGTCGTGCTTCGACCGCACCGGATCGATGGCAACGATCTCGGCGGCACCCGCAATCCGGGCACCCTGGATGGCGGACATGCCGACACCGCCGCAGCCGATCACGGCCACAGAAGAACCGGGCTTGACGGCGGCGGTGTTGATGGCCGCACCTACGCCCGTCGTCACGCCACAGCCGATCAGGGAGACAACGTTGAGGGGAATGTCATGATCCACCTTCACCACCGCGTTCTCGGGAACGATCATCTCCTCTGCAAAGGTACCGCAGCCGGTGAAACCGTTGACGAGATTGCCGTCCACGAGAAAGTGGGCCGTCGTCGCCATCGATATCATCGTCTCGCAGAGCGCGGCCTGGCCGCGCAGGCATGCCCTGCACTTCCGGCAGGCCGGCGTGAACGAAAGGATCACATGGTCGCCTACGACGACATCGGTGATGCCCTCACCGACTTCCTGGATGGTGCCGGCACCTTCGTGTCCGAGCACGCAGGGCGTTCCAGAGGGAATCGTCCCGTTCTGGGCCGAGAGATCGGAGTGGCAGACTCCGCTGGAAACCAGCTTGATGCGGACCTCGCCGGGTCCGACGTCGGTCAGCTCGACATCGTCGCGGACTTCGAGGTCCTTGTTCAGTTCCGTGAGAATTGCAGCTTTCATGAAGACTCCCAGGATGACGGCGCCGGAGTGCTTCCGACGGGTGAGGATCGCCCAGGGTAACCGAGCGGGCCTTGCCGATACAAGCGCCGCTCCGCGACTTCGGGCCCGCTGCTATCTTGCCGCGATGCTGCGCCTCCCTGGGGCCCTTCTCACCGCTGCCGGCCTCCGCTCGCACGGTGTCCCGCCCCATCACGACGCCCAGAACCTGCTGCAGCGTTTCTGGGCGCTCGGCGATCTCGCATGATCCGCTGCCGGAATGGACCATGTACCGCTCCCGCATGACCGACCTCGTCGTCCTCGTCCTCGGCTCAGTGGTCGCGCTGACCCTGGCCGAGGCCACGCTTCGCGCGCTCCGCCCGGCTCGCCTCGACGTCATCCGCTACCCGTGCGTCTATCAGCCCGACCCGATCCTCGGGTTCCGCTACACCCCGGGTGCACAGGGGCTGGTCGCCGGCCACTTCGAGATCCACAACCCCATCACACTGAACTCGCTGGGCTTCTACGATGACGAACCACTTCCCCTCGACGAGGCTTCGCCTCGCATCCTGGCAGTGGGCGACTCGTTCACCGCCGCAATGAACGTTCCCCGGGACGCCGTCTGGACCGCCGTACTCGAGCGCGAACTTCGAGCCCAGGGCCACCCGATGGCCGACGTCGTCAACCTCGGACTCGACGGAACGGGGACCGACGTCCACCTGGACCTGCTGCGCGAGTACGTTCCGCGCTTTCGTCCCGACGTGATTGTGCTCGCCTTTTTCGGAAACGACATCCTCGACGTCCTCAATGGCCGCTTCCGGCGCGAATGTCATCGGGGCATCGTTCTCTCGTACCAGACCGACGATCAACGGGCCGTCTTGCGAGACCGGGTCGATGCACATCATGAACGCCGGCTGCGACGCTGGTTCTTCGACCACTTCTACATCGCGCGGCTGCTGCAGGTCGCTCTCGATCCGCTCGACCCCCTGCTGATCGAGTTCCTTCAGCCCTCGGCCAAAGAAATGGGCCTCGACGACGCCGTTCGCAGATCCCGAAGATCCCGGCTGACCGCTGCCTTCGACGGCCTGGAAGAGGTTGCCCGAAGCTGTCACTGCCGTCTCGTGATCGCTCCCGTGCCCCCCCGCAGCGATGCGGAAGGAAGTGCGCGGCTCGCGAGAAAGTTCATCGGCAAGCGCTCGCTCGAAATCCTCGATCTACTGCCCGACATGGAGCTCGCGTGGAAGCGCGATGGACGCGAGCACGCCGACCTCTATTTCGTCCACGACACACATCTGAACGTCTATGGGAACCGGCTGTACGGACGGACGCTGGCCCGACTGCTGGCGCCCGGACTCTAGCGATCTGGAGTGTTTCTCGACGCGGAATCCCGGCTACGACCTTGGTATGCTCGGCCGACGGGAAACCCGCCATCAGAGGAGTCGAAGATGGGAGAACCGACCGAGATCCGGGGAACCTGCGACGAGCGCTTCGAGCGCGTGCGCGAGGTCTTCAGCAACGCGTTCAAGGATGGCCTGGAAGTCGGTGCCGCCGTCTCGATTGTCGTCGACGGCGAACGCGTCGTCGATCTCTGGTCGGGTTGGATGGACGCCGACCGGACTCGGCCCTGGCAGCGCGACACCATCGTCAACGTCTTCTCGACGACCAAGGGCATGACGGCACTCTGCGCCCATCGTCTGGTGGAGGAGGGCCGCCTCGACCTCGAAGCTCCGGTCGCGAAATACTGGCCCGAGTTCGCGGCGGCAGGCAAGGAATCGATTACGGTCCGGCAGCTCATCAGCCACCAGGCCGGACTGCCGGCCGTCAGAAAGAAGCTGGCGCCCGCAGACATCTACGACTGGGACACGATGGTCGAGGCGCTGGCCGAAGAAGAGCCTTGGTGGGAACCCGGCTCGGGCCACGGCTACCACGCCGTCACGTTCGGATGGCTGGTCGGTGAGGTTGTGCGTCGCATCACGGGCAAGAGCCTGGGAACCTATTTCCGCGAGACCTTCGCCGAGCCGCTCGCGGCGGACTTCTACATCGGCTTCGGCGAAGAACTCGACGATCGGGTGGCGGACCTGATCCAGGGACCCATGCACTTCAATCCCGACGAACCGAGCTTCATCGAGGCGATTCTCAATGATCCGCAGGGCATGACCGCCAAGGCCTTTGCGAATCCGCCCCTCTTCGGGGACGTCCCCATGTCCCGGGAGTGGCGGGCTGCCGAGATTCCGGCCGCGAACGGGCACGCCTCGGCCGCCGGCATCGCGACCCTGTACGGCGCACTGGCCGCCGGCGAATTGCTGGGGCCGGACGCCATCGAGTGCGCGCGCCAAGAACAGGTCTGTGGACAGGACCTCGTCATCCCGCTCGTCACCAAGATCGCCAATGGTTTCATGCTGACCCCGGACCAGGAACCCTGCGGACGCAACCCCAAGGCGTTCAACCATGCCGGGGCGGGCGGCTCCCTCGGCTATTGCGATCCCGAGGCCCGCATGGGGCTCGGCTACGTCATGAACAACATGCACATGGGAGCCTGGTTGATCGACCCGCGCGCACGCGCCCTGGTCGACGCCGTCTACGAGGGGCTGTAGCAAGGGACGGGGACGTTGTTGAATATTCAACTCCGTCCTGTTCATCATCATTCCCCGGCGTCGAGGAGTTGAATATTCAACAACGTCCCCGTTCGTTTCCGCCTGCCCCACTGCAGCGGGTCGGTTGCGGTTCTGGCACGCCGACCGGAGTAGAATGGTCCCCATGAGCCGCTACAAAGAACGTCTCGTCTATGTGCTCTCCTTCTTCATGGTGTTCGCGGGCTTCGGGCACCTGCTGAACCCCGCCTTCTACGTGGTGATCATTCCTCCGGGCCTCCCGAATCCCGAGTGGCTCAACCTGATTGCAGGCTTGATCGAGATCACGCTGGGCGTCTTCCTGCTGGAACGCCGAGTGCGCTGGTTGGCCGCCTGGGGCTTGATCGCCCTGTTCATCGCCGTCTTCTCGGCAAACGTCTACGTGGCCACCGAGAACCTGAGCGTTCCCGAAGGCGTGCCCGGCGCGGGGAATGCGCTGGCCAACTGGATTCGCCTTCCCTTCCAGCCGCTCATCATTCTCTGGGCCTGGTGGTACACACGACCGGATCCCGAGCACTGATCGCCCGCCCGGTCTGCTCGAAAGCCGCGTACAATCGCCTCGAATCCTCTCGCCCTCGTCAAGGAGTTCATCCAGATGAAGTACGCATCACTCGGCTCGACGGGAATCCAGGTCTCGCGAATCGGCCTCGGATGCATGAGCTACGGTTCGCCCGATTGGCGGCCCTGGGTGCTGGACGGCGAGCAGGCTGCACCGTTCTTCCGTGCCGCGGTTGAGGCCGGGATCAACTTCTTTGACACCGCCGACATCTATTCGCTCGGCGCCAGTGAAGAAGTCACCGGCAAGCTGCTCCGGGAGTACGCGAAGCTGGACGAGGTCGTCATCGCGACCAAGGTGTTCTTCCCGATGAGTGACGGCTCGAACATGCGGGGGCTCAGCCGGAAGCACATCCAGCAGGCCTGCGAAGCGAGTCTCGGGCGTCTGGGAATCGACACCATCGACCTCTACCAGATCCACCGGCTGGATGCGCACACACCCATCGAGGAAACGCTCGAAGCCCTGGACCTGCTGGTTCGCCAGGGAAAGGTGCGTGCCATCGGAGCCAGCTCGATGTACGCCTGGGAGCTGATGCGCGCCCTCTCCATCTCGGATCAGCGAGGTCTCGCACGCTTCGCGACGATGCAGGGCCACTACAACCTGGTCTACCGCGAAGAAGAGCGCGAGATGATCCCCCTCTGCGAGTTCGAGGGCCTGGGCGTGATCCCCTGGTCACCGCTTGCCCGGGGCATGTTGGCCGGAACGCGCAGCCAGCTGGGGGACAAGTCGACGACGCGTTCCGAGACGGACGGTCTCGACCAGATCCTCTACGACCAACCGTCGGACTGGGACGTGGTCGAGGCGGTGAAGGCCGTCGCCAAGCAGCGAGACCTGAAGCCAGCCCAGATCGCCCTGGCCTGGCTGTTGTCCCGACCGGCGGTGACGGCCCCCATCATCGGCGCCACCCAGCTCGGCCAGCTGGAGGACGCCATCGCGGCGGTCGGGATCGAGCTTTCCAACGACGAGATCGCCGCCCTCGAAGCGCCCTACCGGGCCCACCCGGTGAAGGGACTCGGCCCGAAGCCGAGCATGCGCCGAAACTGATCGGCCGCGATGCCCGGTTCGCGAGCGACTGGACGCCCGCCAGCTTCAGCAGGATCGGGCCCTTCAGGCGGCTGGGGCAGACCCGGGCTTGACCGGAGCGAAGCCCGCGTTCGCAGCGATCAACCCGCCGTAATACAACAGGTTCGGAACGACCCGAAGGCCGTAGGCGAGGTCCGCCTCGAATCCGAGCAGGATCGCATCGGATGTCGCCCACAGCGCGTAGTAGAGCACCACGAAGCGAGCGACGGACCGCAGCCACGGATTCGACCGCACGTTTCCGTGGTAACGCATCAGTGCCAGGGTCAGCGCCACGAAGAGAGATTCGTAGACCAGGAAGAGAACCCGGGACGTGTCGAGCGAAGCGGGCACCCACAGCATGATCAACTGGGACGCAACCGGCACGATCAGCGTCAAGCCCGCCGCCTGCAATATACGCCTGCCGTCGAATGCAAGTCCTCCGCGAGACGTTCCCGCCACGGCCACGATCAGGAAACGGAAGTCGCCTGCCAGAACGAAGAAGAGCGGTACGGCCGACGCCGCCCAGCTCGGGAGTCGGCCGATGCCGACCACGTAGTTCGCGGTCAGCCACGCGTCGAGCAGGCTCAGCGACCCGAGCCACATGCAGTAACCGGCGAGCCGCCGATCGATGCCGGGACGCGTGATCGCAACCCCGACGCCGACCCCGGCCGCAAGCCACAACAGCAGTGGATGCTGAATGAAGCCATTGTAGAAGGCCTGGAAGGACTGGAACTCGGCGCTCAAGGCTTCGAGTCGGCAGACGGCCCGGTCGCCGTCATGGCTCCGAGATAGGCGAGCAGTTGATCGATCACACGGGCCCGGTCGGGGAGCGCTGGATTGAGGCGCGGCATCCGTGCCGTGGCAAGGATCTGGCTGGGGTCGTCGATCCAGCGAACCAGCCAGTCGTGCTCGCGAACCTCGGTGGGATTGACCGGGTGGTTCAGCTCGGGACCGATGCCCCCCCCGTCTCCATTGACGGCATGGCAGCGGCTGCAGTGGATCCGAAACTGCGCAAAACCCTGCACGGCAGCCTCGGAGGCGCCGGCCGGCGGCAGCATCGCCGGAAAGCGATCGCGGGCCCGGATCAGGTCGATGTTGACGAGTTGATAGGGCCAGCCGTAGTCGCCCTGCCGGCGAACCTGTTCGTCATCGAGGTTCTCCCAGACCAGGTAGTAGGGCCCGAGCTGGATGCGCTTGCGGGATCCGGACTCGCGCTTGAGGAGGCTGAAGCCGTCGATCCCGCTGCGATCGAACGCCAGCCACGCCGCGTGCTCGAGAACACGTGCGACCGGCACCGTCGGCTGGTAGCCGTCGCTGCAGGTGAATAGAAGCTCCTCCTCGCTGCGCCAGTCCCTGCCGTAGACGAAATCGAGCAGCTGGTCGAAGCGGAATGCGTCGAAGACGATCTCGTCGCCTTCGTATGGATCGAAGACCCGGACCGGCTGGGCGCTCAGCCACTGCTGGAGCACCGCCAGACTGTGCTCGGCGACCGGCTGCGAGCGACGGGCGAAGGCCAGGCTGCCAGCAGACTCGGCGGCCGACGAAGACGACGCCAGCGTGGCCAACCCAACGAGCCCTCTGAGCGCGCGGCGCGCGCGGCGCGCGCGGTGTGCCGGGCGCGCCGGGCGTGCCGCCAACGCTCTAGTCGGCCATCGACCCAAGCGTGAACTCCGTATAGGTGAGCGACGTCTGGCTCGACGGACCCCGGCTGCAGATGCAGAGATGCTGTGCGCGGGATCGCACCCGAACGCCGCGGGCATGCCC